>Ga0209702_10000249_pt1 | contig 108675 bp, 103 predicted proteins | sample FRY01_FD_187210 | JGI IMG/M metagenome (GOLD analysis project Ga0209702, IMG submission 187210) | Freshwater microbial communities from Lake Fryxell liftoff mats and glacier meltwater in Antarctica - FRY-01 (SPAdes) (version 2) | ecosystem: Environmental > Aquatic > Freshwater > Ice > Glacier... | reverse complement strand
CGTTTTTCAGAAATATCCAGGCCGGACATCAGCTTCAGCCGCAGCACGACAGCGGAGGCAATTTTGGGATCGGCTTCGGTTTGCAGATGCAGCACACCGTCGATGCGGAAACGGATCTGCAGCCTGCGTTCCTGCGGCTCAATATGTATGTCGGAAGCGCGCGCTTGCGTGGCATCCTCGAAGACGGTCTGCAACAGTTTGACTACCGGCGCCTCTTCCTGTCCGGGCTCGGTCGCCAATGTGCCAAAATCAATCGCCGTCGTCTCACCCAGTTCTTCGCCTAGCTCCTGCGCCAGTCCGGTGATCTGCTCAGTGCGCCGGTAACTGCGGTCTATGGCACGCAGCAATTCGGTTTCAGTGACTACTGCGAGGTCTATGTCCCGCTTCAGTAGACGTGCTATTTCATCGTACGCGGTCAGGTCGGTGGGATCAGCCATCCCGATCAGGTATGAGTTCTCCCGATCCTCAAGCACCATGGCGCGGAAACGCCGTGCCTGTGTTTCCGGCAGCTTGGCGATGACTTCGCGCCTTGGCTGAATAGACACGAGATCGATATAATCAGCACCCAGCTGCCGGGCCAGCGCCTTGGAAATCTGCTCTTCGGTGATGAATCCCATCTCGATGAACATACGGCCGAGACGGCGCCCGGTTTTTTTCTGCTCGTCGAGCGCACTTTTCAACTGCGCTTCGGTCAGCAGTTTTTGCTGGACCAGGATTTCTCCTAAACGGATTTTCTCAGGACGTCCCATTTAGTGTTCGCTCAAAAAAGGTTGGCGATAGCAGAAGCGTCGCCAGCGGCATACCCCGCCCCGGCTCCGCATGCATTGCGCATGTTGTTGATAAATAAGAATATCTGGTTAGTGCGTCGGTGACAACTGAATAACCGGCCTCTGCCTAATCCATGTTCGACATCGTACTCTACGAACCCGAAATCGCGCCCAATACCGGCAATGTCATGCGGCTGGCCGCCAATACCGGGGCGCGACTGCATCTGGTACGGCCGCTGGGCTTCACGCTGCGCGACCGCACGCTGGCGCGCGCGGGACTGGATTACCGGGCGCGCACGGCACTCACTGTTCACGACGACTGGCCGGCCTGCAGTGCACATTTTGCCGGTCGGCGCATGCTGGCGATCACCACCCGCGGCGACGTGCGCTACGACACCATGCATTTTGCCGAAGATGACGTGATGATATTTGGGCCGGAAACTCGTGGCCTGCCTGCACCGGTGTTGGATGAGTTTGCTGCCGCCCATCGTCTGCGGCTGCCGATGTACGCGGAAAATCGCAGCCTGAATCTGTCCAATGCAGTAGCTATCGTCGCCTATGAGGCCTGGCGACAGCTTGGTTTTCGCAATGGCGCCTGAATCCGTCAATTGCCGCGCGCCGGCGCATGTTCAGCCTTGGCATCACGCGCCAGCAGCTCCCGCACTACAGTAGCCGCCCGCGCCGGCTGCGCCAGTACGCGGCACACCGCATCGGTAATCGGCATCTCAATGCCACTGTCGCGGGACCGGCGCTGCACCTCTTCCGCAGTAAACACGCCCTCCGCGACATGGCCCAGACTCGCCTGCACCGACGGCACTGACTCGCCTCGGGCCAGAGCCAGACCTACGCGGCGATTGCGCGACAGGTCCCCGGTGCAGGTCAGTATCAAATCGCCGACGCCAGCCAGGCCCATACAAGTCTCGGCGCGCCCGCCCAGCGCGACAGCAAACCGGGTCATTTCAGCAAGGCCACGGGTCAGCAACGCCGCCCGCGCATTGAGCCCCAGCCCCAGGCCATCACACACGCCTGCTGCAATGGCGATGATGTTCTTCACGGCGCCGCCGACTTCGACGCCGATTACGTCATCGTGCGAATAAACCCGCAGCGACGGTCCGTGCAGCACCTGGGCCGTCGTCGCCGCAAAATCACGGTTTGTCGCAGCCAGCGTCAGTGCCGCCGGCAATCCGGCAGCAACTTCCTGCGCAAAACTGGGACCGGACAGCACGGCGCCGGCATGATCTTTCATTTCTTCCGCAAAAACCTCATGCGGCAGGCGCGCACCGGGACGTTCAAATCCCTTGCATAACCAGACCACGGGCGCTGCGGACTGCGCATTGCGAATGGCACGCAGCACCGGGCGCAATCCGGCAACGGTGGCTGCGACGATCAGATAATCGCTCCCGGCCAGCGCATTATCCATTGCAACCTCGACCTGCAAGTTGTCCGGAAAGACGGCGCCAGGGAGATAGCGCTCGTTCACGCGGTCGCGATGCATGGTGGCGATCTGCTGCGCATCACGCGCCCACAGCCGGACATGGTGCCGCGCCGCCAGATTGATACCCAACGCAGTGCCCCAGGCACCGGCACCGAGCACAGCAATGTTCATGACAGGATGGGGCACGGCAGGGAACGCAGTCGGCTGACTGGAATACGGGGCAGTTCAGCCGCCCCAGACATCGGTCGCGCGCACATATCCCGCGACACCATCACGATGTCTGACATGAATCCAGCCGCCACGCGCCGGTTCCATCACTTCCAGCAGCACGTCGCGCTGTACCTCGAAGGCAATCGGGGCATCATCCACGGGTTTCTGGCGCACTACCCCAGCGATTTTGACCAGCGCGCTGCGCGTGTTCTCCAGTGCTTTGGCTTCGACCCAGGACAAAACGCCGGCGGCATCTCGCACCTTGATCCAGCCTTCGACCTGCACCACCACCTCCAGCGGGTAACCCTTGCTGACTATGAACAGCTTGCGCGCCTTGGCAGATGGCGCGTCGTACAACACAACTGCCGCATCCGCGGCTGCGCGAAAATCGGCGGCACCCGCGATTCCGGGCGATAACCCGTAAACCAGCGCAACGGCAATCAGCGCGCGATTCATCTGCTTTCAGTTCGGAGCGCCGGCCTGAGCCGCCTGCTCTGCCTGCAGTTGACGAAGGCGTTCATGGTAGGCCGCCTCGAAATTCATGTGCTGCAGCAACACCGGGGGGAAACCTGCCCGCGTCATCAGGCCGGCGACGGTCTCGCGTGCATAAGGCAGCAGCGTATTCGGGCACAGCACACCCAGTACAGCATCTAGTTCGGCCGGCGGCACATTACGGATCTGGAAAATCCCGGCCTGCGCGACCTCCACCAGAAATACCGTTTTCTCTTTCAGCTTGGCAGTGACTGTCACCGTCAGCACGGCCTCATAGAGCCCGCCCTCTTCCAGGGGAGTGGAGCCGTTGTGGACATTGATTTCGATTTCCGGATTTTCGCGCTCCAGAAAAACCTGCGGCGCATTCGGCACTTCCAGCGACAGATCCTTCAGATAAATCTTTTCGATGCCGAACTGCGCTTGTTCCTGCTCGCTCATTGCGAATATTCCTCGGAAATAGGTATTAAAACCAATTCTTAAAACCCGGCCTACGCGCCCAGCAGCGGATCCAGTTTGCCGGCACGTTCCAGCGCAGCGAGTTCGTCATAACCGCCGACATGGGTTTCGCCGATGTAAATCTGCGGCACCGTGCGACGCCCGGTTTTTTCCATCATTTCGCCGCGTTGCACAGGGTCCAGATCCACCCGAACCTTGTCGATCTCGGCAACACCCTTTTCACGCAGCAGGCGTTCTGCCATCTGGCAAAAGGGGCAAACGGCCGTGGTGTACATGCGAACTTTAGCCATGAGATCAGCGTCCCGGATCAACGCTTCTCAAGCGGCATGCCGGCCTGCTCCCAGGCACTGATGCCGCCGCGCAGATTTACCGCCTGCTCAAACCCGCTGCGACGCAGCACCTGCACCGCCACGCTGGAACGCGTACCGCTGCGGCAGACCACGATCATGGGGCGGGACTTGAATTTCTCCAGATCCTTGAGTTTTTCCGTCACCTGCTTTTCGGGCACGTGTTTGGCACTGGCGACATGCCCGGCCTCGTATTCTCCGGTATCACGCACGTCGACCACCACCGCATCCTGGCGATTGATCAGTTGCACGGCCTCGAACACGCTGACTTCGCGGCCGACACGAAAAGGTTTGACCAGCAGCGGCCACAACAGCATCGCGCCGGTCGCCAGCGCGCCGCCGAACAACATCATGTTGAACGGGCTTTTTTGCAGAAAAAGGTAAAAGGCTTCCATGGAATCGATCATCTACTGCCCGGAACGAAGAGGCCCCGATTCTATCAGAGGAAGGATGCGCGCCGGGTGCTGTACAGCCAGTCTTGTCAGGTCCCGGTCGAATTCTGCCGGGGCCGTCGGATAAACCTTGCGCGCGTGCGCTAGCAAGGTTTGAGCCTCTGCCAGGCGACTGGCCAGGGCCAGCAACAGCACTTTACGGTATACCAGTTCAGGCAACGGACTGAACCGTATGACGCCTTCGTATAACTTCAGGCGTCGCGGCAAATCCTGCGCTTCAACAGGGAGTGGCAGCACTGCGGCCAACTCGACGTACGGGGTGAGCAAGGTGTTCTGATGCAGGCGTTTGATGGTGCGGACGATTTCCGCACTGTTGGATTGATTGGGTTGCGTGCGAAACAGTCGTTCAAAATCGCGATAGTCCGTCCACAGCAGGGCCAGATTGACACTGCCAACGAGCATTACGGCTGCAGCAAAGACATGGCCGAGACGCGCCAGCCGCAGCGTGAACCCCCGCAACGGTGCAATACCCAGCAGCAATGCTGCCGGCCCCAGAAAATAGGCGTACCACAACGGATACTCCAGCAGGCTGTGTATGGCCAGCGCTCCGGTCATCGCCAGCAACCACCATAAATGGATGTTGCGCGCACTCCGCAAAACGCGGACAGCCCATACCGTCAGGGGCACCAGCAGCAGAACCACACCGAGGATGCCGGTCTCGACAAAAAGCTGGAGCAAAATATTGTGGGCGTTGTTGTAAAGTCCCAACGGCGCAGTATTCCCTTGTCCGATGAAGTCGAAATACCTGCCGGCAAATGCACCCCAGCCGATTCCCCAAAAGGGCTGCTCCATGGCCATCGACCATGCGGCATGCCACAACCCGATCCGCACCGTTATGCTGTCGGCCCCCGAAAACAGACGTTCTATGGCCGTCACGGTCTCGCGCTCGGCCGGCTTGAACCAGCCGGCCCCGACCAGCAACTGCATGACGGAATGAACCACAATCAGCGCGCCGCACACTACAAACAGGCGCCTGCTCCCGGCCTCGTCGGCGGAGGCTGATTTCAGCCAGGCAGCAAAGCCGAACGCTGCAATGAGGTACAACCAGACGCTGCGCGACCCCGAAAGGCCCAACACAAACAGTAACGGAACCGCACACACCGCGGCCACTGCCAACACCACCTGACCTCGGCCATACAGGTAGACCATGCTCAACAAACCCAGTGTCGTGTAGGCGCCATAATGATTGGGCTGCGCCAGGTTGCCGAATATCGCCGAGCTGTTCGGCCGCACGACAAATTCGTTGATCGGGGTCTGCAAATTAAAATGTTGAATGATGCCGATCAAGGCGCTCAACAACGCCCCTGCAGCAAGTCCGGCGGCCACAACGGTAAAAACCGTGTTCACCCCGCAGATCTGCACCAGCGCACGCGCTGCAATAATCAATACGCTGGCCCAGATCAGATACAAGGCCGCCAGCAGCGGCTGACCGAAATAAGGTGACCAACCCAACACACCATGTACGATCAGCAGTGCAGCCAGCATAAAAGGCAGCAGCGCAACCCATGGCACTTCCGCTTTTTCCCAGCTCTCACGCGCAAACAACACGGCTGTCACCCCGATACCCAGCACAAACGCCAGCCATTCGGTGTAAAACGAAGTCATCGGATACAGGTGATACGGCTGCAGAAACGGCACTGCGCAGAGCAGCGCGGTGCACACCAGGCTGACACGCGTCAGCAGTGGCAACAAGACAGCGCTCAAGTGCTGCAGACTGTCAGGGGCATGCCGGATATTCCCGGAGGGAGCGCTGCCGGTTTGCCGTTGCCGGCTACTTGTCCGGGCCGCAGAATACTTCCCGCATCATGCTGATCAGGGTCAGCGTGCGCTCATCTCCGATGCGGTAGAACACGCGGTTGGCAACCTTGCGTGTGCGCAACACGCCCTTTTCGCGGAGGATGGCGAGGTGCTGGGAAATATTGCTTTGCGAAGTACCGACGCAATCGACAATTTCCTGAACGCTGATTTCCTCGTCGCCCAGCACGCAAAGAATTTTCAGGCGCAACGGATGGGCCATGGCTTTCAATGCGCGCGATGCCTGGTCAATATGTTCCGCCTTCTCCAACAACTGCGCGCGCACCGCGACTAAATCCGTCATAACTCTCCCTGAACCGCCCAAGCCAATTGAAATGATTTAGAATTATACTGCATCACAATATTCTGAAAAGTTCATTAAAATCATGAAGATAACACCAACGCTGCTGATCATACTCGATGGCTTCGGCCATCGCGAGGCTTGCGACGACAACGCCATCTGCCAGGCGCGCAAACCACACTGGAACTTTCTGTGGCAGACCTGTCCGCACACCATCATCGATGCCTCCGAGCAGTGGGTAGGACTGCCGCCACAGCAGATGGGCAACTCCGAAGTCGGTCACATGAACATCGGCGCAGGCCGCGTCGTCTATCAGGATTACACCAAGATCGAACACGCCATCGAGACCGGCGAGTTTGCCACCAACGCGGTACTCAACGCCGCTATTGCCAGGGCGCGCGAAGGCGCGTTGCATGTGCTCGGCCTGCTGTCCACGGGCGGTGTGCACAGCCATGAGTCGCAGATCCATGCCCTGCTCGAACTGGCTGCGAAAAACGGCGCAAGACAGGTCTATATCCACGCCTTCCTTGACGGACGTGACACGCCGCCGCAATGCGCCGAATCCTCGCTGGCAGCGCTGCAGGAAAAATGCCGGGCACTGGGCAATGCGCGTATCGCCTCAGTCTGCGGACGCTACTTTGCAATGGATCGTGACCAGCGCTGGGACCGCGTGCAAACGGCCTACGACCTGATTACCGACGGCGTCGCCCAATACACTGCGCCGGATGCCGTTGCTGCCCTGCACGCCGCTTACGCCCGCGGCGAAACCGACGAGTTCGTCAAGGCGACGGCCATCGTACCCGCAGGAGAACAACCTGTAGTCCTGCGCGACGGTGACGCAGTGGTATTCATGAACTTCCGTTCCGATCGCGCCCGGCAATTGACTGCCGCGCTGACCGATGCCAATTTCCAGGGTTTTTCCCGCCACCGCGTACCCAAACCCGGCTATTACTGCACACTGACCCGTTACGGCAAGGATTTTGCCGACATTCCCGCAGCATTCGGCCCCCAGGAAATCCACGATGGTTTTGGTGAGATTGTGTCCGGACAGGGATTGCGCCAGTTGCGCATTGCCGAAACGGAAAAGTATGCGCACGTCACTTATTTCTTCAACGGCGGAGTTGAAACGCCGTATGCCGGCGAAGACCGCATCATGGTGCCCTCGCCCAAGGTTGCCACTTACGACCTGCAGCCGGAAATGAGCGCACGCGAGGTCACCGACAAACTGGTCGCAGCAATCAATACGCGCCAGTACGACGCCATCGTCTGTAACTATGCCAATGGCGACATGGTGGGCCACACCGGCAATCTCGCCGCAGCAACCCGCGCCATCGAAGTACTAGATGAATGTATCGGACGGGTGGTCGATGCCATGCGCGAAATCGGCGGAGAAGTGCTGATCACTGCAGATCATGGCAACGCGGAAACCATGCGCGATGCACAATCGCAGCAGCCACATACCGCCCACACGCTCAACCTGGTGCCGCTGCTCTATATCGGACGCAAGGCGCGTGCCGCCGAAGGCGGTGCACTGCAGGATGTCGCCCCCACTCTGCTGGCGATCATGGGTCTGCCCCAGCCCGAGGCCATGACCGGGCGGTCGTTGCTCGAGTTTGCGTGACCCGCACCTGTAACCCATTCCTCCCACTGCTGCTCCTGCTGCTGGCCCTGAGCGCGGGGCCTGTCGTAGCAGCCACCGCCAGTGAGGCCAAGGACGAACTACGCGAACTGCGTGGGCGCATCTCCGCGCTGCAGAAAAAACTTGAAGCCGATGAGGAAACAAAAACCGAAGCTACCGATGCGCTGCGTGTATCCGAACAGGCCATTTCCGCCGCCAACCGGGAATTGCGCCAGTTGAACCAGCAGTCCCGCACATCGAACACCAAGCTGGGCGCGCTGCGCAAATCCTCCAGGGAAACCGGGAATACACTGCGTACCCAGCAGGAACTACTCGGCAGCATGCTGCGCCAGCAATACCTGCAGGGTCAGCCGGAAGTACTGCGCCTGGCGCTGAGCCGCGTGGATCCGAACGACATGGCGCGCCAACTGCAGTATCTGACGTACATCGCCCGCGCCCGCGCGCAGTTGGTCGACAGCCTGCGGGAAAACCTGCGGGAGATAGACCGCCTCAAGGAAGAAATGGCGACCGAGGTCGCCGCCCTCGCCCGTATAGCGGCAGAGCAGACCGCCCAGAAAAAACGCCTGGAGCAGCAAAAACACGCGCGCGCCGAAATCCTGTCACGCGTATCGCGCGATGTCAGTACCCAGCAGCGTCAGATACGCTCGATGCGGGGCAACGAAAACCGGTTGTCCCACCTGATCGATCAACTGGCCAAGGTCGTACGCAAACCGGCAGGGCGGCGCCCCCGTACTGAAGCCGTCCCGTTCGACCAGGGGGACGGCAACCCGTTCAGCGCCCTGCGCGGACTGCTGGCTTTGCCGGTGCCCGGGGAACTTGGCAGCCGGTTTGGTAGTCCACGTGAGGGTGGCAGCTTGACCTGGAAAGGCCTGTTCATCGCAGCCAAACCCGGTGCCGACGTGCGGGCCATAGCCAGAGGGCGCGTCGTTTATGCTGACTGGCTGCGCGGTTTCGGCAATTTGATGATTGTCGACCATGGCGACAATTACATGACGCTGTATGCCAACGCGGAAGCTTTGTTGAAGCAGGTGGGTGAAGTCATCCGCGGCGGCGACACTATTGCCACTGTAGGCAACAGCGGCGGCAATCCGGAATCGGGTTTATACTTTGAAATGCGTCACGAAGGTAAGCCTTTCGATCCGCTCACTTGGATCAAGTTACGTTAACCATGAATTAGCTGTTACACCAGGCCGGAAACGCCGGCTGAAAATTTGGCCGCAAATCGCGGCAGGAGCATCGAATGCGCAGCAAAATCAACCAGTTTGGCCTGCTTATCGCCGGGGTGCTGATCGGTGTCGCGATCAGCCTCAATTACTCGGCAATCGCACAACGCGATGCCGCCATACAGCCGTTACCGATCGAGGAGTTGCGCGCCTTTACCGAGGTATTCGGTCGCGTCAAAAGCGACTATGTAGAACCGGTTGAAGACAAGAAACTGATTACCGAAGCCATCAACGGCATGCTCACCGGACTGGATCCCCATTCGGCCTATCTTGACCAGGAAGCTTTCAAGGAAATGCAGGTGGGCACCCAGGGCGTATTCGGCGGCCTCGGCATTGAAGTCGGCATGGAAGACGGGTTTGTCCGCGTCGTCTCGCCAATCGACGATACCCCGGCATCCCGGGCCGGCGTCAAAGCTGGCGATCTGATCGTCAAACTTGACGACACCTCGGTCAAAGGCATGACGCTGGGTGACGCTGTCAAACGCATGCGCGGCAAGCCCAATACCCAGATCGTGCTCACCATCGTGCGCAAGGGCGACCCCAAACCCGTCGTGCTCACGCTGACCCGGGCCGTCATCAAAATCCAGAGCGTCAAATCCAAACTGCTGGAGCCGGGTTATGCCTATATGCGTGTGACCCAGTTCCAGGAACACACCGGCGAGACGCTGGCGCGCGCAATCGAAGGCATGTTCAAGGAAAACCAGGGGCCGATGAAAGGCATGGTGCTTGATCTGCGCAATGATCCGGGCGGTTTGCTCAATGGCGCAGTCGCAGTATCGGCAGCGTTTCTGCCCAAAGATGCACTGGTGGTCTACACCGATGGCCGCACCGAAGATGCCAAGATGAAGCTCAATGCTAGTCCCGAACATTATCTGCGCGGCCGCAACAAGGATGATTTCCTCAAACGTCTGCCGGCCGGCGCCAGGACCGTACCCATGGTCGTGCTGGTCAACGGCGGCTCCGCATCCGCATCCGAAATCGTCGCCGGTGCATTGCAGGACCATGAACGTGCAGTCATCATGGGCCAGCAGACCTTCGGCAAAGGTTCGGTGCAGACCATACTGCCGTTGGGCAACAACACCGCCATCAAGCTGACCACCGCGCGCTACTACACCCCTAAAGGCCGCTCCATACAGGCCAAAGGCATCACACCGGACATTCCGCTGGATGACGGTGTCTCAGACCGCACGGTACTGAAACTGCGCGAAGCCGATCTGACCAAACATCTGGAAAGTACAACGACCGAAAAACCCGCAGATAAACCGGAGACGGCCGCTCAAATAGCGCAGAAATACCAGTTCACGCCAGCCCCGCGGCCTGTCGTTACCGACGAAAAAACATTGCGCCCGGCACCCGGTGACATCGTGTCGCCCAATGATTACGAACTCAATCAGGCCGTTGCCTTCCTCAAAACCCGTGGTGATGCCAAGCTCAATTAAGCATGCCCACGCAACACAACGCCCGGCATCGCCGGGCGTTGTTGTTTCTGCGCCGTGTAAACGCTAAATTGACGTCATGAATGACGATCAGTTGCTGCGCTACAGTCGCCACATCCTGCTGCCGGAACTCGGCATAGAAGGCCAGCAGCGGCTGCTCGATGCGCACGCGCTGCTTATTGGCGCCGGCGGCCTGGGTTCACCGGCAGCGCTGTACCTGGCATCGGCGGGCGTCGGCACCCTGACCTTGTGCGACGATGACGTCGTTGATCAAACCAACCTGCAGCGCCAGATCGTGCACCGCGAAGCCGCCGTGGGCACACTCAAGGTTGATTCGGCACGCGACACACTGCTTGCGATCAATCCGCGAATCCAAGTGCATCCGGTCGCCGAACGGGTCGAAGGCGCAAGACTGGAAGCCCTGGTTGCCGCGGCGGACGTCGTACTCGACGGCAGCGATAACTTTGCCACCCGCCATGCCATCAACCGCGCCTGTGTCAAATCGCGTAAGCCTCTGGTGTCCGGTGCCGGCATCCGTTTCGACGGCCAGATTGCAGTATTCGATCTGCGCGACGCAGAGTCGCCGTGTTACGCCTGCCTGTTTCCCGAGGATGGAGAAAACGAAGACGTGCGCTGCGCGGTCATGGGTGTATTCGCGCCGCTGGTGGGCATCATCGGTTCGATGCAGGCGGCAGAAGCCTTAAAAATCCTCGCCGGTGTGGGCCAGTCGCTGGCTGGGCGCCTGCTGCTGCTCGACGCCTTGCGCATGGACGTGCGCACGGTGCGGCTCAAACGCGACGCCGTCTGTTTGGTCTGCGCCGGACGCTGATGCCGCGCGCTTACACCGCGTAATACGCGCTAAGTCATATCCAGCGATTCCGCGCTGGAGTCGGGTGTGGTGTTGGAGGTGGTGCCGGTAGCTGCCACGTCGCGGGACGGCGCAGTGCCGGTACCGCTGATCAGCGCTTCGAGATCCTGCATCACCCGTTCCGCGTCAGGCTGATTGCGGCCCAGCATCTGCAACAGCAGCCGCGACGGGAAATCCTGCAGCGTCTCCGGCAGATTGGAGCGTATGCGCGATGCAGTCTCCAGCGTCGGCCGCACATGCGTGAATTTGAATCCGGCTTTCGAATTCTCGATCGAATCCACGATCGCCAGTTGTGCCCGCGCCACGCCCATCATCAGTTGGGCAACCTGTTGGGTGGTGATTTCCGCCATGATTTCCTCCGCTTATCCGATGAGGCCAGGATCAACGCCTAGACTAGCACGCCTTCCATCAACTGTTTCCATTGCCGTGGCCAGAGTTCTGTCGGGTCACGCCGGAAACCGCTTTTGGCGTACTGATGCCAGCGTCCGGCGACAAAACTCATCAGCGCATTAGCCTGCGCTACAAGATCAACATCCTCGGCAATTTCCTTGCGCGTCACGCCAAATCGCAACGCCTGTTTCAGTGCGGCCTCAATCCGGTCATGAATCTGGTTGACGCGCGCCTGCAGCGCATCATTTTCCGTGACCAGTGCGTCACCGATCAGCACGCGCGTCATGCCGCGGTTTTTCTGCGCGAATCCCAGCAGCATGCTCATGATGGCTTCGGTCTGGCGCAGGCCGCTCTGCTCCTCGCTGGTGATTTTGTTGATCAGCGAGAACAACGTCTGTTCGACGAAATCAATCAGCCCGGCGAACATGTCCGCCTTGCCCTTGAAGTGCCGGTAGAGTGCCGCCTCCGATACCTCAATGCGCGCGGCCAGCGCCGCCGTGGTGATGCGCTCGGCGGAAGGCCCCTCGAGCATTTGCGCAAGGGTCTGCAGAATTTGGGTTTTGCGTTCGCCGCTGCGTGCCATGTGATCCTCAGTACAATTTTTCTGCGCGATTCGACAGCTGGGTAATGCCGGAAACCCGCATGTCCACATAGCCCGGCACCCGCTCGGCTGCAGACACCCAGACCGTTTTCATGCCCAGCCGCTTCGCCGTACGCAGGTTATCCAGCGAATCCTCGACCATGATACAGCGTCGCGGTTGCAGGTGATGCGTGCGGCACAACCGCAAAAACCCATAAGCATCGGGCTTGGGCCGATAACGCACGCGCTCAATCGAGAACACGGCGTCGAACAATCCACTGATACCCAGCAGGCGCAAGACCGCTCGCGCGTAATGCACCGGCGCATTGGAAAATACGAACTTCCGTCCCGGCAGGCGGCGCAGCGCGTGACGCAACTGCGGTTCGTGCACGACCATGCGCTGGAGATCAGGAAACTGATGCGTATGCCACAGGAAATGCCCGGGATCAGTGCCATGGTGACGTATCAGGCCGAGCAGTGTCGCGCCATAACGCTGCCAGTAATGACGACGCATTTCACCGGCCGCCACCGCATCGAGTTGCAGGTGATCTTGCAGATAAGCCGTCATCGCGCGGTTGATATGCGGAAAAATATGCGGTGTTGCATTGTGCAGCGTGTTGTCGAGATCAAATATCCACGCGACATTGCGGGTCATGGCGACGGGTCAATGCCGCTTGATCAGCGTGCCCACGCCTTCGTCGGTGAGAATTTCCAGCAGCAGCGCATGCTCAACGCGGCCGTCGATGATGTGGCAGGAGTTGACGCCGTTTTTCACCGCGTCCAGTGCCGAGCCGATCTTGGGCATCATGCCGCCGTGGATGGTACCGTCAGCAAACAATTCATCAACCTTGCGTGCGGTCAGCCCCGTCAACAGCTTGCCGTCCTTGTCGAGCACGCCAGCGGTATTGGTCAGCACGATCAGTTTTTCCGCCTTGAGGATTTCAGCGACCTTACCCGCGACCAGATCGGCATTGATGTTGTAGGACTCACCGTTGGCGCCCACGCCCACCGGCGCAATCACCGGAATGAAATTTTCGGTGTGGAGCAGGTTGACGATGGCCGGATCTATGCTTTCAACCTCGCCCACCTGGCCGATATCGATCAAGGCGTCGCTGCCGGCAGCATCGCGTACCATCAACTTGCGCGCCCGGATAAAGCCGCCGTCCTTGCCGGTCAGGCCGACAGCCTTGCCGCCGTGACGATTGATCAGATTGACGATGTCCTTGTTGACCTGCCCGCCGAGCACCATTTCAACCACGTCCATGGTCTCAGCGTCCGTGACGCGCATGCCCTGGATGAACTCGCCCTTCTTGCCGATGCGCTGCAGCAGGCTGTCGATCTGCGGCCCGCCGCCGTGGACGATGACCGGATTCATGCCCACCACTTTCAGCAGCACGATGTCGCGCGCAAACCCTTCCTTCAACTGGGTGTCGGTCATGGCGTTGCCGCCGTATTTGACGACTATGGTTTTGCCCGCAAAACGCTGGATGTAGGGCAGGGCTTCAGCCAGGATATTGGCTTTGGCGGCGGCAGTGGAGGCAGACAGTGACATGCGCGGAATACTTGAAAAATGAGTGAGTGCGTGCGTGAGAGTAAGTGGCAAATGTGAGGGTTCACTCATTCTACCTGAGCAACAAAAAAGCGGCAGGCCTTTTGGCCCACCGCTTTGCTTATCACTGCACCGCGCGGATCTGTTGATGATCAGTTAATGGACAGGCGCTTGGCACTGGCTGCGGCTTTTTTCGGCAGCGTCAATTCCAGTACGCCGTCGGCATACCTGGCGACAGCCTTGTCATCTTCCACCGCCTGGCCCAGCGTAAATGCACGCGAAACCTTGCCGTAATGACGTTCCGCTCGCAGCACACGCTCGCCGTCCTTGATTTCGCGTTCTTTGCGGACTTCTGCACTGATCGAGACCTGCTCGCCGTCTATGGTGACATGGATGTCTTCTTTCCTGACGCCCGGAATTTCAGCATGCAGCGTGTAGGCGCGTTCATCTTCGCTTACATCGACGCGCATGGCTTGCGTTGCCTCAGCGGCGCCATCAAATGCCATCGGGCGCACAAAAAAACCACGCAGCAGTTCATCAACCGAGTCGTCAAACGGGGTGTAACGGGTAACATTGACCATGGTTGCTCTCCTTGGATAAAAGTGGCGCCTTGCGCCGATGCATGAAATATGGGTTCCCGAAAATAGATTTCAAGAGCCGGACGCGCCATGCCAGCGCCCCTCTCGAATAAATTATAAGCTATTGATTATAAAGGATTTATTTAATTGCCCGTAGATAATTCAGGGCCCATCGCCAGTCCCGATGCCATCAGCCGCGAACGCGGTTATCTGATGCGCTACGCGCGCCTGCAATTGCGCGATCCGGCGCTGGCGGAAGATGCCGTGCAGGAAACGCTGCTGGCCGCCGTCGAAGGCGCGACACGCTTCTCCGGCAAATCCACGCTGCGCACCTGGCTCACCGGCATACTCAAGCACAAGCTCATGGACCAGTTGCGCCGCAGCGGCCGCGAGCAACCGCTGGCGGGGCCCGGAGACGATCGTGCGGAGACTGAAATTGTCGATGCCCTGTTCCGCGGCGACGGCCACTGGCGCGAGTTTCCGCGCAATTGGGGCAATCCCGCTACCGACCTGGAAAACAGCCGCTTCTGGTCAGCTTTCGAGCTCTGTCTGCAGCGCCTGCCCACGCGCACTGCCCGGGCATTCGCCATGCGTGAAGTCATGGAAATGCCGACCGAGGAAATCTGTCAGGAACTGGGCATCACGGCGACCAACTGTTGGGTCATATTGCATCGCGCCCGCTTGACCCTGCGCGAATGTCTGGATCTGCAATGGTTCGGAAATACCAAACGATGATGCTGAACTGCAAAGAAACCTCAGAGTTGTTATCACTAGCCCAGGATCGTCCGCTGACTACAGGCGAACGGCTGCGCCTGCGCCTGCACCTTTTGCTCTGCGGAGGCTGCCGCAATTTTAGTCGGCAACTTGAGTTTATGCGCGCAACGCTGCGTCGTTATCGCGACCGCGACTGATCCGCGGCCATCCGCCGTGTACACTGCATAGCCATCGCGGCCAGGAACTTTCATGGTACCAACCGTGTCAGCCTGGATGCACATCGCACTTTAATACTAACTTTTTCCGCAAACCACACCGGGCTGACAACTACGCCTGGTTATAATCGGACTTTTTCCGCACATGAAACGCTTACTGACTGCACTGCTCGGTTGCTGTATTTCACTTTCCGTTCTGGCGCAAATTCCCGCGCCGCCCGCCCCCACCCTCGAAGCCAAAGCCTGGATGCTGCTGGACGTCAACAGCGGGCAGGTGCTGGCCGGTCATAAAACCGATGAGCGATTTGAGCCCGCATCGCTGACCAAGCTGATGACGGCCTACCTGGCCTTCGGTGCCCTGAAACAAAAAACGCTGAAACCTGACCAGGTGATACCGGTGTCAACACGAGCCTGGAAAGCCGAGGGCTCGCGCATGTTCATCGAGCCAAACAAACCAGTCACCGTTGATGAATTGCTGCATGGCGTAATCATCCAGTCCGGCAACGATGCCAGCATCGCACTCGCCGAAGCCATCGGCGGCAATGAAGAAGTGTTCGCACAGATGATGAACCGCGAGGCCAAACGCCTCGGCATGACCAACACCAACTTCACCAATGCCACCGGACTCACCAGCCCGCAGCTGTATGCAACCGCGGAAGATCTGGCCCAGTTGGTGGTTGCCTTGATCCGTGATTATCCGGAGCATTACGCGCTGTATTCGCAAAAAGAATACCGTTACAACAAGATTACCCAGGCCAATCGCAACCGCCTGCTGTGGCTGGATTCCACCGTTGACGGCGTCAAGACCGGATACACCGACAACGCCGGTTATTGCCTGATCACATCGGCCAAGCGCGGTGAACGGCGCCTGGTGTCGGTGGTGCTGGGCACCGCTTCCGAATCTGCGCGTGCCAGCGAAAGCCAGAAACTGCTGAACTGGGGTTTCCAGTTCTACGACAGCGTACGGCTGTATGCGCGCAATCAACCGATCACCGAGTTGCGTGTCTGGAAAGGTGCGGAGAATACGCTGAAGGCCGGCTTCACCAGTGACCTGTATGTCGCCGTGCCCAAGGGCCAAAGCGGGAAACTCAAGGCCACTGTCGAAAGTCTGCAACCGCTGCTGGCCCCCGTCAGCCCCGGCCAGCGCGTGGCCACACTGAAACTCGAATTCGACGGCAAACCCTACCGTGAACTGCCGGTCGTCGCCCTCGAGGGCATGCCCATAGCCGGTATTTTCGGCCGCGCTTGGGATACCCTGAGGCTGATGATCAAATAGCGGCCCGGACATACCGCAATGTCGTGCCGCTTTGTTGCACCTTTTTGTCGTAACTCATTGTCGTAACTCATTGTCGTAAACTAACTACCCATTACGGATGACCGCCCCATGAGCGAAATCGTTTACCTGAATGGCGAATTCCTGCCCATCGAAGAGGCGCGGATACCTGTGCTCGACCGCGGATTCATTTTCGGCGACGGCGTCTACGAAGTCATCCCGGTTTACTCTAAACATCCGTTCCGCATGGACGAGCATCTGCGCCGCCTGCAGTACAGTCTGGACAAGGTGCGCATCACCAATCCACACAGCACCACCGAGTGGGCGCGCCTGGCCGGTGAACTCGTACAGCACAATGCCGGTGACGACCAGTCGGTGTATTTGCAGATCACGCGCGGCGTCGCCAAACGCGACCACGCTTTCCCCAAGGGCGTAACACCCACGGTGTTCATGATGAGTTCACCGCTGGTGACGCCGGCACCTGCACTCGTTGAATCCGGCGTCCCCTGCATCACCGCTCAGGACTACCGCTGGCTCAACTGCGACATCAAATCGGTATCGCTGCTCGGCAACTGCATGCTGCGGCAATTGTCCGCAGATGTCGGCGCCACCGAAACCATACTGTTTCGCGACGGCCAGTTGACCGAGGCCTCATCCAGCAACGTATTCATCGTCAAGGACGGCGTGCTGCTGGCCCCGCCGAAAGACCATCTGGTGCTGCCCGGTATCACTTACGACGTGGTACTGGAAATCGCACGGGCGCGGGAGTTCGAAGTCGAGGTGCGTGCCGTCAGCGAAGCCGAAGTACGCGCGGCCGATGAAGTCTGGGTGACTTCATCGACCAAGGAAGTGCTCGCAGTCAGCACGCTCGACGGGAAACCCGTCGGCGACGGCAATCCGGGCCCGCTGTTCCGGCGCATGCATGCGTTGTACCAGCAGTTCAAACAGGAACGCATGAGATCTGCGGCGTGACCACAGGCACCGAAAATCGCGCTGACGATACGCTGATCGCGTACCCCTGCGACTTTCCCATAAAGGTGCTCGGCCACGCCGGACCGGAATTTGCGCAGGCAGTCGCTGCAATCGCCAAGCGTCACGACCCGGATTTCGACGAAAAAACGCTGGCAATAAAAACCAGTAAGCAGGGTAAATATCTCAGCCTGACCTGCGAAGTGCGCGCCACTTCGCGTGTCCAGCTTGATGCGCTGTATCAGGAGCTGTGCGACCAGCCGATGGTCGTGATGGTGCTCTAACCTGTGTCAGCGCATCCGCGCGATCTGCCGGTCATGCCAGCGCCCGAGCAGTAGCAACGCCGCCAGCGCACCCAGCAGTGCAAGGAACATGTCCCACTGCGTATCCCAGACATCGCCTTGCGTGCCCAGAAATTCCTCAGCGCCCGCGCCGAACGCCAGCGCCGCCCACCACTCGATCAATTCATAGAACGCACTGATGGCGAGCGCCACGCAGACCACCAGGAAAAACAGGATTTTTCTGCCATCGATGCGGAACACCCGCAACAGCAACTCGCGGGCCACCAGCGCCGGCACAAACCCCTGCGCGAGATGGCCAATCCGGTCATACGGGTTGCGGGAAAAACCCAGCAGTTCCTGCAGCCAGAATCCGGCGGGCACCCGGGCATAGGTATAGGCGCCGCCGTAGATCAGGATCAGGCCGTGCAGCGCAATCAGCACATAGACCAACTGCGTCAGTGGCAGCCGGTTGCGAGTAGCCAGCAGCAGCGGAGCGGCGATCAGCACCGGCAGCACTTCCATAAGCCAAGTCAGCCGGTCGTAGGGGGCAATGCCCGAAGCCACCAGCGCAAACGCCCAGAGTACACAGACCGCGATCAGCGTACGATCAGTCACTGAGTCAGCGGCACTTTTCATTCACGCTCACTGCGGCAGTTTCCGTTTGCGCAGTTCGCGCAGTTCGTCAGCGTATTCCTTGTTGAAATCCGAACCCGAGCCGGTTAGGTAATTGCGAAAGTCGCTGCAGCCCTGCGCCATGCCATCGCGTGGCTGCGCCAATATCTGGTCGCGGCTTTCGGTCCGGTATTCCAGTATCGAGCCCTCATACTTGCCTACATTGCGCATGTATTCCTTCTCGTCCCTGGACGCGCCGCGGATCATCAGTGTCAGCCGCGCATCGAGCTCGTTTAATAGCGCCCGGTGTCGTTTCTGCCATGCAGTGTAAGCCTGCGCATTGGCCTGCTTCTGTTCCGGCAGTGCCTGGTCACAAGCCTCCTGCAGCGCCAGCAGGCGCTGGTGGGCAAAATAAATCCGGCTCAGTTGTGTTCCGTAATCACCGGCATTTTCCGCGGCTGCGGCCGGCAGACTCGCGACCAGTGCGGCGCACAGCAAACCTGCTCCAAGTATGTAGCCCCGCACTGCAAACTCCTGATCGTCCTATAATGGGGCGCAATTATCCCATCATTCAACATGCTCAATTCCTTGTTCAATTCCTTTTTCATTTACCTGTTCAACTCCCGTTTGCAGGTTGCCCGGTGCCCGGCCTTTCCGTAGCGCCGGCACCCAGCGCCGCAGTGCCCTTGGTCATCCATCAACTGGGGCTGGTGCCGTACGTACCCACCTGGGAGCGCATGCGCGACTTCACGCTGTCACGCAACAACGTACCGGATGAGCTGTGGCTGCTGGAGCATCCGCCTGTCTACACCGTGGGCATTGCCGGCAAGCCTGAACACTGGCCGCGTATCAACAACGGCATCCCGGTGGTGCGTGTAGACCGTGGCGGCCAGATCACGTATCACGGCCCCGGCCAGCTGGTGGCCTATCTGCTGCTGGACCTGCGTCGACGCGGCCTCACCATCCGGCCGCTGGTGCGACTGATGGAGCAGGCGGTTATCAATCTGCTGGCCGATTACGGCATCCAAGCACAAGGCCGCACCGATGCGCCCGGAGTTTATGTGGGCACAGCGAAGATTGCCGCACTGGGTCTGCGCGTAAAAAACGGCTGCTGTTACCACGGGCTAGCGCTGAACGTCGACGCTGACCTGACCCCGTTCCATGCCATCAATCCCTGCGGCTACGCAGGCCTGGAAGTCACGCGCACCTGCAACCTCGGCATCACCGACACCAAAGCGCTGATCACCACCCGGCTGATCCAACGCATCACGGAATTACTGCAATGACCACGACAGACGAAAAACAGAAGGGCCGCGCCAAAACCTCGCGTATCCCGATCAAGGTAGTACCGATGACGCCGCTGAAAAAACCGGACTGGATCCGCGTCAGACTCGGCAACACGGCACGCTTCCAGGAAATCAAACAAATCCTGCGCGAGCAGAAACTCCATACCGTTTGCGAAGAAGCCTCGTGTCCGAACATTGGCGAATGTTTTGGCAAGGGCACGGCGACGTTCATGATCCTCGGCGACCTGTGCACACGACGCTGCCCGTTCTGCGACGTAGCGCACGGCCGGCCCAAGCCGCCCGATGTGGACGAACCGCGACATCTTGCCGAAACCATCGCCGCACTCAAGCTGAAATACGTAGTTATCACCAGCGTCGACCGCGATGACCTGCGCGATGGCGGCGCACAGCATTTCAAGGACTGCATCCGCGCCGTGCGCAAGTTGTCACCGCAGACGCGCATCGAAATTCTGGTGCCGGATTTCCGCGGTCGCCTCGATGTTGCTCTCGACATCCTGTCGACCTGCCCGCCGGACGTAATGAACCACAATCTCGAAACCGTGCCGCGGCTCTACAAACAGGCGCGCCCGGGCTCCGATTACGCGCATTCGCTGAAACTGCTGAAGGATTTCAAAGCGCGTTTCCCGCATATCCCGGCAAAATCCGGGTTGATGGTGGGCCTGGGCGAAACCGACGAAGAAATTCTTGAAGTCATGCGCGACCTGCGCGCCCACGATGTCGACATGCTGACCATCGGCCAGTATCTGCAGCCCTCGGTGCATCATCTGCCGGTGCTGCGTTATGTTGAGCCCGCGATTTTCGACATGTATGCCGCAGAAGCAGCGCGCATGGGCTTTAATCACGCCGCCAGCGGACCGCTGGTGCGGTCGTCGTACCACGCTGACCAGCAGGCGCACGAAGCCGGCGTGGTCTAGTGCCAGAGGGTCCGAAAACAATCCTGAATAACAGGATGGGCAGGATTTACAGGATTTAAAGCCAACCCGGATTTAGGTTTCTTCCTGTAAATCCTGCCCATCCTGTTTGTTGTTTTAAGTCTCTTTCAGTTTTCCCTCGATCAGCGCGTGCAGTTTCGCAAAATCCGGCTCACCCACAATGCGCTGCACCAGCCTGCCTTGCCTGTCGATGATAAAAGTTGTCGGCGTCTGCCGCACTTCACCGAAAGCCCGGGCCAGTTCACCCATGGGATCCAGCGCCACCTTGAACGGCAACCGATTTTTCTCAACGTAATTCAATACATAGTTCGGGGGATCGTATTTCATGGCTACCGCGATGGTTTCGAACCCGCGTTCCCGGTATTTCTGGTAAGTTGCAGTGATCTGCGGCATTTCGCGGATGCAGATCACGCAGTCAGTGGCCCAGAAGTTGACCAGCACCACCTGGCCACGCAAATCGGCAGTCGTGATTTTCTCGCCCTGCAGCGACACAAACGTGACCTGCGGCGCCTCCTGCGTGCCATCCAGGAACACAAATGCAGCGATCGTTAGCGCACCTGCAGCCACCAGGGCTAGAATGAAGTTTCTCGGTTTCAACATCTATTCAATTCTACAGATCGATTCAGATTATCCAACCATCACCAATCAGAAAAGGAGTCCAGCCATGACACGCATTCTCGGAGTTCTGCTGGCCATTGTCACCACGTCATTCATCAGCCTGCCCGCAGCCGCAGGTATTGCCGACATTTCCAACACGGACGCAGTCAGCGGTTTGAAGCAGGCGCTGACCGATGGTTCTGCGGCCGCAGTAAAAGTGCTGGGCACGGAAAATGGTTATTTCAACAACGCCAAGGTGAAAATCCCGTTGCCGCCCAGCCTGCAAAAAATCGAAGGCATGATGCGCATGATGGGCATGAAAAAACAGTCCGATGAGCTGGTGCTGTCGATGAATCGCGCCGCTGAGGCCGCGGCCCCTGAGGCCAAACAATTGCTGGTCGATGCCGTCAAAAAAATGTCGGTGCAGGACGCCAAGGGCGTGCTGACCGGAGGTGACACTGCGGCCACCGACTATTTCAAGCGCACCACTCATGACCAACTGGCACAGCGTTTCCTGCCCATTATCAAAAAAGCCACCGACCGCGTCGGCCTCGCCCAGCAGTACAACAGCCTCGCCGGCCAGGGCTCGCAATTCGGCCTGATCGACAAGGATGACGCAACCATTGAAGGTTATGTCACCAGCAAGGCGCTCGACGGCTTGTACCTGATGATTGCCGAGCAGGAGAAATCATTCCGCCAGAACCCAGTGGGCGCAGCCAGCAGCATCGTCAAGAAAGTGTTTGGCGCGCTGCGTTAATCGCCGTCACGGTCATTCAATCGCGCAGACGAACTCCTCGAACTTGCCGTTCGCTGCGCGCGGCAGTTCGCGCTCGAAATACATAAAGTCCAGCTCGAACGGATAACCCAGCTCAGCGCGGATGATTCCGCCCAATTTCGCCTCCTCGATTGAGGTCGGCGCGCGATCGCAGACCAGCCGCACCTCAATCGCCTGCAGCGAGCGCTGGATCATCTGGAACTGCCGCACAGGTGCAACCTCACGGTATGGCAGCAATCCGAGCACTGGCCATCGACTGTTGCCATCAGGCAGCCGCACCATGTTGCGCTCACGTCCATTAATACTGGCCAGTGTGGGTAACGTGCGGCCGCAGGCGCATGGTGTACCCACCGTCGCGTAGTCGCGTAGCTCGTATCGGATCAGTGGCGTTGCATAATTATGCAGACTGCTGATCACCAGGCGCCCGGTTTCGCCGACCGCGCAGGGATTGCCGGCAGCATCCAGCACTTCAACCAGCACGCTTTCCGCCATGATGTGGTACTGCCCGCTGACAGGACATTGCAGTGCGATATATCCAAGTTCCTGCGTACTGTAGGCGTCCTCGATGTCCACACCCAGGACCTCGCGGCAGGCCGTGCGCAAGGCCGGCGTAACGGTTTCAGCGACCGTCAGCACCGCGCGCAGATCGGGCGATCGTTCCTTCGACTGCGCAAAATGCTCCAGCAAGGCGGCAAGATTTCCCGGGTAGGTCAGCAAATAGCCCGGCGCATGGCTCTTGATCCATTTGATCTGCGTCGATACATCGGCATCAATGCTCAGCAGCGCTGACGGGCCGGTTGTGCAGATCGCACCCGACGCCGCACCCCATGATGCAGACATTGCCCCGTGCGGCGGATCAGCAGTCCCTTTGGCCAATGCACGGATCGCAGCGAATTTCAGCGAAAGGTCACGCCCGTGCCACTCATGGTCGCGCAGCGTATTCACCTGCCACAGCAGCGTATCGAGTGCAGTGCGAAACACCGCCACCGGCTGGCCGGTTGACCCCGAACTGTGGCTTTCATGAACTGCGCCGAACTGCTGCGGAACGTCGCTGCTACGCAACGCGGAACCGGCGTCTTGAATGTCACTCCGCGTCAGCCGTGGCAGTTCGCGCAGCCGTGCAAGAGTCAGCGTGTCACCACTGCGCCAACCCGCCGCGCCCAGCCGCTCCCGATAGAGCGGAACTGTACGCAGCGCATGGTCAATGATCAGGGTCAGTTGCCGCAACTGATGCTGCACCAACACCTCAGGTGGCCAATGTGCTGACTGCCGGAATTGCCAAAGCAGGGCCAGCAGCCGGGCCGCAGCATCATCCGGCACTGCGGGCCAGACTATTCCGGCAACAGCGGATTTATAGTGCACCAGAGTCCATTCCGGTCACGCACGTCAGTGGGCCTGATCCCAGTTGGGGCCAACGCCGACTTCGACCAGCAGAGGCACGGCCAGCTCTGCAACGCCGATCATCAGCCGCGTCAGCTCGGCCTTGACGGTTTCCAGCTCGGCATCGGGCACTTCGAGTACCAGTTCGTCGTGCACCTGCATGATCAGTTTGGTCTCAAGCTTGGCTTCGACCAGCCAGCCTTGTACAGCAATCATCGCCAGCTTGATCAGGTCGGCCGCCGTGCCCTGCATCGGCGCGTTGATCGCCGCGCGCTCCGCACCCTGGCGACGGTTGCCGTTGCTGCTGCGGATTTCCGGCAGCCACAGCCGGCGGCCGAACACGGTTTCGACATAACCCTGCTCATGCGCCTGGGCGCGCGTGACCCTCATGTATTCGGCCACGCCGGGATAACGCTGAAAATAACGGTCCATGTACTGCTGCGCAGCAGCGCGTTCGAGATTCAGTTGCCGGGCAAGGCCGAATGCCGACATGCCGTAGATCAGGCCGAAGTTGATGACCTTGGCGTAACGACGCTGTTCGTTGTCCACCGCTTTCAGGTCAACCCCGAAAATTTCTGCCGCTGTCGCGCGGTGGATGTCCTCGCCCGCGGCAAACGCCTTGAGCAGGCTCTCGTCGCGCGAGATGTGCGCCATGATGCGCAGCTCGATCTGCGAATAGTCCGCCGATACGATGTGCGAACCCGCCGGCGCGATGAATGCCTCACGGATGCGCCGGCCCTCAGCCGTGCGTATGGGTATGTTCTGTAGGTTGGGATCACTACTCGCCAAGCGCCCGGTCACTGCTATCGCCTGACCGTAACTGGTGTGTACCCGGCCAGTGTTGCGGTTGACCATGCCCGGCAGCTTGTCGGTGTAGGTGGACTTCAGTTTCGCCAACCCGCGGTGTTCAAGTATCAGCTTGGGCAGCGGATGGTCGAGCGCCAGTTCCGCAAGTGACTCTTCGTCGGTGGACGGCGCACCCTTGGGCGTTTTTTTCACCGGCTTCAGACCCTGCTGGTCAAACAGCACTTCCTGGATCTGTTTCGGCGAGCTCAGGTTGAACGGCTGGCCGGCCTGCTCATGCGCGCGCGCCTCGATTGCCATCATTTTTTCACCAAACTCGGCGGACAGTGCGGTGAGCAGCTTTTCATCGAGCAGCACGCCGTTGCGCTCCATCGCATAGAGCACTGCCATCGCCGGCATTTCGATATCGGTATAAATGTGGTTGAGCTTCTGGTCAGCCGCGATGCGCGGGTGCAGCGCCTGATGCAGTTGCAGCGTGATATCGGCGTCTTCGGCCGCATATTCGGCAGCATTTTCTAGCGCCACTTGCTCGAAACCGATGCGTTTTACACCGGTCCCGGTAATTTCGTCATAACTTATTGTTTTTATTGATAAAATTCTATTTGCCATGGAATCCATGTCGTGCCGCTGATGGCTTTCCAGCACATAGGATTCGAGCAAAGTGTCAGCGACGACACCCGCAACCTCAATATCGTAATTGGCAAACACATGCATGTCGTATTTGATGTGCTGACCGAGTTTGGCGTGTTTGGGACTCTGCAGCCACGGTTTCAGTTTCTCCAGCACACGGGCACGCGACAGTTGTTCCGGCGCACCCGCATAAACATGGCCCACAGGAATGTACGCGGCACGTCCCGGCTCCACCGCCAGTGAAATGCCCACCAGTTCGGCCGCCATCGCATCCAGGCTGGTGGTTTCGGTATCCACCGCCGTCAGTGACGCCGCGGTTATGCGTTGCAGCCACGCATCCAGCGCAGCTTCCGTGAGCACAGTTTCGTAATGACGCGGATATTGCGGTGCCGGCGCAGGCGCAGGCGGCGCCGTCGCCGCTGGTGCCACCACTGTTGCCTGCGGCGGCTCTGCGGCGTCACCACCATCCAGTTCGCGGCGCCAGGTCCTGAATTCAAAATGTTCAAACAAGGTGGCGAGTTTTGCCGTGTCCTGCGGCTGCGGCGCCAGACCCTCGATCTGCACCGGCAGTTCTACATCGCACTTGATGGTGATCAATGCCCGCGCCTGCGGCAGCCAGTCCAGTGCCTCGCGCAGGTTATTGCCGACAACACCGCCGATGTCCGCGGCGTTTTTCACGATCGCATCCAGCGTGCCGTACTGGCCCAGCCATTTGACCGCGGTCTTCGGACCCACTTTAGATACGCCGGGCACGTTGTCCACAGTGTCCCCGATCAGCGTCAGGTAATCGATGATGCGCTCCGGCGGCACACCGAATTTTTTCTCCACGCCTGCCACGTCCAGCGTTTCGTTGGACATGGTGTTGACCAGTGTGATCTGCGGCGTCACCAGTTGCGTAATGTCCTTGTCACCGGTGGAAATCACCACGCGCAACCCGGCCTGCTCCGCCGCACGCGCCAGGGTGCCGATCACATCGTCGGCTTCCACGCCGGCAATCTCCAGCATGGGCCAGCCCATTGCGGCGATGGTTTCCTTCAGCGGATTGATCTGCACCGCCAGTTCATCAGGCATGGCGGGCCGGGTGGCCTTGTACTCGGCGTACATGTCATCGCGAAACGTCTTGCCCTTGGCGTCAAACACGCAGGCGCTGTAATCCGCCGGGTAATCCTTATGCAATCGGCGCAGCATGCTGATCACGCCGTAGATGGCGTTGGTCGGTTCACCGCGACTGGTCTGCAGGTCGCGGATCGCATGAAAAGCACGATAGAGATAGGATGAGCCGTCGACGAGTAGCAGAGTTTTCATTCGGAACCTGTGCGGCGTATATGTGCCGGGCAGCGGCACCACCTGCCACCCGTTGAAATTCGGTTTTATTACGCGGGGATTATCGCAGAGAACTTCCGCCATCTGACCCCTGGCGCCCCGCACCTGCTTTGCACCCCTGCTTTTCACCTCACATCTGCTTTCAATATCATGGGGAAAACCGGATAATGACAGCCACTGGAGCCCCACATGCGACATGTTCTGCAATCAATGATTTTCGCCGCCGCCCTGGCCTTAGCGCTGACGGCATCCGCACAAGACAAATCCAGGGCACAACCGATCCCGGAGCCGCCGCCACCACCGCCTGGCTTTGAACTGGATCCGTCGCTGGAGCCCCAGGTGACGATCCGCAAACGCGGCGAAGACACCATCGAGGAATATCGCATCGCCGGCAAGCTCTACATGATCAAGGTCACACCGCCCGGCGGCAAGTCGTACTACATGATCGACGAACGCGGCGACGGCAAGTTTGCGCGCCAGGAATCCCACGACAGCGGCATCCGACCGCCGATGTGGATCATCCATTCGTTCTGATCCCCGGTCCTGATTTGCAACGTTGCTAAGCGCGCATAGGCGCGCCTTCCGTTCCCGCTATGTCCGTATTTACGCCCGTCACTGCCGATGAACTGCGCCACTGGCTGCAGGATTATGCCGTCGGCGAACTGACCGACCTGCAGGGCATCTCTGCCGGCATCGAAAACACCAATTATTTCGTCACCACCAGCGATAGCCGCTACGTGCTGACGCTGTTCGAAAAACTCACGGCACAGGAACTGCCGTTTTACCTGAATCTGATGGCCCACCTCGCGGAGCAGGGCGTGCCCAGCGCGCATCCGGTGGCCAATCGTGCCGGCAGTTACCTCGGCATGCTCAATGGCAAGCCGGCGGCGCTGGTGGCGCGCCTTGAAGGCCAGGATGTCACCACCCCCACGACAGTGCAATGCGCCGCCGTAGGCACCGCGCTGGCGAAACTGCATCTAGCCGGACAATCGTACGCTACAACGATGGACAACCCGCGCGGGCCCAAGTGGTGGAAAGGCGCGCTGACCGACATCCTGCCGTTTGTTGCGGGCGATGATGCTGCACTGCTGAAGGAAGAAATCCGCTTCCAGTCACTGTACCGTTTTTCCGACCTGCCGCGCGGCGTCATCCATGCCGACCTGTTCCGCGACAACGTGCTGTTCTTCGGCAACCAGGTCGCCGGCGTCATCGATTTTTATTTTGCCTGCACCGACGCGCTGCTCTACGACATTGCGATTGCCGTCAACGACTGGTGCAACACGGCCGACGGCGGACTCGATGCAGCGCGCACCCGCGCATTTCTCGACGCCTATGGCGCCGTACGCCAGTACACCCCGATTGAGCGCGGCGCCTGGCCGGTGATGCTGCGAGCCGGCGCACTGCGCTTCTGGGTGTCGCGGCTCTACGACTATCACCTGCCGCGCCCCGGCGAGCTTACACATGCCAAGGATCCGCAGCACTTCCGCAACATCCTGGAACAGCGCATCCGCGGTGAGCACAACCTGCCCGGCCTCGTGCCCTGACAACCGCAATGGCAGCCCGCCTATAATTGCGCTATCAAGGACTGGAGAAAACGCAGATGGACTCACGCACGGTAGCCGCAGACCGGGGCTGGCAATGGATAGTCGAAGGATTCCGTATGTTCCGCGGGCAACCGCTGACCTGGATCGCCCTGGTTGTCGTCATGCTGCTGATCTGGCTGGCATCGGCCATGATTCCGCTGCTCGGAACACTGGCCATCAATCTCGTGTCACCGGTTTTTTTCGCCGGTCTGATGCTCGCCTGCCGCAGCGCTGATCTGGGTGATGAACCCAAAGTGAGCCAATTGTTCAGTGCCTTCAAAACCCACGCCACACCGCTGGTCACCGTAGGCGGCATTTACCTCGCCGGCAACATCGTTGCTGTCGGCATCATTTTTATAGTTGCGGGCGGCTCAGCACTGCCCACCATCCTGTCTAAGTCTGGCGGCGACATAGAGTCTGTCAGATCCGCGATGCGCAGTTTGAGTCTGGGCGTTGCCGTCGGCATGGCCGTGTTCCTGCCGGTGCTGATGGCCGTGTGGTTTGCGCCACTGTTGATCGTGTTCCACGACATGCCGCCGGTGGAAGCGATGAAACGCTCGCTTGCCGCCTGTTGGCAGAACACGCTGCCATTCCTGGTTTATGGTGTGGTCGGCGTGGTGCTGTCCATTGCAGCATTCCTGCCGTTGATGCTCGGCTTTATCGTGCTGTTGCCGGTGCTGGTGTGTTCGATCTACGCCAGCTACAAGGACATCTTTCCTGCAGCAGATGCGGCACCGCCAGCACCAAATCCCCTGTTACCCTGAGCGGCAAATCTCAAGCAGCAGTCAGTTTTGCATACTCGAGCATCAGCCATTTGGGGCCCGAGTCGGTGAAGTTCACCTGCACGCGGGCATCGGCACCACCGCCCTCGGAACCGACTATGACGCCGGCGCCAAACTTGGCGTGTGTCACCGCCTGACCGATACGCCACGGGAAATCGCGCGACTGCATGGCCGGCGCGGTTGACAGACCGCGGGTGCCGGCGCGTGCTGGCCCGTAAGCAGGTTGGCCCTGCCGCACATGGCCGGAAGCCGTCGCCACCTGGCGCACGTGATTCACTCGGCTGAGCAGCGCCTCCGGCAGCTCACGGAAGAACCGCGACGGCACGTTGTAACGCGTCTGGCCGTGCAGCATGCGGCTTTGTGCCAGCAGCAGATACAGCCGGCGGCGCGCACGCGTCAGTGCGACATACATCAGCCGCCGTTCTTCTTCGACGCCTTCGGCTTCGGTCATGCTGTTCTCGTGCGGGAACAATCCTTCTTCGAGGCCGGTGATAAACACTGCATAAAACTCCAGCCCCTTGGCAGAATGCACGGTCATCAGCTGCAGCGCATCGGCGCCAGCTTCGGCCTGATGTTCACCGGCTTCCAGCGCCGCGTGCGCCAGAAACGCCGTTAATTCATTCATTTCCTCAGGCGGCGCACCTTCCGCCGGCAACTGCGTCGCGCGTTCATCCACGAACAGCGCCGCAGCATTGACCAGTTCGTCCAGGTTCTCCAGTCGGTCCGCGCCTTCCTTTTCACCGCGGTAATGCGCCTGCAATCCGCTGTGTGCGATGACATGATGGATCGCTTCCGGCAGCGGCAGCCCTGCGGTGGCTGTGCGCATGGCCTCGATCAGTTGCACAAACGCGGCGATGCTCGCCGCCGCCCTGCCTGACAAGGTGTTGGCGCAGGCCGCCGCCCACAGGCCCATACCGGCTTCCCGCGCCATGCCCTGCAACTGTTCCAGGCTGCGATTGCCGATGCCGCGCGTCGGAAAATTGATGATGCGCAACAACGCGCCGTCATCTTCCTGATTCGCAACCAGCCGCAGATAAGCCAGTGCGTGCTTGATTTCCTGGCGCTCGAAAAAACGCAGCCCACCGTACACGCGATACGGCATGCCCGCCGAGAACAAGGCATGCTCCAGCACTCGTGACTGCGCATTGGAGCGATAGAGCACCGCCATGTCAGTAAGCCGCGCGCCTTCGCTCCGCAGCGTGCGCACTTCCTCCACCACGTAGGCGGCTTCCTCGAAATCAGTGGCCGCCTCAAACACCCGCAGCGGCTCGCCTTTGGTTTCGTCAGTCCACAGGCTCTTGCCCAGGCGCTTGCGGTTATGCGAAATCAGCGCATTGGCGGCGTCGAGAATGTTGCCGTGAGAGCGGTAGTTCTGCTCAAGCTTGATCACTTTATCGACATGGAAATCGCGCTGCAGGTCCTGCATGTTGGCTGTCGATGCACCACGCCAGCCGTAGATCGACTGGTCGTCGTCACCCACCGCGAATATCGCGTTCTGCTGTCCGGCCAGCAGCTGCAGCCAGCGGTATTGCAGACGGTTGGTGTCCTGAAATTCGTCCACCAGAATATGGCGGAAGCGGCTGACGTAGTGCTCGCGCAGGTTTTCGTTGCGGGCCAGCAGTTCATACGCGCGCAGCAGCAGTTCGGCAAAATCGACCACGCCTTCACGCTGGCACTGGCGGTCGTATTCGGCATAAAAATCAACCATGCGCCGCGAAAAATCGTCGTGGGGCTCAACCTTGTCGGCGCGTTTGCCCTCGTCCTTGCTGCCGGCGATGAACCACTGCACCTGACGCGGCGGATAACGCTCCTCGTCAACGTTCATGGCTTTCATCAGCCGCTTGATCAGCGCCAGCTGGTCCTGGGTATCGAGGATCTGGAACAGCTGCGGTAAACCTGCCTCGCGGTAATGCGCGCGCAGCAGGCGGTTGCACAGACCGTGGAAGGTGCCTACCCACATGCCGCGCGTGTTGATGGGCAGCATGGCGCTCATGCGCGTCATCATTGCCTTCGCCGCCTTGTTGGTAAACGTCACCGCCAGCAAATTCATCGGGCTGATCTGCCCGGACTGGATCAGCCACGCCATGCGCGTGGTCAGCACGCGCGTTTTGCCACTGCCGGCGCCGGCGAGGATCAGCGCGGACTGGTGGGGCAGCGTTACCGCTTCAAGTTGCCGGTCGTTAAGACCGGAGAGGAATGCCGGTGTGGCAGGCGCGTTAGGAATCATCACATGCTGCAGATTGAACAAAAATCATTATACGTGACGGATGCTATGACACTGCGCTGCATTATTGCTGCGACGTATGGCCGGCACGGCGCAACATCGCAGTCAGTTGCTGTACGTCCTCCGGGCTGGCAATACCGGCAATATCCACCGCATAACGCAGGCCGCCATCAGCACGGAACGCGCGCACACGCGCCGGATAACCATCAGTACGCAAGCGTCCGGCGAGCACGGTTGCATCATGCTCGTTGTCTGCAGCAAAGGTCACGCGATGTTTGCCGCCACGGCGGCTGGCGCCGCTGGCCGGCGTAATCTCGGTCTCGGTGGCCCACTGCTGCAGTTGCGCCTCCGGCACCGGCGCCACTGGCTGCCGCGTGCCATCGCGCCCGGCGATAAAAAACGACAGTGGATCCTGCATCGTGAACGCCTGCTCAAGATGCTGGACAAATATACGACCCTCGATCAGGCACACCACATCGCGATCAGCAGACGACTTTCCCCAGACATCGGTACCGCGGATGCCGGCCGTTACAGTGGCAATGCGCAGGCTGATATTGCGGCGGGCCCGTGAGGTGCCAAAAAAGCGCGTGGTAAAACGGAATGCGCCCTGAACCACGTCCAGCGCGCCGCTGACCAGCCGGTCGGCTGCGCCGGCATTGTCGGCCATGTTGTCCACGCCCAGACGCGCCTGCTCACCGAGCCTGACCGCGCTGCCTTCGGCCATGCGCAGCAGCGCCCGCGCGCCCACACCGGTCAGCACGTGGTCCCCATTGCGCAGCACCAGACCCGGTGCCAGCGGTTCACGCGCACCATCCGCATGTTCAACCCAGGCCGGGCTGATCACCGCTTCTACGGTCAGGGTGCCGGCGCTGGCTATGCCGGCGCACAACAGGATCAGCAGCAGCATTACGCGCATCATCATCAATACCTCCAGCGTTTACCCTGCTGCCAGAGCAGGATTCCATGCGGAACCGTTTATAATCGCGGCTTTCCGCAACCTCGCCGCCACTGCCGCGCTCCTGCGAATTTCTTATAAAAATCAACATCATGCAACAAAAATATAATCCGCAGGTCATCGAACGCGATGCGCAGAAATTCTGGGATGACACGCAGGCATTCCGTGCCGTTGAAGGTGGCGGCAAGCCTAAATATTACTGCCTGTCGATGTTCCCGTATCCGTCCGGCAAGTTGCACATGGGCCATGTGCGCAATTACACCATCGGCGATGTGTTAACCCGCTATCACCGGATGAAAGGCTACAACGTACTGCAGCCCATGGGCTGGGATGCCTTCGGCCTGCCGGCCGAAAACGCCGCGATGGCCAATGGCGTACCTCCCGCTAAATGGACTTACGACAACATCGCCTACATGCGCCAGCAATTGCAGTCGCTGGGATTCGCCATCGACTGGAGCCGCGAACTCGCCACCTGCAAGCCTGATTATTATCGCTGGAACCAGTGGTTCTTCCTGCGCATGCTGGAAAAAGGCATCGCCTACAAAAAAACCCAGGTCGTGAACTGGGATCCGATCGATCAGACCGTGCTCGCCAACGAACAGGTCATCGACGGCAAAGGCTGGCGCACCGGCGCCACTGTTGAGAAACGCGAAATCCCCGGCTACTACCTCGCTATCACCAAATATGCCGATGAACTGCTCTCGTCACTGGACACGCTGCCGGGCTGGCCGGAGCGGGTCAAGGCGATGCAGGCGAACTGGATCGGCAAAAGTTACGGCGTGCGCTTTGCGTTCCCGTACGCGCTGGACGGCAAGCCCGAAAAGCTGTGGGTATTCACCACCCGCGCCGACACCATCATGGGCGTCACCTTCGTCGCCGTTGCCGCCGAGCATCCGCTGGCAACGCACGCCGCGAAGAGCAACACAAAACTTGCCGCATTCATCGACGAATGCAAACGCGGTTCGGTGATGGAAGCCGACATGGCGACCATGGAAAAGAAAGGCATGCCGACGGGCATTTTTGTCGAGCATCCGCTGAGCGGCGAAAAAATTGAAGTCTGGGTCGGCAATTATGTGCTGATGGGTTATGGCGAAGGCGCGGTAATGGCGGTGCCGGCGCATGACGAGCGCGATTTTCATTTCGCAAAGCAGTACAAACTGCCGATCAAACCAGTCATCGATGTCGGCGGCCAGCCATTTTCCGTCGATGCCTGGCAGGAATGGTATGCCGACAAGGAGCGTGGCATCTGCACAAGCTCCGACAAATACGACGGCATGAACTACGCTTCTGCCGTCGATGCCATCGCCGCCGACCTTGCCGCGAAAAATATCGGCGAAAAACAGGTGCTCTATCGCCTGCGCGACTGGGGCGTCTCACGCCAGCGCTACTGGGGCTGCCCGATCCCGATCATTCATTGCGATGCCTGCGGCGATGTGCCGGTGCCGGACAAGGATCTGCCGGTGGTGCTGCCCGAAGACTGCGTGCCCGACGGCAGCGGCAATCCGCTGGCAAAACGTGCGGATTTCGTCAACTGCCCGTGCCCGAAGTGCGGCAAACCGGCAAAGCGTGAAACCGACACCATGGACACCTTCGTCGACTCGTCCTGGTATTACCTGCGCTACGCCTGCGCCGATAACGGTAACGCGATGGTTGATGAACGCGTGAATTACTGGCTGCCCGCTGACCAGTACATCGGGGGCATTGAACACGCGATCCTGCATCTGCTGTATTCGCGCTTCTGGAGCAAGGCGATGCGCGATCTCGGTCTGATCAAAATCGACGAGCCGTTCAAGAACCTGCTGACGCAGGGCATGGTGTTGAACGAAATTTTCTTCCGCAAGCCGGACACCGGCCGCATCACCTATTACAATCCGGCGGACATCGAGCTTACGGTTGATGACAAAGGCAATCGCACTGGCGCGATACTACGCACCGACGGCCAGCCAGTGGAGTCCGGCGGCATCGGCACCATGTCCAAATCCAAGAACAACGGTGTCGATCCGCAATCACTGATCGAAGACTACGGTGCCGACATCGCGCGCTTTTTCACGATGTTCACTGCCCCACCGGAACAGACACTGGAATGGAACGATGCCGGCGTCGAGGGCGCATCGCGTTTCCTGCGCCGCGTCTGGACCCTCGGTTTTGAAGCCAGCCGGCACGATGCCGCAGCCACCATCAACGGCACATTACCGGCCGCACTGGCCACTGCGCGGCGCGAAATCCATGCCGTGCTGAAGCAGGCCAATTACGATCTCGGACGCCACCAGTTCAATACCGTCGCATCCGCAACCATGAAAATGCTCAATACACTGGAAAGTGTATTGAAAGGCGATGCCGGTGCTGCAACCGATGCCGTGCTGCACGAAGGCCTGTCCATCCTGTTGCGGGTGCTGTCGCCGATCACGCCGCACATCACGCACCAACTGTGGCGCGACCTGGGTTACGGCGAAGACATCCTTGCCGCGCCGTGGCCCGAGCCCGACGCCGCCGCGCTGATCGAGGACGAAATCGAACTGGTGGTGCAGGTCAATGGCAAAAAACGCGGCGACCTGCGGGTGCCACGCGAAGCCGCAAAACCGGCCATCGAGGCTGCCGTGCTGGCGCATACCGAAGTGCAGAAGTTCGTCGCCGGACAGCCAGTGAAAAAGATCATCATCGTGCCGGGCCGTCTGGTGAACGTGGTGATATGAACGTGATAAGCTGAACCGCAATGAAAACGCTGATCGCCCTGCTTTGCGCGCTGCTGATTGCCGGCTGCGGTTTCAAGCTGCGCGGCGGCGCCAACCTGCCATTCGAGTCGCTGTATGTGCAGGCGCCGACCGGTTCGCAATTTGCACTGCAGTTCATACGCGTGGTGCTTGCCGGCGACGGAACCAAGATTGTTAAAACCCAGAAAGAAGCTGCGGCTACGCTGGTCCTGATACAGGAACTGCGCGAAAAAACCATATTGTCACTGTCCGGGGGTGGCCGTGTGCGCGAATTCCAGCTGCGCTACCGGATGTCATACCGGATGATTGACAAAGCCAGCGTTGAAACCCTGCCAACTACTGAAATCGTGCTCACGCGCGATTTTTCATTCAACGACCAGGACACGCTGTCGAAGGAAGCCGAAGAAGCGCTGTTGTTCCGCGACATGCAAAACGACGCCGTGCAACAGCTGGTACGACGGCTGCAAGTTGTAAAGCTCACCCAGCCCTGAACGCGCGGACATCTGTGTACCGTGCCTGGGACTGACCAATGACAGTAGCACGTGACGCAGCAACCGAAGCCGATGCGGACTTCAGTGCAAGCCCGAGGCAGCAGCGTGTCGCCATGTCGCTGGCGCTGTTCATCACAATGGTGGCGTTGGCAACAATTCCTTATGCCCGAACCCCGGGCCCGCTGATCACGGCCTTTCTGCCGTCGGGTGTTACCGCAGTCATCCTGCTCGATCTGGTCACGGCATTACTGCTGCTGTTGCAATTCGGCCGCCATGGCCGGCCGAGTACGCTGATGCTGGGATGCGCATACCTGTACACGGGGTTCGTGGTCATACCCTACATCCTCGTTTTTCCAGGTGTGTTCACCAGCAGCGGATTGCTGGGGGCCGGGTCGCAATCGGCGCCCTGGTTGTGGGTGTTCTGGCACAGTGGTTTCCCCGCTCTGCTGCTGCTGCACGCCGTCATGCTGCGGCACGAACAGCGCAGCAACGCTTACACTCGATGGCCGGCATCCCGAATTGCGCCAGCGATACTGGCAATCCTGCTGCTCGTCGTCGCGCTGGGGGCACTGGCAACACTGGGCCACGACCGGTTACCGGCAATCATCCGACAAGACAATTATCTGCCGCCGAATATCCCCGGCATTGGTCTCGTCGTAGTGCTGCTCAATCTGACCGCCCTGGTTGTGCTGTGGCGTGTCACGCGCAACCGCTCCGTAACCCAGTTATGGCTGCTGATCGCGGCACTGGCCTTTTTGCTGGATGTCGCCGTGTCCTTTGCCGGCGGCGCACGCTACAGCCTGGGCTGGTACGTGGCGCGGATCAACAGCCTGCTGTGTGCAGGCGCACTACTGGGCGCTTTTGTATTCGAGTTTCACCGGCTGCAGGTGCGCCTGTCCATGTCCAACCGCCGTCTCGCCGAACTCGCCGACACCGACGCTCTGACTGGTCTGGGCAACCGGCGGTCGTTTGATCAGCACCTCGCGCAGGAATGGGCGCGAGCGGTACGCAACGACCAGCAACTGGGATTGTTATTGCTCGATATCGATTACTTCAAAAGTTACAACGACAGCCACGGCCATCAGGCCGGGGACATCTGCCTGCAGCGCATTGCTGACACTATCCGCAAAACACTGCGCCGCCCCGGTGATTTTGCCGCGCGTTATGGCGGTGAAGAATTTGCGGTCATCCTCCCGCAAATCGACAGCGCCGGCGCCTTTCATGTTGCCGAGGCCATACGCAGTGCCATTGAACAACTTGATATTCATCATCAAGGCGCACACATCGGCATTATTACCGCCAGCGTCGGCGTCGCCGTCGCCGTCGCAACCCAGGCTTCCGACACTGATCTCTCCACACTGATCACCCGCGCCGACACCGCGCTTTATGCCGCCAAAAACGCGGGGCGCAACCGCACTCACCAGGGGGAACACGAAATTTCGCGTGACCGCGATTGCAGCCTTGTCGTAAACTGACGCCGCGATGAAAGTTTCCACCGAGCAGCTGCATCAACAACTCGCGCGCGAGCTCAAGCCGCTTTATACGGTGTTTGGCAACGAACCGTTGCTCGCGCTTGAAGCCAGCGACCGCATCCGCGCCAAGGCGCGCACCGAGGGTTATACCGAACGCGAAGTACTCACCGCTGATTCCGGTTTCAAGTGGAATCAGCTGGCACTTGCCGGCAATTCGCAATCATTGTTTGCCTCGCGCAAACTGCTGGAATTGCGCATACCTACCGGCAAACCCGGCAAGGAAGGCGGCGAAGCACTGCAAGCTTATTGCCAGGCACTGCCACCCGATACCGTAACGCTGGTCTATGTCCCCGACCTCGACTGGCGCGGCCTGAAAACCGCGTGGTTCGAAACACTGGAACGCAGCGGCATTGCCGTAGAAGCCAAAGCCGTGCTGCGCAAGGCGCTGCCGCAATGGATCGCCTCACGGCTGAGCCAGCAGCAGCAGCAAGCCGATGCCGCAACACTGGATTTCATCGCCGACCGGGTGGAAGGCAACCTGATGGCCGCGCACCAGGAAGTGCAAAAGCTGGCATTGCTGTTTCCGGCCGGCGAGATCAATTTCGACCAGGTGCGCGAATCCGTGCTGGATGTCGCACGCTACGACGTTTTCAACCTCGGCGAGATCATGCTTGAAGGCGATCCGCTGCGGCTCGCACGCGTACTCGACGGCCTGCAGGGCGAAGGCACCGCCGCACCGCTGGTACTGTGGGCGCTGACCGAAGAAATCCGCGCCATCGGCAAGATCATTACCGGGGTTTCCTCCGGCAAACCGGCATCGATGATGCTGCGCGAAGCCCGCATCTTCGGGCCGGCACACCAGAGCACCATGCAGAACAACCTGCAGCGTTTCACGCTGGCGCAGGCCACCGAAGCCCTGCGCCACGCCGCAGTCGTTGATCGCATGGTCAAGGGTCTGGTGCGCGGCGATGTCTGGAACGAACTGCTGCAGCTCGCACTGCGTTTCGCCCGCAACAACCCCGGCACCGCCAAGGCACAGGCGCCGCGGCGGGCTGCAGCTGCGGCGTTTGCAGCGCATCCAGCGTTGTTCTAGCTCTTTCTTTTAACTGCAGATTCAAAATCAAGTTCGCCGGGGGTAGCCCGGCGGCTAGTTACTTTTCTTGCTTCGCCAAGAAAAGTAACCAAAAGAAGGCGACCCCGGTTCACCGCCCTGCGGGTTCCCTGCGCTGCTCGCCAACCCGGGCGGCTCCGGAACTCGCCCTTGCCGCTGTGCGGCAAGGACTCAGACAGTCCTCGCCGACTACTCCCGGATTGTCTGTGCTGCTCGGCGGTTCACAAGGGGAATTCAAAAGCGGCAGGCATACGGCGGAGGAAATAGTGATTTGAAGCGGGTTGCAAACCCATGGTGTTGGAAATCCCACCTGTGCACCTCCGAACTACCCCCGGCGAACTTGATTTTGTAGTCGCCAAGCCGCGAGTGCATGCACACGCCGCCTGCTAGAATCCCCCCATGGATGTCCAAACCTACATGCTCGGCGTCGGCAAGGCCGCCCGCGCCGCATCGCGCGCGATGGCAGTCGCCGACAGCAGCGCCAAGAACAAAGCGCTGACCGCAATGGCAGTGGCAATCGAACACGCCGCCAAAGTGCTGCTGCATGAAAATGCCCGCGATGTAGCCGCCGCAAAAACGAAAAAACTCGATGCCGCGGCAATAGACCGGCTGACGCTGACGCCGCAGACCATCGAAAGCATGGCCGACGGCCTGCGCCAGATTGCAGCGCTGCCCGACCCGGTTGGTGAAATCAGCGGACTGCGCTACCGGCCTACCGGCATCCAAGTCGGCCAGATGCGGGTGCCGCTGGGTGTCATCGGCATCATTTATGAATCTCGCCCCAATGTCACCGCCGACGCGGCGGCGCTGTGTCTGAAGTCCGGCAATGCCGCCATCCTGCGCGGTGGCTCCGAGGCGCTGCATACCAATCAGGCGATTGCCGCCTGCGTGCACGAAGGACTGAAAGCTGCAGGCCTGCCGGAAACCGCGGTGCAAGTCATAGAAACCGCAGACCGCGCCGCAGTCGGCGCGCTGATTACCATGCAGGAATACGTCGATGTCATCGTGCCACGCGGCGGCAAGGGCCTGATCGAACGGCTGATGCAGGAATCGCGCATCCCGATGATCAAGCACCTGCACGGCGTATGCCATGTCTACATCGACGATCAGGCGGATTTCGACAAGGCGCTGCGCATTGCCGACAACGCCAAGACCCAGCGCCTGGGCACCTGCAACACCATGGAAACCCTGCTGGTGGCGCGTGACATTGCAAAAAAAATCCTGCCGCCACTCTGCAAGATTTATGCGGACAAAAAAATCGAGCTGCGCGGCGACGATGCCGCGCGCGCAATCGTGCCCGGCATGAAGGCCGCGACCGAAGACGACTGGCACACCGAATACCTGGACGCGATACTTTCCGTTCGCGTGGTTGACGACCTTGATGCCGCAATCGACCACATCTCGCGTTACGGTTCGCAGCACACCGATGCCATCGTCACAGAGAACATCACCCGCGCGCGGCGTTTCCTGCGCGAAGTGGATTCGAGTTCGGTGATGGTCAATGCTTCGACGCGGTTTGCTGATGGTTATGAATTTGGACTGGGTGCTGAAATCGGCATTTCCACCGACAAGCTGCATGCCCGCGGACCGGTGGGACTTGAAGGACTGACTTCATTGAAGTACGTGGTATTTGGCGACGGCCATATACGCGGCTGATTACTGCGGATGACAACACGTCGCCGAGATATAACTTAAGTTGTTGATTTTAAACATAAAATAGGTTATTCATGAGCAAGCCCATTGAAGTCAAAATCCCGGATATCGGCGATTTCAAGAACATTCCGGTAATCGAAGTACTGGTGAAACCCGGCGATACCGTCAATCCGGAAGATTCGCTGGTCACGCTGGAATCCGACAAGGCAACCATGGACATACCCGCGCCTGCTGCTGGCGTGGTCAAAACGATAAGTCTCAAACCCGGCGACAAGGTCTCCAAAGGCACGCTGATCCTGACTCTGGAAGCAGACTCCGCGGCCGACGCTCCGGCTGCCGCCGCCCCCGCCCCAGCTGCCGCATCAGAGAAGCCAGCCACTGCTGCACCTGCCGCACCTGCTGCCGCCAAACCGGCGGCTGCACCAGAGAAGCCGGCGCCGGCAGCAACTGCAGCTGCGCCGAAAAAAGATATCTCCGGCATCAAAGCCGACATCCACGCTGAAGTCGTGGTGCTCGGCGCCGGGCCCGGCGGTTACACCGCGGCCTTCCGCGCTGCCGACCTCGGCAAGAAAGTGGTGCTGATCGAACGCTACCCGACGCTAGGCGGCGTGTGCCTGAACGTCGGCTGCATCCCGTCGAAAGCATTGCTGCACATGGCGAAAGTCATCACCGAGGCTGACGAAGCCAGTCACGCCGGCGTCACTTTCGGCAAACCGAAAATCGACATCGACAAACTGCGCACCTGGAAAGACGGCGTGCTGGGCAAGCTGACCAAGGGCCTGACCGGTCTCGCCAAACAGCGCAAAGTGCAGGTGGTCACCGGTCGCGGCGAATTCGCATCTGCGAACACCCTCCGCGTCGAAACCGCGGACGGCACCAAGACCATTGCCTTTGAGGACTGCATCATCGCCGCCGGCTCGGCCGTGGCAAAAATCCCCGGTTTTCCGTACGACGATCCGCGCATCATCGATTCCACCGGTGCGCTGAAACTCGCCGAAGTACCGAAACGCCTGCTGGTAATCGGCGGCGGCATCATCGGCCTCGAAATGGCCACGGTCTATGACGCGCTGGGCAGCAAGATCACCGTCGTTGAACTGATGGACGGCCTGATTCCCGGTGCGGACAAGGATGTGGTGCGTCCGCTCGCCAAGCGCATCGAGAAACGCTACGAAAAAATCCTGCTCAAGACCAAGGTCGCGAAGATTGAAGCGCAGAAAGCCGGATTAAAAGTCACTTTTGAAGGAACCGACGGAACAAGCTCCACGGACACCTTCGATGCTGCGCTGATGGCCGTAGGCCGCCGCCCCAATGGCCGCGAGATCAAGGCCGAAGCTGCGGGTGTCACCGTCAACGAGCGCGGCTACATTCCGGCCGATGAACAACAGCGCACCAATGTGCCGCACATCTACGCCATCGGCGACATCTGCGGCGAACCCATGCTGGCACACAAGGCCACGCACGAAGCCAAGATCGCCGCCGAAGTCATCGCCGGGCATAAAGCTTTCTTCGACGCACGAACAATTCCTTCCGTCGCCTACACCGATCCCGAAATTGCCTGGATGGGTCTCACCGAAACCCAGGCCAAGGCAGACGGCATCGACTACGAAAAAGCCGTGTTCCCCTGGGCCGCCAGCGGCCGCGCCTTGGCCACCGGTCGCGATGAAGGCATGACCAAGCTGCTGCTCGACAAGAAAACCCGCCGCGTGCTCGGCGCGGCAATAGTCGGCGTCAATGCTGGCGAACTGATCGCTGAAGCAGTGCTCGCACTGGAAATGGGCGCCGACGCCACTGACCTCTGCCTCACCATCCACCCGCATCCAACGTTGTCAGAGACCTTGTTCTTCGCAGCAGAGATGGCCGAAGGCTCGATCACCGATCTGTACGTGCCCAAGAAGTAAATCCACGCCAACAATTACGGGCATCTGTTTCCGGGGCATGCAGGCAGGCAGGCGCCCCGTAAAAACAACAATAAAATCAATAACTTAAATTCTCGTCTCGGCGCGCGCTTTGTGCCAGTTTTCACCGTCCCGACCCTTATCCAGTGATGGACTGCTGGAGCCTGAGCCAGCCACTGCACTTGCCGCAGGCAATACACCGGAGATTTCTCCTGCAAACCCACAGCAAATTGGCCTTTTTTTCCTAGTCTCAAAGGCGTAGTATTTGCGACACTTTTCGCCCAGTCCGCCGGGGGCCGAAATAGACAAATAAAAACAACAACATGTGGCGGCACTTGTAACACGGAGCTTTTGTTTGAAACCGACTGATATCGCGCACCCCGATTACTTCCATAAAGTTGTCGATTGTCAGTGGGCCTGTCCGGCTCACACCCCCGTCCCCGAATACATCCGCTTGATCGCCGCAGGTCGTTACGACGATGCCTACATGGTCAACTGGAAGTCCAATGTTTTCCCCGGCATTCTCGGCCGCACCTGCGACCGCCCCTGCGAGCCGGCCTGTCGCCGCGGCCGTGTCGAGGAAGGCAATGTCGACATACGCAAGCCATCCGACCACAAAGACGGCCCGCACCCCGAGCCCGTCGCGATTTGCCGGTTAAAGCGCGTCGCCGCCGACAACAAGGACGACATCACCCGGCATCTGCCCAAGGCGCCGAAAAAGAAAAACGGCAAACGCATCGCCTGCATCGGCGGCGGTCCGGCTTCGCTGACCGTGGCGCGCGACTTGGCACCGTTGGGTTACGACATTACGATTTACGAAGCTGACCCCAAGGCCGGCGGCTTCATGCGTTCACAGGTGCCGCGTTTCCGTCTGCCGGAAGCGGTCATCGACGAGGAAGTCGGCTACATCATTGGCATCGGCAATATTGATGTCAAAACCGGCACCCGCATCGACAGCCTGAAAAAAGTGCTGGCGGAAGGTTACGACGCAGTAGTGGTGGGCACCGGCGCACCGCGCGGCCGCGACCTCGACGTGCCGGGCCGCAAGGAAGGTATCAAGAACATCCATGTCGGCATCGACTGGCTGGCCAGCGTGTCCTTTGGCCATATCGAAAAAATCGGCAAGCGCGTGATCGTGCTCGGTGGCGGCAACACCGCCATGGACTGCTGCCGTTCGGCGAAGCGCCTCGGCGGCGAAGACGTCAAGGTCATCGTGCGTTCGGGCTACGACGAAATGAAAGCCAGCCCGTGGGAAAAGGAAGACGCCACCGAAGAAGGCATCCCCATCCTCAATTTCATGGTGCCCAAGTCGTGTACGGTCGAAGGCGGCAAACTGACCGGCATGATGTTCGAGAAGGTCAAGGCCACTTATGACGACAAGGGCAAACGCAGCCTGGTACCCACCGGCGAGCCGGATGAACATGTGCCCTGCGATGACGTGCTGGTCGCCATCGGCCAGGAAAACGCCTTCCCGTGGATAGAGCGCGATGCCGGACTCGAATTCGACAAGTGGAAAATGCCGGTGGTCGACAAGGTGACGTTCCAGTCCACCAACCCGAAAGTGTTTTTCGGTGGCGACTCGGCCTTCGGCCCGAAGAACATCATCTGGGCGGTGGCTCACGGCCATGAAGTCGCTGTTTCCATCGACAAGATGCTCAACGGCGAAGACATCAAGGAACGACCGTTGCCTGCGGTAACCGTGATGTCCCAGAAAATGGGCATCCACGAGTGGAGCTACGACAACGATATATCCGCAGCGCTGCGCAACAAGGTGCCGTGGCAGGACCAGAAGCTGACGCTGAAAGACATCAAGGTCGAAGTGGAACTGGGCTTTGACGCCCTGACCGGTTTTGCCGAGGCCCAGCGCTGCCTGAACTGCGACGTGCAGACGGTATTCGCACCACGGCTGTGCATCGAATGTGATGCCTGCGTCGACATCTGCCCGATGGATTGCATCACGTTCACACCCAATGCCGAAGAAGCGGAGCTGCGCAAGGATCTCACCGCGCCGACGCTGCACCCGGACCAGGATCTGTATGTGTCGGACCAGCTGCGCATGACCGGTCGCATCATGGCCAAGGACGAAGACGTCTGCCTGCACTGCGGCCTGTGCGCCGAGCGCTGCCCTACCGGCGCCTGGGATATGCAGAAATATCTGATTGAAATGACGAATGCCGGCTGCCACAAGCCGCAACGCAAAGCTGCCTGAGGACAGCACATCATGAAACAGATCACCGCAGTCAATAATTTTGTCGTGAAGTTCGCCAACGTCAACGGCTCGGGCTCCGCTTCGGCCAACGAACTGTTCGCGCGCGCCATCCTGCGCATGGGTGTGCCGGTCAGTCCGCGCAATATTTTCCCGTCCAACATCCAGGGGCTGCCGACCTGGTATGAAGTGCGGGTCAATGAAGAGGGTTATCAGGGTCGCCGCGGCGGCGTTGACCTGATGGTTTCCATGAACCCGCAGACCTGGGACAACGATCTCAAGGAAATCGAATCCGGCGGCTACCTGTTCTACGACAGTTCCAAGCCGCTGCCGAAATCGAAATTCCGTGATGACGTGATGGCCATCGGCATGCCGCTGACGGAAATCTGCAACGCAACTTACAGCGATCCCCGTCAGCGCCAGTTGTTCAAGAACATCATTTATGTCGGCGCGCTGTCGGCACTGCTGGATCTGGACCACAAGGAAATCGAAAAGCTGTTTTCCGAGCAGTACAAGGGCAAGGAAGCCCTGCTGCAACCCAACCTCAAGGCACTGCACCTCGGCCGCGACTACGCGCTGAAGAACCTGACCTGCCCGCTGGGCATCCGCCTGCAACGCTCCGACAATGTCGGCGACCGGATTTTCATCGACGGCAACAGCGCTGCCGCGTTGGGGGCCGTTTATGGCGGCGCCTCGGTCTGCGCCTGGTACCCGATCACGCCTTCATCGTCGCTGGCCGAAGCCTTCATGAGCTACTGCAAGAAGCTGCGCGTCGACAAGGAATCGGAAAAAAACAAATATGCCATCGTGCAGGGTGAAGATGAGCTGGCCTCGATCGGCATCGCCATCGGTGCCGGCTGGAACGGCGCGCGCGCCTTCACTGCGACCTCGGGTCCCGGCATCTCGTTGATGGCGGAATTCATCGGCCTCGCTTATTTCGCCGAAATCCCGGTGGTGCTAATCGACGTGCAGCGCGGTGGCCCGTCCACCGGCATGCCGACCCGCACCCAGCAATCCGATCTGCTGGCTTGCGCCTATGCCTCACACGGCGATACCAAACATGTGCTGCTGTTCCCGGAAGACCCGACCGAATGCTTTGAACTGACAGCACAGGCTTTTGACATCGCCGAACGTCTGCAGACCCCGGTATTCGTGATGACCGATCTCGACATCGGTATGAACACGCGTTTGTGCAAGCCCTTTGCCTGGGACGACACCAAGGAATATGACCGCGGCAAGGTCATGACCTACAAACGTCTGGAGGAAGGCGCGGACTTTGGCCGCTACCTCGACGTCGACGGCGACGGCATTCCTTTCCGCACTTATCCCGGCACACATCCGACCAAGGGCGGTTATTTCACCCGCGGCACGACCAAGAACCGCTACGCGCAGTATTCAGAGGCCGGCCCCGACTACATCGACAACATGCAGCGCCTGATGCGCAAGTTCGAGACTGCAAAATCACTGGTGCCGAAACCGTTGCTGTATCCGGCAGACAAACCGGCGCGATTTGGCGCGATTTTCTACGGCTCGACCAGCCCGGCCATGGAAGAAGCGCTGGACGTGCTTGCTGAAAAAGAAATACATGTCAACGCGCTGCGGGTGCGCGGCTTCCCGTTCGCCGACGAACTCAATGATTTTGTGCGCTCGCATTCCTGGGTCTTCGTCATCGAGCAGAACCGCGACGCCCAGCTGAAAACCCTGCTGGTCAACGACGGCAAGATCAATCCGTCGCGACTGATCTCAGTGCTGCATTATGACGGCACACCGATCACGGCACGCTTCATTGTCGACCAGATTTCACAGCATGCCGGTGCCCGCAACATCGTGCCACTGAAAAAAGCCTCCTAGCACTTACACACGCTTATACCCCCCATTTACATGACCTATCTCGCAAAACCAAAACTCCATCACCCCTCGCTGCCCCGCAACGCCACGGGTTACACCCGGCGCGACTACGAGGGCAAGATTTCCACGCTGTGTGCCGGCTGCGGCCACGACTCGATCTCGGCCTCGATCATCCAGGCCTGTTGGGAGCTCGACATCCAGCCGCATCGCGTCGCCAAACTTTCCGGCATCGGCTGCTCATCCAAAACCCCGGATTATTTCCTCGGCAATTCGCACGGCTTCAACAGCGTGCACGGTCGCATGCCGTCGGTGCTGACCGGCGCCAACCTCGCCAATCGTGATCTGCTGTATCTGGGCGTGTCCGGCGACGGCGACTCGGCATCCATCGGCCTCGGCCAGTTTGCGCACTGCATACGCCGCGGCGTCAATATGGTTTATATCGTCGAGAACAACGGCGTTTACGGCCTGACCAAAGGCCAGTTCTCGGCTACTGCTTCCAAGGGCTCGAAGTCCAAGCGCGGCGTACTCAACCCGGACGAAGCGGTGGACCTCGTCGGCATGGCACTGTTGCTGCGCGCCACTTTTGTCGCACGCGCATTCTCCGGCGACAAGAAACAACTGGTGCCGCTGATCAAGGCCGCCATTCAGCATCCGGGGCCTTCGTTCATCGACATCATTTCACCCTGCGTGGCCTTCAACAACCACGAGGGTTCGACCAAATCCTACGACTACGTGCGCCAGCACAATGCCGCGGTGAACCGGCTGGACTTTATCGAGGAACGCGACGAAATCACCGCTGATTACGCACCGGGCGAGGTCATCAGCATCGCGCAGCACGACGGCTCCATGCTCAAACTGCGCAAACTGGCACCCGATTACGATCCCACTGACCGCATCAAGGCCATGAACCATGTGCAGGAACGTGCGTCAGTCGGCGAAATCGTTACCGGACTGCTTTATCTGTCCACGGAAGCGGCTGACCTGCACCAGTACATCAATACTGTGGACACGCCGCTGAATCAGCTAGGCACCAAAGATTTGTGTCCGGGTTCGGCTGCGCTGAATAAGATCAACGCCGGATTGCGCTAAACCAAACTGAGCAACAGTGGGCTTAGCCCGCATGAAGAGATGTGAGCTAAGGGATCACCCGTACGCGCTCCTTACGAACTACACTTTCTGATCATTTCGGACATCGATGAAAGTTCATGAGCTTGTAAAGCGCTGCGCCCAAGCCCGCGAAAGCGCCGACCCGATGGCCGCGATGCGCGAGGTGCTGGAAAGCCTCAGCAGCAAAGTCGAAGAAATCGAACAAGCACTGAGTTACGTCTCCGGCACCGGCGGCAATGCGCGCCAGGTGTTTTACCGTGCTCCCGACCTGACGCTGCTCAAGGTGCGTTTCCCCAACGGCCGGCGCACGCCGCCGCATGACCATGGCACCTGGGCGTCCATCCTGCTGTTGTCGGGCGAAGAAAAAAATACGCTCTACCGCACCGACAACGGCCAGTTGCGCCGCGCCAGCGAGGTTACGCTGAAACGGGGCGCGATACTGAACATGCGTGCCGAGACGGCACATGTCGCGGAATGTCTGGGCGACACACCGGCAATCGGGCTGCATGTCTACGGCGGCGACATTTTTGAACTGCCGCGGCGGATGTGGCACCCGCAGACACTGGAAGCCCAACCGCTCGACTGGGATCTCTACGAAAATTTTGCGCGCCTGGCTTCAGCGGCAGACGGCGCGCCGGCGACCTGAATCGGCGCGGGCCATCGCCCAAGATCCATAGCCGGACGCAACAGCTAACGGCGCACGCCCGGCGTCTCCACCGGCAGCCCACGCGCGCGCCGGGCCAGAAACAATTCCAGGTCGACCAGTTCCGCTGCACCATAGTCCGGCATTTCGGCGCGCACGCCGTAATAACAGGCGCGCAGGCGGCGGTGCAGTGACCCTGCGGACTGCCATTCCAGCCGGTACGCCGGATAGGCGTTGCCGTGTCCCTCGCTGAGGGTCTCGGAGAGCAGTTTGCGCCCGGCATTCTGCTCATGGCACTGTGTACACGCCAGATTCATCTGGCCCTGGCGGCGGTAATAGATTTCGCGCCCCCGGTCCAGATGCAGACGTGCCGCTGCAGTATCGGCAATCACTATTGGCATGCCGCGCGACTGATGCGCCACATAAGCCGTCAACGCCAGCAGTTCTTCTGACTCGTAACGCAGCGGTGCCGCCTGCTGCCGCTCGCGGCAGGTATTGATCTGTCCTTCGATATTGATCGCGCGTCCCGTTGCAGCATCCACCCGCGGATAAGCCGCGGCCACACCGCGCATGCTGACAATCGCATCCTGATGGCAGGAAGCACAGGACTTCCCGTTGCGGCCGGCCGCGGTGCCCCATAATTTTTCACCGCGCGTCACCCACAGCATGCCGGGATTGCCAAAGTCATCTGCCTGCATGGCACGCACATCCGCGCTGGCATAGGTGATCCCGGAGCGCGGCGGTACCGCAGCGGCCGGTGGCGACGCCACACTCTGTGCGTGGACCACGACTGCGAAGGCGCTCAACGCCACTGCGTTGCACCACGACGACAGTAAGTAACGCAGAAATTTCAACGACTTAATGCTTGGCACCGGATCGCGTGTTGCCCCTGCCCAACAGCGCCGCGCTCGACGTAACGATGTAAGTCGTTGATTTAAATTATTTATTTTAACTGGCATGAAATACGCTAATACCTGGGTACAGGCTTCAACGTCTGTAACTTTGAACCTCAACACAAGGAGTTGTCATGACCATACGTCTACGCAAGTTTGCCGTACCGATCGCCACCGCAGTTGTGCTCGCCTTCAACGGCGCCGCATATGCCGGCACGCAACAGCAGTCACCGGACAAACCCGTTGATTGCAAAAAAACGTCGGACCACAAAGACTGCAAGGACAAGTAAGTTTTACTGACAGGCCGGGGTGCACCCCGGCCATCACACGCAGGTCGCAGGTCAACTGCGGCCTCCATCGGATCATCCCCCGGGCATGACGACGATGGTTGCACGCTCAGTGCCGCGTTGTCCGGCATCATCCGCCCATTCAAACAGGAATTCCCCGCTGACGTCCGCCACAGTATAAAACTGCAGCAGCGGATTGGCTGCGATACCTGACCCCATTTCGGCCTTGAACACCTCGGTTCCGTTGTAACGCACGACCAGGCTGTTGATGACGTTTTTGGGAACCACGCGACCGGTGATGTCGTAGCGAAAACCGGTTTCCATCGGGTGCCTGATTGCAATGCGCACACTGACCACTTCGCCGCGCTGCGCGGTCTTCGGCAGTTGTATCCGCGCGTCCATGTCAGCCCGCATCCAGACAGGCGGACTCGGTCACTTCAACCTCGGCGGTGCCCGACCAATACGACCCGTCAGACAGCTGCGCGATAGCCAGCACCACCTGCGTACCGTTCAGGCGTACGCGGGTCGCCACTTCCGCGCGTCCGGCGCGCGGACCCAGTGTGAATTTTGCGATCAGCGGCCGCGGATTCCGCGGTGAAAGCAACGTGATGCTGCGCACGTGGTCCGCGGCAGTCATCGGGCTGCTCACGCTGATTTTCATCGGCACGGAATGGCCGTTGTCGGCCAGGCGCGGCGTGTCCACTGTTACCCGGCCCGCAGTAACCGCTGCGCCACCCGTGAGCTTGGTGATCAACGGCGCCAGAGGATCCGTCTGCGCGTGCGCCGTGCCGGCAGCCATGGCGCACAAGCCGGTCAGCAGCTTCAGAAAATTACGACGATGAGCCATCAGTATTACCTGCGTATCTCAGTGCAGCGTCTGCAAATAAGCAACCACATCTTCAATCTGCTGTGCAGTCAGTATGGGGTTGCCCTGGTAGGCAGCGGCCACGTGCTGCAATCCGCTGACGCGATAATAGGACGGCATCACCGTATCACGATTAAGCCGTGACTGATCAACGATCCGCAGTCGCAATTGCCCAGCGCTGAGACGGGCACCGATGCCGGACAGCGGTGGCGCCACATTGCCCATGAACCGCACCCCGGACTCGGGGACGGCATGGCACAGCAGACAATTGGCATCACGCCCTGCCATGACTGCCTTGCCGCGCGCCGGATCGCCCGCCGCCTGTGTCAGCGGCAGCGGGACCGCGTCATCGACAACGGAAAAGGGCGGCAATGTCGCCGGTGTTACCGCACAACCGGCAGCACCGACCAGCACCACACACCACCACCTCTTCCTCCACCAGCTGCCGGGCCATCCCCGCATCAGATCAGCGTCAGCCCCTCGTGCTTCAGCGGCAGGTTGCGCACCGGTTTGCCTGTGGCGGCAAAAATGGCATTCAGCACCGCCGGCGCGGTCACGCAGATCGTCGGCTCGCCCACGCCGCCCCAGAAATCGTACGTCGGCACGATGACGGATTCGACTACAGGCAACTGCCGCAGGCGCGCAACCGGATAGTTGTGGAAGTTGAGTTCTGTCACCCGACCGTCCTTGATCGTGATTTCGGACTGCAGCGAGTCAAAACCATAGGCCACCGAACCTTCAATCTGCGCAGCAATGGTCGCCGGATTCACCGCATGGCCGCAATTGGTCGCCAGCACCATGCGATGCACCTTGACTTCACCTTTGGCACTTACCGATACCTCGGCTACTGCCGCGGTGTAACTGGCATAACCCATGAACTGCGCAATGCCACGGAAGCGGCCCGGCGGCAGCGGTTTGCCCCAGTCACTTTTTTCAGCCGCGGCGTTCAGCACGCCCAGATGCTTGGGATGGTCTTTCATCAGCGCGCGCCTGAACTCCAACGGATCCCTGCCTGCGGCTTTCGCCACTTCATCCATAAAACATTCGGAGAAGATGCCGTTCTGGTTGGTGTTCACACCGCGCCACGGGCCGACCGGCACATGGGTGTTGCGCATCGCGTACTCGATGCGCAGATTGGGCACGGTATAACCGTATTGCGCATCATGCGGTTGCGGCCAGAATCCCTGCAACTGCCGGCGGTCCTTGCCTTCCTTGATGTTGTGCGGCGCCAGCCAGGCATTGATCGACTGTCCCGAAACGCGGATGTGCAGTCCTTCCAGGTTGCCGTTTGCATCCACACCGGCAGCCATTTTGCACTGAGCAATCGGACGGAAAAAATCATGCGCCTGATCTTCTTCGCGGCTCCACAGCAGTTTGATCGGGGTATTCGGATACTGTTTGGCGATGGCGGTCGCCTGCCGCACAAAATCCTGAGTACCACCGCGTCGGCCAAAACCACCGCCCAGGCCGTGGTTGTAGGCCTCGCACTGCGCCAGCGGAACGCCGGACACTGCGGACAACGCCGCCAGCGATGCCTCGGCATTCTGGCTGGGCATCCAAACTTCGGCCTTGTCGGCGGAAACGCGTACCGTGCAATTCATCGGCTCCATGCAGGCGTGCGAAACAAACGGCAGGCTGTAGGTCGCTTCGATCTTTTTCGCGGCTTTGGCAATGGCGCCCAGCGCATCGCCGACATTGGTGTCGGCAAAGGCATCACTGGCGGTCAGCCCGTCTTTCAGGTGCGCCGCAATGCTCGCACTGGACTGTTTGCCGTTGACACTTTCATCCCACACGATGGGCAGAGCGTCGAGCGCCGTTTTGGCCCGCCACCAGGTATCGGCGACCACGGCCACTGCGGTGTCACCGACTTTCATTGCGCCGCGCACCCCGCGCCGCCCCTTGATCTTGCTCTCATCGAAACTGACCACCTTGCTGCCGAATACCGGTGCATCCTTGATCGCTGCATGCAACATGCCCGGCAACTGCAGATCGATGGAGTACTTGCGGCTGCCATTGACCTTGTCAGCCGTATCCAGCCGTTTCATCGGTTTGCCGGCGACTTTCCAGTCCCTGGGGTTTTTCAGCTTGATGCTTTTCGGATCGGGTGCAGCCAGTTTGGCTGCCGCCGATGCGACCTTGCCATACGATGTTTTGCGGCCAGAACCGGCATGACTGATCACGCCATTGGCAACGGTCAGCTCACCGACCGGAACATTCCACTCGTTGGCTGCTGCCTGCAACAGCATGATGCGGGCCGCAGCACCACCCTGGCGCACATACTCCTGCGATTCGCGGATGCCGCGACTGCCGCCGGTGGACATGTTGCGCCAGATGCGCTTGCGCGCAAGGTTGCCGCCCGGGGTAATCGGCTCTATCGCGACCTTTTTCCAGTCGCACTCGAGCTCTTCGGCCACCAGTTGCGCCAGCCCGGTATGCGTGCCCTGGCCCATTTCGGCGCGGGCGATCCGGATCACGCAAGTGTCATCGGGCTTGACCACCACCCAGGCATTGACCTCGGTACTGGCAGCACCTTCGGCGGCCACTGCCGCACTGAATGGCAATGCGATGCCTAGTGCCAGCCCGCCGCCCGCCGCGGCTGAACCGACAATGAAGCGGCGACGGGACTCGCTGGTAATTTCTGCAGATATTTTCTTGGTCATGATCGCGCTCCTCAGGCTTTCATCTCGGATTGCTCAACTTCGGCCATCACCACTTCATCGCCCCTGGGTCCCGCACCCATGTGTATCACCGACCCGCCGCCCTTGCTGTTGCCTGCAGCCAGATGCACTGCGGCGCGTATGCGCTGATAAGTACCGCAACGGCAGATGTTGGTCATCGCATCGTCGATGTCCTGATCAGTCGGTTTGGGTTTTTTTGCCAACAGCGCAGTGGCCGCCATGACCTGACCGGACTGGCAATAGCCGCATTGCGGCACGTCGAGCTCGACCCAGGCTTTTTGTATCGGATGCGAACTGTCCGGCGACAGGCCTTCGATGGTCACCACTTTGTCTTCAGGCCGGACCGCGCTGACTGGCAATGCGCAGGAGCGCACCACTTCGCCATTCAGGTGCACTGAGCAGGCGCCGCACTGCGCCACGCCGCAGCCATATTTGGTGCCAGTCAGGCCGATTTGTTCGCGGATTACCCACAGCAGGGGCGTATCGGGCTCGACATCGACTTGATGCGAGCGGCCGTTGATATTCAGCTGGGCCATGACTTCTCCTCAAGGTTGTTCAGGTCGTGCACGACCGCGCGCAAAGTCGCGCAGTCACTGAATTCCTCGTATCGTTGAAGTCGCCACAGTCGAGCGCCGTGGTCGGGCGCGCTTGCGCACGCCGAACGGCAGATTATGCTGGCCCACGGTCACGGTCAACTGAATCTCGCGTGTGCTACAGGGTGGACTCCGGCCGCGACGGCTGGACGATTTGGCCACCGGGCACAAGGCCATGATTCACCGGGGATTTCAGCAAACTGCCCGATGCCACACAGCGCCGACTAGGGCACCTGAACGGCATCCATACGCGCCTGAATAATTTGCATGCGGCGCTGGAGGTAAGCGGTATTGCTGGACGGCCCGTAACGACGCGGACTCGGCACGATGGCGGCCAGTCGCGCCGCCTGTTCAGGATTCAATTGTGCCGCGCTCGCGCCGTAATGATGCCGGGCCGCAGCTTCCGCACCGAACACACCGTCGCCCCATTCAATCACGTTCAGATAGATTTCCAGGATACGGCGCTTGCTCATGATGGTTTCGAGCATTACCGCAACCGCAGCCTCCTGTCCCTTGCGCCACCATGCGCGTTCGCCAGTGAAAAACAGGTTCTTCGCCAGTTGCTGGGTAATCGTCGAGCCGCCGGCGACGATTTCGCCTTCGCGCAGATTCCTCTCCATCGCGTAACGGATGCCATCCCAGTCAAATCCGTCATGGACCGCGAACTTGGTGTCTTCCGACGCCACTACCGCCCGCTTCAGATATACGGAGATGCGCCCGTACGGCACCCACTGCTGGCGCAACCGCGCCTTGGGATCGTCTTCACGCAGGATTTCCAGCCGTGCGCGCATGAAGGCCGTGGACTCCGGATTGTGATTCGCCCAGTACCAGACATGCACCAGAAACCAGAACTGCACTGCAGCCAGCACGATCAGCACCAGCAGCAATACGCGCCAGCTCCAGCGCAGCAATATGCGAAACAGTGTCGGGCGCGCGGCTTTTGCGCCGGATCGCGGCTTGGTTTTTGTCCGTGCCATGATCAGTGCGAATCAGTTGCGGAAATTCAGAGCGTGCCGCGCAGCAGCGCAATAACCGGCGCGGTCTGTGGCCGTACGCCGCGCCAGATATAAAAGGATTCCGCCGCCTGCTCGACCAGCATGCCCAGACCGTCGACGGCGCGCGCGTCGTGCAAGCGCGCAAATTTCAGGAACGGCGTGTCCAGGCCATAAACCATGTCATAGGCCAACGAGCCTGGCGCGAAAACGCCTTGCGGCAAGGGCAGCATCTCGCCGCTGAGTCCGGCAGAGGTGGCATTGATGACAAGATCAAACTGATCCCTGCCGAGAGCCTGATACGGCGCAGCCGATATTCCGCCCAACACGAAATCTTTGAACTTCTGGAAATGCCCGACCAGGCCGACTGCTTTATCGAGCGACCGATTGGCAACCACTAGCCTTTCCGGACGCTGCTCCAGCACTGGTTGCATTACCCCGTAAGTGGCGCCGCCGGCGCCCATCAGCAACACGCGTTTGCCCGCGATGGAAAAATCAAGATTTTTCTCGATGTCGGTAACCAGACCGAGGCCATCGGTGTTGTAACCGATCAGTTGGTCTGCATTCAGCGCGATGGTATTCACAGCTTCGGCATCCAGCGCGCTGCCGACATGCGAATGCGCCATGTCCCATGCCTTACGCTTGAACGGCAGCGTGATGTTTAATCCCTTGCCGCCATTGCTGAAAAACTGTCGCGCCGTTTCCTCGAAAGCATCCAATGGCGCCGGCAGTTTTTCATAGGAAATATCCTCTCCGGTCTGCCGCGCAAACTCCGCATGAATCTGCGGTGATTTGCTGTGATCCACCGGATTGCCGATGACTGCGTAACGATCAGTCATAGCTCACTGGCTGACGAACTGGTCCGCCCGCGTAAACGACCAGGTTCTGGTGATGTGCAGGATATCGGTATCACGTGCAATGTCAGGCGGGAAAGCAAAATAGGGCGCCCCCAGCGTCACTATGCGCACGGCGGCATCATCCAGCAGCTTGTGCCCGGAAGATTTGTCAATCTGCACCTTTTCCAGGCTGCCATTGGCCTTGATCGACACGGTCGCAGTCAGTCTGCCGTAGATACGCTGATCACGCGCAGCCTGTGGGTAGTTCAGTTCGCCGATGCGTTCAATTTTCTGCCGCCAGTCCTCAACGTACCGCGCGAACCGGTATTCCTGGGCGCGAGCACCGATAAATTTTCTGCGCGGTCGTTCCTGGTAGCTGTTCCAGTCCTTGCTGATCTGCGCCTCCAGCCGCGCAATCGCCAGACTGCGTTGCATCAGATCTGCGGTATCCACCGGTGGCGCCTTGTCCGGTGCGGGCTGCGACTCCGGTTTAGCCGGTGCACTGACAACCTGGGTATTGGCCGCCGCACGGGCCAGCAGTTGTTGCGCCTCCCGCTCCAGTTTCGCGACCCGCTTCTGCGCGAGCTGCAGCTCCGTGGTCTGCGTGTCCGTTGTAATCGCCGGCAGCGGACTCTTCGCGCGCTGCTTGGCGTCGGTGTTGCCGCCGCCGTCGAGATTGTGTTGCGCCAGTGCGTCGGCTTTCTGCGGCTTGGTCTTCGACTGAGTATTGACCAGCACCACGTCCAGCGGAGGCGTCGAGTTCTGCAGATTGCGCAAATCGGGCACCGTGAAACTCAGCCCGAAAATGACAAAAATATGCAGCAACAGGGACAGTACGCCGGTCGCGCCAAAACGGGAGCGCACGGTCATCTGCGCATACCGCCGGTCGAAATCGGCAATACGCCGTTCCAGCTCGGCAACGCGCGCATCCAGCCGGTCCACGGCGCCAGCCCACGAGCCGCGACGTGGATGTTTCGCACGACGCGGCAATGTCACAACGTTGGTAGCAGGCCGGGCGCTCATAAAGGCATTCTAGACAAGCCCTCGGAAATTGCAATAAAAACTTTAATTATCAATATATTATGTGCAATGCTTAAAGCAGTCTCTAATTGCCATCCGAACTGTCAGCAATCACTGACTTGGCGTCGGTTCCAGCGCAGCTTTGTAGTCCAGCAGCAGGCTCAGCTCCAACAGGTCAATAGCCCCAACGGCGAGTTCTATCCGCGTTCCGGATGCCGTCGCCGGCAATGACGGTACGCGCTGGGTGACCGGTAATTGATCCAGCCGCACCAGATTTTCACGCAACACGATGCCGGTAACGCTCGCCATGTTTTCCTGCACCAGCCAACGCAGGCTCCAGTAGCGCTCCATGGTCCGCTGGTATTCCCCATAGGCCTCATACGCTACTTCAAAGTCACCCATTGCCGCCAGCAGCGCCGTGTCCTTTGCACTGTAGGCGGGGGCTTCGTTGCGCGCGCGCGCAATCAGTTGCCGTTGATTGACCAGATCCGAGTAGCGGCGCAGCGGCGAACTTGCCCACATGTACTGCGCAACACCCAGTCCGTCATGCGGCCCGGCTGCCGTGCTGGTCCGTACCTTACCGCCGCTCTGCACGCGGAACAGGCCCGGCTGCCCGGCAGCATGCAATTCCCCGGCCCAGGTACTGTTGGCCAATATCATCAGTTCTGCCACCACCTGGTCGATCGGGGTGCCGCGCTGGCGCTGGCTGATGGCCACACGGCCCTCAGCATCGACACGGAATACAAACTCGGGACGGTCTTCGCCGCGCGGCGCATCTCCTTTACGCACCACCAGCCGGCATCCCGAAAACTGCCATAACCACGCCAGCATTGCGCCCTGCGGATGATCAACTGCGCCGCCAGTCAGTGCCGCAGCATTAAATACCGGCTCCAGCGTGTCATGCCGCAGATTGTCAGCCACATGGATGCGTTCCACGCGGGTTTCATGGGACAGAATCGAAAAGTCCGCTGCAACATCGAAATAAATCGACAGCGCCGGACAGACACGCCCCGCCGCCAGGGTATAGGCCGCCACTGCTACGTCGGGCAGCATCGTAATCTTGCCGCCGGGAAAATACACCGTGGACAGCCGTTCGCGCGCCACGGCTTCCAGCGGCGAGTCCGGGGTAATGCCCAGTGCCGGTGCGGCTATGTGTATGCCCAGTCGCCGGATTCCTCCCGGCAGATCCTGCAGTGAAAATGCATCGTCTATTTCGGTGGTCTCGGCATCATCGATGCTGTAGGCCTGCACTTCAGCCAGTGGCAACGCATCGGACACGATCACTGCCGGCAACTCCGGAAAACTCGCGCCGCGCGGGAAGTGCTCGAACAAAAAGCGGTTCAAGTGGTAGGCATGCATGTCCGCCAGCGCGCCGCAGCGTTCCAGCAGCCGCAAGGGTGAAAGTTTGGTTGCGGCACTGGCTTCGTCCAGCGCCTTCCACTCAATGCTGTTTTTGTCGGGCTTGTACAGCAACTGCTCAAGCACCGGCTGGAATCCCTCCGGCAGTCGATCAGCAATGAGTTCTTCAACAAACGCCGCCTTGGCCAATGCCTGCAACCGTTTGCGTTCAACGCTGGCCAGCGCTGCCTGCAGCGATTCTTCCGGCGCGGCCTTGTAACGGCCACGCCCTTTTTTGTAGAAATACATGGGGGCGCCGTGCAAACGCATCAGTACCCCGGCCGACTCCAGTGCCTCCGGCGCATGCCCATAATATTCGCGGGCCAGTGCTTCGTACGAAAACTCCTCCGCGGCACAGCACTGCCACAGGAAATCGATATCAATGGCATCGGCCTGCGTCTGTGCCTCATGCATGAACACGGTATGTGCAGGCGTCTCAAAACGCAGCAGCACAGACGCGGCTTTTACTTTGGAGCGTTTGCCGTGCGGTGCCTCAACCTGCAGCGACGTATCGTTGTCAGCAAGCACGGCGCCGACCTTGAACTCGCCGCCTTCTTCGTAAAAAACATTCATTGTGGGGAGATAAACCGGAGGATCGCGCGGAATTCGCCGCGCACTGCAGGATGTGCCTGCAGATTATACGCGCCCGCGCTGCCAGAACTTGACGACGACATCCAGATAATCCGCAAATTCGCGAAATCCGTGATCACTACCAGTCACCACACGTTGTTCGCAACCGGCGTAACGCTGGACGCCGGCGCGATAGTCGAGCACCTCGTCGCCGGTCGCGGTGATCAGCAGATAACGTTCCGGCGTGATGCGCTCGACTTCCAGCGCCAGCAGTTCATCCAGATGTCTGGTCGTGAATTCATAGGCGGCGCCGGTATAAAGATTTTTCTGCGGCCCCACGGCGGGCGCCAGCAACTCATAGGGCCGTACCGCGGGATTCACCAGCACCGCGCGCGCACCCATATTCTCGACCAGCCAGGTAGCGTAAAAACCGCCCAGGGAGGAACCCACCAAAGTTACGCTTTGAGGATCACCATCCGCCATCAGTGATCGCAATTGCGAAATGGCCTGCGCCGGACGGTGTGGCAGTTCCGGACAGGCAAACTGCCTTGCCAGCCCCAGTTCTGTCATGTGGTTGTGCAGCAGGCCGGCTTTGTACGACTGCGCAGAACTGTTGAAGCCGTGTACGTAGATCAGCACGGAAAACGATAACTTTGGAAAAACACAGATCAGCCTGCAATGCGTCGCGCCAGCGCCAGCAACAACGCATCCGCGCCGCGTGCAGCAATTAACGAAATGCCCAGCGGACAGCCCTGCAATGTCGCCAGCGGCAGGCTGACCTGGGGCAGGCCGGCCAGGCTGGAGATGCATAACAGGCTCATCATGTGCGAGCGGAAAGTATCCGGCGCTGCTGCCGAGGTGCCGCACAGCGGTGCAATGTCCGGCAAGGTCGGCAGCACCAGCACCGCGTTCCCGGCAAGCAGCTTATCCATGCGACTGCGTACCGTATCCCGTAGCACTTGCGCAGCTGTCACCTCGGTCGCACTGATCGTGGTCGTCCACAACATGCGTTCCTGTACGCCGGGACCTAGTTGCGGCCGCACCCTCGCCACCCACTCCCCCAGCTGAGCGCGGATTTCCGCACCCTGCAGGATGCGGAACGCCTGAAACCACTGCGGCAGGCCTTCATGGCTGACCGTCACCGGATGCAGTCCGCCGAGCACGGCGGCGATGCGCTCGAACGCAGGCTGCAATGCAGCCGCAGCCTCGGGCACCGCCAGTGACAGCGCATCGGCTGCCAGCAGTGCCGCGCCGCAAGGGCTGTCGCCCGACTCTCCCAGCAACACCTGCCCCACGCGCTGCAGCAGCTCCGCATCGCGGGCGAACCAGCCCGCGGTGTCGAAACTGGGGGCCAGCGCACACGCACCTGCCAGCGACACGCAGCCATGCGTCGGTCGCAGGCCATACAGGCCGCAGAAACTGGCCGGCGCCCTCACCGATCCCCCGGTGTCGCTGCCCAGTGCAAAATCAACCAGTTCGCCCGCGACCGCTGCAGCCGAACCGCTGGACGAACCGCCGGGTATGCGCCCCGGCGCACGCACATTGAGCGGCGTGCCGTAGTGCGCGTTTTCGCCGGTCAGGCTGTAGGTCAGCTCATCGGTTTGCGTCTTGCCGATCATGTCCGCGCCAGCCGCGAGCAGCATTTCTACCGCGGGTGCCGTGCGTGACGCCGGCGGATGCGAGTTAAGCCAGTCGGGATTGCCGAATCCAGTTTTGTGGCCGGCGATGTCGTAGATGTCCTTGACGCCGAAAGTCAGCCCGGCCAGAGCGCCCGCGCCCGAACCGGCAACGGCTACATGCGTATGCCGGCAGAAAGCACCCAGCGCATCGTCCGGTATCGCCGCCATCAGACAGCGCCCAGGCGCGCCAGCAGTTTTTCGTGAATGCCGCCGAAACCGCCATTGCTCATGACCAGCACATGGTCGCCGGCGCGGGCGTCCGCCGCAATCGCGGCGATCATCTGGTCCAGGTCGCCATTGACCGCCGCTTTGCTGCCCAACGGCGCCAGCGCGGCAGCCGCATCCCAGCCCAGTCCACCGCTGTAGCAATAAACAAGATCGGCATCGGTCAGGCTGCCGGGCAGCGCCTGCTTCATGACCCCGAGTTTCATGGTGTTTGAACGCGGCTCTATGGCCGCAATGATTCTGGCGTCGCCCACCTTGTGGCGCAAACCGGCAAGCGTAGTGGCGATTGCCGTCGGATGATGCGCAAAGTCGTCATACACCGTAATTCCGCGTACGGTGCCACGCGTCTCCATGCGGCGTTTGACATTTTGAAACTGGCCCAGCGCATCCACCGCACCCGCGGCCGGTACGCCAGCATGGCGCGCGGCAGCAATCGCTGCGAGGGCGTTCATCCGGTTATGTTCACCCAGCAAATCCCACATCACCCGTCCGCGTGATGCCTCCTCATGCATAACCTCAAAAACGCCGTGGATATCAGCAGCCCCGGCCTGCCAGGCGCCGCTGCCGCCGAAACGCTCAATCGGTGTCCACACGCCACGCGCCAGCACCCGGTCGAGCGCAGCATCGGCGCCGTGCGCCACAATCAGGCCATTGCCAGGCACGATGCGCACCAGGTGGTGAAACTGGGACTCAATGGCCGCCAGGTCCGGGAAAATATCTGCGTGATCGTATTCCAGATTGTTCAGCACCAGTGTGCGCGGCGCGTAATGCACGAACTTGGAACGCTTGTCGAAAAATGCCGTGTCATATTCATCGGCTTCGATGACAAAAAACGGCGTTTCGGTCAGGCGCGCGGAGACGCCGAAATTCTGCGGCACGCCGCCGATCAGGAATCCGGGATTGAGGCCTGCATGCTCCAGTATCCAGGCCAGCATCGCGCTGGTCGTAGTCTTGCCATGCGTGCCGGCGACGGCAAGCACCCAGCGCCCCTGCAGCACATGTTCACGCAGCCATTGCGGGCCAGAAACATGCGGCAAGCCACGATTGAGTATGGCCTCCATCAGCGGATTGCCGCGGGTAACGACATTGCCGATGACAAAGACATCGGGATTGAGGTCAGTCTGCTTCGCCTCATAACCGCTGATCAGTTGTATGCCCTGCGCCTCAAGCTGGGTGCTCATCGGCGGATAGACATTGGTGTCGCAACCGGTGACCTTGTGTCCGGCCGCGCGCGCAAGCACGGCCAGCCCGCCCATGAAGGTCCCGCAGATGCCGAGTATGTGGATATGCATGTGTAGTTAACCCTGAATTCCGGGGCGAATGATACGCGAATCGCGTGTCCATTTTATTGCGTAAATCTGCGACCACTGATCCCGGCCATGTAACAGGCCGCGCCAGTCAGGAGAGTCCGCCAGACGACGGGATATAAGCAGCCATTATAATCGCGCCATGCCGCCCTCTCCCGCCCGTGTGCCCGTGTGCCTGGTAACCGGCGCCACCGGCGCCGGCAAAAGCACGTTAATCCGTGCCTTGGCCATAGCACGCCCATCCACAGAGCGCTGGGCCGTGCTCAACAATGACGGGGGCGAATTCTCACCATTGCAAAGCGACACCTCGCTGACAGTAGCCACTGCAATCGGCTGCGCATGCTGCACGGGGCAGGTCATGCTGCAGACCGCCATCGTCCGGCTGATTCGGCAAACGCGCCCGGCACGCCTGATCATAGAGGCTGCAGCCACAGCCGAACCTGCGGCGCTGAAGCGCGCACTGCTGCAGGAACACCTGGCCCGCGCAACCCAAATTACCCTGCACCTGTGTGTGGCGAATGCCGCACAGTGGGCCGCATACCCGCCGGCCGCGCGCGCGTTGATGCTGGCCCAGATGCAGGCTGCCGATCATGTAGTAGCACGGGATCACGCTGCCGCCGCCAAAATGCAGAAAGCACTCGCCGACTCGGGCATCGCCGCTGAAAAAATCGTTCAGATTGAGGGCGCGATACGGCTGGCGCTCGCGGGTCCTGCCCCGGCATCCAGCGCCAACGCGCAGCGAATCTCCTCGTAACGCAAATGCAGGTCGGCGGCATCACGTCCGCCCAGATTGAGTACTGCGTAGCGATGACTGCCCAGCCACTTCATTTCGCGCGCAAGCCCAGCACCGCGCTTCAGGTACAACATCAGCCGCGCGTCGGGATACCGGCGATGTATGGCGGCGATCTGCTCCGCGCTGGGCGCGCGCCCGTGGCCACGTCCGTCAAAGCGGCGGAACACGAAACTCGCCGCGGCCTGAAACTCGCCCGCGCCGCGCACCGCGCGCGGCGCATCACCAACGGCGAGATCCAGCAACATGCCATAGGGATCACAACCATCGACACGCCGGTACAGATTGGCAATCTGCGAGGCCATGCGCGGATTGATCTCGACGATCCGTATCGCGCCGGAGGCGGCATCGTAAATCAGTTCAACATTGAAAAATCCGTGGCTGTAGTCCATGCCGGCAAGTAATTTTTCCGTCAAAACAATCATGCGTTGCTGCACCTCCGGCGCGAGCTGTGACGGATATTCGAAACGCATGAAAGCCTGGGTGCCGGGATACATCACCTCATCAACAATGCCCATCACCGTGACACTGCCCCTGTGTACGTAACCATCAATGTTGACCTGTACGCCATCGAGCAATTCTTCGGCGATCATCGACTGCGCACCGATGCTGAACGGCGTAAATACCCGCATCAGATCGTCGAAAGGCTGCACCAGCTTGCGCAGAATCAGCCGTTCCAGCGGTGAAAAACTCATCAGCGCCCGCAACTGCGAAAAATTCTCTACGCGCCGCGCCAGTACCGAATAAGTCGCTTTGACAGGTTTTACAAAACACGGAAAACCGATCTGCGGCTGGCCGGGGACTCCTCCGGCATAAGGCAACACCTCGAAACGCGGCGTGGCCTCGGGTGCAATACGCTGTTGCAGGCAGCGCGAATAGTATTTGTGCTGCGCCGCAACGATCAGTGCGGGATCCGCACCCGGCAAGCCGAGACGCTGGGCCAGCGCGGCGGCAATCAGCGTGCCAAAATGTTCGTTATTGCTGATAACCCCGTCGATGCGCCCGCGGTACTTGTACGCGAGCCGGTCCACGTAGCGCCGCACGTCAAATGTCAACAATCTGACGTTGTCAGGAAACCGGAATAGGTCAAAACCTTCGTAATAAAAACGGTACCCGGCCTGATACCGCGGGTGGTCGAGCTCATTGCGGTCCCAGTCCTTGGGAAACAACATCAGTATTTTTTTCACGGCTGGTCAAGCTCCAGGCTGATGGCGGACGTTATCCCCTTACTACGCTTCAGTCACGCCATTGGATGCATAACATACAGTCCGTTTACGAATTTTATTCCCCGTCGCCGCGCCGGTAATGCCCCCAGGCGATGTAACCCGTCGTCAGCAGCGTCGCTTCTACCTGCAAATCAGGCACAAAACCCGCCAGCAGATCCCATGGCGCGTCCAATCCTTCGGTGCTGGTGTAACAACTGCGCGACTTGAAACGCCGGTACCAGCGAAACGGGTCCAGCCAGCGTGACGGATGGCGGACGCCGGCGGCGGCAACCTGTGCGCCATCTACGGTCTGTCGAAAAATGCCGGCGAGCGCAGCAGGTGAGCGCATCACGTCGTGGGTGTAATTGAGCAACACTGCGTCAGCTGTGCCTGGCAGCACGGCCGTTTCCATGGCTCCGGCAATCAACCGCACGTTCTGCCAGCCGGCAGCAGCCACGCGTGCCTGCGCAAGCGCCAACATGTCGGCACTGGGTTCCACGCCGATCACCATGCCCGCACTGCCGATGCCGTCCAATAACCACGAAAAGCTGAGTCCGGTGCCGCAACCCACGTCGAGCACGGTAGCGCCCGGCTGCAATTGCAGGCGCCCGATGGTGCGCCGGCGCAGTAGCATCGTGCGCTGGGCGCTGGCGTCATAGTCGCACGCATGCTGGCGGTAATATTCTGTGGTCTGGTCGCGCTCCATAGGCTGAAATCATAACCGCATGCGATACTCAAACCCGGATTAATGCAGGAAAACCCGCATGCCGGATCCCACCACAGTCCCGCACCGCATCGTCATCGTTGGCGGTGGTGCCGGAGGACTTGAACTCGCGACGCGACTGGGCGACAGTGTCGGCCGCCGCAAACAGGCACAGGTCACGCTGATCGACCGTTCGCGCACGCACCTGTGGAAGCCGTTGTTGCACGAAGTCGCCGCCGGCAGCATGGATGTCGACCAGCACATGCTGGATTATCTGGCGCAGGCGCGCTGGCACCACTTCCGCTTTCGTCTGGGCAGCATGGCAGGACTGGATCGTGACCGCCGCGTGGTTCAGGTAGCCCCCACGCATGACGATGAAGGAAAACTGCTGATCGGCGAGCGTGAAATCCGCTATGACACGCTGGTCATCGCCGTTGGCAGCGGCACCAACGATTTTGGTACGCCGGGTGCCCAGGAACACGCCATCAGCCTCGACATGCCGGCGCAGGCTGAACGCTTTCATGCCCGGATGATCAACGCCTGCATCCGCGCCAACGCTCAGCGCGAGTCCTTGCGCCCGGAGCAGCTGCAGGTCGCAATCATCGGCGCCGGTGCCACCGGCGTCGAACTCGCTGCCGAATTGCATCACACCACCCGTGAACTGGTGGCCTTCGGACTGGAACGGCTGGATGCCGAACGCGATATCCGCATTTCACTGATCGAGGCCGGACCGCGCGTGCTTCCCGCCCTGCCGGAACGCCTGTCGGAATCAACTGCGGAACTGCTGGCCAAACTTAATGTGCAGGTGCTGACCGATGCCCGGGTCACTGCCGTCGAACAGGATGGCGTATTGATCGCCGATGGTCGCAAGATTCCCGCAGAGCTGACTGTCTGGGCCGCCGGCATCAAGGCGCCGGATTTCCTGAAAGACCTGGCCGGCCTCGAAACCAACCGCCTGAACCAACTGGTGGTGACGCCGCAATTGCAAACAACCCGTGATCCGGACATTTTTGCGCTGGGCGACTGCGCCGCCTGCGTCTGGCCTGGACACGAGCACAATGTGCCGCCGCGCGCGCAGGCCGCGCATCAGCAGGCGAGCCTGCTGGCCTCCAGCCTGCGCCGGCGGCTCGCCGGTAAATCACTACGGACTTTTGTTTACCGGGATTTCGGCTCGCTAGTATCGCTGGGTAATTATTCAACCGTAGGCACACTGATGGGTGCGCTAATCGGCGGCAGCCTGTTCATCGAGGGTTTGTTCGCGCGGATTATGTACGTATCGCTGTACCGCATGCACCTCTATGCCCTGCACGGCTTCGCCCGGGTGTTTTTCGACACCCTGGCGCGGCTGATCACCCGGCGCACGGAGCCCCGCGTAAAACTGCATTAAATTTCAATAAAATCAACGGCTTATATTGAGGCGCCGGGGAGACTTGCAGAGCGCGAACCGGGCAGCGGCTGGTTGTCCAGCGCGTGGTAGGTAAACACCGCCGAAAACTTGGTGCGGTGGCTGTTGTTGCGGCTGGCGGCATGAAACAAGCGGCAATGGAAAAACAACACATCACCGGGTTGAAGTTCCGCGGACACCTGCGTCTTCAGCAATTCCGTGTTCTCTGCAACATCCGTGCGCAGAAACTGTTTGGCATCGAGCCGGTCGGCGTCAAAAGCCATCATGTGCGAACCCGGCAGCAGCATCAGGCAGCCGTTGTCCGGACGTTCTTCACCCAACGCCAGCCATATCGATACCAGTTCTGGTCGTTCGTACGACCAGTAACGGATATCGCGATGCCAGTTGGTAAGGCTGCTGTACCGCGGATCCTTGGTCATCACACAATTGTGGTGCACTTGCGACAAAACGATTTGCGCACCCAGCAACTGGCGCAGTCGCGACACGATCGACGGCGCCGTCGCCCAGTCGCGAAAAATCGCGGCGCGCTCATAAGCCTGCAATAACCGGCGCACGGTCCGGCCGCCCGGCGCATCACGTGACGAAGGCGATCCCGGATAATGCGTATCGGCCTCGAACTCGACGGGGTCCGTTGCGTCACGCAGATCGCGCTCGGCAAGTTTCAGCATGCTCGCGCAGGCCTCTGCCGGTACCAGGCCGCGCACGACCTGATAACCATCACGTGTGAAGCACTCTATCTCTTCGGTTGAAAAACCGTTACTCATGGCGATCCGGACGATTCCTGAATATCCACAGATGGAAAGCTGCTGCACTGAGCAGCAAAGTCAGCAGAGAGTACACGGGATCGAGCGTCCCGGCAGTAAACATTGACGGCGTGCTGAACACCGAGTCCTCATAATTGATGAATAGTGCCAGCAACAGATTGTTGCCGGCATGGGCGCCGATCGCCAGCTCCAGCCGGCCATCGCGCAACGCCACGCTGGCCAGAAACAAGCCCATAGCGAAATAATTCGCCGCCATGATGGCCGTGCCGTAGGCCGCAGCCTCCGGGTTGTAGAGATGCGGCAACGTGAACACCGCGCTGCTGATTACCGCCAGCACTGCCGGGTGGCGCACCAGTCGTCCCATGGCCTGCGTCAGGTACCCGCGGAACACCAGTTCCTCTGCCGCGCACTGCAATGGCGTCAACAGCAATGCTGCGATGACAAAAGGCCACCAGCGCTGCAGATCCAGATTCCAGGCATAACGTCCCGGGTAAAGCAGATTTTCAACAGCGGCGAATACCAGTGCCAGCACCACCCAGACTGCCGCACCTTCAGCAATCCGTGACCAGTCCACTCGCGAACGCGACGTGACCAGCGTCAACCAACCGCGACGATGCAGCAGCGGCACCGCAATTACGACACCGACCAGCAGCATCAGGACGCTGGCGTTGATGGCGACGAACTCGGTCAGACTGCCGAACCACCCGGCGTCCAGGGTAATGGCATAGGCATACCCGCCGCCAACCAGCCAGCTCACGGCAATAAGCAACAAGGCCAGACCATAGCGCCACCAGCTGTTGCGGCCGGCATCGGCGAGCGCCAGATAACGCGCAGCTGGCGAGGCGGAAAACTGCGTCAAGCGGGATCGTAACCGAGGGCCGGCGCCAGCCAGCGTTCAGCATCGGCGACAGGCATGCCTTTGCGACGAGCGTAATCGGCAACCTGGTCGCGATTAATTTTGCCCACCGCAAAATACTGCGACTGCGGATGCGAGAAATAAAACCCGCTGACTGCGGACGCCGGCAGCATGGCGTACGACTCGGTCAAGCGCATGTCGATGGCACCGGCGCGCAGCAGGTCAAACAGTGCACCCTTCTCGGTATGGTCCGGGCATGCCGGATAACCAGGGGCCGGACGGATGCCGCGATATTTCTCGGCGATCAGCGCGTTGGTGTCCAGTGCCTCGTCTTTTGCATAACCCCAGAACTCGCGACGTACACGCAAATGCAGCAGTTCGGCGAATGCTTCGGCCAGCCGGTCCGCCATCGCCTTCAGCAGAATGATCGAATAGTCGTCATGCTGTTTTTCGAATTTCTCGATATGTTTTTCGATGCCGAGGCCAGCGGTCACCGCAAAAGCGCCGACATAATCGGCAACACCTGACTCCACCGGCGCAACAAAATCAGCAATGCACTGGTTTTCGCGTCCGGTCGGTTTCTTGTTCTGCTGGCGCAGGTTGTGCCAGACCATCAACGGTTTCCCGCGCGATTCATCAGCATAAATCGCGATGTCTTCATGATCCACGCGTGCCGCCGGGAACAGTCCGAACACGCCGTTGGCCGTCAGCCAGCGACCTTCAATAACCTTTTTCAGCATGGCCTTGCCGTCCGCAAACACCTTGCGCGCTTCTTCCCCGACCACGGCGTCATCAAGGATCGCCGGATACGGTCCGGCAAGATCCCAGGTCTGGAAAAATGGGCCCCAGTCGATATGCTGCGCGATCTCCGCCAGATCGTAATTTTTCAGCACCTTGATGCCGAGCATTTCCGGTTTGGGCGGCACATACGATTTCCAGTCGGTCTGCAAGGCATTGGCTCGCGCGGCCGCCATCGGGATCAGTTCCGGCCCTTTTTTGTTTGCGTGCTGGACACGGATCCGCTCATATTCCACCTTGACGTCGTTGAGATAACCCTTGCGCAGATCATCCGACAGCAGGCTGGAACACACGCTGACACTGCGCGAAGCATCCGGCACCCAAACCACCGGGCCGGCGTAATGCGGTGCGATCTTTACCGCGGTATGCACACGAGAAGTCGTGGCGCCGCCGACCAGCAACGGCAGCGTCATGCCAGCGCGCTGCATTTCGCGCGCGTTGTGTGCCATTTCCTCCAGCGACGGCGTGATCAGTCCTGACAGGCCGATGATGTCGGCCTTCTCTTTTTCTGCGACTTCGGCGATCTGCTTCCAGTGCACCATCACGCCGAGGTTCACCACTTCATAGTTGTTGCACTGGAGCACCACGGCGACGATGTTCTTGCCGATATCGTGCACGTCACCCTTGACCGTGGCCAGTACGATCTTGCCCTTGGTCCGGATGTCACCCGTACGCGCTTTCTCTTCTTCGATGTACGGTATCAGATGCGCTACCGCCTGTTTCATCACCCGGGCTGACTTGACCACCTGCGGCAGAAACATCTTGCCAGCGCCGAACAAGTCGCCGACGACATTCATGCCGTCCATCAGCGGGCCTTCGATGACCTGGATCGGGCGCCCGCCTTCGGCGTCGATCTTGAGGCGCATCTCCTCGGTGTCCTCAACGATCCAGTTGGTAATGCCGCGCACCAGCGCATGGGTCAGCCGCTCGCCCACCGGCGCATCGCGCCAGGCCAGGTCCTCGACCATAACCTTGCCTTTACTTTTGACCGTTTCAGCAAAGGTCACCATGCGTTCGGCGGCATCAGGCCGGCGACTGAAGATGATGTCCTCTACGTGTTCGAGCAGATCTTTGGGAATCTCGTCATAGACGCCGAGCTGACCGGCGTTGACGATGGCCATGGTCAGTCCGGCCTTGATCGCGTGAAACAGAAATGCAGTGTGGATGGCTTCACGCACGGCATCATTGCCGCGAAACGAGAACGAGACGTTCGACAGCCCGCCGCTGATCCGTGCATAACGCAGGTTCTCGCGAATCCAGCGCGTGGCCTCGATGAAATCGATGGCGTAGCGGTTGTGCTCTTCGATGCCCGTGGCTATCGCAAAAATGTTCGGATCGATGATGATGTCTTCGGGAGCAAAGCCGACTTCGTCGACCAGGATATCGTAAGCCTGCTTCGAAATCTGGGTCCGGCGCTCGTAGGTGTCGGCTTGTCCCTGTTCGTCGAAAGCCATCACCACCACCGCAGCGCCGTAGCGACGCGCCAGCCGCGCCTGATGTTTGAAGGGCTCTACGCCTTCTTTCATGCTGATCGAGTTGACGATGCACTTGCCCTGCACGCACTTCAATCCCGCTTCGATGACCTCCCACTTTGAGGAGTCGATCATCACCGGCACCCGTGAAATATCGGGCTCGGAAGCAATCAGGCTGAGGAAGGTGGTCATCGCCGCCTTCGAATCGAGCATGGCTTCGTCCATGTTGACGTCGATGATCTGGGCGCCGCTTTCAACCTGTTGGCGTGCGACTGATACCGCTTCGGCATAGTTGCCAGCGAGGATCAGCTTGGCGAAAGCGCGAGAGCCGGTGACGTTGGCTCGCTCACCAACGTTAACGAACAGCGAGTCATCGCCAATGTTAAAGGGCTCGAGACCGGACAGCCGTGTTTTCTTTTCAATCTCAGGAATTTTCCGCGGCGGCACATTCTTCACCGCCTGCGCGATGGCGCGGATATGGGCAGGCGTGGTGCCGCAACAGCCACCGGCGATATTAATAAATCCGCTTTTCGCGAAATCCAACATGTACTCCGCAGTCTGTTCGGGCAATTCGTCATAACCTGTCGGCGCCAGCGGATTGGGCAGGCCGGCATTCGGATAAGCGCAGACAAATGTGTCTGCGATTTGTGAAATTTCCTCGATATGCGGGCGCATCATCTGCGCGCCCAGTGCGCAGTTGAGCCCTATGGTCAGCGGCCGCGCGTGGCGCACCGAATTCCAGAACGCTTCCGGGGTCTGGCCCGACAGCGTGCGCCCGGAGGCATCAGTGATGGTTCCCGAAATCATTATCGGGATTTCGAGCTTGTGTTCCGCGCAGTACTGGTCGATGGCGAACAGCGCAGCCTTGGCATTCAGCGTGTCAAAGATGGTTTCGACCAGAAACAGGTCCGCGCCGCCATCGACCAGGCCGCGTATGGCTTCGGTGTAAGTCGCAACCAGCAGATCGAAGCTGGTGTTGCGGAATCCCGGGTCGTTGACGTCCGGCGAAATCGACGCCGTGCGATTGGTCGGTCCCAGTGCCCCGGCAACAAAACGCGGCCGCGTCGGATCTTTCGCCTCACAGGCATCGGCCGCCTCCCGTGCCAGCCGGGTGGCTTCGACGTTCAGCTCGTACACCAGATCTTCCATGTGGTAATCCGCCATGGCGATCGAGGTCGAATTGAAGGTATTGGTCTCGATGATGTCGGCGCCGGCATCCAGGTACTGGTCGTGGATTTCACGCAGTATCTGCGGCTGCGTCAGCGCCAGCAGGTCGTTGTTGCCCTTGACCTCATAATCGAAATCCTTGAATCGTTTGCCGCGATACGCCGCCTCGTCCAGCTTGTAATTCTGGATCATGGTGCCCATGGCACCGTCGAGGATCAGGATGCGGCGCGACAGCAGTTCGGGTAGGCGTTGGATGCGAGTTTTGTTCATGGTTTCAAGTAGCGCGATGAAGCGCTGTCAGGGTTGGGGCAACCCGAAAAAGCACGAATTTTATCATGGGCTTAGCGTATCACCCTGGGGCTTGGCCCGATGTCGCTAAGCACCACACTGCGAGCCTATAATGCGCCTTCCCCATTGCACGGCTGACGAATCATGAAACATCTGGAACCCAAGGCAGCGCACGATTTTCTGAAAAAAAATCCGAACTCGGTATTCATCGACTGTCGCAGCGAAATGGAATACCTGTTTGTCGGCCATCCCGCCGGGGCCATACATGTCGCCTGGAATGACGGCCCGAACTGGGAAATCAACCCGCACTTCGTTGCGCATGTCAAAAAAGCAGCCAGCGTGGATCGCCCCATCATAGTCATCTGTCGCAGCGGCAATCGCTCGCTGGATGCCGGACACGCACTGGAAGAAGCCGGTTTCACCCAGGTCTTCAATGTGTTGCACGGCTTCGAAGGCGAGCTCAACGACAGCCACCATCGCGGCTCCAAAACCGGCTGGCGGTTTGAAGGCTTGCCGTGGGAGCAGTGCTGATCGCGCCACCAGGTATGGCGCGCAACTGTTAATTGCGGTCCGGGCAGTACGAAGCAAAGAGGCTACGATTTTCCGCTGCGCGCTGCCAGCCAATTGCTCATGCAGCCGCGCACATCGTCGTAATTGTGCTGCTTCTCGAAGTAATGATGAATTTCTCCCTTGCGCAGCCCCACCTACATGGCGCGATTCATGGTCTGGCCGCTGACTATGATGCGCAGCGTGTCGGGTTGCAGCACCGCGGCCTGGGCCAGAAATTGTGCGCCGTGCATGCCGGGCATGGAGAAATCTGAAACGATAATGCTGACCGCCCGGGTGCGCAGCATGGCCAGCGCCGCCTCGCCCGTGCCAGCTGTCAGCACCTCATAACCGTCGGGCCGCAGCGCGCGCATCGACAGTATCAACACATCCGGCTCATCATCGACCAGCATTATGGTTGGGCGCCCCGTGCTTGCCACCGGGTTGCCGGCCGCGATGACCGCGCTGCGCATCGGCGCAGATTCGGCTTCGGCCGCGACCCTGACCGTCGGGCGGCTACCGAGAGTGAAATAAAAAGTTGCCCCCTTGCCCACTGCTGCCTCAGCCCACGCCTCACCTCCATGACGCCGCACGATCCGCCGCACAGTGGCAAGTCCGATACCGGTGCCGGGAAACTCGCGTTCGGAATGCAGCCGCTGAAATGCGTCAAACAGGCGGTCGACCTGCGCCATGTCAAAACCAGCGCCGTCATCGCGCACAAAATAAGCCATGACGCTGTCGCATTGCTCGGCATCGAATTCAATTTGCGCTGATTCTTGTTTGCCAGTGAACTTCCAGGCGTTGTGCAGCAGATTCACCAGCGCCGAACGCAGCAAGCCAGCATCCCCCTCGACGCGCAATCCCGGCTTTATGCGGAACATCACCTTGCGCGCGGGATGCTCGCGATGCAGTTCGTCGGCAATGCTGCCGGCAATTTCACTGAGGTCCACCGTCGACACCTTCAATTCAACCCGCATCACCCGCGACAATCTCAGCAGATCTTCGATCAGGCTCGCCATGCGCAGGGCGGCACCGCGTATGCGCTGCAGATAACCCTGGCCCTGTGCGTCAAGTTGGTCCGGGTAGTCTTCCAACAGTGCGGCCGCCATGCCGTCGATATGGCGCAACGGTGCGCGCAAATCATGCGACACCGAGGATGCAAACGCCTCAAGCTCCTCATTGGCGGCGGTCAACTGTGCCGTGCGCTCGGCAACCCGCGCTTCCAGCGCAGCATTGAGTTTTTCCACCTCTATGGAGCGACGTTTGAAATCCGTGACGTTGCGGCTGATCGATACCACACCGATCACGTCGCCGCCTGTACTGCGCAGCGGGTTTTTGACGGTGATGTACCAACTGGGGTTGTCCGGCGGACCATCGACGTCTTCGCGCGGGCTGCTGGGCTGCCCGGTCGCCAGCACGGCAATGTCCTCTTTATCGTGTTGACCAACTTTTTCGGCCACCAGCAGTTCTTCGTTACTCATGCCGGTCACATCGCTGTGTTCGGGCGCATGTGCCTGCCGCCAGGCTTCATTGGCCAGCATGAGACGCAAATCACGATCCCTGACACGCACGCGATCGGGAAGGTTGTCGATTACCGTGCGCAGCAGGTTGCGTTCCGCGGCGAGGGCATCCCGCGCCAGACGGCGATCAGTAACGTCTCGTGCAATGCCTAGCAATGCCGTAATCGTGCCTGCCGCATCGTGCAACGGTGCGGCATGGATTTCCAGCCAGCGATGCTTGCCGGCAATGCCCACCGCCTCGAATTCCAGCGCGCCGGATTCCCCAGCCAGTATCCGGTGCTGCAGTCGGACAAAGGCCCGACGGTACTTGGGCGCAACCTGCTTCAAGAACGGCCTGCGCTGCATGTCTTCGAGGCTGCCCGCCTCCAGCATGCGCAGCCCCGCCGGATTCATGTCCAGCAGCCTGCCATCCGGCGCCACAATCGCCACGCATTCCGGCTCTGCAGCAATAATCGCGCGCAAATGCCCCTCGCTCTCACGCAGCGCACGCTCGCCAGCTATCTGCAAACTCACATCGTTGATTACAACCAGTCGCGCAACCGTGCCGTTAAACTCAAATGGTCGGGCAGTAATTTCAACCTCGATCCCGGTGCCATCCTGCGTGACATGTGTGCGACGGGCTTTGTACAACCCGTCCTTGTGCTGCGCCTTCAGCGCCCGGCGCACATCCTCCATCGTCACCGCACTATTCAAATCCAGCACAGACATCCCGGCCAGCTGTTCGCGACTGTAACCATACTTGTCAACCATCGCCTGGTTGACCGCAAGGATGGCAAAAGACTCTTCGTTGCGAATCAGCACCGGTAACGGATTGGCATCAAACAACCGGCGATAACGTTCCTCGCTTTCCTGCATGGCGTTTTCGGCAAGCTTGCGGTCATTGATGTCCTGCACAATGCTCAACACCTGCGCAGACTGGCCATCAAGATAGTGCAATACGGTTACCGTCACCTGACCCCAGACTCTGCTGCCGTCCTTGCGCAGGAACTGCTTTTCCCGGCTGTAGTTCACGATTTCACCGCCAACCAGCTGCGTATCCATCTGTGTCGTGAACTCCCTATCCTCCGGCACATTGATTGCGGAGCGCGGTTGCGCCAGCAGTTCCTGCTCGGTGTAGCCGAGAAAATCACACAGCTTGCGATTGACTTTCTGCCACGGCAGATCGCGGCGGCCCACCGGACGCAATCCCATGCCGATCGCCGCCTGGTCGAACGCCGAGCGGAAACGCTCCTCGCTCTGCCGCCACGCCTGCACGATATGCACTGTTTCCGCAGCGTGACGCCGCTGGCGGGAAATAAAAAACAGCAATGCCATGGTAAACAACAGGGCCAGCACAACAATGACCGCTGCGCTGCCGATATACCTGGCACGGATCGCACCCAGACGGGCAGCCATCACGTTTTCGTCCACACTGACGGCGACCAGCAGCGGAAAATCCTGCAGCGCGCGATAAGCCCAGGTTTCACCCGTGCTTTCGGACCCGTTCACCGCCAGGCGTCCATGCCCCTTTTCAGTCGTGGCACGCGCGAGAAGCGCCCAATCGCGCTGCATCAGCGCCTGCCTGCCCCCATTGCGTTCGAATACGGCACGCGCGGCCCCGTCCCGGCCGATCAGCGCAATGCCGCTGGTCTCGCCGAAATGCCCCTCCTGCAACAAACGTTCCCAGTATGAAAGATCGATGGCCACTATCGCCACTCCGCCGAACGAGCCGTCTGGACGATTGATACGCCTGCTCACATGGAATGACCATTTCCCGGAAGCGCGGCCCAGCATGGGTTTGTTGATGAACGATTCGCCGGTATCACGCTCGACATGAACGCGAAAATGCGCAGCATCTGCGACCGTGGCATCGGGCTTGACGGGCAGGGTGCTGAGGATCACGCGCCCCTGATCATCGGTCACCGACGCCAGGGTGATGTAATCGGCAATGTCCCTATGATCCTGCATCAGCTGCGTGAGATCAGTGCGCGGGCCTACACGCTCGAAATCACGCTTCAGACGCCTTACTGTATCGTCGACACTGAGCAGCATATCGCGCGCGTAAGTCTGCAACACCAACGCCACGTCGTCGGCATGTCGCAGCACATATTCGCGCTCGGATGCACTATGACTCCGGTTCAACTGCCACGCCGCCACAACCACCACAATAACCAGCACCGCACAGGCCAGCAGGCTGGCCAGCTCTGCCGCATAGCGGATATTCCGGGGGGGTGGGTTGTCGTTGGGTTTCATCGCATCAAGCGCTGTATCTGCCGCCTGGAGTTGCTGATTATTTGATTTGGCTCATTTGAATTGGCGCAGCGGCAGGCGAACTAGGGGCAGGCTACCATTACCCGTCCATTCCCAGCCACGCCAGAATTCAAATTTTACCGTCTCCCCGGATCCCTGCCTTGCCCTGGGAAATCGCCCCTGTTGCGACACGATCACCCAACACGGACGCCGTTCACCGCACCACAAGCGTCCAGTTCATGCCTCGGCCGTCCGCAGATAGAATATCCATGACAACGCCCCCAGCAGCAGCAAGCCGCTCATGCCCAGCGCCAGAGTCAACGCACTGCCCGACACCAGCGGCGAAATAATGCCCGCGGTAATACTCGCGAACAGGCTGTGTGCAAAACCCTGCAGCGACGCCGTCATGCCGCGCAGTTGCGGAAACAGGTCGAGCGCGAGCAATGTCACGCTGGGCATCGCCAAAGCCATGCCGATGGTGTAAATCATCACCGGCAGCACGGTCCACGGCAGCGTCGGAGGAAACAGCGCACAGTAGATGACGTTGAACACCGCCGCACCAGCCATGATCAAGTAGCCCGTAAACACCGTCCGGCCCGAAGTCAGTCGTCCTGCCAGCCGGCCCGACAAAAAAGCACCGAGCATGACGCCACCTATGCCAGGCACAAACAGCCAGGCAAAGTCTGTTGCCGACAAACCCAGCAAGTCGTAAATCACCGCCGGCGCCGATACGATGTAGAGGAAAAATCCCGAAAAATTGAATGCCACTGCGAAACACAGCAGCACCAACTTGCGGTTACCGCCCAGTCGCAGATAGTTGCGCAGCAGCGGCGCCGCATGAAACGGCTGCCGCGCGGCAACCGGGTGAGTTTCCGGCAACCGGCGCCAAGCGGCGATAACCAGCACGACGCCATAAGTCGCCAAAAACCAGAACACCGCGCGCCAGCCGAATGCGCCCTGCAGCCAGCCGCCGATCACCGGCGCAATGGCCGGCGCAATGCCGAAGATCATGGTCACCAGCGACATCAAACGCTGCGCTTCATGCCCGGCGAAACTGTCACGGATGATCGCCCGGCCGACGATCATGCCCGCCCCCGCGGACAATCCTTGCACCGCACGCCAGAACAGCAGCTGCGGCAAACTGTCGGCCAGCGCACAGCCGATGGCCGACACTATATAAACCGCGAGACTGACCAATATCACCGGGCGGCGGCCAAAGGAATCCGACAAGGTGCCGTGGAACAGCGTCATCAACGCCATGGTCAACAGATAAAAACTCAGCGTCTGCTGCATCTGCGCCGGCGTCGCCTGCAGATCCGCACCGATGAACGGAAACGACGGCAGGTAAGTGTCAATCGTGAACGGCCCGATCATCGCCAACGCGGCGAGTATGCCGGCCAGCACCGGCAGGGTGATCGGCGCAGCGTGGCGCGGTGTGGCGCTCATGCGCGGTCCAGCTTAGGGTGCTGAATGATGCCGGACGCCGCTACGCCACAGAGTGAATATAAATAATTGATTATAAACATATTTTTATGTTTTCGCCGAGGACCGACAGAGCATCAACGACGAGTGCAACCACTAATCGAGTGGTTAATGGGGTCAGTTAATGAGGTCAGACTGCGCTGAACCCATTTACTTTTTCTGTCTTGCGAGAAAGTTACGCTGTGCTGAATCCATTTATTCACCCACCTAGTCGAGCCTGATGTTTGAGGCCTTCGCGAGTTTGCCGACTACGCGGCCTTGTTCAGCGATGTATTTGTCAAACGCGTCCGGGCTGAGCGGCAAGGCGTCGGCACCCATCGCGTCCCAGCGCTGCTTGATGTCCGCAAGCACCAGTATCCGGGTGATTTCCTGGTTCAGTTTGCTGACGATGGCGCGCGGTGTTTTTACAGGCGCCAGCAGCCCGAACCAGGTTTCCCACCGGTATCCGGGAACGCCGGCCTCGGCGAGCGTCGGCACATCCGGCATCGCAGCATTGCGTTTGGCCGGCGTGATGGCGAGTGCGATGACTTTGCCCGATTTGGCCAACGGCAATACGCTGGCCATCGGCGACATCGTGAAATGCACACGCCCGACCATCGCCTCGGTCAGCGCATCCGGTATGCCCTTGAACGGCACATGCCTGACATCCAGTGCGGCGTAACTCTTGAACAACTCTGCCCCGAAATGCGTGCTGCTGCCCACGCCACCGGAAGAAAACATCAGTTCACCGGGCTTGGCTTTTGCCATCGCAATCAGATCCTTGACGGACTTCACACCCAGTGTAGGACTCACCACCAGCACCGACGGCACGACGATGGTGGTGGTGATGCCGGCGAAGTCACGCAGATCGTAGGGCGGTTTGGAGGACAGCGCCGGCAGGATCACGTGGGCTGAGGAAACCGATATCAGGGTATGGCCGTCGGGATTGGCTTTGGCCACGATCTGGCCGGCTATTGCGCCGCCGGCGCCGGGACGATTGTCCGCGACCACCGGTTGCTTCCAGGTTTCAGCAAGCTTGGTCGCGATCAGCCGCGCCGAGAGATCCACGCTGCTGCCCGCCGAAAACCCGATCACAATGCGGATGGGTTTGCTCGGGTAACCTGCTGCGCCGTCGGCGGCATAAAGTTGCATCGGAGCTGCTAACAGCGTGGCAGTCGCCAAGGCAATCATTGGAATTCGGACTGCATGGGCAGTGAATGAAAACGTCATTTTCTTCTCCTCGGATAACGCGAAATTCAGTGCCCTTCGGCGGATTGCGGTGCGGCTGCGGGGTTCCACTGGCCCCGGCGCATGCGGGAGATCTTCACCGAGTGGAACAGGCCGGCCTTGCGGAGCGGTTCATCGCGCGAGAAAGCTTCGGCGGCGGCCAGGTCGGGAACATTGAGTATCAGCACGCTGCCGGTGCGGGTCTTGCCGTCGTTGTCGAGCAGTGCGCCGCCCAGCACCAGAATATCCTGGTGCTTGTCGAGATAGGCGAAATGGGCCTCTTTATGTGCCGATCGTATTGCCGCGCCGTCGGCACGGTCTTCCTGGTAAATGATGTAGAGCATGTCTGATATTCCTGATTTTTATCGTAATAGAAACTGTGCTTCAACTTCGATGGCCACGCCGTACGGCATCATTTCGACGCCGACGGCCGTGCGGGTGTGGGCGCCGGCGTCGCCGAAGACTTCAATCATCAGATCCGATGCGCCGTTGACGGCCTGAGCAATTTCGATGAAGCCCGGGGCAACATTGACGTAACCGCGCAGACCAACAACCTCGCTGATGCGGTCAAGATCGCCGTCGAGGGCGGCGCGCGCCTGCGCCAGCACGTTCAGAGCCGAGAGCCTAGCCGCGGCCTGCGCGGCCGGCAGATCGAACTCACGCCCGACTTTGCCCACGTAGCGCAATTCTCCGTTCCACGAAGGGAGCTGGCCTGAAACAAACAGGAACGGTCCGGCGATTTTCGCCATGCGGATGCGCGCGCCTTTGGAGGCAGCCGGCACCGGCAGTTCTATGCCAAGCGCGGCAAGGTGGGCATCAATCCGGCCGCTCATGGCGCCGGTTCATGGACCGGTGGCGCTGAATGCAAAACCGAGCTTTGCGCGTGACCTGCCACGGACTTGATGACCGGTATTTCTGTGACGGGCAGGATGATGAAAGCAGGCATTCGATACGCTCAACTTTATCCGGGTTTTCCAGTAGCTGCTATTGTAGGTGATCAGGCGCCGGCGTCGCCACGACTATCACGGTCATTGTTCGGTGAACTTTGGTTCCTCGTTCGTGGAGAATTTAGGAATTAATGGGGTCAGCACAGACACCCTTATCCCAAAGGCAAAAATTAAATCCTTTCTTGCAATCATACAGTTCCTGCGCTCTGTTTGACCGCGCGGCTCACCGTCGCAATGCACCGCAATCAATACCACTCACGCCCGGTCCAGCCTGCGGTACTGGATGGCTTCAGCCACGTGGTCTCCAGCGACCTTTTCGGCCCCGGCAAGATCGGCAATAGTGCGCGCCACTTTTAATATCCGGTGATACCCGCGCGCCGACAAACCCAGCCGCGCAATCGCCTGCTTGAGCAGCGTTTCACCCTGCGCGTCGGGCGCGCAGTGCCGGTCGATTTCCCGCGTCGCCAGCAGCGTATTGGATTTGTCCTGCCGGGCCAGCGCACGTTCGCGTGCCGCGGTGACCCGGGCGCGCACTGTTGCAGAGGACTCCCCTGCAGCCTGGCGCGTGAGGTCTTCCTGCGCCAGCGCCGGCACTTCGATCTGCAGGTCGATGCGGTCGAGCAGCGGTCCGGAGATGCGCGAACGGTAACGCGCGACCTGGTCCGGTGTGCAGCGACATTTGCCTGAATAATGGCCGAGATAGCCGCAGGGACAGGGATTCATCGCCGCAACCAGCTGGAACTGCGCCGGAAAATCCGCCTGCCGCGCTGCGCGCGACACCGTGATGCGCCCCGACTCCAGCGGTTCGCGCAGTACTTCCAGCACCTTGCGTTCGAATTCCGGCAGTTCGTCCAGAAACAGCACGCCATGCATGGCCATGGATATTTCACCAGGCCGCGGATTGCTACCGCCGCCGACCAGCGCCACGGCTGATGCGGTATGGTGCGGCGCGCGATACGGTCGCCGCTTCCAGGCCGCAACATCGAAACCATTGGAGCCCAGCGACTGGATGGCTGCGGATTCCACCGCCTCCTGCTGGGTCATCGGCGGCAGCAGTCCGGGCAGGCGCTGCGCCAGCATGGTCTTGCCGGTGCCGGGCGGCCCCACCATCAACAGACTGTGCCCGCCGGCTGCGGCTATTTCCAGCGCACGCCTGGCGTGGTTCTGCCCTTTGACATCCAGCAGATCCGGAAATGGGTGCTCGGTAGCTACAGCGGCGGACTGCGCACGCGCCAGCGTTTCCCGTCCGGCCAGATGAGCGCAGACTGCGCCGAGATTGGCCGCTGCATGCACCACCACCTGTTCTGCCAGTACGGCTTCGGCTGCACTCGCCACCGGCAGCACAAAGGTCCGGCCATCGCGCGCCACGGCCAGCGCCATCGCCAGCGCACCACGCACCGGACGCAATTCACCAGTTAATGACAGCTCACCGGCAAATTCATATTCATGGAGCTGCCGGTCCGGCAATTGCCCCGAGGCCACGAGTATGCCCAGCGCGATCGGTAAATCGAAACGCCCGGATTCCTTGGGCAGATCAGCAGGCGCCAGATTCACCGTTATGCGCCGCGACGGGAACTCGAACCGGGCATTCTGCAGTGCCGCGCGCACCCGATCCTTGGCCTCTTTGACTTCGGTTTCGGGCAAACCGACGATCGTAAAACTGGGCAGCCCGTTGGCCAGATGGGTTTCCACCGTTACCAATGGCGCGTCCATGCCGGCAAGGGCGCGACTGTAGAGTACGGCCAGGGACACGTGGATTCAGCTCATCCGGAAGGGGAAAACGATATAACGGTTGTGGCCCGCCTGCGGCTGACGATGCTTCGCTACAACTGTCTACGGCACGTCCTTAGCTTTTGCTGACGCAGCTTCCAGCTCCGCTACTTTCCGTTCGAGTTCAACGAGTTTGGACCGTGCGCGCTGCAATACTTCGCGCTGCACATCAAATTCATCGCGGCGCACCAGATCCAACCGACTGAACAGCCCGCCCAGCATGGCGTTCAGGTTTTTTTCAAGGTCAGCGACCGGCCCTTGTGCCAGCGCTGCTCTGACCTTGGCATTGATTTCGTCTAGCAATTTCTGATCCATAAATCCCCCGGCAAGGCGCCAGTTTAACAACATGCGGCTCCAACCCTGGAGTCCACAAGCACGCGCCTCACACTGGAACAGCATTGCCAGCGCATGGTGCATGGCACCTCGCGGACGCACTTTAACGGTGCACCCATTATGTAGCACTACCCGAACACACAAAATAACCTGTTGTTTTTAAACGAATTTATATCTGGCACGGTTCCTGCTGAAAAGGTGATGCAGTTTTATTGCTCATGAGCCACCACTGAAAGGGAAAACCATGTTTAAGAAAACCATCATCGCCGGACTCGTCGCTGCAGCTTGCGGTCCCGCCATCGCCACTGCCGCAGACTCGCCACACTCGCTGTCCGGAAACGTAGGCATTTACAGCCAGTATATTTTTCGCGGTCTTATGCAAACCAACAATGACCCGGCCGTGCAGGGCGGGTTTGACTACAGCCACAGCAGCGGTCTTTATGCCGGCACCTGGCTGTCCAACGTCAGCTGGCTGAAAGACGCTGCCGCGTACAACAGCAACAGCCTCGAGTGGGATTACTACGGCGGTTTCAAGGGCAATTTCGGCAAGAGCGATTTCGGCTATGACGTCGGTCTTCTACAGTATTACTACCCTGGATCGGTAGTCGCAGGCGGCGTCAAGGCCGATACGCTGGAAATCTACGGCGCGGTGTCCTGGAAATGGCTGACAGCAAAGTACTCCCACGCCATCAGCAACAAGACGTTCGGCGTAGCCAACAGTGACGGCACGTATTACTTCGATCTCTCGGCCAGCTACCCGGTGACCGACAAGTTCAGCCTCATGGCCCATTACGGTATTCAGAAATTCAAGGGCAGCAGCAATGCCTGCGGTGCCAATAGCTCCAATGACCTCTGCGCATCCTACGAGAACTGGAAAATCGGTGCCAGCTACGCGCTGCCGCAGAATTTCACTGTCGGCGCTTACTGGACCGGCACTGACATGGACGCGACCCAGAAGGCCTTCTATACGAATCCTGCAGCGGCGGGTTCGCGTTTTCTGGGCAAGGACACGGGCACCATATACCTGTCGAAATCATTCTAATCGCCTGACTAATCACCTGACTTACAGCATCAAACTCGGAAGTCGACCACAGCGCCGACTTCCACCAACCGGGGAAACAACATGAAACTCGTTACGGCAATCATCAAGCCGTTCAAGCTCGACGAAGTACGGGAGGCCCTGTCCGCCATCGGCGTGACCGGCATCACCGTCACCGAGGTCAAGGGCTTCGGACGGCAAAAAGGGCACACCGAACTCTACCGCGGTGCGGAATACGTGGTGGATTTTCTACCGAAGATCAAAGTGGAAGCCGCAATCAAGAGCGATTTGCTCGAGCAGGTCATTGAGGCTATCGAAAAATCTGCGAACACCGGCAAGATCGGCGACGGCAAGATATTTGTCTCCGACCTTGAACAGGTGATTCGCATCCGCACCGGCGAAACCGGCGCAGATGCACTTTGATTGGAGATAAAAATGAAGAAACTACTCACCGCCCTGGCCCTGTTCGGCGTGCTGGGTTTTGCTACTGCGCCGGTCATTGCGCAGGACAAGCCCGCTGAAGCACCGGCCGCCATGGCACCTGCTGAAGCACCTGCTGCTGCAGTTGCAGCCGCGCCTGCTGCCGAACCGGCCAAACCCAAACTCGACAGTGGCGATACGGCATTCATGCTGGTTGCAACCATCCTGGTAACGCTGATGGTGCTGCCCGGGCTCGCATTATTCTACGCGGGCATGGTGCGCACAAAAAATGTCCTGTCCGTACTGATGCAGGTATTTGCAGTATTCAGCCTGATCGCGATCCTGTGGGCGGTCTACGGCTACAGTCTTGCCTTCACCGGTGACGGCAAAGTCATCGGCTCGCTGAGCAAGATGTTTTTGGCAGGGATAACTCCAGACTCACTCACCGGCACCATACCCGAGTACGTGTTTGCCAACTTCCAGCTGACTTTCGCGGCCATCACGCCGGCACTGATTGTCGGCGCCTACGCCGAACGCATGAAATTCTCTGCGGTGCTGTTGTTCATGGCGCTGTGGGTGACCTTCTGCTACGTGCCGATGGCGCACATGGTCTGGGGCGGCGGCTGGATCGCCGGCATGGGTGCAATCGACTTCGCGGGCGGCACCGTCGTCCATATCAATGCCGGTATCGCCGGTCTGGTTGCCGCCATGGTTCTTGGCAAGCGCAAAGGTTATGGCACGGTGGCCATGCCTCCGCATAACCTGACCATGACATTGATCGGCGCATCACTGCTGTGGGTGGGCTGGTACGGTTTCAACGCCGGCAGCGCGGTTGCTGCCAATGGCGGCGCCGGCCTGGCGATGCTCAACACCACACTCGCTACGGCTGCTGCTGCGATTGCGTGGATGTTCGCCGAGTGGATGGTCAAGGGCAAACCCAGCCTGCTGGGTATCGCCACCGGCGCCGTTGCCGGCCTGGTTGCCATCACGCCAGCCTGCGGCAACGCGGGACCGATGGGCTCCATCGTCCTCGGCATCGTCGCTGGCGTCATTTCGCTGTGGGCGGTACTCAGCCTCAAGAAGTTGCTGGGTTATGACGACTCACTCGACGTGTTCGGTGTGCACGGCATCGCCGGCATCGTAGGCGCAATCGGCATCGGCGTTCTGGCATCACCCTCACTGGGTGGAACCGGGTTCGGCGCCGGCAACGAAACCATGGGTGCACAGGTGATGACACAGATAATCAGTGTCGGCTTCACACTCATCTACACCGGTGTGCTGAGTTACATCCTGCTCAAAATCGTGGACATGATCGTCGGTCTGCGGGTTTCCGAAGAAGCAGAAACCGAGGGTCTGGATATCACGGAACACGGCGAAACTGCCTACAACTGATATTCCGGCAGTCTTTACAAGACGGGCGCCTGCGGGCGCCCGTTTTTTTGGCTCACGACGCACGCTTGTCAGGAACCGGACCGCTGCAGCAGTCATACGGATCATCGGCTACAATTCCAAGCATGACCGTACCGCACCTCACCACCGCACTGACCGGCCCGCTGCAGGAGCTGGAAAGCCACATCCTCAGGTCCAGCGTCGATATTGAGCACTGGTTGCGCAGCCAATGGCAGGAGCACGCCGCACCGTTTTATGCATCGGTGGACTTGCGCAATGCCGGATTCAAACTCGCACCGGTGGACACCAACCTGTTCCCCGGCGGCTTCAACAACCTCAATCCTGATTTCCACACCCTGTGCGTGCAGGCCGCGATGTCAGCCATCGAAAAGGCCTGCCCAGACGCGCATGGCATTGTGCTGGTTCCGGAAAACCACACGCGCAACCAGTTTTATCTGCAAAACGTCGAGAAGCTCGCCACGATATTGCGCCATGCTGGTGTGGAAGTACGTGTCGGCAGCCTGCTGCCGGAAATCACCGCCGCTACCGAGCTGGAACTGCCGAATGGCGCAATGTTGCGGCTGGAGCCGCTGCGGCGGGAAGGCAATCGCCTGAAAATCGGCGACTTCGATCCCTGCGTGGTGCTGCTGAACAATGATCTGTCGGGTGGGGTGCCGGCAATCATGCAGCGTCTGGAGCAAACGGTGCTGCCACCCGTCCACGCCGGCTGGGCGACTCGCCGCAAATCAAACCACTTCGCCGCGTACGACGAAGTCACGCGTAGCTTTGCCGATTTGGTCGGCATCGACCCCTGGCTGATCAATCCCTATTTCGAAAAATGCGGAAAGATCAATTTTCGCGAGCGACAGGGCGAAGAATGTCTCGAGGGTTATGTATCCGAAATACTCAGTAATATCCGCACGAAATACGCGGAATATGGCGTCACCGAGGAACCTTTTGTCATCGTCAAGGCGGATGCCGGCACTTACGGCATGGGCATCATGACCGTCAAGGATCCCTCCGAAGTCAAGGGACTCAATCGCAAGCAACGCAACAAAATGTCCGTGATCAAGGAAGGTCTCAACGTACAGGACGTGATCGTGCAGGAAGGCGTTTATTCCTTCGAGACCGTGGGTGATGCTGTCGCCGAACCCGTGGTGTACATGATCGATCACTTTGTCGTCGGTGGCTTTTACCGCGTGCATACCGAGCGTGGCAAAGACCAGAACCTCAACGCACCGGGCATGCAGTTTGCGCCGTTGGCTTTTGCCGAGCCCTGTTCTTCGCCCAATCCCGATGACCCGGGTTGCCCACCCAATCGGTTCTACTCGTATGGTGTGATTGCCAGGCTGGCGCTGCTGGCCGCCGCCATTGAAATCGAGAATACCGAAGTCGCGGCTGAACCGGCACTGCTGCACGCCGTACCATGAAACTTGCCTTCATCGTCGACCCGCTCGACGATTTCAAGCTGGAAAAAGACACGACCTACGCCATCATGCGCGAGGCCGCCGCCAAAGGGCACACGCTTTATGCCTTACAGCAGGGTGACCTGGCCTGGCACAAACAAGGCGTCATTGGCCACACCACCCGCCTGCACCTGACCGGCACCCCGGACTGGTACCGCCTGGATGCGCCAGTCGACACGCCGCTGGAGCAATTTGACGCAGTGCTGATGCGCAAAGACCCGCCGTTCGACATGGAATATGTCTACAGCACTTACCTGCTGGAAATCGCTGAGCGCAATGGCGCGCGCGTGTTCAATCGTCCGCAGGCCATCCGTGATTACAACGAAAAAATGGCCATTGCCCGGTTCTCCGAATTCACGGCACCGACGCTGGTCACGCGCCGCGTGAAACTGCTGCATGACTTTCTGCACGAGCACGGGGACATCATCCTCAAGCCGCTGGACGGCATGGGCGGTGCGTCCGTGTTCCGGGTGCGGCTCGCCGATCCCAATATCAATGTCATCATCGAAACACTGACCGGCGACGGACTGCGCACAATCATGGCGCAGCGTTATCTCCCGGAAATCAGCGCTGGCGACAAGCGAATACTGGTCATCGGCGGCAAGCCGGTGCCTTATTGTCTGGCGCGAATTCCGAAAGCCGGCGAAACCCGCGGCAACCTGGCCGCTGGCGGTACCGGCGTCGCCCGCGAACTAACCGCACGGGACCGCACCATCGCCGAAACACTGGGGCCACAGCTGCAGGCAGACGGTCTGCTGCTGGTCGGCTTGGACGTCATCGGCGATTGCCTGACTGAAGTCAATGTCACCAGTCCCACCTGTTTCCAGGAAATCACCCAACAATCGGGCTTTAATGTATCCGCCATGTTCCTGGAAACATTGGAGAAATTCATTTAAAGCAGGATGCGCAGCAATTCGCGGCATTTTATGTTGCGGCGCAAGAAAAGCGGGCGTAAAGTATGGCGTTTTTGTGACGGGAAACCGATAAGGTCATGATCGGCATACTGATTATCAGCCACGGTACGCTGGGCGAAAGTCTCATTCACTGCGCCAGCCACATGCTCAACAAACGTCCGCCGCGGCTGCGGCAAATCGGCGTTGCGGCACAGGATGATCCCGTGCTGCTGGTGCCGCAGGCGCGCAAAATGGTCAAGGAACTGGACGAAGGCGACGGCGTACTGGTGCTGACCGACATGTACGGCGGCTCACCGTCCAACATCGCCGCCAAGCTGGTCATTCCGGGCAAGGTTGAAGCCGTAGCCGGTGTCAGTCTGCCCATGCTGGTCCGCGCGCTGACCTATCGCGACAAATCGTTGTCGGTGATGATGACCAAGGCCATCAGCGGCGGCTGTGAAGGCGTGCTGCGAGTCCCGCCTGCCTTCACCACGGTTCGCAATGCTGCAACAGGAAGCTGAGATCATCAACAAGCTCGGGCTGCACGCCCGGGCATCGGCAAAACTGACACAGGTCGCCGGCAGCTACGCCAGCAGCATCTGGCTGAATCGCAACGGTCGCCGGGTCAACGCCAAAAGCATCATGGGCGTGATGATGCTGGCCGCAGCCAAGGGCTCAAAAATCGTCATAGAAACCGACGGCCCGGATGAAACCGAAGCCATGCACGCGCTGCGCAAACTGATTGCAGATTGCTTCGGTGAAGGCGAATAAGTTTCTGAGGGTTGAGACGGGCATAATACGTTTTAGGATTCCCGCTACAACTACCGGCGACCCCGCCCCATATCCATCATGAGTTTCACGATACACGGCATCGGCGTTTCTGGCGGCATCGCCATCGGCCACGCGCATCTGGTATCGCACACGAAACTCGAGGTTGCGCATTACGAAGTTCCTGCCGCACAGGTGGCAGATGAAACCGCCCGCTTTGATCTGGCAGTGCGCACCGTCCGCGGTGAACTCGAGCAATTGCGCAGCGTTGTCCCGCCCGGCGCCCCTGCTGAATTCGGCGCCTTCATTGATCTGCACCTAATGATACTCGCCGACTCGACGTTGTCGGACATCCCGCGCACCATCATCGAAACCGAGAACTGCAATGCCGAGTGGGCATTAAAGGTGCAAACCGACGAACTGCTGCAGCAGTTCGACGCCATAGAAGACAGTTATCTGCGGGAGCGCCGCACGGACGTCATTCAGGTCGCACAACGTGTCATGAAAGCGCTGTCCGGGCAGCCCGGCTATGTGCCCCCTCCTGCCGCGGATGATTCCGACCGCAACCTGGTACTGGTGGCGCACGATCTGTCCCCCGCTGACGTCGTGCTGTTCAAACAACACCAGTTCGCCAGTTTTGTAACCGACCTGGGCGGCGCCACTTCCCACACCGCCATCGTCGCCCGCAGCCTGAACATCCCCTGCATCGTCGCGCTGCACTACGCGCGGCAGTTGGTACGCGAAAACGAAATCATCATCGTTGACGGCACCCAGGGGGCAATCATCGTTGACCCGGACCCGCAGGTGCTCGCTGAATACCAGCTGCGTCAGCGCGAATTCGGGCTGGAGCGGCAAAAGCTCAAACGGTTGCGCGACACGCCGGCCCGCACGCTGGACGGCACGGAAGTGGAGTTGCATGCAAATATCGAGCTGCCGGGAGACGTCGCACTGGCCATGGAAAACGGCGCCACCGGTATCGGCCTGTTCCGCACCGAGTTCCTGTTCCTCAACCGCCCGGAATTACCCAACGAAGACGAGCAGTTTGAAGCCTATCGCAAGGTCCTGGAAGAAATGGACGGCCACCCGGTCACCATCCGCACTTACGATCTCGGTGCGGACAAACTGGCCGACGATACTATACGTCTGGCTCCCAACCCGGCGCTGGGTTTACGCGCAATCCGCCTGTGTTTGACCGAACCGAAACGGTTTGTCACACAGTTGCGCGCCATGTTGCGGGCGTCACGTTATGGCCAGTTGAGAATCCTGATCCCGATGCTGATGAACGCCAGCGAGGTCGAGCAGGCCCTGCAGCTGATCGAGCAGGCCAAACGCAGCCTCGATGACGAAGGCATCTCTTATGATCGCAACATACCCGTAGGTGGCATGGTGGAAATTCCCGCCGCCGCACTGGCGCTGGGATTGTTGACCAAACGACTCGATTTTCTGTCGGTCGGCACCAACGATCTGATTCAGTACTTGCTGGCCATCGATCGCACCGATGACGCGGTTGCCCATCTCTATGATCCGCTGCACCCGGCCGTGCTGAATCTGCTCGCACATATATTCACGGCCGCCGGCAAAGCACAGATACCCGTCGCCGTCTGCGGCGAAATGGCCGGCGACGTGGCGCTCACCCGACTGTTGCTGGCGCTGGGCCTGCGCCGGCTGTCGATGCATTCGGCTCATTTGCTGAACGTCAAGCAGCGCATCCTGAAAACCAATCTGGCCGAGGGAATGCCCATTGCCAGAAAAATGCTGAAAGCGACGGACCCGGTCAAGCTGCGCAGCATGTTGGCCAAACTCAATACCTGAGTGTCGGTACCGCATTGACAATGTCCCGCCGCGCGGGTAACGTCATAACCGCTTAGTTTTCGCGCCGATTTGAATCAGATTGCGGGCGCGTAATAAATCCGGCTAAAGAGATGACTGAATTCTCATGACCCCGGAGCGCAAGCTGCGGGGTTTTTTTATGGCTGCCAGCAAAACACTCCATTCAACTACTTCGGTCGGCACCGTGGTGCCGCAGACCGCTCGTTTCACGGACCCGCTGCCGCTGCGCAGTGGTGCGATGCTGCGCGACTACGAACTGGTCTATGAGACCTATGGCGTATTGAATGCCGACAGCTCCAATGCCGTGCTGGTCTGCCATGCGTTAAACGCCTCGCATCACGTCGCTGGTGTCTACGCGGATGACCCGGAAAATACCGGCTGGTGGGACAACATGATCGGCCCCGGCAAACCCCTGGACACCAACCGTTTCTTCGTCATCGGCGTCAACAACCTCGGCGGCTGTCACGGCTCGACCGGTCCGCTGAGTCTCAACCCCGACACCGGCAAACTCTGGGGCGGGGACTTTCCGGTGGTTACAGTGGAAGACTGGGTGGATGCACAGGCCCGGCTCGCCGACCACCTGGGCATCTCCCGTTTTGCCGCGGTGATGGGCGGCAGTCTCGGCGCCATGCAGGCACTGGCCTGGACGATTCGTTATCCACAGCGACTGCAGCACAGCATTGTCATCGCCTGCGCACCCAACCTGTCGGCGCAAAACATTGCATTCAATGAAGTCGCCCGCCAGGCCATCATCACCGATCCGGATTTCAACGACGGTCATTACCAGGCACTGGGTACGGCGCCCAAACGCGGACTGCGTGTCGCGCGTATGGTCGGGCATATCACTTATTTGTCGGATGACGAGATGGCCAACAAGTTCGGCCGTCAACTGAAGAATGGCAAGCTCAACTACACGTTCGACACCGAATTCCAGATCGAATCCTACCTGCGCCATCAGGGCAACAAGTTCGCCGATCATTTCGACGCAAACACCTACCTGCGCATCACCAAAGTGCTGGACTATTTCGATCCCGCGTTGGAAACCGGCGGCGACCTGACGCAAGCGTTGCAGAAAGTGGCCGCTGGAGTACTGGTGATCTCATTCACCACAGACTGGAGATTCTCGCCGGAACGGTCACGGGAAATCGTCCATGCTCTGCTCGATAACCGCGTGCGGGTGACTTATGCGGAAATTGACGCGCCGCACGGGCATGACGCGTTTCTGCTCGACGACCCGCGCTACCACCGCCTGGTGGCCGCCTATTTCGAGCGCGTGCATCAGGAGCTCGCGTCATGATCGGCCGCAACGGCGCACAGCGGCCTGATTTCGCGGCGATCGCACAGTCGGTGCAGCGCGGTGCGAATGTCCTCGATCTGGGGTGCGGTGACGGCACGCTGCTGAAATTCCTGCAGCAGACCCGCGGTGTCACCGGTTATGGCGTGGAGATCGACGACAGCAATGTTCTGGCTTGCGTCAAAAACGGGGTCAATGTCATTCAGAGCGACCTCGAACGTGGCTTGTCCGAGTTTGAGGACAACTCATTCGACTTCGTCGTGCTGTCTCAAACGCTGCAGGCGATGCGCAATACCGAGCGCATCATGCGTGAAATGCTGCGCGTCGGACGCGCCGGCATCGTCACTTTCCCCAATTTCGGCTACTGGAAAAACCGGCTGCAGGTCCTGCGAGGGCGTATGCCTGTTTCAGAAACCCTGCCGTTTGAATGGTTCAACACGCCGAACATCCATTTGTGCACGGTTGCCGATTTTGAGCGGTTCTGCGCAGAACGCGGCATACGCATCGTTGCCCGCACCGTACTCACCGGCGGCAGGCCATTGACAGCACTACCCAACCTGCTGGGCGAGCTCGCCGTATATCATTTCGGCGGCTGAGCGGCGTCCGCCAGCCGGGTTACCCGGCGCAGCAGCAACAGGCCCGGAATCGCAATCAGCGCACATAGCAGAAAAAAGACCGGCCAGCCCAGCCCTTGCGCGAACCAGCCGGTGGGCGCGGACAACAGTACCCGCGGCACCCCTAGCAGGCTCGACAACAAGGCATATTGTGTCGCTGTGAAGCGGCGGTCGGTCAGCGAGGCCATGAATCCGACAAAAGCCGCCGTCCCCATGCCTGCGGTCAGGTTTTCGACCGCGACCACTGCACCCAGCGCGGCGGCACTGGGCGGCCAGTAGGCCAGGAGCACGAATCCCAGCGTCGACACCATCTGGCCAAAGCCGAACACCCACAGTGCGCGATGCATGCCAACGCGCAATATCCAGATCCCACCCAGCGTTCCGCCGGCGATGGTGGCCCAGAAACCGAATAATTTGACCACCGTACCAATTTCGGTTTTGGTATAGCCCAGATCCAAATAAAACGGCGTGGTCATCGCCGACGCCATGGTGTCGCCCAGTTTATAGAGCAGGATGAATGCCAGGATCAGCCATGCGCCCTGGCGCGAAAAATAATCCCGGAATGGCAGCACCACCGCTTCGCGCAAGGTGCGCGGCCGGCCTTCCGGCGGCGGCAACTCGGGCGCCAGCAGCGTCACCAGCACACAGGCCATCATGCAAGCTGCCATGATCCGGTACATGACCTCGAACGACAGCAAGTCCGCAATGATCAGTCCGCCGCCGCCGGCGAGCAGCATGCCTACGCGGTAACCGTTGACGTACAGCGCCGAACCCAGCCCCAGTTCCGAATCACCCAGACTTTCACGACGATAGGCATCAACGACAATATCCTGGGAAGCAGAGAAAAACGACACCAGCAGGCCGGCCAGCATCACCAGCCACAAGTGGTTGGCCGTGGGCTGCGTAGTACTTAGCAGCAGCACGGCCGCAGCCAGTGAAAATTGCGTCAGTGCCAGCCAGCCGCGACGCCGGCCCAGCCACGCCGGCGTATAACGATCAAACAGCGGGGACCACAGAAACTTCAGTGTGTAGGGCAGGCCGACCAAGGCAAACAGGCCGATATGCGTCAGATCGACGCCGCCGTCACTCAGCCAAGCCTGCAGTACCGAACCGGTGAGCAGCAAAGGTAGCCCTGATGAAAAACCCATCAGCAGCGCAATCAGCATGCGGCTACTGAACAACGCGGCCAGCGTCTCCCGCCAGGAAAGCCGAGGCTGCGTCAAGCCAGTTTCCCGTCGTAATCGATACTCAGTGGCGCGTGATCCGAGAAACGCTCGTCCTTGTAGATCGCCACCCGTTTCGCCGTAGCAGCGATGCCCGGCGTGGCAATCTGGTAGTCAATCCGCCAACCGACGTTTTTGGCCCAGGCCTGGCCCCGGTTCGACCACCAGGTGTACTGATCCGGACGCGCATCGATGCCGCGAAATACGTCAACCCAGCCCAGTTCGTCGAACACACGCGTCAGCCATTCCCGCTCCTCAGGCAAAAATCCGGAGTTTTTACGGTTGCCACGCCAGTTTTTCAGATCGATTTCCTTATGCGCGATATTCCAGTCACCGCACAGCACGACTTCGCGACCGCTGGCTTTAAGGCGTTTCATATGCGGGAAAAACTTATCCATGAAACGGAACTTGGCCTGCTGCCGGTGTTCGCCGCTGGAACCCGAAGGCAGATACAGCGAAATGACCGACAGCTTGCCGAAGTCTGCGCGCAGAAAACGCCCTTCGGCATCGATCTCCGCCACACCGAGGCCCGCAACAACGTTGTCCGGCAGGCGCTTTACCTTCGCGTAAATGCCGACGCCGCTATAGCCTTTTTTCTCGGCATAGTGAAAGTGCCCGCGATAACCGCCGGGGGCCAGCAGTTCTTCTGTCATGTCTGCCGCCTGCGCCTTGATTTCCTGGACGCAGATCACGTCGGCACGCTGGCGCAGCAGCCACTCGAGAAAGCCTTTGCGCGCCGCAGAGCGGATACCGTTGAGATTCAGGGTTATAATTTTCATCGTTTTCATTCTTCGACAGATTTGCAGAATTGTCGGCTACACTTTGTCGATTACACCTTTCACGCACTCGCCCGCCCTCGCTCCCGCCCACTTTCCCACCCTATTACCATCGCGATCACGACGGTTCACACACAACAATCATGGCAGACAGCTTCAGACAGGAATTCATACGTTTCGCGATTGACACCAAAGTCCTGCTGTTCGGCGAATTCAAAACCAAAGCCGGACGCCTTTCGCCTTATTTTTTTAATGCTGGGTTGTTCTGCGACGGCAATTCACTGCGACAACTCGCACAATTTTACGCGAAAGCGATTGCTGCAGCCGGCGTCCCGTTTGACCTGCTGTTCGGCCCCGCCTACAAAGGCATTCCTCTGGTCGCCGCCGTGGCCATCGCACTCGCCGAGTCAGGCCGCAATGTGCCGTTCAGCTACAACCGCAAGGAAACCAAGGATCACGGCGAAGGCGGCAGTGTGGTTGGTGCGCCGCTGGCAGGCCGCGTATTGATCGTTGATGACGTCATTTCTGCAGGCACATCGGTGCGGGAATCAGTCCACCTGATCCACGCCGCTGGCGCAATCCCTGCGGGCGTGCTGATTGCACTGGATCGCATGGAGCGCGGCTCCGCGGAACTGTCTGCCACCCAGGAGGTCGGACAGTTGTACAGTATGCCGGTGATCAGCATCGCCACGCTGGATGACCTGATCGGATTTCTGGAAAATGAAAAAAACATGACGTCCGAACTCGCCGCGGTAGCCGCTTACCGCAATAAATACGGGGTAAAACATGTTTAAACGTCTGCCATTGCTGGCCACACTAACCGGCATTGCATTTGCCGCCATGTTCGCTGCATCTGCGGTTCACGCGCAGAAGATTATCTGCTGGAAAGACAAAGCCGGAAAAATTATCGGCTGCGGCGACCGTGTGCCACAGGAATTCCAGAACAACGAATCAAACAGACTCGACAAACGCGGCATCACCCGCGAAACCAACGTATCCGCAACAGAAGCTGCCCGTCTGCGCGAGGAAGAAAAAAAGAATTCCGTCATAAAAGCTGAAGAAGACCAACGGCTGGCCGAGCAGCAGCGTCAGGATATGGCCCTGATCAACACCTATGCATCAACCAAGGAAATCGATGTGCGGCGCGACCGCGAACTGCAGGTAGTCGATCTACAGATACAGCAACTGCAGTCATCGTTAAAAAGCAGCGCAGATGCCCATGCCGCCCAGGTTTCGCGTCACGCCGCCTTCGAGAAACGAGGCAAGGTGCCTGACAATGTCAAAGACGATCTGGAGCGGGCTGCAGAGGAAAAAAATCGTGTTGTCGAGCGCATCGCCGACAAGGACAAAGACAAAGAACGCATCCGCGCCAGTTATTCAAAACAAAAAACGCGTTATCTCGAGCTGAAGGGTTTGCCGGCAGAAAACCCTGCGCCGGCGACTACCAGGACCGGCGCCACAAAATAAATCAACTCTGCTGCGGCTCAGCCCGCCAGCTTGCGGCGCAGCACGTCATTGACCTGCTGCGGATTGGCCTTGCCGCGTGTCGCCTTCATCACTTGCCCCACCAGTGAATTAAAGGCTTTTTCCTTGCCCGCCCTGAAATCGGCAACCTGCTGGGCATTCGCGGCCAGCACCTGATCGACAATTTTTTCGATTTCGCCGCCGTCCGAGAGTTGTTTCAGTCCCTTCGCTGCAATGATGGCATCGGCATCGCCTTCCCCTGCCCACATGGCAACAAATACTTCTTTTGCCATTTTGTTATTGAGTGTCTGATCCAAAGTTCGAGCCAGTAATCGCGCAAGACCGCCGGGTTTTATCGGTGCGTTTTTGATCTCAATCTCTTCTACATTGAGGCGAGAAGCGATTTCCCCAGTAATCCAATTCGACACGAGCTTTGCGATCCCCGGCAACACTGGCTTGCCACCTTTTATCCCGATGAGAAGCTTTGTCGAGTCGAACGTAAGTCTGGTCGCCTCTTCGAAGTAAGTTCCGACATCCAGGTTTTCCGTAAGTTGCCGTGCATCGTAGTCCGACAAACTGTAATCACGAATAAACCGGGTTTTCATTGCTTCGGGCAACTCCGGCATCGCCGAGCGTATTTCAGAGATCCGTTGCTCAGTCACCTCCAGCGGCAACAGATCCGGATCCGGAAAATAGCGGTAATCATGCGCATCTTCCTTGGTGCGCATCATGCGCGTCTCGCCGTTGTCGGGATCGAACAGCACGGTCGCTTGCTGGATCTTGCGGCCATCCTCGATTTCGCCGATCTGCCAGCGCACCTCGTATTCGATCGCCTGCTGCAGGAAGCGAAAACTGTTCAGGTTTTTGACTTCGCGACGGGTGCCAAGCTCAGTCGCCCCCGCGGGTCGTACCGACACATTGGCATCGCAGCGGAACGAACCTTCCTGCATGTTGCCGTCGCAGACACCAATCCAGCGCACCAGCGCATGCATGGCCCGCGCATAGGCTACCGCTTCCTGTGCCGAACGCATGTCCGGTTCCGACACAATCTCCAGCAGCGGCGTGCCCGCGCGGTTCAGGTCTATGCCGGTGAGACCATGAAAGTCTTCATGCAATGATTTGCCGGCGTCTTCTTCCAGGTGCGCGCGCGTCAGCCGTATGGTTTTCTCGATCTCGCCTACCAGTATCGTCATCGAGCCACCCTCGACGATCGGCAACTCGAACTGACTGATCTGGTAGCCCTTGGGCAAGTCGGGATAAAAATAATTTTTACGCGCAAATATCGAACGTGGATTGATGCTGCCGCCGACGGCGAGCCCGAAACGAATCGCGCGTTCTACCGCCCCCGTGTTGAGCACCGGCAGCACGCCCGGCAGCGCAATGTCCACGCCGCAGGCCTGTGTGTTCGGCGCCGCGCCGAATGCCGTAGTCGCGCCTGAGAAAATCTTCGACGCCGTCGACAACTGCGCATGAATCTCCAACCCTATGACCGTTTCCCATTGCATGATCAGGATATCCCCGGCGGCCGGCGCTGATGCCAGTCTGTGGCCAGCTGGTACTGATGCGCCACGTTGAGCATGCGTGCTTCATCGAAATAGTTGCCAATGATTTGCAGGCCTACCGGCAGCCCGCCGCTGTCAAAGCCACAGGGCATCGACATGCCGGGCAGGCCGGCGAGGTTCACCGCAATGGTATAGATGTCCGACAGGTACATCTGCACCGGATCGGCACTTTTTTCACCCAGTTTGAAGGCCGTCGTCGGCGTCGTCGGCCCCATGATGACATCGCATTTCTCGAACGCATCCCTAAAATCCTGCGCAATCAATCGCCGCAGTTTCTGGGCACGGATGTAATAAGCGTCGTAGTAGCCGTGCGACAACACGTAAGTACCGATCAGTATGCGGCGCTTCACTTCGGCGCCAAAACCCTCGGCCCGCGTACGTTTATACATATCGAGCAGATCGGTGTATTCGGCTGCACGATGGCCGTAGCGCACACCGTCAAACCGCGACAGATTGCTCGAGGCTTCCGCCGGCGCGAGCACATAATAAACGGGCACCGACAACCCCATGTTGGGCAGGCTGATATCAACCACGGTGGCGCCGAGTTTTTTGTATTCGGTAATCGCAGCTTCAACGGCGCGCTGCACGTCAGGCGTCAGGCCTGACGCAAAAAATTCCTTCGGTAATCCGATACGCAGACCAGCCATGGGTCGCGCCAGATCGCGCAAATAATCTTCAGCCGGACGCTCCAGGCTGGTTGAATCGCGCGCATCGTGGCCAGCCATCACATTAAGCAGCAGTCCCAGATCTTCCGCGCTGCGCGCCATCGGCCCGGCCTGATCGAGGCTAGAGGCAAAAGCGATCATGCCGTAGCGCGACACCAGACCATAAGTGGGTTTCAGTCCACAGATCCCGGTCAGTGCAGCGGGCTGGCGGATTGATCCACCGGTATCGGTACCGGTCGCCGCCGGGGCCAGACGGGCCGCCACTGCCACGGCAGAGCCGCCCGAGCTGCCGCCGGGGACTGCATCACGCTGCCAGGGATTGCGTACCGGGCCGAAGTACGAGGTCTCATTGGACGAGCCCATCGCAAATTCGTCCATGTTGGTTTTGCCCAGTGTCACCATGCCCGCGGTATTGCAGCGCTCGACCACATGCGCATCGTACGGCGCGACAAAATTCGCCAGCATCCGCGACCCGCAGGTGGTCAACCAGTCCCGGGTACAGAAAATATCCTTGTGTGCAATCGGCACTCCGGTCAGCAGGCTGCCGCGACCCGCGGCGCGCTGCGCATCCGCAGCCTGCGCCTGCTTCAGGCTGCGCTCACCATCCACCGTGATATAACACCCGAGGTCTTTATTTAACCCATTGATTTTATTTATAAATTCCTGCGTTAACTCGACGCTGGAGCAGGCCCCGGCAGCCAGTTGTGCAGACAGTTCTTTAAGGGTGGCATTGGACATTGCAGCAAGACGGCCCCACGCAGGCGGGCACGCAAAATTCAGTTTATTCGATCACCTTGGGCACGAGATACAGCCCGCCTTCGACTGCCGGCGCGACCGCCTGGAACAGCGCCCGCTGATCGCCTTCAGTGACGGCGTCCTGACGCAGCCGCAGCACCATGTCCTGCGCGTGCGCCATCGGTTCAATGTCGCCTACATCAACGGCCTGCATCTGTTCAATCAAACCAAATACGCGCGTCATCTGGGTTAAAGCAGCCCCGGCTTCGGCATCGTCAACCGCGATTCGCGCCAAGTGCGCAACGCGCCGCACATCATCGAGCGTAAGCGCCATGATCAGAGTGAAAAAACCATTAAAAAAGAAGGCGGTGTAGGGTATCATATCGACGCGTTCCACGGCATCAAAATCCGTTGATATGAAAGGCTTTATGTTCGGTTTCCTGAGCAGTTACTTTAACGAGGATCTCGCCATCGATCTGGGCACGGCGAATACTCTGATTTACGTGCGCGGCAAAGGCATCGTCCTCGACGAACCTTCCGTGGTTGCCATACGCCAGGAAGGCGGGCCCAACGGCAAAAAGGTGATCCAGGAAGTCGGTCTGGCAGCCAAGCAGATGCTTGGCCGCACGCCGGGCAATATCACTGCGATCCGTCCGATGAAAGACGGCGTCATCGCCGACTTCATCATCACCGAGCAGATGATCAAGCAGTTCATCAAGCGCGTGCACCAAAGCCGGTTTTTCTCGCCATCGCCGCGCATCATTGTCTGCGTGCCCTGCGGGTCCACCCAGGTTGAACGCCGCGCCATCCGCGATGCCGCAATCGGCGCCGGTGCTTCGCGCGTCTACCTGATCGAAGAACCCATGGCCGCGGCCATCGGCGCCGACCTGCCGGTGGGCGAAGCCACCGGTTCCATGGTAGTCGACATCGGCGGCGGCACCACGGAAGTCGGCGTGATTTCCCTGGGCGGGTTGGTCTACAAGGGCTCCGTACGCGTGGGCGGCGACAAATTCGATGAAGCCATCATCAATTACATCCGCCGCAACTACGGCATGCTGATCGGCGAAACCACGGCCGAACTGATCAAGAAGGAAATCGGTTCCGCATTCCCTGGATCCGAAGTCCGCGAAAAGGAAGTCAAAGGCCGCAACCTCGCCGAAGGCATCCCGCGCAGCTTCACCATTTCCAGCAATGAAATTCTGGAAGCGCTGACCGATCCACTGAACAGCATCGTTTCCGCCGTAAAATCGGCGCTCGAGCAGACGCCGCCGGAACTCGCTGCCGACATCGCCGAAAAAGGCATGGTGCTCACCGGCGGTGGCGCATTACTGCGCGACATCGACCGATTGCTGATGGAAGAAACCGGGCTGCCGGTGATCATCGCCGAGGACCCGCTGACCTGCGTCGTGCGCGGTTCAGGCAAGGCACTGGAAAAACTGGAGCATCTCGGCAGCATCTTCGCCAACGACTGATGCCCCATTACCCGGCCTGCGTTCGCATCCAAGCCCTCCGCGGCTGCGAACATCGGGCCGCGCCGGGTAGCCGACGGTAATACGCGATGGAACATACCCCACCGCCGCTGTTCCGCACCGGACCCACGCCACTGGCGCGGCTGATCATATTCACGATGCTGTCAGTGTCACTGCTGATCGCGGATGCGCGCTTCAATTACCTGATCACATTGCGGCAAATCGCCGCGGTTGTCGTCTATCCCTTCCAGCGCCTGGCCGCCGCACCTGCAGCTATGGGCCAGCGCGTATCCGACTTTTTTGTTACCCACAGCGCATTACGCAATGACACCCAGCGCCTGACCGAGCAGAACCTGGAACTGGCGCAGGCGGCACAACAGGCCCGCGCCCTGCAAATGGAAAATGCCCAGCTCCGCGGACTGCTGGATGCCCGCGCGCGAATTACCGTGCCCTCCCAGTTTGCAGAAATTCTTTATGCCGCCCGCGATCCGTTTTCACGCAAGGTAATGATCGATCAGGGGCTGCAGCACGGCATCGCGGCCGGGCGACCGGTGAGCGACCACATCGGCGTTATCGGCCAGGTCACGCGGGTCTATCCGTGGCTGTCCGAGGTCACGCTGATCACCGACAAGGGGCATCTGGTGCCCGTGCTCAACCTGCGCACAGGATTACGCGCAGTGCTTGCCGGCACCGGCGATGATGGACTGCTGGAATTGCGCTTCATTCCACTGACCGCGGATTTCCAGACCGGCGATCAGCTGGTGACCTCAGGCATTGACGGCGTCTATCCGCCGGGGCTGCCGGTGGCGGAAGTCACTCAGGTTGAACGCAACACCGCGTTTCTATTTGCCAGTATTACCTGCAAACCGCTGGCTGGCGTCAACGCCCATACCCAGGTGCTGGTGCTGGGGCCGTTGCCGGAGCAGACGGAACGCCCCCGGGAGACACTAGCTGTCCCGCAGAAAAAAAAGAAAAAGTCCTGATGTCCACACATTACATGTCACGACCCGAACTGCTGCTGCCGGTGAACCCGGGATTCATCGTCCTGACCCTGGTCGCTGCGCTGCTTGCCAACCTGCTGCCGTGGTCGGGATGGGCGCTGTGGCTGGCTCCGGATTTTGTCGCCCTGATCGTGCTCTACTGGTGCATACAAGAGCCACGAAAAATCGGCTTCCTGACCGCATGGGGCCTGGGTCTGCTGATGGATATCGCTGACGGCAGCCTGTTCGGCCAGCACGCGCTGGCCTACGTCATCCTCGCCTACGCCGGCACCGCGCTGCACCGCCGGGTACAACGATTCTCGATGACGCCGCAGATGCTGCATGTACTGCCGCTGCTGCTGCTGACCAGCCTCATCGTACTGCTGGTGCGCGCACTGGCCGGCGCCGATTTCCCCGGCTACGCCTATTTCCTCGGCAGCATCACCGGCGCCGCACTGTGGCCGGTGCTATCGCACTTGCTGAAACTGCCACAGCACCCGCGCCCCGATCCGGACCGTGTCTGAACTTTCAATCAATCCCGGCATTGAAATCCGTGACTCCGAGCGCGAACTGGACCGATTTCGGCGCCGTCTTGCCCTGCTCGGCATATTCGTACTGACACTGTTTTCCCTGTTGTTCCTGCGGTTCCTCTACCTGCAGGTCTTCCAGCACAGCCACTACAGCACCCTCGCTGACGCCAACCGCATATCCGTACTGCCGATACCACCGCACCGCGGTATCATCGTCGACCGCAACGGTGTCATGCTTGCTCACAACTACTCGGCCTACACGCTGGAAATCACCCCGAGCAAAGTGGACGATCTGGAAGCCACCATCAACGATCTGGCCACCATCGTCGAAATCACCCCGCGGGACCGCCGGAGGTTCCGCAAGCTGCTGGAGGAGAGCAAGCGTTTCGAAAGCCTGCCCATACGCACGCGGCTCTCCGACGAGGAGATCGCGCGCTTCGCCGTCCACCGTTACCGTTTTCCGGGTGTGGAGGCCAAGGCGCGCTTGTTTCGTCAGTATCCGCAGGGCGACATGTTCTCGCATGTGGTCGGCCACATCGGACGCATCAACCAGCGCGAAGTCGAACAACTCGAAAACGACGGTCGACTCGCCAATTACCGCGGCAGTGATTACCTCGGCAAAACCGGGCTGGAGCAGAGCTACGAAAAATTTTTGCACGGCACCACGGGCGTTGAAGAAGTCGAAGTTGATTCCGGCGGACGCGCTGTGCGCACACTTTCACGCACACCACCGGTCTCCGGCAGCAATTTGGTGCTTAATATCGATGCCAAATTGCAGGAAGTCGCCTACAACGCATTTGGTGACCACCGCGGCGCACTGGTCGCCATCGATCCCACAACCGGCGGCGTGCTGGCCTTTGTCAGCAAACCGGGGTTTGACCCCAACCTGTTTGTTGACGGCATCGATTCGCAAAGCTGGGGCGAACTGAACGGATCCCCGGACAAACCGCTGCTCAACCGCGCCAGTGCCGGCACTTATCCACCGGGCTCGACCTTCAAACCCTTCATGGCGCTAGCCGCCCTGTTCTACGGCAAACGCACGCCGCAGCAGACCATCAGTGATCCCGGGTATTACATATTCGGCGGCCACCGTTTCCGCGACGACAAGGTTGACGGTCACGGCATAGTGGACATGCATAAATCGATCGTAGTGTCCTGCGATACTTATTATTACGTGCTAGCCAACGACCTGGGCATCGATCCGATTGCGCGCTTCATGGCACTGCTGGGTTTTGGCAGCCGCACCGGCATCGACATCGGCGGCGAAGCGGCAGGCGTACTGCCGTCTACCGACTGGAAAATGCGCCGTTACCGGCAGAAGTGGTACGCCGGTGAAACCATCAGCGTCGGCATCGGCCAGGGTTACAACAGTTACACGCCGCTGCAACTCGCCACGGCGATGGCCACGCTGGCCAACAACGGTGTGATGTTCCGGCCGCATATCGTCGATTACATCGAAGACATTCGTACGCGCGAAAAGCAATCGATCGAACCCGCGCCACTGCGCAACATCGGCGTGCCACAGGCGCAGATCGACGTCATCAAACAGGCCTTGGTCAGCGTCACCCAGGAAGGCACTGCGGCGCGCGCATTCGACGGCACTTCCTATGTCAGCGCCGGCAAAACCGGCACCGCCCAGGTCATCGCCATCAAGCAGGGCGAAAAATATGACGAAAGTCGTGTTGCCGAAGAACATCGCGACCATGCCCTGTATATCGCCTATGCACCCGCAGACCAGCCGCGCATCGCGCTGGCCGTGGTAGCAGAGAATGCGGGTTTCGGTGCGCGCACGGCGGCACCGATCGCCCGCCAGGTTATTGACTATTTCCTGCTCGGTAAAATGCCCGACCAGCCAGCCCGCAGCAAGTAACAACATGCATCCGCTAATTATCCGTTTCTCGCGTTTCATGACCCGCCATATCGACGGCGTATTGCTGTCGGCCGTGCTGCTGCTGATGTTCACCGGCCTGGTTGTTCTGCTCAGCGCATCAAACGGCAGCTACAGCAGGGTTTCCACCCAGTTGATGAGCATGCTGGTGGCGCTGGGCGTGATGTGGGTGTTTGCCAACATCCCGCCGCATTACCTGATGCGCCTCGCGCCGCCGCTGTTTGTCGTCGGCTGCGCCCTGCTGATTGGCGTCGCGCAGGCAGGTGAGGTCGTCAACGGCGCGCGACGCTGGCTGAATATCGGCGTCACCCGCATCCAGCCTTCGGAGCTGATGAAAATCGCCGTGCCGCTGATGCTCGCGTGGTATTTCAACTGCAACGAGGCTTCGCTTAAATTTCGAAATTTCGTGGTGGCCGCAGTAATGCTGGCCATTCCAGCAGCACTGATCGCCCGCCAGCCAGATCTCGGCACCGCACTACTGATTACAGCCAGCGGCTGTTATGTGATTTTTCTCGCCGGCCTGCCGTGGCGGATCATCATTGCCCTCAGCGTTGCCGGATTGACCAGTCTGCCCTTTCTGTGGTCCGCGCTGCACGATTATCAGCGCCAGCGCATCCTGACACTGCTTGATCCAACTGAGGATCCGCTGGGCACCGGCTACCACACCATACAGTCCACCATCGCCGTAGGCTCGGGCGGCGTACTGGGCAAAGGCTGGATGAACGGAACGCAGGCCCACCTCGATTTCATCCCGGAACGCACCACGGATTTCATTTTTGCAGTCTATGCGGAAGAATTCGGTCTGCTCGGCAATGCCGTGCTGCTGACGCTGTTCCTCTTTATCATCGCGCGGGGCATGATCATCACCGCCAACGCGCCTACTTTATTCACCCGCTTGCTGGCCGGCGCGATCACGCTCACCTTCTTCACCTACGCATTTGTCAACATGGGGATGGTATCCGGCATCCTGCCCGTGGTCGGTGTACCGTTGCCTCTGATCAGCTACGGCGGAACTTCGCTGGTTTCGATCTGCCTGGGGTTCGGGATACTGATGAGCATCAACACTCACAAGAAGCTCGTACAGACTTAAGGCCTGGGACAAAATATGAATGGTGCAATGTGAAATGCAAACCCGCAATTGCTTTTTTATCGGGCCACACTGTTAACGTTTCACGTTGCGCACTGCAGTGGATAACAGCGGCATTGATCGCCGCCATGCTCACCGCCTGCGGCAGCGCCCCCAAGCGCGGTTCGACAGACCGCTTGCCCGGATCAGGCGCACCGTCCAGCGGCGGCGGCTATTATCTGGACGACGGTCCCGGCGCGGACGCCCCTGCCAATATCAATGCCATCCCCGATGCCGTACCAAAAGTCGAACCGCTGGGCCGCGGCACCATGCGACCCTATACGGTCATGGGACGTGACTACACGCCGATGACCCGGTTAACACCCTACAAGGCGCGCGGCATCGCTTCCTGGTACGGCAAGCGTTATCACGGCAAGCAAACCTCGTCGGGCGAGGTGTATGACATGTATGGCATGACCGCGGCGCACACGGTGCTGCCGATTCCCAGTTATGTGCGGGTCACCAGCATGGCCAACGGCAGATCCGTCGTCCTGCGCGTCAATGACCGCGGCCCATTCATCAGCGACCGGTTGATTGATTTGTCATACACCGCCGCCTACAAGCTGGGCATCCTCGGTGCCGGCAGTGGCATGGTCGAGGTCGAAAGCATTATCCCCGGCGTAACTCCGCCACCCGAACCGGTCGCGGCACCGGATCCAGCACCACCGATTGCAGCACCTGCGGTAACCGCAGGCATAGTTGCCACTGCCGCGGCGCCTGCACCGGTTATTACGCCGACGGCCACGCCGGCAACACCCACCGCGGCCACTACCGGCAGCTTCGTGCAATTCGGCGCCTTCGGTGTCCGGGAAAACGCCGAAAGTTATCTCACGCGACTGCAAACCCAGGCGGACTGGCTTGCAGGTTTGTTGAGCATCCACTTCAGCGACGGCATCTACCGCGTGCAGGCGGGGCCTTATGCCGGTGACGCTGCGGCACGTGAAGCCGCCGCGCGGGCGGCGCAAGCGCTGGGCCTCAAACCGGTCGTCATTACGCGTTAAACCATGCCCGGCAAGTCTCCGGTCAGTGTCGGTGTGCCGGCTGTCCGGTAAGATCGCGCACCTCAACTGACAGGTCGATCTTCTCGCGCTTGTTGCCGGCGAGTTCGAAAGTCAGTTGCAGCGGTACGCTGTCACCCGCTTGCAGCGTTTTTTGCAACCCTGTAAGCATCACGTGATAACCGCCGGAAGCGAATTTCACGGTCTGCCCCGCGGCTATGTCAACGCCGGCGACGGGAAACATGCGCATGACGCCATTTTCCATTTTCATGTTGTGCACTTCGGCAGTTTTTGCGGCCGGACTGATTACGCTCACCAGCCGTGCTGCCGACTTGGCCGTGAGTTCCATGAAAGCGCCGGTCGCTGACTGGCCCTGTACCGTGCCGCGTATCCAGGCATTTTTCACCGCAACTTCCTGCGCCTGTACTGGCGCAGCACACAGCAGCGCCAGCAGCAGCGCCCCGTTCCATTTGTTGTCGAAACCGATGGGAAACATTTAATTACCTTTATAATCAACATGTTATAGTTATTCTCGGTGTAAACCCAGCTGGCGCGGTCGCGCAGCAATTTTGCGTGCGTTATAAAAACTGCGAGGGGTTCAGGCGCGCGGGGGCTGCGCGGATTCAGCGGCCGGAGCGCAGCAGGTTCGCGCACCGTAAGCAGGCGGCGATATTACGCGCTGCCGGTAAACACCGTCAACAAACCGGGAGGTCTACAACACGTAGCGCGCCAGATCCTCGCTCTGCGCTAGATCCTTCAACCGCGCATCAACATAGGCAGCGTCGATGGTCACAGTTTCCTTGCGCCGCCCGGCTTCGAAAGAAATTTCTTCCAGCAGACGTTCCATCACCGTGTGCAGGCGTCGCGCGCCGATATTTTCGGTGCTCTCGTTGACCTGCCAAGCGATTTCAGCCAACCGTCTGACCGCGTCGGACTGGAACACCAGTCCGACGTCCTCGGTTTTCATCAACGCCTCGTATTGCCGTGTCAGGCAGGCGTCGGTGCCGGTCAGGATACTTTCGAAATCGTCCACGGTCAGGCTGCGCAACTCGACCCGGATCGGCAACCGGCCCTGCAATTCCGGAATCAGGTCCGACGGCTTGGACAAATGGAATGCGCCGCTGGCTATGAACAGGATGTGATCGGTGCGGATCATGCCGTACTTGGTGGTGACCGTCGTGCCCTCGACCAGCGGTAGCAGGTCGCGCTGCACACCCTGGCGCGAGACATCGGCACCAGACATTTCGGAGCGCGTCGCCACCTTGTCGATCTCGTCGATGAACACAATGCCGTTCTGCTCAACATTGGTCACCGCGGCGATTTTCAGTTCCTCGTCGTTGACCCGTTTGCCCGCTTCCTCGTCGATCAGCAGTTTCATCGCCTCGTCGATTTTCAGCTTGCGCACCTTGCGCCGCGTGTTGCCGAGGTTCTGGAACATGCCTTGCAGCTGCGAGCTAAGATCCTCCATGCCCGGTGGGGTGAGAATTTCCATCTGCGCCGGTGCCGCAGCCACTTCGATTTCGATTTCGCGTTCATCGAGTTCGCCTTCGCGCAGCATTTTTCGGAATTTCTGCCGCGTTGCCGACTCTGCCTCGGGCGCACCATCGCGCGCCGGCGTCAGCAACGCATCAAGCACACGCTCTTCTGCGCTGTCCTGCGCCTGATGTTTGACCCGCCGCATGGCTTCGATGCGGGCATCCTTGATCGCGACATCAACCAGGTCACGGATGATGGTGTCAACGTCGCGTCCCACGTAACCGACTTCGGTGAACTTGCTCGCTTCGACCTTGACGAACGGCGCATTGGCCAGTCGTGCCAGCCGTCGTGCAATCTCCGTCTTGCCGACACCCGTCGGCCCGATCATCAAAATGTTCTTCGGCGTGATTTCCTGGCGCAGCGGTTCCGGCACCTGCTGCCGGCGCCAGCGGTTGCGCAGCGCGATGGCCACTGCGCGTTTCGCGTCGTTCTGCCCGACGATATGCTTGTCGAGTTCATGCACGATTTCCTGGGGAGTCATGGGTGTCATGGCGGGAAGTGCTCAATAAAGCGTAAGGCAGCAGGTCTGCGCAACAAACCTTTGCGTTACGCAAGGATTATTCGAGTGTTTCGATGACGTGCTGCTGATTGGTGTAGATACACAGATCGCCGGCAATGGTCAGCGATTTCTTGATGATCTCCGCCGGAATGAGATCGGTATTCTCCAGCAGGGCGCGTGCCGCTGCCTGTGCATAAGCCCCACCACTGCCGATGGAGACGAGGCCCAGCTCGGGCTCCAGCACATCACCGCTGCCGGTAATGATCAACGAATGTTCGCGGTCCGCAATGGCCAGCATGGCTTCGAGTCGGCGCAGGATGCGATCCGTACGCCAGTCCTTCGCCAGTTCCACCGCGGAGCGCATCACGTTGCCCTGGTACTTTTCCAGCTTGGCTTCAAAACGCTCAAACAGCGTGAAGGCATCGGCGGTGCCACCGGCAAAACCGGCCAGTATGCGATCCTGGTACAAGCGGCGAATTTTTCGCGCGGTCGACTTGACCACGATATTGCCCAAGGTGACCTGACCATCGCCACCCAATGCCACGCTCGTGCCGCGACGTACCGAAAGTATGGTCGTGCCGTGAAATACCGGTTCTGTCATGGATTTGATCGATCCCTTTGATTAATTGATTACGCCAGCCATAACAGGCGCCGTACAGTTTGGGGCATTCTGCATGCTTTCAACCCTGCCGAACCTCAGGATTCGAGTCGGAAAACAATCGGCACGCGAACCCAATCCTCTATATTTTTCGCGCCGCGCTTAGCCGGCACAAAACGCCAGCCCTTCACCGCATCAAGTGCGGCACTGTCCAGTGGCAATGAACCGCTCGACTGATCAAGTTCCACGCGCAATGGCACCCCCTCCGCGCTGACCAGCACCTTCAGCAGCACCGTGCCTTCACTGCCATTCCGACGCGCGGCCGGCGGGTAACGTGGCGGCGGATTGCGCAAATAGGCGGCGTTAAATGCCGGCGGTGTTTGCGTCGACTCCACCCGCGCGATGACCGCCGTTGCTGCCGGCGCCGGCACTGCCACCGGGTTTTCCATTTTGGCGATGCTGCCTGCCGGCTGGGTCAAAGTCTCCGACTGCACAACAGGCACGCGCTCAATATGCCGCGGCTCGAGTCGTGGCTGCGGTGCAATCTCTGAACGACGTTGTGGTGGCTTAACGTTGGGCGGTCGGGCAGGCTGCATTGCAGGGGCAGTCTCGGGCTCATTCTGCACGATCACCAGTTCGAGAGTTGGCATCGGCGGCGAGATGGTCACCTGGATCCAGCTGGGCACCAGCACAAACACCAGCGCATGCAGCACCACGCTGGCGAGCAGGCATCCCGCCAGCAATCGCTGTTGCGCATGAGCGCTCATACGCACAAAGTTAATTTGATGTGTTGCACTGTTCATCACTGGCCGTGCTGTCGGTCGCGCCAAGGCGGCTTTGGAGAACACGCATTATCCTGCATATCACAACCGCATCACAAACGACCGCGGGAACGTCCCGCGGTCTCGTCACAATGACTTTTTCTCAGAACTGCCCGCGAAGACCGACCTGTGCGCTGCGTCGTCCCAGTGGTGCAACGTCTTTCAGAAATGACCCGTGATTTCTCGCCTCCTCGTTCAGCAGGTTGACGCCTCGCAGAAAAGCCTCCAGCCGGATTCCCGGTGACGGAATGCGCCAGGTCGCAGCAGCATTGAGCATGGTGTAAGCATCCGTGGGCAACTCTCCCGCGGCCACTCGGTTCTGCCCATCCACAAATGTTGCATCAATCCGCACACCCAGGCGATCCAGTCGATAGTCGAGTCCAATGCCATAACGCCACGGCGCGATCCGCGGCAGGGGCTGCCCCGTGCTTAAATCATCCGCACGCACATAACTGACGTTCAGCAATAAATCCAGACTCCCGCCGCGCTCCAGCACACGGAAACGACCTTCGCCTTCAAGGCCGCGGAACCGCGCCAGCACGGCGCGATAGGCAAATTCCGGCAGGATTTCCTCGCCGGTGTTCAGCGACGTGCCGTCACCGGCATCCGGCGGATTCAGCTCGCCGTCGGCACCGCGGGTGTTGCCGGTGTCGAACAATGTGATGAAATTATTGAAGCGGTTTTCAAACACACTGATGCTGCCGGAGTGCTTGCCCGATTTCATGCGCAGGGTCAGATCGAGCGCTTTTGATTTCTCCTTGCCGAAGGCGGTGTTGCCCAGTTCGTACACGCCGGTGGCGGCGTGCGGGCCGTTGGCAAACAGTTCGTAATAGGTCGGCGCGCGTTCGGTATATGCGCCGTTGACCGCCAGCGCGAGACCCGGTGTGAAACTCCATACCGCGCCCAGCGCGCCGCTGTTACCGCTGAAGGTGCGGGTCTGCGCCGGATTGAAACGCGGATCAACCGCGCCAAAGGGCACCGCTCCACCACCTTCGCTGCGCACTTCTGTGCGTTCATGCCGTCCGCCGAAAGTCAGCTTCAGTTGGCCCAGCGGCAGCTCCTCGTAAAAAAAACCGGATTTGACGTTGGTGCTGGTCGACGGCACGAAGGCTTCGGCCCCCAGCGCCGAAAAATCAAAGTCGGTGAACTGCAGGCCCAGCGCCCCCTGCAGCGGACCCAGCTTGCCGTGGGTCGCCTCGAAGTGCAGGTCGTGGCCCTTGTTGCGAAAAACCGTGGCCGGCACCCCGGCATCCAGCTCAGTGTGCTCGTAATCGGTATTGCCGGCCTTGAACTTCAACGCCTTGATGACAGTGCCCAGCTCACGCACTTCACCAGCGATATCCCAGCGGCTGCTTTGCATGTCGATGGTCACCGTCGGCTCGGCCACTGTGCCGTACTGCGTGTTGAATTCCGACCGCGAGATGCCGATGTAACCGTTGGCCCAGGTATGCGACAGGCCGAAGGCGCCGCCATCCGACTTCGCCGCGCTGTTGGGCAGCGTGCCCACGGCTTCCACTGGCTGCGGATCGGCTGCGCGCAGCCGTGCCGAACGTGCAAAACCCTTGATGCGCAGGTCATCGGTGTCGCGGGTGTACACATCGGCATGCAGGGCCAGGCTGCCGTTACCGGCTTCGAATACCAGCCCGGTTGCTTTTTCGCGATCCGCACCGCCGTACCGTGTCTCCGCACGACCGGTCACGCCATTGATCGCTGCCTGCGGAATACGGTTGTCGATGACATTGACCACGCCGCCAACGGCGCTGCCGCCGTAAAACAGCGCTGCCGGCCCGCGCACCACCTCGGCACGTTCGACCACCAGCGGATCGATGCTGACCGCATGATCAAAACTCAGCGACGACGCATCGAGCGTGCCGGAGCCGTTCTGCAGAATGCGGATGCGATCGCCATCAAGGCCGCGGATCACAGGGCGGCTGGCGTTGGGACCAAAGCTGGTGGAACTGACTCCGGGCAACTCGTTCAGGGTTTCACCCAGCGTGGATTTACGTTGCAGGAACAATTGCTGTCCGCCCAGCACCGAAACCGGCGCCGCCAGTTCAAACAGTTCACTGCCCAGCGGATTGCCGGTGACCACAACTTCCTGCAGGGTGACCGGTGGCGCATTGTTGTTGCTGACCTGCGCGTGGACGGTCGCGGCATGCACTGCCGCAGCCATCACGGCAAGCGCGTAGCTCTTGCGTTTCATGATGATCTCCAGATGACGTACGCGTGCGCAAGCACAATGGATGCGCACAGCCGAA
>Ga0209702_10000248_pt1 | contig 108861 bp, 83 predicted proteins | sample FRY01_FD_187210 | JGI IMG/M metagenome (GOLD analysis project Ga0209702, IMG submission 187210) | Freshwater microbial communities from Lake Fryxell liftoff mats and glacier meltwater in Antarctica - FRY-01 (SPAdes) (version 2) | ecosystem: Environmental > Aquatic > Freshwater > Ice > Glacier... | reverse complement strand
AAATTTGAACATTATTGAATCCTACTCCGCGACCTTCGTGCTTGGTGAGGATTACTCCATCGCCATAATCAGCCTGAAGAATAGTGCCTCCATTTTCAGGATTGTTTTTGTGAGGTATGCCTGAATATACACGGATTGAACCAATTGCTGCTTTTCGTGAAGCAAGGAATTGTATAGATTGTCCTGATTTAGTGATAGGGTTAAAATCGAGGTAATTATTATAACCGTATGCTAAAACAAGGAAGTAATACGTTTTGAAATTTATTAAAGCATTATCACCAAGGGAAAATACGTCATTTGTAACTCTGAAAGAGTGTCTTATCCCTTCATTTTCGCCTTCAACCATAAGTGTTGGGATGTTCTCGCCCAACAATTCATCAGCAGGGTAATTGATGATCAAATCAACGGAATCACGAACATCGCACTGAGCAATCAATCGAGCTTTGTCGATATCTTCCAAGTCGGCAACGCTAACTTCATTATCAGACAATTGATAAATGAGATATCCTTGGAAGGCATAAGATCTCTGAAGAGAATCGAGGAATATTCCACCTGGCTGCTCTTCTGTGATGCCTGGATCAAATTGAATGTAGTCCTCTTTGTAGTTGTTTGAAATAGCATTGTCGTTTGTAAGATAAAGAATGATTTCACGATCAAGTTCTCTCACTGTAACATCCGGTGCATCAGGGCCTGATACAATCTGGAAACAGTTGTCAAACAGAGCCTGAGCTTTATCGTCAGCAAGTCTTACTAGTTGTACTGAAGCGAAAGGATCTCCGCTGGAAGCGCGGGCATATACCACACCAACAGTGATGTTATTGAACGAGCCTGGCTCAAGTGTGAAAGGTCCGGCTGATTGAATGAAACGACGGTCACCCGGAGGGTTTCCAACTAAAGACTCAGTCCAAACTATAGGAGTAATATTTCCTTCTGTTCCCCAATGGAATGGGTCGGTATCACCTGGGAACATATAATCAGTTGGCTGAGAAAGATCAGTACCTGAAGCGGTAGTAAAACCATCGCCGCCAAAAGACATACGTTGACCATTTCTCCAGAAACCTTGCAGATAACGGTAGTAGTCAAGAGCAGTGCTAGGCTCACCGTTAATACCTGATGAGTTATTGTAGTAGAGGAATTTTCTCATTCCATAACGCTCATTGTCAATGCTGCCATCACCATAACCAATACCGATGCCGCTATATGGGATACCTAATGAGTCAATGGCGTCGGAGAAATTGGTTGTAAGAGGATTGTCAATTCCGTCTGCATCCTGAAAAGGACCTTGGAAGAAGTCGATACCAACTGCCGGAGGATTTTCACCATAACCAAGCGAAGAGCTAGTTGCTTCATCATTGGCATCACCATTATAGCAGTAACCTAAACCTCTTTGTACGTCGCAACCAACATAGTCATCAATAGATGTTCCCAAATCGGGGTCAACCCACTGTCCGAAATAAGTATCGGCCAAAGTTGTAGTACCTTGGTTAATGAGCGTATAATTGTAAAAGGTCATGTTATTGATCTCGTCATTACCGGAGAAAGCAAATGCCTGAGCGCGGATTTCCATACCGATAGGTTGACCTTGAGATTCAGTGTGAACGTTTCCTTTATCGTTGAATACCCACCAAATAGTATAGTCACCAAACAATGGAATAGGGTCAGTTCTTACGCGGTCAAAGCATGATATTTCCTGAAAAAGATCGTACCAAGGATAGTCACCTTTTGAAGGATCATAGTCGCCGTCTTCGTCGTAGTCATACCAAGGGGCAAGTGTATTACCTTGATATAGCGCTGGCCAGTCATAAAAGTATTGTGGTATAACATAAGGATTATCAGCAAACTCAACTTCAAGATCACATAAAGGATCTGCATCGCAATCGAAGTATCTTCTATGTTGTTCTACATCCGCTTTAAAAACTGGAAAGAATTTGTCATACTCAGAACAAGTGGCCGCATCAACCTCCGCAGTAACTGGAGTCAAAGGACCTGCCCAATAGTCATTACCTTCAGTTCTGAAGCGAACTGCAGCCAATTTAAGCTGTTGGTCGGGGCTTATTCCACCCATCCAAAGCGCACCGGCATACAGCACAGATACATCTCCATCCGCAGGCACAATGTAAGAAGCGCGGCTGGTAGAACGGTTTTGCCACATACTGCCACCTGTTTCAATTAAGGCCCTAACATTGTTAAACGCGAGGTTTGTAAGTTCTGCGGCAGGGGCACATCCTGCTGCTTTTTCTTCTGAAACGGCAGTTGGTTTTTGCTGATTGCTTCCTTCGCTATTCTGTCCTACATACTTATATGCGTATGTATTCATTGCGAGGATGCTAAACCCAATCAGCATTCCTAGTTTTTGGATTCTCATCCTAGTAATTTGAGATTTCATAATAATTACTCCCTGAAATTTCATTCAAATTAGAAATCAAGCTTTACGCCAAGGCGGATAGTACGAGGAGCACCGAGGTTAAACGGATTATCTACATACATACTGTAATAGTTACGGAACGAACTCGGAGAAATCTGCGAATTGATTTGTGGCTGATACTGCGCAGTAGCAAGGTATCCGTCATCATCAGATACGCCGGTAAAACGATAAACTCCAAGAATGTTCTGAGTGTTCAATACGTTGTTCACCCATAGATAAATGTTCAAGTTTGCAGTCTTGGCTTTGTCACCTTCACCACCAAACTTCAGGGTGAAGTTGCGATCGAGCTGAGCCGATAAGCTAAATTGCCAAGGCAAACGTGATCCATTGATTGAACCATCTGTTGTTGGCGAAACTTCACCGGTTACAGGGTAAGCAATGGCTGATGCGGTATAAGGCACTCCTGAACCCAGGTTGCCAATAAAGTTAACTCCAGTATTAGATAATACTTGTTTTCCAAACCAAACCGGACCGTTATAGTCGGATCCTTCGCCATAACGATAGTCAACAGTTACGTTAACACGATGACGCTGGTCGTAGTCAAACGGAGCAATATTTCTAAGGTTTGGCAATCCAGCATTGATCAATGCAAGTGCAGTTTGTGAATTGGAACCAGTTCCGTCTGCGAATTGCAAAGTATACGATGCACGCATCCATACGTTACCTGTGCGACGAAGGTCATAAGAAAGGGAAAGTCCTTTTACAGTTCCAAAGTCAAGATTACCAAATGCACGGTACTGACGCGGATAAGCACCGCTGAAGTTTCTCACCTGAATCATGTCACGCAATTCACGATAAAATGCAGATATTTTTAACGAACTAGTACGACTTAATACTTGTTGGAAGCCTAATTCGTAATCAATGGTTTTAGTTGGCTTAAGAGCCGGATTTCCGATCAATTCATTACGATCGTCCATGAATAAAAAATCGATTGGATTAAATCGATTGGATTCGGTAGGACGCTGAGTAAGAATGTCGTAGTGAGCAAAGAAAAGCGCCTCATCAGAAATAGGGAATGAGAAGGCAATACGCGGCATGATATTGACCTGCGGCTTGTAATCTTGAAAAGCCCCTGGAGTCAAACCTTCAAAACCACCTTCGAAAATAGTAAGGTCTTTAAGGTAGGGAGTAGGATTGTCGCTGTCGGTAGCAATAAGACTTGGGTCATCAATTTGAGTTCCCTGAGAGTTATACCAAGTTTGTTCATCGCGGTAACCTGTAATATTTGAAGGTTCTGTGAGATTGTCAACGTAAACTACAAAATCATCACCTATATTTTCCGGATGAGAACCGAAGGCCGTTACTTCACTTGCTGTGAATGCTTCGCCAATAACAAATGGATCTTTTGGAATCGGTTGGTTAGCATCAAATTGGTCAATACGAAGACCAACGTTGAAAATGATATCGTCAAAGGCAAATTTATCCATAATATATCCAGCCAGATAAATAGGCTCATAGGGAGCCATTGGTCGGGTAAGGAATCCGTTATCATCGCGCTGTGTGAAGAAGTCATTTAAAGATGAGTTGCCGCTTACTTTGTCGCCATAATGGTTATAACCGTAATAGCCAACTACGCTATTTCCACCATTGAGAAGCTCGTCAGCAGAAAACATGTCTAAAGTGAAGGTATTTGGGTCAAGCTCATCAATATTGATGAAGTCATCACCAAAAGGATTTAAACCCAATGCAGTTCGAAGATTTCTGTCTACTAAACGTTGATCTCCAGGCGTGATAAGACGATTGTAAACTACGTAGTTGTCCTGTCCTATAAGGAATTGGTAATCAATGCTTGATGTATCGATTTCCTGAATGTGGAAGTTCGTGTTCAAACGTGCTAGAGTCCACAATCCAGCTGGTGCTAATGAGAAGCCGGCGTCACGACGTTGCTCGTATTCAAATCCAAGCTGAATAGCATGATCACCGATATCGGCAGAACCTGAAGCCGATATGCGGAACTGTGAATTATTGAATTTACTGTATCCGTTATTAGGAGTGCCTGGGAAGGTCCAAAGGTTATAAACACCATTGGGAGTATTTCCATTTAAAATGGCACCACCTTGCTGAACTGCGAGCAAATTGGTATAGGCACCAGGTTCAACAAAAGTATTCGGATATGCCTGATAGAATTCAATTTGCTCTTGAGTAAGGTATTCATTCGGGAATAATCCAAAGTACTGATTATTAATAGCTGCAAGATCAGGATTGTATTCAGAAGGCGTAAATTCAACATAGATTTCTTCAAACTCACCATCTCTTTCATAATAATCCAAATTGCCAAACTGGTCCAAAACAGGAGCAAAAGGCAAGCGATCGTATGTTTTGAAAGTACCAACGTGACCATATTTGAAGTAGTCATCCTGATGATTTCTATCTTGCTGGAGGTCAGTTGTTTTAGAGTAATCGACCATCACAGAGTAATACACATTTTTTAGCGGACTTGCTTCGCCTTCTTCATCTGAATCTATAAAGCGCTGACTGAAACGGCCATAAACCCTCCAGTCAAGCTGTGTAACTTCTGCGTTGTTGTTCCAATTCATCAAAGAATTAGCATAAGAATATGCGTTAGACCTATTATAGTTCGCAGAACCACCAAAAGTGAGGTTAATGGTAGGGGTGGTAGTTACATCAATTTTACCGGCCAAACTCATGTTTGTAGAGTTCGCGTTAAGCCTGGTGTTCACTTTTTCGAAATCATCAGCAAGAAGGAATTCAGCATTGCGATTAGTACCATTAACTTCCCCTTGATCAGTTATAAAAGGACTGATTGGATTAGTAAGAATTGCATCAAGTGCTTCATCTTTAATTTTGTAAACTCCGCCAAAAGTAGCGCGCGGATCAACCTGACTGTTATAGTTTCCAGATATAAAGAATCCTAATAAAGGGCGATCTCTTTTGCCTTCAGCATCTTTTTTCCAAAAAAGCGGTCCGGAAAGGAAACCTTCTAAAAGATTATAACCAAAGTGGTCAAGACCAACTGCCTGATTGCCTGATTTGAAGCCGGAGGTAATCATTTCTATACCACCAAAATAGAACGATGAAGCACCGCGAGTGGTAATGTTAATAATACCTCCTGTTGCATCACCATAGTTGGCGGGAACACCACCGGTAATAACCGAAATTTCTTCAATAGCTGCTTTAGGAAGAGCTGTTGAACCTCTAACTTTTATACCATCTATATAGTACCAAGTTCCGTCAGTACGTGCACCTCTCACCGAAATTCCGCCACCTGTTCCGGCGTCGTTAACCCCTGCAACGGTTACTGCGATGGATTCCGCTGTTCGGCCCGGCATTTTGTCGATATCCTCCTTGGTAACTGTTCCTCCTGATGCACCACCATCCTTATCAATAAGTGGGGTTTTGTACTCAACTATCTCAACCTCTTCAAGTTGGATGCCTGAGCTAAGCTTCATGTCTTGGAACGTTATTTTATTGGCATTGACTTTAACGCCTGAAATTTGCTTTGAGTTGTATCCTACATACGAATACAGGACATCATACGTTCCTGGTTGTAGAGGCTTAACAGTGTAGTTACCGTCAAAATCAGTATTACTACCTGTAACCTGGCTTCCATTAAGAAAAACCACAATGTTTACAAATGGCAATGGTTCACCAGTATCAGTATCAGTTAATTTCCCTTGAAGGGAACCCGATCCAACCTGTGCAAAGCCCTGACTAGCAAAAAACAAGATAGAAAAAAGTGCTAAGTAAATCTTCCGTGACATACAGTTCGGTTTAAAATTTGGCATCTACTCCGTCAAACAAACGGGGGTAAATATAGAAATTTATTATTCCGAGATTCAATCAAAAAATTATCATAGCCATAATGTTTGGCAGTCCAATTTTGAGATTGTTTCTCCGGATTTTCTATTTCGGTCCATCCAAAAATACAATGCTTATCCCAAACAATCTCTAAGATTATTGTGCATTAGATCATAATTCTATACACATCTAATGCTGCTTTCGGGGGGAGGGAGGGCGCTAAAGCCCTGATTAACAGAATGCTTATTAAGGAGAATTATTTTTTAAACCAGCGTTTATAAAAGGGCATTGGGCGTCCTTTTGCCAGTTTTTTTGACTTACGAGAGGTCTTTTTCATCCTCTTTTGAGTTTTTTTGTCTTGAATGGATCGGTGCATGTCTTCCTTTCCCTCCATCTCTTTGTCGATTTTATCCTCGCGCTCTTTTCTTAGTTGAGCCTGTTCTTTAGCTTGAGCTTTAGGACTTTGTGATTTTTCCTTTTGAGCACTCAAATTTTCTGAACAAAGGGTCAGGAATACAGTAATGATGGCAAGGATGCTTAGGCGCTTCATGTGTTCAAAACGGTGTCAAGGGTAAAATTCGTATTCAAACTTACCAATTCTCATAATGTTAGTGCTAATATCACGCTGAATAAATGCTGAAGGCAATCCATTTTCGTAAAGCAACTCGAAATCTTCCTCCTTGCTTGTCCCTGACTTCATTTTCATCGAAATGAGTTCGCCAGGCTCTGTATAAAAATATTGAAAAATGCTCAGTTTGCCATCAAGACTTTTTTCTGTGCACTGCATTATGCGGCCTTTTTCATCATAGCTGTATTCTGTTTCTGAAAAGCGTTCCGTTATGAGGTAAATTTCCTTTCTCCTTATTAATAAGCCAAATTGATTGTAGTCTTCGGCTACCCTTAAATAGGCATTACCCGAAGCGTTGCTCCATACACAAGAGTTTTCCGCCCAAGCCCCGCTTTCGTCGCTGATTTGAATTTCATCACGAGTAATTGTTTTGTGGATCGGTTTGCCAGTATCATTATAGGATGTGCTGATTTTGTATTTGCCCAAAGCATCGAAGCGGGTTTCTTCTTCTATAAGGTGATTATGGTATCGCTTTTCCCATTTAACAGAATCTGTTTTTATTCTGTTTTGACGGATCTGTGTTTGATTTGTGAGATTACCTTCTCTGTCAAATACCAACAAGTCTTTATCAGCGATGGGCTCCATTGGTTTTCCATCTTTTTTTCGCTGATAATTAATTTTTATCGATTTGATTTTGTTCGAAGAAATGAAGCCTGCTCTATAAACCGGACCACTGGAGCTAAAATTACCCTTGGTATCGTCAAACACTTGCGCGCTTGCACTAATCCAAAAGAAAGTCAATAAAAGGAATAGAATTTCTTTAAACTTCATTTGATTCAATTAAAGCTATTGCTTCTTCAACGCTATGAACGGGTAAATTGCAATTATGATCGATACAAACATAAATCGTACCTTTTTCTTTTTGGCGATTTTTTAACAGTGGGAGTTTTGAATCTACAGTTGATCCGCAATAAATGGAGCAGGGAACAAATTTTCCGGCTATAGCTTTGCGAATTTCTTCTGCATTCTCACCAGTGATTACAATTTCAAAATAGGGTTTGGTCATCCACAAATACAATAGTCCCCAATTTGAAAAACTTTGTCCGTAATCAATATTAGGAATCACATTTGCAATCATTTGCTGGGAAATTTTCAGGTAATGCTCATTGCCAATAAGTATTCCCAGCTTAAACAGGGCTTTGGCCATAGATGAATTACTCGCCGGAACCACATTGTCCATAATTTCTTGCTTACGTGCGATGAGTGCTGGGTCGAGGTCTGAGGTAAACCAAAACATCCCCGATTTTTCATCTAAAAAATGCATTAAGGCATAGTCGCATATTTGCCTGGCCTGCAGCAACCATTCTTCATCAAATGTTGATTCATATAAACTGATGAAGGCTTCCGCAGTAAAACTATAATCTTCCAAATAGCCATTAATTCCGGCAATATTTTCGTTGTAATTGTGCCAGAGTCCGCCGTCTTCTCTGCGCATTACATTCAAAATCCAATGGGCAATTTCACTTGCAAAGCGCAGATTTTCAGCATTTCCGAGATGTTTGTAGGCATCACAATAAGCTGAAATCATGAGCGCATTCCACGAACACAATGCTTTCTTATCTATTCCCGGATTTATTCTACACTGCCTTTTTTCAAGCAATATCTTATTAATGAGCTTGGCTTTTTCAGCGATCTGTTCCACCGTTAATCCCGAAATAAGCGCTAGTTCTGCATTGTCCTGATCTCGAAGTAGGATCAAATTCCCATGCTCCCAAAGTCCGCGCTCATCAAGGCAATAGTATTTGCTGGCAAAATCAAAATGCTCAGCGAGTACATTTTTTAATTCTTCTACCGTCCAAACATAAAATTGTCCCTCAACTCCTTCACTATCAGCGTCAATCGCACTGTAATATGCAGATGAACTGCCCTTCATCTCGCGATTTAAATAATTTATACTTTCATCAACTACAGACTTAAAGAGGGGGTCTTGGAATACTGAATAAGCCTTGGAATACAAAGAAATCAATTGGGCATTGTCATAAAGCATTTTTTCGAAATGAGGCACCTTCCAATGGGCATCTGTTGAGTACCTTGAAAATCCGCCACCAATCTGATCGAAAATCCCGCCAAGAGCCATTTTCTTCAAACTTAATTGAACGTAACTCAAAACGGCATCATCCTTTTCTGTTAAGCCATAGGAAAGAAGAAATTCATAATTATTAGGCAGAGGAAATTTGGGTGCACGGTTTGGACCGCCCCTTTGATAATCCCAGGATTTCTTCCAGTTGAAAACCATATTGCGCAGCGCTTCGGGCTCCAATACCTCCGATATATCTTGCCGCTCAATTAACTCAGTCATTTTTATGCCTTCGGTGAGTTGGGCAGCATACTCGTTCATTTTTTGCGACTCATTTTTCTGCATATCAACCAATGATCGCAAAATGTGCATCCATTGATCTTTTGGAAAATAAGTTCCTCCATATACAGGTCTACCATCTGCCAAGGTGAAGCAATTCAATGGCCAACCACCGTGCTGAGTCATTAACTGAACAGCCGACATATACACTTGATCAACGTCAGGTCTTTCTTCCCTATCTACTTTAATATTCACAAAATGTTTATTCATGAATTCTGCTACGGATTCGTCTTCAAAAGATTCATGTTCCATCACATGGCACCAATGACAACTGCTATAGCCAAGACTTACTAGCATGAGTTTGTTTTCTGTCTTTGCTTTATTAAAGGCTTCTTCGCCCCATGCAAACCAATCAACCGGATTATGAGCATGTTGCAAAAGATAAGGACTCGTTTCTTTTATAAGGCGATTGGTGTGTTTGTGATCCATTTCAACGAATTTGGCTTAAAAAGCGGTCACAAAGATAAGCCTGATAGCCGATGCAAAATCCGGAATTTGTTTTCGTTACTTTGCAATCTGCAATTGTAGAAAATATGAATCACGACAAGAACATTTTTGATCTAATTGAGAAAGAGCGCCTCCGTCAAACTGGCGGCATTGAACTTATAGCCTCTGAGAATTTTGTTAGTCAAGGCGTATTGGACGCTATGGGTTCTGTACTCACCAATAAATATGCTGAGGGACTTCCAGGAAAGCGATATTATGGGGGTTGTGAGATTGTAGATCAGATTGAAACAATTGCGATCGAAAGAGCATGTGAGCTTTTTGGTGCCGTTTGGGCTAATGTTCAGCCACATTCTGGAGCCAGTGCAAATGCAGCAGTAATGATGACAATTTTAAAACCGGGAGATAGAATTCTGGGTTTTGATTTGTCGCATGGTGGGCACCTGACGCATGGATCGCCAGTTAATTTTTCGGGCAAACTTTATGAAGCCAATTTCTATGGCGTAGAGCGTGAAAGTGGCTTAGTTTCAATGGATAAAGTGGCCGAAAAGGCTAGAGAAGTGAAGCCGAAACTCATTATTTGTGGTGCTTCTGCCTATTCCCGAGATTGGGATTACGCCGCTTTCAGGGCCATTGCAGATGAAGTGGGCGCATTTCTCTTGGCGGATATAGCGCATCCTGCAGGACTGATTGCGAAAGGATTGCTCAATAATCCGCTTCAATACTGTCATTTCATTACTACTACCACCCATAAAACTCTTCGCGGTCCTCGCGGTGGAATGATTATGATGGGCAAAGATTTTGAAAATACGCTTGGAATAAAAACACCAAAAGGGGAACTCAGAAAGATGAGTGCAGTTATTGATGGGGGCGTTTTTCCAGGGCTTCAGGGTGGTCCGCTGGAACACGTAATTGCAGCAAAGGCTGTTGCTTTTGCTGAGGCACTCGACCCCAGTTTTGCGGATTATGGCCGACAAGTAATACTAAATGCCTCTAGAATGGCTGATGGCTTGGTGAAGCGCGGTTATCATGTAGTAAGTGGTGGAACAGATAATCATTGTTTTCTGCTCGATTTAAGAACGCATAATATTTCAGGTAAAGATGCAGAATCCGCTTTGGGCAAAGCACATATTACTGTAAATAAGAATATGGTTCCTTATGATGATAAATCACCTTTTGTGACCTCAGGAATTCGCTTAGGTACTCCTGCTCTTACTACTAGAGGAATGAAGGAAGCAGAAGTAGATCGCATCGTTGATTATATGGATCGTGTATTTCTGGAAGCAGGTAATGATGCCGCTCTGGCTGAAATTGGCAAAGAGGTGCATGCATTTGCTGGGCACTTCGCATTATTTGCTTACTGAACAGGCTTAGTGTAGAGATCTAATGCTGAAGTGGGCCGTTCACTGGAGCGCCATATAAAACCCTTCAATTCTCGGTCTTCGGGATTAATTTGCGATTTAGGCTTTAGCGATCCGCTTGGTTTTATCTGAAATACTATGCGCTGTAAGGTGTTATCGTCAACCTCTACAATAATATCGCTGCATTCTACCTTGTTTATTCCCTTTTCTTGCGCAGTACCATCTTCATTTTCAGGAAAATATATGGTCTCCCCATTTCCATTCACATAAACTTTACGCAGTTCGTTTTCAATAAAAATACCCGTCATTTCTCTTCCTTTGATCTGATTATAACGCTCCGGTAAGGCTTCAGAAACAATAAATGCATTCCCTTTCATAAATAATTTATCAATGGTACCATCAAAGGATCGAATGCGAATAGAGTCGGCAGTGAGTTGATTTGACTGCGACCACAACACAGGATCGCCAAAGAAATAAATCATAGAGTCCCTGCCAGAAAATGCCAAACTATCCGATTTCCCTTGTAAATCAGGTTTAAAGAAGCGCACATTGTGATGAGCCAATACTTTTCTAAACTCTACTCCATCAGGTAATGCTTGTAATGTATCGGCATGAAGAAATAGGCTGTCATTTTCAAATTCCTGAATCATTCTGGCATCTCCAGTTACGAGGCTTTTTTCAGTCTGCTGTTCATGCCAACCATAAGAGCCTGTTATAGTATATTTGTTGGTGGTATCTCTGATTTCTACATTGCCAAAAACTTCTCCAAAGCCTCGTTTGCCATCGTAGTAAATGCTGTCGCCACTCAATATATTTTGCTCGGAACTTACGCTAGCGTTTTTATTGAATTGGCAGATTTCTGTTCGAGAATCATACCAGCCATTTTCGCAGTAAATTTCTGTGCCTTCGCTCAAAATCTTTGTTGGCCCCACGAAGTATGATCGCTCACTAATGGTATTATAGCGAAGGGTATCGGATAATACTGTGTATTCTGGATTTTTTAATTCTACATCACCTCTGAAAAAGAAGTCTTCTGTAGCTGAGAAATAAGAACCTCTTTTGCTTTTAAGTGTATTGTTATTCGCTGAGGAGGTAATAGTTCCACCACCATAATAATTAGCAACGGCGGTTTCAAGATTGTAATCCAGATTATTGGTAACCAGGGTCATGTCCCTGTCTGTCATCCGAATATTCTTTTTCAAATAGGCCTTTTTTTCATCTGATTTAAAATCTAGAATCTCACTTCGGAGCATGAGGCTATCTCCTTGTATGATTCTGATATTGCCGAAAGCTTTGAAATCTTCATTTGGAAAGAGGTAAGCACTATCGCAAAACATTTGAACCTCTTTGTAATTCAGAATAACGCTGCCGATCAATCTTTGAGCATCACTGATTTCACTGCTAAATTCCAAACGGTCGGAATGAATGATTTTTACCATTTTCTGCCCCTTCGAAAGAAAAGGCAAAAAGGTAAATGCACAGGTTATAAATATTCTCGAAAATCGGAGCATGTTTAGCGCCGGTATCAAGCCATTACTTGTTTTCTTACTATGGTTTGAGTTCTGTCAGGACCTACGGAAATAACAGTTACCGGAATACCAATGAAACGTTCTATAAATGCAATATATTGCATAAGCGCTTCAGGCAAATCTGCTTCTTGTTTTATTGAGGTAAGATCTTCTTTCCAGCCATCCAGGTCTGTATAAACAGGCTCTAAATTGCCATTTTCAACGCTGTAGGGAAAATCTTCGGTAAGCACATTGTTGATTTTGTAAGCAGTGCAAACGGGAATTTTATCCAAATGACTTAACACATCCGCTTTGGTGATATGAAGTTGCGTTACTCCATTGATCATTACGGTATAACGGAGTGCTATAAGGTCGAGCCAACCGCAACGGCGCGGCCTGCCTGTTGTTGCGCCGAATTCATGACCAATTTGACGCAATGTTTCACCGGCTTCATTTTCCTGTTCAGTAGGGAAGGGGCCGCTTCCTACTCTTGTGCAATAGGCCTTTACGATGCCAATAACTCCTCCAATGCGATTTGGAGCAATACCTAATCCGGTGCATGCTCCTGCAGTCACTGTATTACTTGAAGTAACGTATGGATAAGATCCGAAATCAATATCAAGTAAAGAGCCCTGAGCGCCTTCTGCTAGAATTTTTTTACCGCTGTTGAGCGCTTTGTTCAAATAGTGCTCACTGTCGGTAACGCTAAGCTGTCTAATTGTTTCAATGCCTTCAAACCAGTCCGGTTCGAGGCTAGGCAGATCATAGGCGTATTGGTAGAAACCCAGAATCCGTTTATGCTTTTCAACCAGTTTATGGTAGCGTTCCTTGAAATCGGGTTCAAAAATATCGCCAATTCTCAGTCCGTTTCTGCCGGTTTTGTCCATGTATGTTGGACCAATACCTTTGAGTGTTGATCCAATTTTAGCGATTCCTTTTTCGGCTTCAGATGCCGCATCTAGCAGGCGATGTGTTGGTAGGATGAGATGTGCTTTTCGGCTAATGAGGAGTTTCTTTTTTACATCAACCCCCATTTTTTCTAATTGCAGAATTTCACGGCGAAAAGTAACGGGATCTATTACAACGCCATTTCCAACAACATTCATGGTATTTTCGTGAAAGATACCCGACGGAATGGTGTGTAAAACGTGCTTTATTCCATTGAATTCCAGAGTATGTCCTGCATTTGGACCGCCCTGAAATCTTGCAATTATATCATATTCCGGCGTGAGAACATCAACTACTTTTCCTTTACCCTCGTCTCCCCATTGGAGGCCGAGCAAAACATCAACTTTCATAGAAAATATCAATTAAGAAGCGACTGTATCGCCTCTTCTTCGTTGTTACAAATGGTGAGCAAGCAATTTAAGCGAATGATTTCTAGAAGGTCAGAAATCTTCTGGGGGACTTTTACAAAAACGAGCTTTCCTTTTTCCTTGTTAACTAATCTGATCAATCTGATCATGTCGCCTATTCCTGTGCTATTTAGGTATTCAATTCCTGCCATATCAATGATGAATGATTTTCCCGAAGCATTCAGCTCTGAACGAATATCTAATAGGAGTGAATCGGCTTGCTTTTGTTCTACGAGCCGCCCCTGAAGTCGATAAATGGAACAATTACCTCGAAGGTACGAATCGTAGCTGAAGACCGCGCTATGATTACTCTGCTTGATTTCGTTTCCTTGCATAAAAGTTGAGTGAATGGTGAACTATATCGATCCCAAAAATTTCTTCTAATGTAGATTTGATATTCTGAACCCTGGGGTCACAAAACTCAATAACCTCACCACTGTCGGTGAAAATAATATGATCGTGTTGCTGGTTCGCATAAGATCTTTCAAATTGTGCAAGGTTTTTTCCGAATTGATGCTTCCTCACCAGATTACAAGCCAGTAATAACTCAATGGTGTTGTATAGCGTAGCTCTCGAAACCCTGTATTTTTTGTTTTTCATTTTGATATAAAGTGACTCTATATCAAAATGGCCCTCGTATTCATAGATTTCCTGCAGGATCGCAAAACGCTCGGGGGTTTTGCGATGACCATTCTTTTCAAGGTAGGCTGAAAAGATGTTTTTGACTTTATCCTGTATATCTAGTGTGCTGGACATGTGGGTTATTCAACATACAAAAGTACGTAAATGCGTTGGTTTAGTTTCTTTTTAAGAATTTGCAGCAATTATTCATATAGATTTTCGACGCGATCTACCGTTAAAACACCGCTCACGTTCCTAAGTTTTTCCATCAGTTTATGAAGGTGATTAGTGTCGGTAACCAACACATGTACTTTACCGCTAAAAATACCATCATTACTATCAAAACTAATGGATTTCATGTTTACCAGCATATCGCTAGAAATAATTCCGGTTATTTTATTCACCAAGCCTACGTCGTCGATCCCCGCAAACTGAATACCAACTTCAAATTGCAAGGCATCTTTCCCTGCCCATTTGGCCTTAAGCGCGCGGTAGGCGAAATGACTCAATAAATGCTCAGCATTGGGGCAATTGCTCCTGTGAATTTTGATGCCGTCACTCACTGTTACAAAGCCAAATACCTCATCACCAGGTATTGGATTACAACACTGTGCCAAGGTATAGTCAATTTTTTGTTTGGAATCGCCTATCAGTAATTCGTCTTTTTTACTGGGTGATGGCTGACTTGTTTTGTTGTTTTCTTCTTTCCGAGGAACATCAATATGCAAATGTTCAAACTTAATTTTGCCGGCCTCCACAACAAAACCTTTCAATTTTTTGAGGTCAATTCTACCAATGGCTATCTGATAATACAGGTCAGTGGCTGAATCCTGATTAAAATGTTTTTCTATTTCTGTTATGTTGCTACTTGAAAAATCAGCTCCGATTGCTTTGAATTTTCTTCCGAGCATTTCTTTGCCCATGCTTCCAACCTCTTTCTGATCTTCTTTTAGAGATTGTCTGATTTTAGAACGCGCACTTGCCGTAATGGCAAATTTTAGCCAATCCTCTTTAGGCTTTTGTTTCTTCGAATTTAGTACCTCAACTTGATCACCACTTTTGAGTTCATGGCTCAGAGGAACCAATCGGTGGTTAACCTTAGCACCAATGCATGTGTCGCCGATATGGCTGTGAATATGGTATGCAAAATCAAGGGCTGTTGCGCCTTTGGGAAGGGTTCTTAAATCGCCATTGGGGGTAAATACATAGATTTCTTCAGAGAATAAGTTGAGTTTGAAATTATCGATGAAATCTATGGCATTTTCACTTTCATCTTCTAGTACTTCGCGGATTTGCGAAAGCCATGAGTCCAAATTGCGTTCCCCTGCAATTGACTCAGGTTCAGCATCTCCCTCTTTATACTTCCAGTGCGCGGCATAGCCTTTTTCAGCTATTTCGTCCATGCGTTTAGAACGGATTTGCACCTCAACCCATTTGCCGGTAGGACTCATTACCGTGGTGTGCAACGATTCATATCCATTGGATTTTGGAAGTGTAATCCAGTCACGCAAACGATCCGGATTTGGCTGATAGAAGTCGGTTACAATCGAGTAAACTCTCCAAGCTTCGGATTTTTCCTTTTCCTTGGGAACATCAATGATGATACGAATGGCAAAAACATCATAAATCTCCTCAAAGATTACCCCTTTATTGTGAATTTTATTCCAAATGGAGAAAATGCTCTTGGTGCGACCTTTGATTTCGAAATTGAAGCCTTCCGCTTGCAATTCCCTTTCAATAGGCACCATAAATTTATTGATGAAACGTGTTCGAACAGCCTGTGTTTTCTGCAGTTTGCCGTTTATATCTTCGTAAGAATCAGTCTCTTTAAATTTCAAAGAAAGATCCTCGAGTTCAGTTTTTATATTGTACAAGCCCAAACGGTGAGCCAAAGGAGCGTACATGTAAAGGGTTTCGGATGCGATTTTAAGCTGCTTATCACGCGCCATGGAATCCAGTGTTCGCATGTTGTGCAGGCGATCAGCAAGCTTTATCAAAATCACTCGGATATCATCAGAAAGTGTAAGCAACATCTTTCTGAAATTCTCCGCCTGATCAGAAGAGGTCTTATCAAATACACCCGAAATCTTGGTGAGTCCGTCTATAATTTGTCTTTCTTTTTTGCCGAATAGGTTTTCGACGTCATCCAAAGTAATGTCAGTGTCTTCAACAGTATCGTGAAGCAAAGCACAAATGATTGCTGTAGTATCAAGGCCAATTTCTTCAGCTACAATGCGAGCTACAGCTATGGGGTGATAAATATAGGGTTCGCCGGTTTTTCGGCGCATATCTTTATGCGCCTCTAGTGCAACATCAAACGCTTTCCTGATGAGTTTCCGATCAGCAGAAGATTTTGAGCGAGTGCAGGCCCTAAGCAAACCTTTGTATCTTCTGAGGATTTCACGTTTCTCCAGTTCCAGAGCGCTCAATTCAATTTGCATATTACTTTAAAGACTTGGTAGAATTTTTGTGCGCACTTCTCCGAAACCTATGTTCACGCCTGCTTTTGATGTTTTGGCTTTCATTATCACTGTGTCATGATCCTGAATAAATTTGCGCTCGGTGCCATCATCCAGTTTTAACGGCTTAGTGCCTTGCCAACTTATTTCTAGCATAGAACCAAAGGAGCCCGTTTCAGGCCCGCTAATGGTGCCACTTGCCATCATGTCGCCTGCATTAATGTTGCATCCATTCACCGTGTGGTGAGCTAGTTGTTGTTCCATATTCCAATACATATACTTGTAATTGGAATGACTTACCCTAATAGCTTCATGACCTTCGGGTTGAATAAAAACCTGCAGATCAATATCAATGTTTTTGTTTCCTTCATATTTCAGGTAAGGCAACACTTCCGGATCTTGTGCTGGGCCTGGAACGCGAAAGGGCTCGAGCGCATCAAGTGTTACTACCCAAGGCGAAATGGATGAAGCAAAGTTTTTGGCAAGAAATGGCCCAAGAGGAACGTATTCCCATTTTTGAATATCGCGTGCACTCCAATCATTAAAAATCACCATTCCAAAAATGTAGTTATCAGCTTCTTCGGTGCTAATGCTTTGTCCTAATGGCTTTCCATCAAAAGTGATAAAGGCCATTTCGAGCTCAAAATCCAACAAACGGCAAGGCCCGAAAACAGGAGGGGCTTGATCGTCTGGTCTGGTTTGTCCTTTTGGACGATGAACAGGTACACCACTCACAACAATAGAAGATGCTCTTCCGTGATATCCTACAGGTAAATGCAGCCAATTTGGTAAAAGAGCATTGGCTGGATCACGAAACATAATGCCAACGTTGGTAGCATGATCCCGACTGGAATAGAAATCAGTATAATCACGAACATAAACGGGCATTAACATTTCAACTTGATCTATAGGTATTAAAACCTGACTCACATGGTGCGCCCGATCTCGCAGTTCCTGGTTGTCATGTCGCAGCAAATCGGAAATTCGATCTCGAAAATCCTGAATAGCCCTTTTGCCATGAGCTAAAATGGCATTGATATAAGGACCACTCAAATCAGTAATTTCAAATGGTTGATTTTTGAAATAGCCCAATACATGTAGTGTTTTGAGATCGAGCACTGAGTTGCCAATAGCAACTCCAACTCTTGGTTTCAATGACTCAGTTTTGAAAACACCAAAAGGAAGGTTTTGCATGGGAAAATCACTTCCTTCAGGAACCTCAACCCAGGATCTTAAAGAAGGATCATTAGCTTTGATCATTATATTTTTGCTTTTGAACAAAAGTAAGATATTGCAAGGAATTGTTCTTATAATTCGGCTTTAAAACCCAGCTATTCTGAAAGCGCTAAAAGACATATTTGAAGGTCCATTTTTTCTGAGACAATTGCCTCAATTGCTGGCAGTTATTGGCGTTTTGGCATTAGTTATTCATTTTGTAATTACGCTGCTTTATGTGTCTAGCACGAGTTATTTAAGTCAAATCAGCAGACCGATTACCGAGAAATACATGGAACCTGCTTTTTATCAGGGATGGTCATTGTTTGCACCTGATGTTGCTCATTGGGATTGTAAAGTTGATTACAGGGTTATGCGCAAAAATAGCTGGGGATCTTGGAATTACACAGGTGAACTACCAAATCAATCCCATCCAAAAATTCAAGAAATGTCTATTAAAGTGGGGCATTACATGGGCTTTTTACTGCATGATAATCTTTATGAAGAAAATGGTGTGATGCGTTTTGATCGCTGCGAAGCGAATGGCTATTATCGTATGGCCTATTTTATGGCTATTGCACATCAAAATAAAATAGATTCCAGCCCATGGGATAGTTTGCAGATAAGGGCAAGAATGATATTTCCCGCAGCTTTTGGAACTAAAGCTGAGACCATATATAAAAACTACGATTTTCCTGCGCGCGGCGCAACTCAGGCTGCCCCATGAATAAATTACAAGAGAAAATACAAGGAATTTATTTGCAAACGCATCGACCGTCTTCTTTGCGTCTGTTCAGCATATTGCTTTATTCTTGGTTATTGTTGTATTTGTTGTGGAATGTACCGGTTCATGAATTGATTTGGGGTCGCAGTTCTTTTAACATGCCTATTGTGGCGCCCCCAGGGGTATTTCAGAATATTTACTATTTTTTGGTTTATAATGGTCCGCTGAGTAAATGGGTGTTAATAATTCACGGAATAGCCTGTTTTTTAGCCATTTTCAGGTGCTTGGGAGTAATTCCGAGAATACTGGTTTATATCACTGGGGCTATGCTTTATAATGCCGGATATCTTTCATATAATGGGGGTTATATATTATGCTGGCTGATGTCGTTTTATCTGATTTTTGCCGATAGCAGGGGCTCGCATCCCATTAGAAATGTTTTAAATAATATAGCAATTACGGCATGTATGATGCAGGTAATGTTGGTTTATGGGGTTGCTGCATGGCTCAAATGGCAAGGAAATACTTGGATGGAGGGAAGTTCTGTTTATTATACCCTGCAAATGGAACATTTTTCTCCCGCAGGAATAGGCAACTGGCTAAGTCAATTTTATTGGCTGATGTTAATTTTGAACTATGCCGGATTGTTCTACCAATCGCTATTTCCTATAGTCGTTTTATTTAAGCGGTTTAGAACGTGGTGGCTTCTGACAGGACTAGGTTTTCACCTCTTTATAATAATAGTTATGGGGCTTTGGGATTTTGGATTAGCCATGATTATATCCTACGCCGTTTTCCTCGATGAAGAAAAAAGCGCAGGAATATTAAAGAAGTTTGGTATTCGGAATAATCAAAGTAAAGCCTCTACAATTCGCTCAATAGTATAACCCTCTGCTTCCGCTTTGTAGTTTCTTACTATTCTATGGCGAAGAATTGGCAAAGCAACAGCACGTACATCTTCGATATCAGGACTGTACTTTCCTCTTAGAGCAGCATGACATTTAGCTCCAATTACTAGATATTGCGAAGCTCTTGGTCCTGCTCCCCATGACAAGAAACTATTAACCTGATCTGTAGCCATTGAAGTGCCAGGACGGGTTTTGGAAGCCAATTTCACAGCATATTCATATACGTTATCTGGCACAGGAATACGTCGAATTAATTGCTGAAAAAATAGAATTTCTTCTCCTGAAACAACTTCTTTGATATGATTGCCTTCCTCACCGGTGGTGCGTTTAACGATGTTTAGTTCCTCTTCATAGCTTGGGTAATCTACCCAAACATTGAACATAAAACGATCGAGCTGAGCTTCCGGCAGAGGATATGTACCTTCTTGCTCAATCGGGTTTTGAGTTGCCAGCACAAAAAATGGTTTTGGAAGGTCAAATCGCTTTCCAGCAGCTGTTACTGTGCGCTCTTGCATTGCTTCAAGTAGAGCGCTTTGCGTTTTAGGTGGGGTACGGTTGATTTCGTCGGCAAGAATGATATTGGAAAAAAGCGGGCCTTTGATAAACTTGAATTGTCTTTGTTCATCAAGTATTTCAGATCCAATGATGTCCGATGGCATTAAGTCGGGTGTAAACTGAATTCTGTTAAACGAAAGCCCTAAAGCCTCAGCAATAGAGTTAACGAGCAAGGTTTTGGCCAACCCCGGAACACCTACCAAAAGACAGTGACCATTGCTGAAAATGCTAATTAAGGTCATTCGGATTACATCTTCTTGGCCCACAATTACTTTGCCGATCTCGCGATGGAGTTCGGCATATTTATTCTTGAGATGATCAAGGGCTTCCTTATCTGAATTGAAATTGAGAGAACTCATTGAAGTATTGGGTTAGGTATCGAAATTACACAATTAATCCTGAAGCCAGTTGAAGCCAAAATCACATTCGGAAAAATTGGCGTCTATTCTCATATAGGTTTGTTTGAGATTGTTGCCCACCCAAACCGACATAAGTTTCTGTCTTTCATTGTTTTCCGTTATACTTTGCAATAACTGATAGTCGTCTTTTAAATTCGCTTTGTGGGCATTGGTTCTGGAGTCAAGTCGAACTACTCTCCAAGCCTTAGTGCCTTCCGTAGTTTCATATTCCAGAGGTTCTGAAATCTCACCAGGTTCTAATTCATCAAGCACAAAAAAGATGGAAGGTTCTAAAGCACTCACTTTATGCTTAGTAGAGAAACTTGCGCCATCTATAACCTTTCCGCCTTGTTTAGCTGAATTTTCATCCTTACTGAATTTGATAGCGGCATTTTCGAAAGTGAGTGAGTCTATGCTTATGGCCGTGAGCACCGAATCGAGGGTAGTTCTAGCTTTTTGTAGATCCTGACTGGTAATTCTTGGCTTTTTCAGTATATGGCAGCTTTTGTAGTATTCTCCACGCTTTTCTTCGACATAAACAAAATGAAAACCGAATTTTGATTCGAAAACCGGAGTGAACATTCCCTCATTTGTTGTAAATACTGCGGCTTCATATTCTTGAACAAAAGAACCTCTTCGGATTAAATCATAACATCCACCTTTATATTTGCTGCCTGGGTCTTCTGAATGTCTTGCTGCTTGAACAGACATGGTAGTTTTACCATTAATAATATCCGTTCGGATTGAATCTAACATTGCCATTGTGGCTTTCTTTTCTTCGCGCCTCGTTTTAGGCATAATAATAATCTGAGAAAATTGCACCTCTGACTCAATTAAAGGCAAACTGTCTTTTGGAATACTCTTATAAAAGGTTTCTACATCTTTGGGTGTTACGTTGGCCTCTGAGAAGATTTTCGAACGCATCTGCTCAATGAGCTGTTGCTCTTTTACCGGCTCGTAAAACTCTTCTTTAAATTCACTTATAGGCTTACCATAAAATTCTTCAAACGCATCAATACTACCAATTTGATCGATATAAAAATTCATTCTCCGATCAATCTCAGCCTTAATAGACTCATCCTTCACTTCTAAACTATCTAATTTTGCTTGATTTAAATATAGCTTCTGAAGGAGCATTTCTTCCAATAGGGCGCAATTGTCATCAGGAACAGCGTAACCAGCTCTGGCATTTTCAATGCGTTGTGTTTCTAAATCAGACAATAGAATAGGCTCATTGCCTAATATTGCAACAATCTGATCTAGCACTTCCATTTGTTCCGAAGGTTGAGCATACGAAACAATGGTGAAGCAAAGCAAGGCCGCGGAACTAAAGAACCATGATTTCCACATCCTTTTTCTGAATAGCATCATTAAATATATCATTACGCATTTTAGTCAATAGCTCCACTTTTCTGATGTTCAGAATGATGGACTTAATGTTATCTCGTTCAAAACTCAGAGGTGAAACGTTATCTTTGAGTTTATAGTCTTTAATAGTCAGGAAATATACCCTGTTCTCTCCTTCGAACTCTATATTTTTATTTTTTTTAAGAAAACTCTCGGTATCATATACCTCCATTGGTATGTCTTTTAGCAAATCATTAAAGTACAACCAAATGCTGTCCTCCGAAAAACAAGCAGCTTTGTACTCCTGACATAATTCATCGAGCTCTGACAATGAAGAAGGTTCATCGGCAAGAAATGCCTTTCTGAACTTTTTCATTTTCGGAATTCCGGCATCTACTACTGCGAATTTTACCCTAACAATATAATCTCTCAATTGAAAGTTATCCGCGTTCGCATTATAATATGACTCAATTTCCTCATCCGAAATGAGAGTGTCAAGTTTTTGATTGATCAGTTGATTTTCGTAAGCATAAATGAGCAGAGACTTTCGATAATCTTCAATTTGTTTTTCAAAGATTTTTTGTTCTTCGGTCAGGTTCCGTTCTGCATAAGTGAGCACCACCTGCTCTCGCATCCAATTATTTATAAATGTTTCAGCCAATCTGATGCTATCTTCTTCAGAAGCATCATTAGGAATGGCACGCATCAACTCTTCCAGTGAAAGTTTTTTGTCAAAGGCTCGTGCAGCTAGTTGTACCTGAGGCTCTCCCTGTTTTGCACAAGAAGAAATAAACAAGATTGATATTGCTACAAAAACGAACCTCACTTGATGGAATGAAGAACATTCTTATTAACGGTGTAACTGTATTTAGCTCTCAGTTCTGCAATCCATTGCTTCTCGAGATAATTCTGATACTCAGCGGTAATAAGCCCTCTAGCTTCGTCTAAAGCCTTTGGTTGAGGAGGCATTACTTCTAAAAAGTCGATTACAAAAGTTTGATTGTCCATAGTTACCGGCTCAGCAACTCCTTTTGTCCATACCATTTTACTGAGAATTTCTTTGTCTTCACGAGTATAAACTCCTTCTTCGACGCTCACAATTAGATTGCTTTCTTTATTGAATACAGCTTTTATGGCATCAGAACCTTTTTTCTTTTTAGCCAGCTTACGGACCTTTTTCGCAACTTTCGCATCAGCACATTGGAAAATGCGGACTTTAGCTCGCTCTGGCCACATGAACTGTTCTTTGTGAGACGCATAAAAATCCTCCAGCCCCACACTATCTTTTACAGCTTTTGACCAGACTTTCTGATCCGTTAGTTCAAAAAGCAGAATACCGTCTCTGTACTCATTCATCAATAATCTGAAAGCATTATGCTTTTCCTCCAAGCGTGAATCTTCATAATCAAGAATGCGCTCGTCAACCCATTCGTCATAACGCTGTTTAACTATTTCCGCCGGAAGTAATTTGCGATTTTGCTTGCGAAGTCCTACATATTCAATAAAAGCTGGAACCAAATAAGCCTCTCCATCAATGGAGATCAACTTTTCTTTTAGCAGTTTTTCATTAACGGTTAAATAACCTTCGTAGATAGTGGTATCCGCCGCTTTGATTACTTTATTCAGTGTTTCTTTGAACTCTACGAATTTGTATTCCGCTTTCATTTTGTTTATGAAGCTTTTGCGGGTTACATCAGCCCGAGTATCTCTGGAAACTTTGCTCTTTAATTCTGACTGTTGATCTTCAAAAGGAGGAATGGACTTGTCTTCTAGTTTCTTAACAATATGCCATCCGTATTGAGTTTTGAAAGGTTCACTAATTTGACCTTTAGCAGTGGTATAAGCTACTCCTTCAAATTCAGAAACCATTTTACCGGTTCCAAACCATGGCAATTCTCCGCCTTTTCTGCTCGTTGTTTTATCGTCTGAGTATTTAAGAGCTAGTTCAGAGAAGTCAGCACCCCCCTGCAATTGGCCATAGATTTCTCTTGCCTTTTTTTCAGCCTCAATCATTTCTTCTTGATTTTGGGCATCGGCTGCACGAACCATGATGTGAGCAACCAAAACTTCGCCGCGAGCTGCTCTTTTGTCGGTTACTTTAACTAAGTGGTAACCGTAACGAGTGCGCACGGGCATCGATACATCTCCTACAAGTAAGTTGTAAGCCGCTTCTTCAAAAGGATAAACCATTTGAAAAACAGTAAAATACCCTAAATCACCACCGTTATCTTGAGCAGAGGGATCTTCCGAGCCACTTTTTGATTTAGCAACGGTGGTAAAATCAGCTCCTCCAACAATTTGTTTGCGGAGTTTCATGATGCGATCCCAAGCACGAATAGTATCTTCAGGACTAGCAGTGGGTTCTAACTTGATCAGAATATGGCTCGCCCTAACTTCTGTTTTCTTGCGCTCATAGGCTTCCTTGATGAGATTGTCTAGAAGATCTGAGTCCGTAAGATATGGACGCGATAATTGTCGGCGATAACCATCCAATTCTCTAACGAAACTGCTAACGGTGTCCATTCCAAGGTCTTTGGCCGCTCTAACTTTGAGTTTGAAATTGATGAATAACTCCATGTATTCATCCAATGACTCTGAACTTATTACACTATCGCGATTGTTCTTGCGGAAGATGCTTTCAAAGTCCTCTTGTGTAACCTGCTCTTTTTCAACAGTTAGGATGATTTCTTTTTGGGCATAAACGATTTGAATGCTCATCAACAGGATAAGACATGCGATTGATTGGAGTAATGCTTTCATTTCCAGATAAATAAATTTTAGAAGGCTGCAAATTTACAATGTAATCCGAATTATCGGATACTATAATTGGGTGCTTCACGGGTAATTGTTACATCGTGAGGGTGACTTTCCCTAACTCCTGCTGAAGTAATTCTCACAAAACGGGCTTTGTGCAAGGCCGGAATGTTCGCTGCACCGCAGTATCCCATCCCTGCTCTGAGGCCACCAATAAGTTGATAAATAACTTCCTGTGTGGTGCCGTTATAGGGCACTCTTCCCGAAATTCCTTCGGGAACAAGTTTGCGAATATCGTCTTCAACATCCTGAAAGTATCTGTCTTTGGAGCCTTTTTGCATTGCCTCCAAAGAACCCATTCCCCGATATGTTTTAAATCTCCTTCCCTCGTATATAATTGTTTCGCCTGGAGATTCTTCCGTGCCCGCCAACATAGAGCCTATCATCACAGTATCCGCTCCACCGGCAATGGCCTTTACAATGTCTCCGCTGTAGCGCAAGCCCCCATCTGCAATCAAAGGCACACCAGTACCTTCAAGTGCTTTGGCCACTTCCATTACTGCACTGAGCTGAGGAACTCCTACACCAGCAATAACACGGGTGGTGCAAATGGAACCCGGACCAATACCCACTTTTACAGCATCAGCACCATGTTTTACCAAAAACTCGGCAGCCTCGGCAGTTGCAATATTACCAACCACTACATCCAGATTTGGGAACCGTGCTTTTACCGATTGTAATGCTTTGATAACACCTACAGAATGTCCGTGCGCGGTATCAATTACAATGGCATCAACACCGGCTTTCACTAATGCCTCTGTTCTTTCTATCAAATCGGAAGTTACACCGGTGGCCGCAGCAACGCGCAATCGTCCGAATTGATCCTTACAAGAAGCAGGATATTGCTTTAACTTGATAATGTCTTTATAGGTAACCAGTCCGATTAGTTTTCCGGTAGCATCAATTACTGGAAGTTTCTCAATTTTAAATTGCTGCAGCGTAGATTCTGCCCCTGAAAGATCCTTTCCATCATTGGTAGTGATCAGATTTTTAGTGGTCATTATCTCTATTATAGGCTTGCTGAAGACTTTTTCGAAACGAAGATCCCTGTTGGTTACAATTCCAACCAAAATGCCAGCCTCATCAATTACCGGGATCCCACCGATTTTATTTTCGGCCATAATTTTAAGGGCATCTCCTACAACAGCATCTTGATTGAGCGTAATAGGATCTTGAATCATACCACTCTCAGATCGTTTTACTTTGCGCACTTCTGCCGCTTGCTCATCAATGCTCATGTTTTTATGAATCACTCCAATGCCACCCTGACGCGCAATTGCGATGGCCATGGCACTTTCGGTAACCGTGTCCATTGCAGCAGAAATGATAGGAGTGTTGAGCTCGATGTTTTTTGTGAATTTGCTCTTGAGCGTAACTTCACGTGGAAGCACTTCTGAGTATGCTGGAATCAAAAGTACGTCGTCATACGTAAGACCTTCATAGGCCAGTTTTGAATTATCAGAAGACATGGAACGTTTGAATTTATAGGTGTTTCCTGAATAAATTCGTGCAAAGATAGTTAATTCTTAGCTTATGCAGAAAATTTGAAACTGAATTACTCTTTGCCTCCGATCAAAACGTAGATTGGACCTCTTTTCTCATGAAATGATCCGTAACCATCTACAATGCTCATATAATAGAAAAATACTCCCTCCGGAACATCAGAACCTCCAACCATCCCGTCCCAGCCTTCGTCAATACTGTTTGTTGCATAAACTTGATCGCCCCAGCGATTGTAAACAATCATTTGATAATTGCTGAAATCAGCAAAGCTAATAACAGGTTTGAATACATTATTTACACCATTTACGATGATGGTATTCGGTATCCATATTTTGGGATCCTGAAGAATGCAAAGTTCATTGGACTTACTGGTTTCCGAAATTCCCAAAAAGTTTGGATTCTCCACTGCTTCAACCACATAGCAAAACTCACCTGGGCTGAGAAGCATATCGTTTACATCATCTTCAAAGTACAAGTTAGACGGATTCACAGTGCCCACTAAATTCATGGTTTCAATACCTTCAACACTTCGGTATATATTGTATTCTGCAACATTTCCATCCCATATTATATAGGGACTCCAAGTTAAGGTATTTACAAAAGATTGTGTATTGGCAACCCCAGCTAGGAATATCGTTTTGGCTATATTACTCACACTAATAGAATCACCGCAAAAGTCCCTAGCTAAAATTCTGTATTGATAAGATTGCCAGTCGGTATCTATGTTGAAACCATCCTCAAAAGCCAGAAAATTGACATTCGCTGCGGTTTGGGCGTAAATGGGCTCCCAATCTGCGTCAATTCTGTCTTGGCGTTGCAGTTCAAACTCAATGTTGCCCGGAACGCTCTCCATGAATAGCCGCAAAGTAACTTCATCTTCTGTTTCTATTGAAGCAGTAGAAAGATAGAGGTAACTTGGAGCAACAGTTGAAATGACATTCACTTCAAATTCATTTGAAATGGCATCATAAGCCACACCATTGGCAAATGCTTTTACATGATATACATAAGAAGAGCCGGGAACCACACCATTATGCACAAATTGCAGATTGCTCGATGTTACTGTGCCTAACATGGTTGCGGCAGCGCCATTTTCTTTCACGAAAAGCTCAAAATAGGAAACTCCTCCCGGCCATCCTGAAGATGGGGTCCAGGAAAGCGTAACATGCTCCTGACACTGAAACCAACTTGCAGTTAGAAAAATAGTTGAATAGCAAAGGGCAGCAGTAGGGCTCGTGTTGGGACTGGGTGGAATACCAGTTAAACAAGTGTCAAAAGCGGCTAGAGCATAGAATTCCGGGCCTGAAATATCAGCAGTTGATGCGAGGTTTTCGTATTCGGTAATAGTTGCGCCCCAAACAGTATCAACAATTAGCGTGAAACCTTGTACGCACTGATAAATAATATAGCCATCCGTGTCTGCCGCAGCGCTGGGCTCCCAAGAGATTACAGCATTTCCCGTAATGCTATCTACCGATGCAGATTCAATAAGAGGGATAGGAGGGGCGGTGGTATCATTAAAAAAATCCCCATCAACATTAGATGTATAGTTGCAGGCAAATCCTGAATTCACTTCAACTCTGAAATTAAGCCATGCGCCACAAGTGCTAATTTCATGCTCGTAATAGTTTAAACCTTGCACGGGTACGCTTGCAATAATGCTCCACACTCCGACCGGAAATTCCATGTAAATAATGAAATTGGCAGCATTATTAAGGTTGTTCACGGGGTCATTCCAAGCGAGCTCAGCGTTTCCAAGCGGATTGGACTGTAGAACATCAAGAAATAAAGTGCATGCAGTTGGCGAACCTGTAGATAATTGAACATTACCGTCAAAAGACTCTATCCGGATATGATAACATGCGGGTCCACTAAGTGCATCAGCATTGATGTCAGTGTAACTTAGTGTATTATAGTTTGGGATGTTAGCTACGATGGTAAAGTCTATGCCATTAATGGTGCTATATATCTGGTAATTAAGGAATTCACTATTAGGATCAGCAGGTTGGGTCCAGTTAATGGTAGCAAATCCGAATGCGTTAACCGTAATGCAAGTGATGGATGGTGTTTGAAGCGCCTGAGAATGAACACTCAAGCCTGACCATAACGAAAGGGCCAGCGCTATAAACAGGATTTTTATATTGCTCAGGATCAGTTTATTCATTTGGGAGGACAAAGATAAGCCCCTATGGCAAAAAACGCTTATTTCAGCATTCTATTTTTAAAACAAATAAAATAGCCTAAAGGTTGCTTCAAAACCTGAATCGGTCATGATTGTTTACTTCGTTTTTTGCTTCTAGAAATTCGCGTTCAAATTCAGCTACTATTTCAGAAGCTGGCATAATATGCTTGATTTGTGCTGATACTTGACCAATTTCAAGCTCTCCCTCGATGAGATCACCTTCAAACATTCCTTTTTTAGCTCTGCCTCTTCCCAAAAGTGATTCCAATTCTTCTTTGCTTGCTTTGTTTTGGTATGCATGCATAACATCCTCAAAGAATTTGTTCTTAAGTAAGCGAACAGGAGTGAGTTCTTTTAGCGTTAAATGCGTATCGCCCTCATCAGTGTTGATTACTAACGCTTTAAAATTATCATGAGCCGAAGCTTCATGTGAAGCAACAAATCTGCTGCCCGCTTGAACGGCCTCTGCACCCAAGATCATCGCAGCCAGCATGGATCTCCCATTTCCAATTCCTCCTGCTGCGATAACTGGAATTTGAACGGCATCTTTCACAAGGGGAATGAGGCAAAGTGTTGTTGTTTCCTCTCGTCCATTATGCCCTCCAGCTTCAAAGCCCTCTGCAACTACAGCATCAACCCCGGCTTTTTCGGCTTTGACTGCAAATTTTGCACTGGAAACTACGTGTATAACTTTGATTCCCTGCGATTTAAGATGTTGGGTCCAAGTGTCTGGGTTGCCAGCGGAGGTAAACACAATTTCTACGCCTTCTTCAATTATTATTTCCATAAGCTCCTTGATTTGTGGATAGAGCAAAGGAATATTCACGGCAAAAGGCTTATTGGTAGCGGATTTTGCGGATTTTACATGAGACCGCAGCACTTCAGGGTACATTGATCCGGCTCCAATTATGCCTAAAGCCCCAGCATTACTCACGGCAGAGGCAAGTTCCCATCCTGAGCACCATATCATTCCGGCTTGTATAAGCGGTATTCGTATACCTAATAATTCGCAAATTCTGTTTGATTTCAAACTCATGTTTATTCTTTTCTAAAACCTCATTACTAAGACTTGCGTAAAATAGGTTAAATTTGCGGCCTATGGGTTTGCATTTCCCGTAGCTTAGCTATATTTTAGCCACTTGTAAGTGGCGATAATTACTCTTTTAGAATGAGGAAAATACTATATACCCTAGTACTGGCGGTATTAACAGTCTCTGTTGAAGCTCAGTATAAATTAGACTACGGTCTCCTCATCGGTGGTTCTAACTACCTCGGTGATATCGGAGGTAAGGAGCTAACCCGTCGTGATTTTGTGTGGGATATGCACCTCAAACAGACTCGATTAGCGCTGGGCGGCTATGGTCGCTATCGTTTTTCAAGAAAACTTTCGGTTGCCGCTAATCTCTCTTATTTAAATATTCGTGACCGTGACGCACTTTCTACCAATCCTGCTCGTGTTGCTAGAAATCTAAATTTCAGAAATCGGCTTTGGGAGCTCGGCTTGAGAGCAGAATTAACGATCTACTATGATAATGACGTTAGCGGAAGAGGTTATTACAATCCTGATTTTAAAATCTACTTGTTCGGTGGTCTTGCTGGTTTTTACCACAACCCACAAGGACAAATCCTTGATCCGGATCTTCCTGCCAATAACACTTGGTACAATCTGAGAGAATTCAGAACGGAAGGTCAGGAAAAGGAATATTCTGCTATTGGTCTTGCTATTCCTGCAGGTATTGGCTTGTACTATACATTCAATAAGCAATGGAGAGTGGGTTGGGAATTGAGTTGGAGAGCAACATTCACAGATTATCTTGATGATATTTCAACTGTTTATGCTGATCCTGCGCTTTTGCCAAGCGATGAAGCAAGAGCCTTTGCGAGCCAAACTAGCCAAATCGTGATTGATGATGTAAATGATCCTTCATCGGGTACCATTTATGACCATCAATACGTAGGCGGATTCGATGCTAAAAGAGGAGATCCTACCCATAATGATAGTTATTTAACTACTCAATTAACCGTTGGTAAAGTAATTAGAGGCAGAAGCAATTTCTATCGCAAAAAATATAGCTGGTTGAAAAACCGTGTTGGAAGAAAATCAAGAGCAAAATTCTAATCTTTGCTCTGACGAAATTTAAAACTGCCCTGTTTTCAGGGCAGTTTTTTTTTTTCGAATTTTCAGATGGAGAAAGAGAAATCTTTTTACCTTCAAAGAATAAACTGTAAAATAAAACTAATGAAAAGAGCAACTGATGAGCAAATTGAAGAAATTGCTGAGGAAATGATCATGGGCCAGAAGTGTTATTGGAACAAGAAAAGTTCGGAGCCTTTATTTCTGCTTTCTGATGATGAAGACATTGATTTTGATAGGACTGTCTGGGATGAAAACCTTGCCGAGTTCAATAAGAATTTTTCGGATTATGTGGAGATTGAAATGCTAAGTGATGCTGAATTTCAAGCTATTATGAGTGATTTTGCTGAATCTTTAACTGATTCCAATGAGCTCAAATCTAAATTGCTGGCGGATCGGAATTCCGACAAGCCGTTTAAAACGTTTGAAGAGATTCTTGAAGACTATGAAGATGAGGTTGAACTGTGGTTTGAATTCCAATATAAAAAGGTACAAGAAATTGTGATAAGAAGAATGGAGCAATTGCTGGTTGAAGATCATAGAATATGACATCCCAAAAAAGATAGCTGAACTTCTTAATAATGAGGGCACATTGTTAAATCAAATGTTGGGTCATCAAATTCTGCATGAAATAATGGAACGCAGATATCGCTGATCTGATCCGGGGAATGGAACGCAGATTAAGCAGATCTAATCCGAATAATGGAACGCAGATGCAGCAGATATTCGCAGATCTGATCTGTTTACAGATGTTCATTGAAGGTTAAAAAATGTTCAAACCATAACCAATCTAATCCGCGGAAATCTGCCAAATCTGCGTCATCTGCGTTCTATGATGTTGGTTCTCTAATTGAATTGGGATAGAATAAATAAGCACAATTAATGAAAACAATCACTCAGCCAGCCTTAAAGAACTGTCCCAATTTGGAAAGCGGTTTTCGGATGAGTGTGAAATAGGACGGTTTTAAACCATTCATTTTCCATGCTTTCCGATCTTCAATATTGGCTTTTAATCTGTTTTTTAAGCTCACATTGCTCTGCCCGCCAAGGCGCATCCGGGTAATAATTTTGGGTAAATAGGCTACTTTGATTTCATGCTTGTGTATAAAGCGCAGCATGAGTTCATAATCAGCAGCAGAGCGCAATTCAAGAGAGTAAATGCCAAACTTTATATAGCAAGATCTTTTTACAAAAAAGGTGGGATGTGGTGGCATCCATCCTTTTTTGAATAAGCCTTTGCGGTATGGACCTGCGATCCATTTCCGCATTACTTTTTCGGAATGATCGCGATCTACATAAACGAGATCAGCATACACACCATCTGCTCCACTTTCTTCAAATTTTGCAGCAATTTCGCTTATAACACGGGAGTCTGCGTAATAGTCGTCTGAGTTCAGGATGCCAATAATATCGCCGGTTGCAAGAGAAATCCCCTTGTTCATAGCGTCATAAATACCCTTATCTTTTTCTGAAACATATTTACTTATTCTGTTGCCATAAGATTTTACAATATCCATGGTGGCATCTTTGGAGGCCCCATCAACAATGATATATTCCAGATCAGAATAGTCTTGAGCTAAAACGGATTCTATGGTATCCTTAATAGTTTCGGCGCTGTTATAGGCAATAGTTATAACCGAAATTTTCATCTAGATTTAATAATACGGGTTTTTACAAGATTGGCGGGATTTCCTTGATAAATGCCATAAGCAACAAGGTCTGTAGTGGCGCAAGAGCCTGCTGTTAACACGCTATGTGAATGCATGATGACCCCTGGTGCTACAAGTGATTTTGCGCCAACCCAAGCCCCGGTTTCTAGCACAATAGGATGAATGATCAGATCAAACTCAGGACTTCCATAATTGTGATTTCCACAAAGTAAAAGCGCTCCTTGCGATATACAACAATGGTCTGCAATGCTCACACGGTCCAAATTATCGATCCAAACATGCTCGCCTATCCAAGTATGATTTCCTATGCTGAGTTTCCATGGATATTTAATTTGAACAGAAGGTTTTATAATCACCCCGTTCCCGATTTTAGCGCCGAAGAGTTTAAGGATCAATATCTTATGATAACTCCCTATAGCCAAAGAATGCCTAAAAAAGAGCGAACTGAAAAGAGTCCAGAGCATTCTTTTTACAATGCCTCCGGGTCTATACCAGGCATTTCTGAAAGATGCGAGATTAGTTTTCCCCTGTTCCATCAGATAAATAGATTAAAGTTCTTTTTGAACTCTTCTTCATTTATTGCAATAGACTGTCCAAACAAGAGTGCACCTCTAGACAATAGCTGATATTCATTATCCGAGAGCGACATGCAATGATTCAATACCTGATTAAAAAGGATGCGGTCATTTTTTAAATCCCAACCAGCTCGTTTCTTTTCCAGATTTCGCCATGGGGTTTTATCAGAAATAATAACGGGGGTTCCGGTGAGTAAAGCTTCCACAATAGCGTGACCATAATTTTCACCCAATGTTGGCAAGTAGAAGAAGTCATACTGAGCAACCGTTGCAGCTACATTGGTGTATTCTAAGGCACCAAAAAATTTTACTTCAACATGACTCAATCCGGCAGCAATTTTTTTGCATTGTTCCAAGTATTTTTCATCTTGAATAGTACCGTAAATATGATATTCAATTTTGCCTTTTTTGCTGGTATCATGGAGATATCTCAGCGATTCATGGATGTTTTTCTCAGGACTTACTCTCGCAACACTCACTAATCTCAAAACACCAGATTCTTTTGGCCTTTTTGGAGGAGTGTTTTCTGGTATGGCTACCAAATTGGGAGCAACTTTAACACGTACTTTTTTGCCGAAAGCTTCTTGAATTTCTCTTTTTTCTTGCTCTGAAGTAGCGTGCCAAGTAATGCCTTTGTAGAGCCCTGTTAACTTGGCTAACAACAAGAAAATTTTCTTTTTTGGAGATTTAATGCTCATAGCTCCTTTTTTGAGCATGCCTCTCGGCGCTAGCACTATTCTTTCTCGTTGACGAGCTTTGCCAAAAGTTCGGAGCGGAATAATACTAAAATAATAGGAGAAAAGGGAATTGAGGTAAATCCGATCGAAATATTCTGTTTTAGCAATCTTCTGAAAAGTTTTTGCCCTCAATCGCTCTTTGTCAAGATAAATAACCCTCACGTTATCGCTCATTCTTACCCATTTTCCAGTTGGAACACCTAAATAGGGCGTAGTGTCATGATGATCGTGATTTCTGGTAACAATAGAAAAGTCGTATGGCAATCTCCTCACCATATTAGCAACTGATCTTATTGGTCCGCCGGCTCTGAAACCCGGTTCGTACCAATCAATAAAGACCAGTATTTTTCGTCTTTTTTTACTCGATTCCATTTTTATCAAGCCAATCAGCCAACACCACCAGGTGCCAGATTCTCGACCAAGTATATCTGGGGTCAGCCTTCAAAAAAGCATCCCATAATTTATTAATTTCTGCTTTATTAAATGCAGGATGATCAGCTAGTTTAGCCAGTGCTTCAGTGCAAAGATGCTTTAATTCGTTACGCATCCAAATAGACCAAGGAAAGGTAAATCCCATTTTTGGTCGATTAACCACCTCTGCCGGCAGCAGATCACCCATGGATTCTACTAATAATTGTTTTGGCGAATGTGGATATTTCAATTGATCAGCTACCCCATAAACAAAGGAAACTAATCGGTGATCAAGGAAAGGAACCCTAACTTCAAGGGCATTGGCCATGCTCATTTGATCGGTATCACGCAACAAAACATTTTGCATGTATGATCTAATTTCAGCATGACTAATTCTACTGAGAAATGGAAGTTCAAATCCTGATTTGCCGAAAGATGTTTCATTTTTCAGAATTTCTTGCACTGCATTTACAGGCAATTCATTGGTGTTCAATAATTTTGAAATATGGACATCAAGAAGCGTTTGTCGGGAAAGTGGATAAGAAAATTCCAGATCAAGATAATCTTGATTCAACAAGGCAGCAATTTTTTCAGAGGCTGCTCCGGGCTTGGCTTTTTTGAGCATGGTAGTTCCAAAATTCCTCAAAGGTTTGGGGAAGGTCATCAGCCACTTTTTGTCCAATAAATCAACCGAACGCTTAAATACCGGATATCCTGCAAATAATTCATCGCCACCTAAACCGCTCAAAGCCATTGTGACCCCAGCTTCCTTGGTTACTTTTGAAACCACAAATGTATTGGGACCGTCTCCGCTAGGGTGATCCATTGCTTTTAAAGCGGCAGGTAATGTATTTAAAAAATCATCAGCGCTAAGTCTGATATCTGTATGATCTGTGTTAAATTTTTTGGCAATCAAGCCCGCAAATTCAGCTTCAGAATAGTCTTGTTCATTAAAGGAAACCGTAAATGTTTTTACCGGATGTGGGCTCGATTTAGACATTAGCGCAACAATGCTACTGCTGTCGATACCACCAGATAAAAACGCTCCAAATGGTACGTCAGCTCTCATTCTCAAGCTAACACTGTCGGCGAGTAATTCTCTGATTTTTGTTTTAACCTCTGATCGGGAAAGATCAATGGCACTTCGGTCATAATCTCTGCTGGCATCCCAATAGCAGCGCATTTGAACGTCATCATCCTGTATGAGCATGTAATGACCGGGTTCTAGCATCAACACATCTTTAAGGATGGTTTGAGGAGCATGAACCGTTTGATAACGCAAGTAATCGACCAAAGCATTATGATCCATTTTTCGCGGCACAAGATTGCTCGCTAGAAGCGATCTAATTTCGGAGGCAAATAAAATGGATTGTCCTTGATAGGTATAGTAGAGAGGCTTGATGCCCATTCTGTCGCGCGCAATAAAAAGAGTTTGTTTTTGCTCATCCCAAAGAGCAAAGGCAAACATACCATTGAATTTTTGTAAGCATTTTACACCCCAGGTTTTCCAAGCTGCAATAATGACTTCGGTATCGGTGCGGGTTCTGAAAGGATAATCTTTCAGTTCTTCTTTAAGCTCAAGATAATTATAGATTTCGCCGTTAAACACCAGAATAACGCTTTGATCGGCATTGCTCATGGGTTGTTTGCCCTCATCACTCAAGTCGATAATGGCTAAACGACGATGAGCAAGGGCAAGATTCTTCCCCATCCAATGTCCTTCTGCATCCGGCCCTCTGTGGGCTAATGCAGCATTCATGGAACAGATGATTGATTCAGAATCGGAGAGTCCTTCCAGTCCGAAAATCCCACTAATCCCGCACATGAATTTTGCTTTTCCAGGCTTCAATTACTGAAGCCAGTCCCTCATTAAGTGGCATGAGCTCGCGCTTGAGTACATTTTTCATCTTAGTAATATCAGGTTTTCTGCGCGTCATATCACCTTCTTTGAGCGGAGGCAAATGTTTTATAACACTCATTGAACTTGCAGATTGTATTACTGCGGCTGCCAGATCGATAATATGGATTTCTATATCGGAACCTATATTCACTACATCATTTAGGTATTTTTGATCTTCAAAAATGCGGATTGTGGCTTCAATATTATCATCAATAAATAGGAAAGTGCGGGTTTGTAAACCATCGCCATAAACCATGAGTGGATCGCCATTGAGGGCAGCCCGAATAAACCTAGAAACCACAAAATCTTCGCTTTGACCGGGGCCATAAGTATTGAAGAATCGAAGAATTGTATATTCTAGTCCGTACTCTTGCTGATAAGCTCTGAGATAAGCTTCTCCCACGTTTTTAACAATGGCATAAGGCAATCTTGAGTTCAGTGGAGTGGTTAATTCATGTTGGGGAATTTCAACCGGCTCACCATATACTTCTGAAGAAGAACTGTAGTAAACACGCTTAACCCCTGTGTTTTTACTCAGATTAAGCACGTTTTTAATTCCATTTATATCATCCAGCACTTTAACCGGATTTTCGAGAGTTCTTTGCACTCCAACAAGGGCGGCATAATGAAATACGTAGTCGAAATTTCCGCTGAAAAAGACGCCTGAAATATCTTCAAAATGATTGACATCGCATTTGATGAAATGCAGGTTATTCCTACCGAGTATTGTGTTTTCAGACTTACCTGTAACCAGGTTATCTACAACTACGACTTCATTCGCTGGATTGCGTGAAAGCCGCTCGGCAAGTGCACCGGCAATAAATCCGGCACCACCGGTTACTAGTATTTTGGCCATGGCACTAAGGTATAATAAAATGCTGATTTTGAGATAGAATTTATGCTATTTCCACCTGAAAATGACTAAAATCATAAATGCAAATCACTCTGTCTGATACAGAACACCAGTAGTTTAGATCAATGACAGGAGCGTTTTGGTCCAAAGTTCAGGATTCTGAGCAATGGCAAGTTTATGGCTTTTTTTGCCCATTTGTATGAGCTCTTGTTCCGACATTTGAAAAATCATGTCGAGCTTTTCGTGCAAATCTTCAAGGTTTCCGGCTTCAAACGAAAAGCCGTTTTTACCTTCTTCTAAGTAGGCAGAAGCGGAGCCAACTTTATTGCTCAGCAGTAGTGGGAATCCGGCAGCCGCCATTTCTTGAACTACCACGCCCCATGGTTCTTTTAGAGATGGCAATACAAAGACACCACATTGCGATAAATACGAGCATAATTCATTGGGTTGTACAAATCCTATATGCTTTATACCGTGGTTTTCATGGCGTTTTTCCCATAATTCACCTGTTCCGATGCACCATAATTCCCAGTCGAGGCCTTTGTTTTTCTTTGCTTTTGAAAATACGTCCCAAAGTAGTTCAACTCCTTTGAAATCAACATATCTGCCAAGATATAGCAATCTTTTTGGGTAAGATTTTTCTTTGGATGCAAAAGAAGAATCGTAGCAATTTTGAAAGATCTTGGTGTCCGCTGAATAAAAGCCTTTAGAAATACGTTCAGATTTGAATCCGAGTTTCTGAGCGAAAAAATACTGGGAATTTCCCGCCACCCAAGCTTTTGAGAAATATGGCTTTATCAATAGAAAAGAAGCAAAACAGGCTATTTTTTGCTTCCAGTCGCCTCGCCATTGGTTATCAAGGAGTAAAACAGTGGTAATTCGCTTTTTGAAAACTTTGCAGACTTGCAGATATTCTTTGTCTATCCATCCTGAACAGAGAATGATATCAGGATTTATTTGCTTAGCAAGTTTTTGGAGTGAAAGCCGGTCATAATTTGCTCGTTCATAAATGCTTAAACCGGGAACAGGGTCAAAAACGAAAGGCGCTTCAGGATTAACAGGCCAACGCACAATATGCACCTCGGCACCCTGAATTATCAATTCGTTTACGCTTGACATAAAATAGCCGGCCAATTCGGTGTAGAGAAACAACACTTTAATTCCCTGCTTTTTCATTCTCGTAAAATGAGGTTAGGAATTTCAGCAACAGGCTCCGGATCTGACTCTTGAGCGTTTTTTAGGCGCTCTTCCTTGTTTATTTTCCAGGTATGATAATACATCCAGAGGAAAAATGGAAAACCATTGAGAAAATAGTGGCCCTGTCTTAGTAAATACAGCACAATAATAATGCCCAAAGCACTGGACATGATCCAATATTCGTCATCGGCTGATTTGCCGCGCCAAAAGAAATGTCGGATTAAAAAGTACAAAATAAAAGATACGCCATAGAGTCCGGTTTCAGAAAGCAAACGAAGAAACATGGAGTTGGCATCTGCCTTGTTAAATGTGATCTGAATAACGTCAGAACTTTGTGTTAATGAATACTTATCGAAAGCAATAGGATGCGAGCCTAATCCTGTTCCAAAAAGCGGATTTCGTTTAAAATTCTCTTTGGCAACATAGTAGTTGTTGTAAAGTACGAAACTGGATCCATGAATATCGAAAGTGTTAATGTCGTCTTTAGCGGAGAATATTTCAAGTGTACCGTCAAATCGATCTCGGAATTCATCCAGATTATTGTAGGCGTAGGTGAAGGAGAAATAGAAAATAGGAGCGAAGATGTAAGCCTGTCGAACTAATCCATAATTCAAAAGTAAGAGGATGATGGAAATAAATACCCCGGTAATGGCCACTGAAGAAAAGGTGAGCAAATAGGTAATGATTATCATAATGGAAGCGGTACGATTGATAAAAGCTTTTTTACGTCGCACCATATTGTGCAAGGAAACGAAAAAGGCAGGAGCAATTACCGCTCCGAAGTAAGAGGGTTCGGAGAAAACAGAATTTATCCTAATCCCCAATCCTCCATAAGTATAGGTCCATTTATTCAATCCAAACCAAGCGAGATTATAACCAAAAAAGTTGATTCCTAGCCAGAACATTATAATCTGATAAATGCCAATTGCACTTACAACAGTAGCTCCTATCATGTAGTATCTGAAAAGCGCTTTGATGTCGTTGTTGTAAAGCCTAACGATATAGGAATAGAAGAGCACTGAGGTAAAAAAACCAATAAATACTTTGGTAAAGAGCGCCCAAGTATTATCGCCTCGAAGAATGTATAGGATTCCGGAAACTAAGAGCGGAAGAAAAATGATAACGGTAGTTCTATTAATGCCGTATCGAAAGAATAACAAGGGCAATAACAACAAATAAACGAAGTAGCTTATATAACCTTCAAATGGTGTGGTGAAGAATGTTACCGAGTATAAAAATATCGATATCATCAACAAGAAGGAGAGCAGTGATTTATTCATGTGCCCCCGATTTAGCGGCTTCTCCACTCACAATGTGAGTGTGTTTTTGTTTGAGCCGAATGAATGGTTTTTCGAGGAAACGGTAAGAAAGTGAGGCTACCAAAATACTTAGGCCTGTGCTCAGTGTGTAAATCAAAATATTTTGAGCCAAACTGAGCTCTTTTTCCCACATAAACCAAGTGCTTAGGGCATTGATTACAAATACAATCACTAACATGTGGTACATATACAGCCCGAATGATATTTTACCAAGGTATTCCAGCACCGGAATTTCTAAAATTTTGCTGAATCCCTTGCGGGTTGAGACATTTAGAATGATGATAAGAAAGAACAGGGAGTAAAGCAAAAATGCGGGATCCTGAATGCTGTAAGGCGTCAGATAAATGAGCATGGGAATGCCTGCAAGTGCTGTAAAAAGAGTTGCCGGACTGTAAATAAATCTCAAGAATGTTTGGTTCTTTTTGAAGTATAAATATGCGCCAAATCCGCCAATGGCCATACTTTCCATTTTGCTCATGGCTAAAAACTTTTTGAGGACGATCATCCAATCGCTGGGATAATATCTCAATCCGATAATTACTAAAGCTTTGAAAAGTATAAGAGCGATGGTGAAGTACAATGCAAGTTTTAGAGGGTTTCGAGCAAATCTAAAGAGTAATGGCCAAAGCAAATAGAATTGTTCTTCAACTCCAATAGACCAAGACTGGCCAATGTTTGGCACCGAAGTTCCCGCAGATGAAAATGCCAATGCCAGATTAGGAAGAATGATGAGGTAGAGCGCAAAACTCAACCAATAGGCGCTTTGCAGGTATTCTGTTTGATCTTTTACGTAAAATAAATCAAGATGTGGAAGTATTAAAAATCCGAGTATAAAAACGAAATAGTACAATGGCCAAATTCTGAAAATTCGCCTTAAGTAAAAGTCTTTTACTTTGATTTGACCTTTGGTTTGTTTTTCAGCAAGAAGCAGATATGTGATTAAAAATCCGCTGAGCACAAAAAAAAGGACAACTCCTAATGGGCCTAACTCTGCAAAAATGGGATTATACCAAGAAAAACGGTCATCATACAAAATCGTTTGCAGCGGATTGAAAAGACTTTGATCCAACATTCGCCAAGCGGAGGAATGGCCCAACATTTTTTTCATTAACTCCACATGTGTGATTATCACAGCAAATGCAGCAATGAAGCGCAAACCATTTAAACCGGGGAAGTAAACTCTCATTAGATCTGAAGATGCTCAAAAATAGGGATTCCTTCTGCTTTATCTTCTTGTAATCCTTATAAATGCCTCTGAAGTGATTTTAGAAACCGAGTCCCAACTGAATTTTTCCTTTACAATTTGCGAAGATCTGAGGCGCTTTGATCGTAATTCGGCATTTTCGATACTTACTGCCTCAACCAAGGCTTTTTCTAGTGCGATCTCATCAGCAGGCTCAATAAGCCAGCCATTTTCAGCGGATACTTGCGCTGCAACAGCGCCAACATCCGTTGCAATAATAGCAAGCCCCCTAGCCATGCCTTCCAAAATCACATTTGGCATGCCTTCTGAATGAGAAGGAGTTACCAAAACCTCACAAGAATCAAGAATAGATTTTATTTTCTCCGTTTCTGTTTGTTGACCGTGGTATATAAGTTTAGCATGCTTTATCTTTTTTGACGCTGGAATCGGACCGATAAAATGAAATTCAAAAGTTTGTGATTCCAGCATTTTTTGAAGCACATTATTGAGTTCTTCAATGCCTTTTCTCCGCTCGTAACGGCCTACAAAAACGAATTTTCGGGGATTTGAATTGGATTGAATTTCGCCTTCGGATCGGAACCATGAGGAAGCAATTCCGGTTGGAATTTCAATTATTTTATCATTGGAAATTCCTAAGGATTTAATAATAGTTGTAATTTTTCCTCCGTACGAAAAAATATAGTCTGCGTGCCGATTATTGAATTTTACCGGACCTTGTAATAACCAATGCTGAAGCCTGCTTTTAAAATCAGCCGCATCCTGAAACATTTCATATCCGTGAAATTTAACGGCAATCGGAGCTTTTATTTTCAGCTTGGATTTGCGTTTAAGGTCAATTAAATGCCAAGCACTGAATCCTTTAGCGTAAATCAGGTCAAAATCTGCAAGCTCAGTTTTGATGGAGTCATAAACTTTAGCAGAGTAGGCATAGGATTCTTTGATGTAATGCCCGGGTAGGGATCCGCTTTTGGGGAACGGCAAACAAATGCTCTTAAATGTGGCTTCGGGATTAATTTCCATACTTGATCTTACGGCTTCTTCTGTAGGGATAGCCTTACCAAAAGCCACACAATGAACAAGTGTAATTTGGTGGCCCATGGCACAAAGATATCTGCACAAATAATGCGAGTGCCTTTGCATCCCTCCCATTACAAATGGAAAAACCCCATCCGTTAGAATTGCAATATTGAGCCGATTTTCTGTGTTCATTTGTGTTGATTGAGACTGTGAAAAAAGTGCAATATATTTTTGCCAACTGCGCTCCAAGTGTGTTTATCGAAAACTTGTTGTTCCCAATTTTTAGCGAGTTTTTTTAACTTTTCTTCGTCTTGTAATAAAGATAATATAGCCGTTTTTAACTCCACTATATTGTCAATTAAAAGGCCTGTTTTATCATTTTGCATAACATCGCGAACAGCAATGGTATTGATAGAAATGACAGCCTTTCCCATCGCGCCGTACTCGAATATTTTTATAGGCGAACAGTACCATTTAGAATTGGCAAGCACTGTTATGTCCATAGCGGCAATATATTGTTGAACTTCATGGCTTGGTACATTACCAGTGAAGATAACTTTTTGCGCTATTCCCAACGTTTTGGATCTGTCTTTTAATTGTTGCAATATTTCTCCATCGCCAACAATCAATAGTCTTGCATCGTTCAAGTTCTTTTCCTCACAAATTTCTGCAAATGCTTCTAATAAGCGGTCTACGCCATGATAAGGAAATATGGAGCCAACAAAGCCGATCACTTGATTAGTGGGTTTTAGCTCCAGTTTCATTTTGGCAGCTTCTGTATTGAATTTTGCTTTTTGGAAGTCTGTAGGATCAATGGCGTTTGGCGTTATTAGAATTTTTCCCTTGATGCTTGGGTATTTTTTCTCGTAGTAATCCCGGAGTGCTGATGACACAACCACCATCATAGAAGTAGATTCAACCTGAATTTTTTCTCTTGATTTCGAAATTTTCAAAAGCAAACTTTTGCCTTCGAGTTCTATTTTCTCTTCAGGATATGGTGCGTTCATTTCCAGAATATGTGGAATGCCAGCTTTTTTTGACGCATTTACTCCGCTGCACATCATGTAAAAGCCACGCTCATAAATAAGATCAGGCTTGTAAATTCGGATTTGTTCTTCTAAAATTCTTTCTGCTTTTTTGTCATGTCTAATGAATTGTATATCCTTCAAACTTTGCCATGCCAATGCAGGAATAATGGATTTAAATTTATATTTTAATCCTGAATTTGTTAATGTAATTCCAAGTGTACCATACAAATGTTCTCCACCCAATATGCAAGTAACTACTTCATGTTCTTGCTCACGAAATGCCCCAATCACTTTTCTCATGTGTGTGCCCGGTCCTGATAAAGCCGAGAGATTGAGGTAGGGGTGCGCAGAATAATATAAAATTCTCATAACATGAGTTTTTCGAGCTTAGCGGTTACTGAATCAAGAGACCACTGCTCATGTTCTGAATTGATAAATAGAGAATTATTTTCAGATAAATTTAAAATTAAGTTTTTCAAATCGTGTTCCGGATTTAGAAGTAGGTAACCCAGTTTTTCTGATACAATAAATTCTGATACAAATCCTGGATCACCCATATAAACCAGTGGTTTTGAGAATGGTAATATTTCAAAAAACTTGGTAGTTTGATAGTGTTTGTTATGGTGAGCAAGGAAAATGAGACATGCATCGCTTTGTGCAATTCTTGCAAATAATTCATTTCCAATGGGCTGAGCCATTTTTACAATAGAAGGATGCGATTTCAAAAATGAAGAGAATCGCTGGTCTTTAGTGTAAATCTCAATTTCCAACTTATCATAAAATTCGGGATTTTGAGATTTCAGATTGTCCAATCCTATTGACAATCGCTCAAAATAGGGCTCCATTCCCATGTAAAGCGTCCCACCATATACTAGCCTTATTTTGCCATCATCAACTCTTTTTTGATTAAGATACATACCCAATTCATCCTGATCATAGAAGTGAGGCAGAACGTTGAACTCCGTATTGGTTTTAAGATAATCGCCTGAATGTTTTATTTCTTCCAACATAAATGGATTTGGACAAATGATTTGATCCGCTTGTTCAAATACTTCGTATTGCTTTTGTTTTTCAAACAAAAAATCCTCGTAACTGAGTTGAGGAATACCGTAATTCACTGCTGTTAACCAAGGATCGCGATAATCGAAAATGGCACGAAGATGAGGTAGTACTTTTTTAATTTGCGCAGCTTGATGAAGCAGGTTAAATGGAGCTCCGGTAGCGATCAAATTTTGAATTTTTTCGCGCTTAATGAGCTCTAGGGCAAAGTTGGGCATGAAGTTTTCCCAACCTAAAGCGATGTCGTATATGGTGCCGCGATATTTTGATCGTAGCGCTTTTAGTGCAAGTCGATATTGGATTTTCCCCAAACGCGAGTTAGCTCCAGAACTCAGAATTGGCGGGTATTTTCGAGCAAGGGAATGAATTTTAATATTCGCATGTTGCACATCTTTGGTCCAAGCACTTTCCTGATTTTTTAGAACGGAATCAGCTTTGATCACATGGACTTCAGTGCCTCTGGAAGCTAGGCCCTTTGCCAGTTTTGCCCACCTTCTGCCGCCTATTCCCTCATTAGGTGGGAAGTCATAGCAGAGTATTAGGGTTTTAGCCGGCATAGCGCGTTATAGATAAATTAATGATAACTGAAAAATCCATGAATTGCAGCGGCAACAGCATCCATTTGCTCTTTGCTAAGTTCTGGATACATGGGTATAGACAAAATGGTGTTACTGAAATGATGAGCCATTGGAAAATCTTCTGTTTTATACCCGCGATCTTTATAGCAAGCCAAAAAGGGCAGGGGACAAGGATAGTGGATTGCCACACCAATGCCTTCAGATTCTAGATGCTGCATTAGTGCATTGCGCTCTGTGCTTTGAATAACGAAAAGGTGATATACATGTTTGAATCCCGCCTTTAACTGTGGTATCTCAACCATTTCAGAATTGAGAACTTTGGAATAATAAGCAGCGTTTTCAATTCTTTTATTTGTCCAATTGTTGAGGTGTGGAAGCTTGGTTGAAAGTATTGCCGCCTGTAAACCATCCAGCCTTGAATTTCTTCCTTCAATGATGTGTTCGTGTTTTTTTAATTGCCCATGATTGGCAATCATTCTGGCTTTTTGAGCAAGTGCTTCATCATTGGTTGCCATGGCTCCTGCATCGCCATAAGCGCCAAGATTTTTTCCCGGATAAAAACTGAAACTGGCGGCATCACCAAAAGTACCGGCTAATTTTCCGTTGATTTCCGATGCATGACTTTGAGCGCAATCTTCAATCACTTTGAGATTGTGTCTTTTCGCAATTTGCATGATCTCAGGCATGTCTGCGGCTTGTCCGTAAAGATGAACCGGAATGATTGCTCTGGTTTTAGACGTAATTTTCTCTTCAATCAAATTTGCGTTGATGAGAAAAAACTCATCTACATCAACAAACACTGGGGTTGCGCCCACAGCAGATACAGCTTCTGACGTGGAAATCCATGAAATTGCAGGAACGATGACTTCATCACCTTTACCGAGCCCCATTGCTTGCATGAGGATTTCTAGAGAATCAGTTCCGTTTGCACAAGCAATTACATGGGCATTGCCACAAAATTTCGCAAATTCTTTTTCGAATACATTGGCATATTTGCCTGAAATGAATGCCGTTTCTTCAATCACTTTAGCGATTGCATTGTCGATATCATTTTTAATGGTATGATACTGTGCGCTGAGGTCAACAAATGGTACTTGCATTATCTTATTTTGCGTGCCGGATTTCCGGCGTAAATTCCTGGTTCGATTATGTTTTTGGTAACTACAGCGCCCGCTCCTACAACCACGTGGTCACAAATGCTGACCGGTAAAATGGTAGCATTGGAGCCCAAGGAAACGTGATTTCCGATCACTGTGTTTTTCCATTTGGATTTGTCGCCTCTTGCGGGGCCACCATCGGTGAAAGTATCATTGATAAACATTACGCCATGACTAACAAAACAATCATGCCCGATTTTCACCAATTCACAAATAAAAGTATGACTCTGAATCTTAGTTCTGTCGCCGATTTCAACCCCTTTTTGAATTTCTACAAAAGGCCCTATAAACACGTTGTTTCCGAGCTTACACTCATACATATTTACAGGTTCGTAAACACTTACATTTTCGCCAAACTCAACATTGCGAATTCCACAATGCATTATGCCTGGTTGGTTGGCTGAATCTTCCAAAATAAAACTCCCGTCGGATTCAATTTTATAATGTCTCTTTCTGCCATTAACAATGGAGAAAGGCGCTTCGAATCCAGGCATGTGTGTGGCTCTAATGTGACGATATATTTTCTCTTCCGGCCAACTCGTGTCGATTTGTTTTACGCCGCTAATTTCTTTTCTGAAATGAATGGAACAAGATCTGGATGGAAACAAATCTTCCTGTTTTTTCAATTCAAAATTTCCTTTTAGAATGTTTTCAATATTTTCCTTGAAAAGCTCAATGGAAGCCTTTTCGGTAAGATTGTAGAGCTCTTTAACGAAAATTCCTGAGCTGATTGGGAATCGTTTTTCGGCAATGATAGCCCCACTGTCAATGCCTACTTCTAAACGATGTATAGTGGTGCCAAATTCTTTAGCCTGATCGAGAATAGCGAAACTGAACTGATTGCAACCCCTATATTCAGGTAAAGGGGCCATGTGCAAATTGATTGCTAATACTCTGGCCTTGTCAATATGTTTTTTCTTGAGTATGCGATGATATTGAATAGAAATAATGAAATCCACTTCTGGCTTATCAAGTAAATCATCTATATTATCCAATACAGGAATGCCGTGATCAGAGGCATATTTACTTAATACATATTCAGTCCCAAAATGTGGATTGTCATTAGTTAAAATTCCCGCAATTTGAATATCGAATTTTTCCTTGTTTTCATTCAAGAATTTGAGACTGTGATACCCAATTGGTTTGGAGCCGAGAAAATAGAGCGTTTTAGGCATTTCGAAGCGACTTATAAATTTCTTCTATTGCATGTATAGAGCGCATACCTTCAAAGCCCATAACTACATCCTGACTTTGCCCTCGGTAATTGGCAATAAGAGCTTTTATCACTTGGTCATGATTGGAGCTAGTGCCTTGGTATTTGCCATAAGAATTGGGCTTGTCGGTATATTCAATCCCATCCTGCAAAGGATAGCCTTCAACATCCCAAAACTCAATTTTATTGAGGTATTTCCCACCGATTTTGATAGTGCCTTTTTCGCCCACAATGGTAATACTTCCTTCATAATTTTTATTGTAAACACAGGTGGTCCATACCAATGAGCCAATAGTACCACTGCTAAAGCGAATTACTGCTGCACCGGAGTCTTCGGTTTCTATTTTGTGATTTTGCGTGTCGAGGTATCCGCGAACATGTTCCACATCTCCACACCACCAAATAAGTAAATCAATGAAATGGCTTGCTTGAGTGAATAATGCTCCACCTTCCTGAGCAAGCTTTCCTCGCCAAGGTGAATCATCATAATAACCCTGATATCTGTTCCAAAGGATATCGCATTTAATCATGAAGATTTTGCCTAACATGCCTTTGTCTATTGCATCCTTGGCAAGACGAATAGGAACGTTAAATCTATTTTGTTTAACCACCCATAATTTGCGATCTGCGTTTGCTGCTGCTTGAACCATACGTGCGCAGTCGGTAACACTCAATGCCATTGGCTTTTCAACCAATACATTAAATCCTTTTTTCAATGCAGAAATGGCCATTTCAGCATGTAAAGCGTGAGGGGTAACTATATTGATTACATCTGCCTGGATTTCATGGAGCATTTTTTCGTAATCGGTAAATGCCAGGATTGGTCCGTACAAATTTCTTTGTTCTTCCAAAAGATTCTCGTCAATATCGCAAATTGCAGCTATTTCCGCATTCTCTTCTGCATCTAAAACAGCGATATGTCTTTTGCCTATACTGCCCGTGCCTACTATGGCAAAGCGTACTTTATTGTTTTCTGATATACTCATGATAGGGGCGTTGCACGCTTGACAAAAGTACGTTTTTTGCCTCGCTCAGGATTGAAAAAGTAGGAGGTAGTATTTATTATGATATGCCTGAAGTTCATTTTGTTCAAAAAACGCTTCTCCATTCATTTCAAAGCTATTGTTCAATAAGGTCTCCAGTGATTTTTCGTCGAATGCTGCGATGTTATTCAACGATGAATCTGCGTAGTAATCTGAGCGTATTCCCAATGGAGCGTACAATGTTTTGAAACCTGCATATAATCGCTCGAGATTGGCGCTGGAATAGGCAGCTACGCTCAAATCTACCCTGTCAAACAGTTTGAAACTTGGAATGGAAGGCTCAAAAAATTCAATGTTATTTGTTCCCAACACTTTTTGGTAATGACTTTGTGCTTTCAGATAATGTTCGGGATTGTTTTTTTCTATTGGATGCAGAAAAATAAACAACTGAATTTGTGGGTTTTGATTCAAATAAAGTTTGAGGAATGCTATTAAGCGGAGTTCTGAATCGTATTCGCCTACGCCCAAAGCATTATCTCCTCTTTCTATCCGTCGCCAAATTCCACTGCTAATGAAGCCTAAAGTATTGGTTTTCGGCGTTTTATATTTATTTAGTATGCCCTGAATTTGTTCAAAGTGAAATACCGGCCATTCTTCAAATCGATCTACCATCCAATTGGCCTTTAAATGTTCGTATTCCTGCTTTTGATAAGGGGCAGTGAAGGAGAAAACATCTGCAATTACAAATTGATAGAAATTTTTGATGGGATTGGAAGAAGGAACTTTGTGACAAATAATCTGATTTTTTTGAAGCAAGACTGCGGCAAAATTGGCGTCTTTATTGAATCCGCAGAAATAATAGAGTTTGGATATTTTATGTTTTCGGAGATGCTGAATCAGTCGTGCATTTTCAACTATTTCGAGCAAATTGAGCGCGTAAGAGCCCCGTTTAGAACTGACAATACTCAATGGAATGATCCACAAGGAAAATAATATCATAAACAAAACTTCGATTACTCGTTGCAACAACGATTGTTGAAGAGCCAAATCTTCTTTATGAAGAAATATTTTGGGTGATTCTCCGGTAATGGTAGAAATATAGGAGTAGCGTGCTTTCATGCTTTCGGCAGCGGCATCAAAAATGGCTGTATTTCCAATGCCGTGTACTATGGCTCCATCAGCATTTTTCCAAGAAAGGGCGAGTGCTTTTTTCAGGTACCGAAAACCAATCAAAAGGTCAGTATTGGCTCCTTGTTGCAGCCTGTAGGAATGAGATTGACTGAGTCCAGTATAGGCCAGACTATAAACATTATTTTTCCGTAGAACTGAATTGAAAAAACAGCGAAAATACAGGCCTATAACTCGAATGAGTGCCATGTTATTGATTCAAATCCTGCTGATTCAGGTACATGTTAAGTACTTGATCGAAGCTCTTACATTCATGCAAAATATGCTCTACAAATGCTCTAAAAGCACCTGATCCGCCTGCTACTTCCAGTATAATTTGCGCCCTACTTTTAACGTAAACAGGGGCATTGGAAGGACAAGCGCTAATTCCGACATTCGACAATAATTCAATATCGTTAATATCATCACCGATATAAGCCATTTCGCTCAGGTCTATTTGCAGTTTCTCGCAGTATTCTCTGGCTTTTTGCAGTTTGTTTTTTACACCTTGCTCCAAGTATTCAATCTTGAGTTTAGCGGCACGGCGTTCTACAATAGCAGTGTTTTCGCCGGTCATGATTAAAACGGGAATTTTCAAATATCTTAAAAAAAGAACCCCTGCGCTGTCAGAAGTATTGAATTTCTTCCATTCATTACCCGATTGATCGTAGTACATCCCGCCATCAGTCCACACTCCGTCAATATCGGTAATAACTAGTTTTGGGAGCTTCATCCTTCGTAAATAAAATAGCTCTGCATACCACTGTAGCGATTGCGTTGCAGTTTAATGTTTTTAAGACCAAAAACTTCTTGAAGCGCAATGGTTTCACCCGGAAACTCCTTGTCGTTTAGTTCATCAAACCCAAGTATGGATCCCTTTACCAGATGAGGTTTGATGAGTTCCAGACATCGTTTGGTAGGTTCGTAAATGTCAAAATCAAACCAAGCCAAAGCGATAATGGTTTCCGGCCTGTTTTTCAAATAGTTTGATAACTGAATAGAAGCATCTCCTTTTACCAGTGTGTTTTTACTGATATGTGAAAGCGGGCATTCTTTTTCGTGAAAATCCAACAAGGATTGAAGGTAGTTTTCATAGCCTTCTGTAACGCTCAAAGCACCTTCGATAATTGCCTCGTGTGCACCGTCTTTACCATCTACGGAAGGGAATCCTGAGAACGTATCAAAACCGATTAATTTACGATTGTGATTAAAAGGTTCTAAAATGCCTCTTAAATTATTTAGCGTTACCAGATTTTGACCCCATCTAACACCAAATTCCATTATAACCCCATGAACATCAAGCACTTGCTTGTATAGTTCGTGAAAGAACAATGACTTGGTTAATTCTTGTCTTTTCTGAAAAATGCCAGAATTGGCAATTACTTCATTGTCTGGAATAGGACAATTTCTGAATGCCTCTGCGATGTCTGTTCTTCTGCTGATTTCATCTTGTGATGCGAGCGATTTCAGCGTTATTTCTTTACTCATATTTTAGGCTATGAACTGGGGATAGATGATTTCATCGCGTGAAATATCGCGATTTAGTTTTTTACCGATCAATTTATCTTTTTCTATCCATTTGAATCCATCTCCTGGAGAGAGTAAATGAATGTCTAATTCAGTTAACACATATCCGGCTGGCAAATCTTTGATGGATGCAATGGAACGTTCCAGTTTTACTTTAGCACTCTCAACGCCTTCTGCAATAAAAATATCTTCCACTCCCATAGACATATCGAGCAGTCGAATATCCCGAACCATGCGGTTTACGCCATCCGGACCCAAAGAACCTGCCTGATCTGTGCCCTTCATTCTGCGATCGAGGGTGATATGTTTTTCAACGATTTCAGCACCCAAAGCCGCAGCGGCAACAGGAGCGGAAATTCCAATAGTATGATCTGAAAATCCGATTTTGTAATCAGGATAATTTTTCTGCAAATACTTAATGGTATTGAGATTTACATTAGTAGGATGGGTAGGGTATTGAGAAACACAATGCAAAATGGAAATGTTATTGTGATAACGACTAATTACTTCCAATGCATCATCCAATTCCTTTTTTCCTGCCATTCCTGTGCTTAGAATAATCGGAATTTTAGTTTCTGCCATGGCCGCCAATAACGGCAAATTGGTGAGATCACGACTAGCAACTTTCAGTTTATCTGGACTGAAATAACGCATCATACTCAAACATCCTACGGCACAAAGCGTTTCAACAAATTCTAGTCCTTTAGATTTGGCATGTAAATAAACTTCATAATGTTCTTCATCGGTGAGTTCTAGTACTTCGCGATGTTTCCCATAGGTTTGCCCGAATGAATGCGGACTATCGTAAGGCTTATCCATGGCCGATTTAGAAAGTTCTTCTTTCAAATCACGCTTGGTAAGCTTCACTGAATCCATACCTTTTAGATCCATTCCAAAAAGATTTTCTTCAATAGGTCTGGAAATAAGATCAATAATAAGTTTGGCTATATCAACTGAACCATTGTGGTTCTGTCCTATTTCGCCTATCAGATAAGTGTGTTTCATTCTTATTTGGAGTTAAGCGCAATTTGTGTCTTCATGCTTTGCAATAATGCGTGGTTACTGTCAATGGCTTGAAGCAAATCATCCGCGCTAAAGTCGGGGTTTCTATTAAATAATGTTGAGAATAAATTTTGTGCAGCATTAAAATCACCTGCTGTATCGATAGTCAGTCGTATATCTTGTCGATTTGCAAAAGGCAATGGCACAGGCAGAAACAAGGTTTTGAATAGAGCTTTGTGTTCGTAAACGTAATTAGTAACGTGCTCTCTATACAAGGCTTCCTGGGTGCTTGAGGCAATTTTTTTCAGAAAATCAGCCCTCATAATTTCAGCAAATAAACCAATGTGAGAGCGCATAATTGGAGTGCCGTCAGGAAATTCAAAACTGATATAGTCGTACTCAGAATTTTGAAATTCAGTGATTAAAGTCTGAAGATATTCCGCGCTGAGAAAGGGATTGTCAGCACAAATTCGCATCACATTATGGAGGTCAAAATGCTCCATAGCATCAAGAAATCTTTTCAATACGTCATTTTCATCGCCTCTGAAGCATTTTACACCCAATTTTAAGGCGAGTTCTTCAATTGGATCATCTTTTTTGGAAAGAGTTGTTGCAACAAGGATATTGGCAGCAGGCAATACTGTTTTGATACGTTCAATAATCAGTTCAGGAATACTGCAATTATTATGAAATGGCATCAGCATTTTACCCGGCAATCGGGTAGAACCCGTTCGGATTTGAAGAATAGCAGTAGGATATGATTTTCCCATACTTTGCAAAGGTACTAATATCAGTCAGCTTGATAGTGGCTGCTACTATTCAAAACAGTATTGCAAAGCAAATTGTTAGGGCTATTGCACCAGAAAATGCTTGGACTCCGCATGATTGGCAGAGCTCAGACGCATTGAATAGAATCCAGGACTTAATCCTAAATTGAGTTCCAATTTTCTAAGTGCATCAAAGTCCGGCATCACAATTTCGGTATATACGAGCACACCTGCTGAATTGTAAATGTCGAGGCTAATTTGTTCCTCCTCAAATTTTGAATCAATAATTAGATTGAAGGATCCTTGATTTGGATTCGGATAAAGCATGGTTTCATTAGCATCCGGAAATTTGATATTCGCTCTTTGCTCACCGGCATAAATCTCCTGACCTTCTGGCGGGGCGAATCCTCCGGCAATTTGGATTTGGCAAAATTGACCGTAGTCACCTTGTTGTTCTCCAACAAAGGGTTTTACACCTACTCTATAACAAGCGCCTGGAACGACAGTAATTTCTCCTAAATTGATTATTGGATCTGGGCTGTTTATCAGTTGAGCCGCACCAATCGGCGTAAAAGTGGGGTCGCCACATTGAATAGGAGCGAATTGCCAGATATAGTTAGTTGCATTTTGAACAAACTCACAAATCATATTCCCACCTACTCCAAGCACCACATTACAATATTGGGCCTCAGCATAAGTATATGGAAGAGGTCCGGTTATCATGAAACAACCGCCACCATAAGGTCCCCATTGACCGCAAATTTGGGCGCGCACTCTAACATTGTAAATTTTATTGTACCGCATTTGCGGAACGTCCGAAAGTTCGATTATACTTGATCCCGGCAGTGACAGTGCTGTAAAAACGGTATTACCATTATCTGTAGAGAATTCCCATCCAATAATTTGAGAGGCATTCAAATAAGCAACGGACATTACGCTTTGATAGATATCATAGGTTTGCCCACAACTTGCAGCTAGAATGGAAGTGTTTGGCTCTGACTCCATTATAATTGTAGAAGCTGAGCCATATCCGCACCATATACCTGCAATCATCACCCTACAGTAAACCTTGTAAGTTTTATTATAACAGATACCTGTAATGGTATTTAGATTGACTTGGGTAGAAATCCCATTGACTTCTCTAAAAAACTCTTCGCCTGAAGCTACACAAACCAGTTTCCATCCGGTTTTTTGAACAGGGCCAGGACTTGCAAAAAACTCTCGGGAAATTATTTCATTGATGCTGTATCCATTGCCTGAAGGGCCAAAATTGAGGTATTGAGGACGAAGAAATAGCTCAGGTATTTGTTCAAAACAAACATTGAAGTTTCCGGCTCCAGGTACATCATTTACAGAGTGAACCCGGATATGATAAGTTTGTCCTGTTATTAAGCCGTAATGAATCAATTCTTCCCCACCAATTCCTACAACATCATTAACACATTTAACATTAGCATTAGCGTTGGTGATGAGCTGAACTACAACATCAAATGCACTCGTAGTTACGGTAACTTTTATTCCAACAAGATCTCCTGGGACAGTAGGAGCGGGTGCAACAAATGTGTAAAATAAATCATCATCTGCAATTCCCGAACAGGCCGGAATTGCAGAAGCAGTTGCTGTGTTAACATTACCTGCATAACTATTACAGGCTCCGCAAGCCCCTAAGGTAATGTTTTGTGTTCCGGGATTGTCTTGTGAATACGCTGTGAATACAGCCGCACATAGAGACAGCAGCAGGACTAATAGTTGCTTCATTTTGCTTTGAACTATGAATGAGAACTAAAGGTAATTAAAATCCTTTAATATCCCGAATAAGAAATTAGATTATAGTTCCGGCGGCTATTGTTTCATTGCTGTGTTCGTCAATAAGAATAAAGGCTCCTGTATTGCGGTTCCTTGTATATCTGTCTGAAAAAATGGGCGATGTAGTTCTGATGCTTATTCTTGCGATATCATTGGCTGCAATCGACTTGTCTTCTTCATTTCGATGAAGGGTATTGATATCGAGCTTGTAAGTTATTGCTTTAATAACCGCTTTTACTTCGCGACTGGTATGTTTGAGAATATACTTTTTTCCTTGAACCGGACCGGTTTGATTGAGCCAACACACTAACGACTGCAAATCCTGACTATTTTCAGGTTGATTACCCGGCCTTACAATCATATCTCCTCGGCTAATGTCAATTTCATCAGTAAGCGTCATTACAACGCTTTGTGGTGCAAAGGCTTCTTCTAATTCCTCTTCCCCGCAATAGATTTTTTCTATCGTTGTTTCCAAACCAGCTGGCAAGACTAAAACTTTGTCGCCGGGCTTAAAAATTCCTCCGGCTATTCGTCCTGCATATCCTCTAAAATCATGAAATGCAGTGCTATGCGGACGAATTACATATTGCACAGGAAAACGACAATCGATTAAATTTTGATCAGAGCTGATATGTACTGTTTCCAAGAGATGCAGCAATGTTGAACCTTGGTACCAATTCATGTTTTCAGATCGGTTTACCACATTATCACCATTCAGTGCAGAAATCGGTATAAAATGGATGTCTTTAATGCCCAATTTTGCCGCAAAACGCTCGTATTCCAGCATTAATTCATTGTATCTACTTTCACTATAATCAACTAAATCCATTTTGTTGATACAAATCACCAAATGAGGGATTTGCAAAAGCGAAGCAATAAATGAATGCCGATGCGTTTGTTCTGTCAGTCCTTTGCGCGCATCCACCAAAATAAGCGCAAGATTGGCTGTAGATGCTCCGGTAACCATATTTCGGGTGTACTGAATATGGCCGGGAGTATCTGCAATGATGAACTTTCGTTTTGGGGTAGAAAAATAGCGGTAGGCCACGTCAATGGTAATGCCCTGCTCCCTTTCTGCTCTTAATCCATCAGTGAGTAATGATAAATCGATGTGTGCTAATCCCTTGCTTTCAGAAGCTTGAGCCACGCTTTCCAACTGGTCTTCAAAAATGGATTTCGAGTCGTACAACAACCTTCCTATTAAGGTGCTTTTTCCATCATCCACGCTGCCAGCCGTGGTAAAGCGCAGCAAACTCATATTTCGTTCCATTTCGCTCATCAGAAATAACCCTCCTTTTTACGATCTTCCATGGCACTGGCTGATCTTTTATCATCAGCTCGGTTTCCTCTTTCTGTTTGACGGCTGGCTTCTAGTTCAACAATAATTTTGTCCAAGTCATCTGCATCGGACTCAATTGCACCAGTAATGGTTAAATCACCCAATGTTCGAAACCTCACTTTCATTTTTACAATCTCTTCTCCTTCTCGCAAACTCAGATGTTCAGAATAGGAGAGGATAATGTCATTTCTCAGAACACAATCGCGTTCATGTGCAAAGTATAGACTTGGGATTTGAATATTTTCTTTTTTGATATAATGCCAAATATCGGTTTCGGTCCAATTACTCAGTGGGAAAACTCTAAAATGTTCGCCTTGACTTTTATGACCATTAAACAAGTTCCAAAGCTCTGGCCTTTGATTTTTGGGGTCCCATTGGCTGAACTCATCGCGGTGGGAGAAAAATCGTTCTTTAGCTCTGGCCTTTTCTTCGTCTCGTCTTGCTCCTCCTATGCAAGCATCGAATTTATACTCTTCTACAGTATCGATTAAAGTGGTAGTTTGAAGCTTATTTCTACTCGCATTTAAGCCTTGTTCTTCTTTAACTCTACCTGTGTCGATGGTTTTTTGAACAGAGCCAACTAAAAGCCGGGCATTTAACAAATTAATTAGCCAGTCTCGGTATACTATGGTCTCCGGAAAATTGTGACCGGTATCAATATGTACTAGGGGGAAAGGAATGTTCTGTGGGTAAAATGCTTTTTTAGCCAAGTGGGTAACTACAATGGAGTCCTTGCCACCTGAAAAGAGTATGCAGGGATTCTCAAACTGAGCAGCCACTTCACGTATAACGTATATTCCTTCAGACTCTAGTTCTTCAAGATGGCTGAGTAGATAAGTATGCATTAGGCTTGAATAATTTTAGACAAAATAAAGACCTTAAGTTCATTTACACAAGCATCGAGGCTGAGCTTGGTAGTATTGATAACACATTCAGGATTAGTAGGAATTTCATAGGGGGCAGATATTCCGGTGAAATCTGGAATTTCGCCAGCACGGGCTTTTTTGTAAAATCCTTTAACGTCTCGATTTTCGCATTCTTCCAGCGAGCAATCGACATAGATTTCGATAAAATCTTTTTCCGGAAATCGAGCGCGAATTTTATCCCGATCGGCTTGTATAGGTGAGATAAATGCAGATAAAACTACCAAGCCAGCATCATACAATAAATAGCTGAGTTCAGTAATTCGGCGCAAATTCTCTTCCCTATCTGAAGCGCTAAATCCCAGATCACTATTGATGCCTTTTCTCACATTATCTCCGTCAAGAAGATAAGTATGTATGCCTTCTGCGAACAAAATCTCTTCCAATTTCCCGGCTAAGGTCGACTTGCCTGAACCTGATAGTCCGGTGAACCAAATAACATAAGATCCATGCCGCATAAACTTATTGCGCGCTTCTTTGTCAATCTTATGATGATGCTGAATGGTATTTTTATTTTGTTTCACTTTTAATCAGTCTTAAATTATTCAATTCTTTAATCTGTAGCTTGCCGCTGTTTAAATACCAGATTACAGCAATTATAGCTAATAGAGCGGTTATAAATAATTTATAGGGTAGATTTAAATCCTTAGAAAGAAAAGCCAATGCAGAAATAAAGAGCAAAAGCAATAGATTTTGAATCGGGTAATATTCTTCTGTAATATACTTTTTTAGAGATTTGATATAGAATCCTGAAAAGCCCATATAAAGATAAGCAATAAATGATGCCGCAATTGCTCCATGTATTCCTGCCAAGGGAATGGCAATCAGGTTCAATAAAATATTCAATGCACCTGCAAAAAAGCTTATTTTAAGCATGATAATAGTCTTTTCATTAAATATGGCTCTATCGATGTTGGCAGTATAGAACGGCCTATAACAAAGCGCCATTATAATTAGAATGGAATAGCTGTAGGCATCTTGAAATTCTGGCTTAGGGTACAAGTACATCATAATTTCTTTCAACCAAAGACACAATCCGAAAGCCGCAAATAAGCTTGCTGAAAACCAAAGACGGGTAATGTTTTTAATTAGACTTGAAGCTTCCGCCTGCCCTTTTTCACCTTGAGATAGCAAATTAAAATAGATAGGAGAAATTACGGTATTGACGGATTGTTGAAAGGAGCCAAAATAATTTGCAAAGCCATATCCGATATTATACAATCCAATTTGCGCCATGCTCACGGATCCGAAAGCGCCCCTATATATATCCAGCATGGCTCTGTCGGCATTGTTGATTAAGTAGGAAGAATAAGATTTTGGAATTAATGGCAAGGCGATTTTAATCCTTGCGAAAATATACTTCCTATTAAATCTAAAATTGGGGCGAATTTTAATAAAATAGTATATATATATGGAGTAATATAAAAACTCAAATAACTTAGCTAAAAACATCGAAATGAACCATCCAAAGAAGCCCATTTTGAAATGGTAAATGGTGATGAAAGTAGTTGTAATTGTGATAACACCACTGATTAAAGTGGAAATATATACCAGTTTGTGATTTGCTTGGAATTGGCAATGGCGTACACCAACATTTTTTATAAAATCAAAAAATGCTACAGGAATTATATTCAATAAAATAAACCATATAAATAAATCATCTGAAATGCGATTTTCAAAAATAAAGTATAATGAAATTCCAATTATTACCGCGAATAGTAATCTATAAAGTTGCAGAAACCCTAGGAATTGAGACCAAATTTCTCGGTAACTTTCTCTTTGTTTGTAGTATGAATTTTGTAATAAATTGGTGAGTCCTAAATCGCTAAATCCTGCGAAGATCCCAATATAGCCAAATGTGAGTCCGTAAATTGCATAGTCTTCAGCACTCAGATATTTATTTATGAGAGGGAGTATAAAAATATTCGCAATCAATGGCATATACATAGCCAAATAGTACAGCATTGATTGGGAAATGATTTTTCGGAGCATACTCAAAGATTCCAAAAATCTGGTTTAAATGGAGCGTAAACCGAGTCTGGATTTAAAACATCCTTCTCTGATTGGAACTTACCCAGCAAATTAATCGGATTTTCATCTACTTTTAAAGCATGAGCTATGCCTTGCTCAACCATTGTTGATGCATATTCTGAATTGTTTTCTACATTTTGAAGACTGAAGTTGATGGTGCCACTGCCTATGGCATCGAAAAAGGTGGTAGAATAAATGCTAATTTGTATTTCCGAAAGGTTTAATAAAACCATCAAATTGTCGGATTTATCCATCACACGTACATTGGGGAGGCTCGCACTTGCTTCAATTTTTTCTAAACCGATCTGTCGGGGATGAGGTTTCACTACGATCACATATTCAGCATTGTTTTTAATTATGTCTGATAATTTCCTGGTGTAATCAGCGTAGAAGTCAGGCAAATTAGTTTGAGTGCATATAGCTATCACTTTTTTGTTTTCTAAGCGATACTTCTTAATGAATTTTTTTATTGATTCTTCAGAAATGGACGGATGGTATTGGTATTTTCCTATGATTTTAATCTGTTCCGATTTGTATTCGTTGCCTAATAGCAATTCGGTTTTCCAAAATTCGCCAAAAACCAAAATTTCATCTGCAAATAATGCCCTCTCACAAATCCCGCTCCATTCAGGTGGGTACGAATAATAATAATCTTCACGAGATATGAGCCCATGCTGAAGCTCAATTGCTTTGATTTTTTGAGATTTACATGCCAAAACAAGACCCTCATTATGATAGTGGGGAGCAAAGTATATAGCGTCAGGTTTTACAATTTGAAACACGTATTTCCAACTTCTGAAATCATCAAATAATTGTTGAATCTGTGATTTGAAATTGTTTTTCAATAAGGCATCATTTACATAAAGAACATCACTCTTTTGGTAGGTTTTTTGAAGTGCTTTGAGCAATAGAATATCGTCTTGGTCTATGCGCAAAAAACGTCCGCAGTTAAAGACTTCAGATCCATTTAATTCTTGTCCGCATTCAACTATACCTCGGTTAACTTCGTTGTAAATGTATAAGCATCTGTTTTGGCCGGCAGCTTGAACCAAATTGTATGCATTTGATGAAATGTTCTCCGCTTTTTCTGATGTCACAATATTGCCGCCTGTGTAAAGTATAATCGACCTCGCTTGTAACTTAGAAATCTTCTTTTTATTTAACTTAAATATCTTCTGATTTTGAATTCTTTTTAATGCTGTGAAAATTTGTTGATATAGTATCGATTTGTCCCAAATAATTCTACTTACCGATCTACTTCCTACTGCTGTTTTGTGGTAAGCATGTTGAAAAATTTTTAGCAGGTTGAAGTCCCCACAATCCAGTATTTCCGGCTCTGTTAAAGTTAGATTTAAACTAATCTTAAGTTCCTTCAATGAGATCTTGGCCATTTAAATCAAATTTTGATCTCGGCAAATACTCACAATACCTTCAAATTCCAAGATAGATTTCTGCTGTTTTTCTGCTACCTCCAGCAATTCACGCTCACCGTCGGCATAAGCTAAAAAATGCAATAAGTCATATAATGAAGCATTTTGCTTTTGCCACGATGCCTCACTTGGATAAAGATCTCGCTTTCCTAAAAAAGGTTCACAATATTGAACTTTCCCTGTATATTTTTGATTGATTTCTAATGCTCTTACTAATCGAAAATACATGTCAACCGTTTCATTTATCCCTTTGTATGAGAGTATGGATTCATTATCGAAACTGGTATGATATTCAGGATATTGCTTATACATGGTGCGCATCAAGCTGCCTACCGGAAAATTAAAGCCAGGCGCACAAAACTGTCGCTCATCACTTCCGCCAACTGCAAAATCTAAAATTTCTTTTTCAACGTCTTCATAATGCAACACATGTTCGGCAATTCTATCGGCCAAACTATTGCCTTGTCGCGATCTTTTATAAGTGTATTTGCCCTCATGTCCAACACAGGTTATTACATAGCCTGCTTCTAGATTTTGAAGAAGCTTTTGGCCTACTCGACTCAAATAGGCAATGATTCCGATGGTTTCCGGAGCTATTACGAAGCGATATGTATAACGGCGTTCCGGTATTTTGGAAATCTTATCATAAAGAAATGACAATACTAGGGGTCCCGAAAGCTCATTAACGGCCATGCTAGGATGGCATAAATATGAACTAAAAAGGATCTCTTTTTCCGACTTTCCGGGTAATACATATTCACCATAAGTGAGGCTTCCCGGCTTCTTCTCCGATTTTATAACCGCCTTGTATATGCCATTTTTAGGCAATGCATTTTTAGCGTTTTCAGATAGACAAAATCCCCAATGATCTTTATAATAACTGGTTATGTACGGAACGGCATTAGGAAGTGCCGGAACGGTGTATAGATGAGGCTCTAGTTGCTCCCAACTCAGCTCTGAATTAACCGGAATGCTATAATTTACAACATGAAGATTATTCTCTTTAAACTTGCAAATGATAGACCCGTTAGGACATTCTAACCAAGCATCTTCTATGTTCCATTCCAATGGAATTTCCCAATCAAACACTCTTGTGCCCGAAGGAACCTCATATAATTGAAGTGGAATTATTTCCTGAAGAATTTCAAAACTTTTGCGCAAATCATTGCCTGTTATGCTGCGACAAAGCGGCCATAACTTGCGGAAATACTGCTGTATTTTATATTCCTGATCGCTCATTGAAGCATGCTCCACTTTAAAACACTGTCTTCGCTGATGGTTTCAACAGCCTTTTTTCCGATTACTTCCGCAATATCTTTTGGGCTAATGCCATGTGCGGGCCTCTTCCAAGTTAGATCTGATTCTTCAATTGTTTTCCCGGCTGGAATTTCCCTTGAAGACACTAAACTGCGTCTGGCATTCCTGCGCGCCGGCGCTTCTTCTGGTAATGCCGTTAAATCAAATGTTCCTAAAGTACTTTTTAGATGCGCCCATTTTCCCCAGAAAATTTTTAAATCTTCTTTGTCCATGGCATGATAATGATCATTGCCGGGTAAAGTTTTGTCATGGCTAAAATGCTTTTCTATCACTGTAGCCCCTACTAAAATGGAGTTTAAAACGTTTTCCATTCCGGCAGGTAAAGTATGATCAGAATACCCAGGAACGGCTTCAGGAAAATGTTTGATCAGCCCCTTAATCATTCCCAAATTGGCATTATGATCTGCGGTTGGGTAATTTAGTACACAATGCATCAAACACAATGGATTCCCTGATTTGGCAATCGTTTCAACAGCTTGTTGAACCTCCCATAAATATGAAGCACCGGTTGACAAAATGATCGGCTTGCCAAATGAGCATTGCAACTCTATAAATGGCAAATTGGTAATATCGGAACTGCTTATTTTGAAAACAGGCATCAGCTCATTAAGAAATTTAGCGGATTCTGCATCAAATGGGGTGCTCATAAATTCAATACCTGCCTGATCACAGTATTTCTTGAGCTCTTCGTATTCTTTTTTCCAGAATTTATCATACTTCTGAAAGAGTTCAAATTGACTTCGGGTAGGTTCTTTGGTGATGTCCCAGTAGTATGGACTGTCCTTAGAAGCGATGGTTTCAGCCTTGTAAGTTTGAAATTTGATAGCTTGGGCTCCCCCTTCTGCGGCCTCATCTATTAAGCGTTTTGCTAGGTCCATAGAACCTTCGTGATTAACGCCTGCTTCAGCAATAATATAGGGGTCCCGCAACAAATTGGGGCGGTATGATTTTAAATAGTCGGTAAGTTGCATGGGGCAAATTTCGTGATTGACAGTAGAACTAAAGCAATATTTCGAATAAAAATACACATTTCGAACCGATTGATGCGCTTGATATTACTTACCACCAAGTTCTCCGAAAATTCCCTTGATTTTCGGATCAAATTATCACTATCAGAAAGTGCTTACACTTGGCTAATGTTCTTTTTAGCGATTGTAGCTTAAATGCAGATCAATACTTTGCAGAACATCTCACCACACCGTCCAGCCACCTTCTACTAGCAAGTTGTCGCCTGTAGTATAACTTGATGCATCGCTCAATAAATAAATTAAGGCACCTGCTACTTCATGGTTATAGCTCAACCTCCCCAGGGGTGAGAAATTAGCAAAGTTTTCCTCAAATTTTGCCTCATGATTATTCCAAACGCCATGCGGGGTAATCATATTTACACGCACGCCTTTAGCAGCCCAATAGCTCGCTAAATAACGGGAAAGCGCGTCAATTCCGCCTTTGGAGGCTGAATATGCTGCGGGACATCCCAAGCTGGTTCCTTTGTATAAATTCTGATTGGGTGCCACTACGCTGTATGTAGATGGAATATTAATAATACTTCCTTTTCCTTTTTCAGCCATAAAACTGCCAATCACCTGACACATCAAAAAAGTTCCTTTTAAATTAACATTAACTACCGTGTCCCAGTTTTCTTCAGAAACACTTTCAAAAGGTTCAAATTTGAGATGACTCTTATTCTGATGAGCATTTACTAATCCGTCTATCCTTCCGAAATGCTCAATTACCGTTGTTTTCAGCGACTCTATTTGAGATTTATCGCTTACATCAATTTCAAAACCCAACATTTTCCGTTGGTGTTTTTCATTAAGAATTTTTGCAAAATCATTCGGGTTTGCTTGAGGTATATCAACCACCACTACTATGCCGCCAAACTGCGCAATCGCTTCACAAAAAGCCTTACCCACCAAACCACAAGCTCCGGTAACAATAATTACCTTTTCATTCAATTCAAACTTCTGTCGAAAATCAATCTCGAATGGATCAGTAGTTCTTTTAATATTGTCCATATTTATAAATAATAAGGCTATTTATATTGATGATTAATTAAATTTACGGAATACTGGTTTGATTTCCGGACCTATAAGATATTTTTGATATCCATCTTCCAAAGCTTTTGAAAAAATATCACAACTTTCATCAAAAGCCGCTAGCATAAAGTCAATATCTTCAATGGTATGACTGTAACATGGCGAAAGTATTCCCTGATACAAAATGCCTCTGCGAATCATTTCCTGCATAAACAAAGTCCTGAAAAACATGTCAGGTTCTTTATTCATATTTTTAACTATTAATCCTACACTCCAGTTAAATCCTGTAAGTTGAAAATAGTCTTGTAATGACTTCCGATTTAATATTTCATTAACCCCTTTGATAAAATAATCCCCAATAGCATGATTGTGTGGAATTACAGGTTCTTTTTCAAAAACATCAATGGTGGCAAGGCCTGCCGCTATAGAATGAGTTTCACCACCATGGGTGGTACTCACCAGAAATAATTTGGGTTTTCCTTCCCTTTTTATTCCTCCAATTTCCATTACTTCTTTGATGCCTGTTAGTGCACAAAATGAAAATCCATTGGCTATGCCTTTTCCCCAAGTGGCCATATCGGGCTTAGCATTGAATTTACGAATGCTTCCCGGAAAATCGGTTTTGAATCCGGTAATCATTTCGTCCATAATCCATAATGCACCATGCTTATGAGCTAGATCTATGGCCTTTTCGAAGAAATCCGGTTGAATGGGAATCCATTTTTCGGGTTCGCTAATAACGCATGCAATTTGCCCGGGATACTCATTAAACAAGCGCTCCAAATCCTGAAGATCATCTTGCTTGTATAAAACAGTCATATCCTTTATTTCAGGAGGCACTCCGAAATCACATGCCGTTGATCCTATAAACCAATCGTCATAGCTGTAAAAAGGATGTTCAGCCGGACGAGCAATGAGTTTTTTGCCGGTAAATGCTCTTGCCAACTTTACGGCTGCAGTTGTCACTACAGAACCATTTTTAGCAAACTTTATCATGTCATGTTGAGGCACTAAGGACAGAAATTTTTCTGCCATTTCACGCTCAATCACAGAGGGGCGGCTGAAATTGACTCCTTTTTCCAGTTCTTCTCTCACTCTTGCCAAAACGGGCTCGTAAGCATGGCCAAGCGAAACAGCAGTCAAACCCATTAATGTATCGAGGTATTTATTACCATCAAGATCCCAGCAATAAGCACCTTTACCATGTGTGATGGCAGCCGGTGAGTTTATCGGAAATTGATCATCACCTTTAGAATAAGTATGCGCACCCCCTGGAATCAAAGTGTGGATCTTGTTTCTGTACTCATCGCTTTTGGCGAAATTACTGATGTTGGGCAGTGTTTTACTTGAATTCATTTCACTATTCGGTCTTCATTCAAGCTTTTTTTTAAGCCTGAATTAATTTCACTTTCTTTATTAATCTCGAGAATTTCGGGTTTGCGTTTCAGCAATTGAACTACTTCTTCAATACTGAAATCAGGCTTATTTTCAAGTTCCCTAAATATGGTTCGCACGGCATTTAAGTCCATTATTGTATCTACTGACAGCTTAAATTGATACTCGGGATGTGCTTTTTTCCAGAAACATTTCACCGTCTTTTTGATGTAGGGACAAACATGCTCCCGATCCGAAAGTAATTTCGCTTCTTTCCACGCTTTTTCAAGCGCATTGTAGCTAAAAACTTCGGTGTCAAAGCCATCTTCCAAATAATTAGGTTCATGATTTGAATTGGAGCAATATTCAGCACCTGAAGCAAAGTATTGGTCCACTACAAAATCTACCACTTTACCTGAATGCAAAGGATTATCAGCACAAATTCTGATGATATGATCAGGAAGAGGATGGTATTGTTGAGCCGCTTGATAAAATCGGTCTAGTACATCCCAATCACTCCCCCTATAACAAGCAACTCCATGAGATTTGCAAAATTGTTCTATAGCATCATCTTCAGGCAGGGTAGTAGTAGCAATAATGAGATCAGCTTCATTTTTACGCGGAGCAATTCTACTTATAAGTCGCTCCAGGAGCAATTTTCCTTCAATGTCCATCAAGACTTTTCCGGGCAACCTGCTGGAGCCCATTCGAGCTTGAATGATGATGAGATTCATTGCAGGTCAGGATTAAATATGCTCATGTAACATTTGTCCACATATTCACCACCTGCAAAAACATGGGCTTTCAAAACAGCTTCCGTTGTGAATCCGGCTTTTTCGTAAGAGCGAATTGCTGCTGGATTATTAGCATAAACAGCAAGAAGGATTTTTCGCAAATTCAATGTTTTAAAGGCATATTCTGCAATTGCTTTGCAAGTTTCAGTGCCTATGCCTATGCCTCTGTGCTCTCTCGAACCTATGAGAATTCCTAACTCAGCGGTTCTTGAAATCCAGTCGAAACGATCGAGTTTTACATTGCCAATATGTTCTTCGGAATCATTCATGCAGATGGCTAACATTACGGCATCTTTTGATTCAGTAACCGAGCTGAGATATTTCCTTAAATCCTGAATGTTGCTCGGGAAAGTACCTGATGCCAATCCCAGTGTTGTTTCAGGGTCGTTTAGCCATGACAAATAAGCATTGCTGGCATCATCTGCACTAATTGATCGGAGATAGAAACTGTTGGTTCGAATGAAGCGATTCATGCTTTGTGCTTTTGATCTAAAAGATTAGAGTACCTCGTCATAGCATCTTCATCTTTGGTAAGATTTTTATCATGCATCCTGTAGCGATACAAGGGGATAATCAGATTATAAATAGCATAGTTTTTTTCCCATCTAATTCTCAGATCTTCCTCTTCTCTGGCGCGGAAATTTTCATCGTATAAGCCAATTTCGAACAGATAGTCTTTACGAAACATGATCCCACAAGCAATGGGGGTTTTTTCAGCTGAAACATGAAGTAAATGATTGCCTCTGTCATCTACATGGTAGTAGTCTGTGGATACGGCATCGATGCTATTATTCATTTCTAGAAATAGCTTCTGAACCATGAGCATATCGTGATGTATATAATCATCGGCATCTAAAAAAACAATAAATCGACCTTTTGCTTTTTGAACACCAAAATTTCGTGCTCCTGCTAGCCCCAAATTTTCTTTCAGAATGAAAACTCTAATCTCATCCTGATAGTTCTCTAGTACTCTTTTAGTATTGTCGGTACTTGCATCATCAATGAGCAGAATTTCATACTCATTTCTACTCAAACTTTGATCCAGTGCACTGCGTATGGCGCGCTCAACATATTGTGCATAGTTGTAACTGGTAATGATAAGTGAAACCATGCTATTAATTTAAAAATACAATTCGAATATACTAAGAACATAATTAAGCTCCAGCACCATTTCGAGGCTTGATTCTTCGCTTCTTTTCTCCTGTATCGCCATAGCCGCTGTTTTCAGGGTCTTCGCCGTAGCCATAACCATAACCGTAACCATAGCCAGAACCATAAGCATAGCCATAACCATAGCCATAGCCATATTTGTATGCGTACTTGCCGTAATAGTATCTCCAACGCTGATGTTTAACATTGTTCAGCAAGAGGCAATTATGACTGAGTTTATTGAGCCCCAGTATTTCTTCTAAATGGCGAACACCTTGTTTGGTCGCTTTTTCAGTATTTAATACAAATACGCCGGTATCAGCTAATTTTAGAAGCACTAAGGAGTCACTGATAAGCATCAATGGAGGGGTATCGATAAAAAGGAAGTCGTAAGATTCCGCTGCTTCTTCAAGCAACATCTGTACCTTATCACTGAGTACCAATTCCGATGCGTTTGGAGGAACTGGACCAGCTGTTACGATATCCAGATTTTCTACTTGAGTAGGAATTATACAATCGGCTAATTCTGCTTTTCCAATGAGTAAAGTGGAAACCCCACTAATATTTTCGACGCCAAAATTCTTGTGAACTTTTGGTTTGTGCATATCGAAATCCATAAGTAAAACTCGCTTGTTTGCCTTGGCGAAAATGGCCGCGAGATTGGCAGAAGTAAAGGTTTTTCCTTCGCCCGGATGCAGTGATGTTACCAAAATTATTTTGGTTTTTTCACCGGGAAGCAAGTATTGCAAGTTTGTTCTCAATGAACGGAAAGCTTCGGCAACATTTGATTTTGGCGCAATATCCACCACTAATGGATCACTTTCTGCACTCGGATGATTTGGCACACTACCAATTACTGGTATTGTGGCTAATGCTCTGAGCTCACGGAGACTTTCAATACGTTCAAAGAATAATAATCTAATTACTCCAATTATGAGTGCCACAAATAATCCTAATCCTATAGCCGTGTAATGTGTACTTTGTCTGTTTGGCCCAACTACGCCTAAGGTTCTGGCTTTTTCAATTACGCTGGTTTGTGGAATAATGGCGGCCCGTGCAATTACAGTATTGGCCTTCTTTTCCAAAAGGAACACGAAAAGACTTTCATTCACTTTGAGTTTGCGTTCAATCCCAAGAATGTCACGGATCGATTTAGGCAAGCGCTTAACCTCATCTTCGTAAAATCGAATGTCAACATTGAGATCTGAAATTCTTCCTTTCAGCGCTTTTTTGGTATTGTTGAGGTATTGTAAAATGTTCTGACTAATACTTGTAATCAACGAATCCTCTTTTTTAATAATAACATTTTCCGGCTTGTAATTCAGTAAATTAGTTTGACGATGCAAATGCAAATCATATAATTTGTTCAAGGTGCTTTTTAGAAATTCATCGTCCTGAAAAACAAAAATGGCCGGGGGTAACAACTTTTCCTCATAACCATTTCTTACATAATCTTCAATGGCAATGGCTGATTCAAGCCTATACTGAATTTGTTTTTTCTCCTTTTCCAGATTAAAAAGTTCAGTGAAATATTCAGATTGTTCTCGTGGTAAATCAAGTATTCCTTTACGAGCTTTATAGTCCTCCATATCTTGCTCTAAGGAGTCGATAATGAGGTCAAGTTCGTTGAGCTGTTTTGCAATGTACAGTTGTGTGTTTTCGTTCACATTGATTTGGCTTTCCAGAGAGTACATGATGTATTCATTAGAGAGCGTATCAAGGAACGTTTTAGCGCGGTTTGGCAATTCGTCCTGAACGCTTAAAGCCAAAATACTCGTGTATTCTACTTGTTCAATAGTCAATTGACTTTGATAGCGCTTCACCAAGGATTCATGATGATGAACCCGAAATTGGAAATCTGTTCTCTTAATGGATTCGAACGTTTCCTCGGTTAAGAATTTATTCCGATCAATTTTCAACACAAAATTTACCCCATCAATGGTATCTCCAAAGGCATGCTGAGAGGAAATCAAATTGCCATTGAAATCGTAAGAAAGCTGGTAATTGTTGATGTCTAGTATTTTAACGTCGAAGGGATGATTCAAAAGATTTTTGTGAAAGCTTTTGTAATCTGCCCAAACCGAAAAAGCATCCAAACGGTCAACTTGTCCCGTTTTAATCCTTCCTACAATGTAATAGCTTACTGTGAAATCTAGCTTATCTAAAGCTTTTGATAACAAATCATAAGAAGAAAGAATCCGCTTTTGGTTAGTGATGTCATTGTAAGCGGCGTAATAACCTACTTCTTTGTAAATCTGGCTTTGGTACTCGTAAGTTTCTCCTGATTTCAGGAGAATTTCGCTCTTGGCAGCATAAATATCTGCCATCTTATGGGTATAGAAATAGGCAAACGCAAAGAAAATAGCCGGTATCAGAACCATCAGATACCAGTTTTTACTTACGAACTTGATAATCGGACGCAGATCATCGGCGTCCAGCAAGGTTGATTTTAAATTCTCTGCCATTTAATCGAATACGAGGCCAAATATAATGGAATGCCACGGCTTAGTGAATTTATCGATGTTTTTAATCTTGTCCAAAAATAAATCTCGTAGTTTCAGGAAATTTTATGTTATTTTGCAGCTGTAATACTTATTTCATGAATTTCCGCCTGCTGAAGAATTGTATAGTTGTTGTGATGCTCTTAACTGTGAGCGTTGTTGCCCACGCTCAGTTATCTCCGCCTCCGCCAGTTACTCCTCCTTGCGGTGATCCCAATAATCCTTTTAGCCCTCCATGCCCTATTCCTATTGATGGTGGTGCCACTTTACTTATCGCTGCCGGATTAGCTTTCGGCGGTAAAAAAGCCCTCGACCTCCGCAAGAGGCAATGAAATCCAGTTCCTTTTCTTTAAAAAATCCGCTCGGTAGATTTCTACTTATTGCATTTGCCGCTTATCTTCTGTGGTATGCACTCTATGAGTTTTATTTAAAACCCGAAACAGGCATCGATGAATGGGTAATTGCGCTCATCGTTGATCATGCCAGCAAGCTATTGCAGATCTTCGGTTTTGTTTTACGTACTGATGAGGGTATGGCTTGGAATCATATCGCAATTGAAGGAAGTTCAGGGGTGCTCATTGGTGCGCCTTGTGACGGAATTATACTTCTTGCCATATTCACCGTTTTTGTGCTTTCTTTTCCCGGACCAATAAAACACAAAACTTGGTTTTTACCGCTCGGTATCATTAGCATTCATCTTGTTAATGTTTTACGCGTAATTGCTCTTGCCTGGATCGTTTCCGTCAATGAAGAATGGCTGAGCTTTAATCATGACTACACCTTCACCATCCTTACTTATGCCTGGGTATTCTTGCTCTGGTATTGCTGGGTAAACCGCTTTTCGCCCTTGAAGCAAACTAAAGCCTGATTTATGTTCTATAGAAGTAGGAAAATCCCCGCAGTATTCGTGTTTCTGCTTTATTTGGCTTGGGGTTTCATGCAAGAAAGGTTAAAAATTGCTGTTAATTTTTACTTAGAACAATCCTCGGTAATTTCAGGTTTTTATGATCAAAACGCTGAATGGCGAAATGCAGCAATGAATGAGCTGAAAGCTAAAGCGAATGCCAAACATGATTATTATTGGAACCATAACTCCATTGACTCTTTTAATCATTTATCGTTTTCAGAAATGAAAATGCTAAAAGGGCTTTTGGCTGTATTTTTTATTCTGCTGTCTTTCTTTGCTGCTTTGCTGGTTCTAAAACTCTGGTTTGGCTCCGGAAATGTGTTGTATGTATTAGTTTTCGGCTATGCTGTTATTCTAATATTGTTGCTTTTCGCCGCTGTATTAGTGTTTTTATTTCCCGCCATGAGCGGATGGTATGCTGTTTCACGTGAGTTGCTCGGCATCGTGCAATCTCCAATTCCGCTTTTAGTGCTGGGATTATTATTTCGCTTTTTCGTAAATGATCATTCACAATCCAATAAATTGCAACATGATAAGCAATAATTTACCCCCTCAATCCCGCGTGTGGATATATCAAAGTAATAGAGAATTAACTCAACGTGAAGCGGATAATTTGCTTTCAACAGCGCTGAAATTTGTTGATTCCTGGATGGCTCATGGAAAGCCGGTTCATGGCAATGCAGAAGTTCGCTATAATCGCTTTTTGATATTATTTGCTGATGAGGAAGCTACTATGGTAAGTGGCTGTTCCATTGATTCTTCTGTTGCATTTGTAAAGAAGATCTCTGCAGATTTAGGATTGGATTTCTTCGATCGGAAATTGATTGCCTTTTTGGAGAATAATGACTTCAAAATAAAGCCTATACATGATTTTTGGGCGTTGAAAAAGGCGGGTGTAATTAAGGATGAAACCTTGGTTTTTAATAATCTGGTGAAAGACAAACAAGAATTTGATTCTGCATGGATTGGTCCATTTGCAAAGAGCTGGCATGCAGAAATGTTTAGATAGGTTGAAGGGTTCATTGAGCAATTAAGCTGCGTTCCATTCAAAAATGCCGTTATTATAGAACGCAAATAACGCAAATAACGCAGATTTGGCAGATTTGCGCTGATTCGATTGGTTATGGTTTGAACATTCTTCTAATCATCAAAATCTTTAAAAGGATCAGATCTGCGAATATCTGCTCCATCTGCGTTCCATTCCCCGGATCAGATCTGCTCCATCTGTGTCATCTGCGTGCCATCGTTCCATTATTCGGATCAGACCAGCTTCACCAACTTCCCCTTAATGCTTTTCCCGTTCAATATTATCTCATAAAAGTACATCCCCGCAGACATCTTTGGAGAAAGTAAAATGCTATGTCTTGATTTATTTTGATCTATCCTCTCCTTCAAAATGCACACGCCATTCATGTCATACACCATCAATTCTGCATTTTGCAAAGACTCAACCGATTCTATAAACATCAAATCCCTGCAAGGATTGGGGAATAAACGAATTGCAGCATTTATGTCTGATTCCTCGATCCTTGTGACTGTCTCCAAATTGGCCTCTCCAGGACTACCACCCATCCTATCCCTACAAAACCAATTAATGCCTAATTCATTGTTGAGATTTGTTCCGGAAAGCTCAATGCTGTAACCATTTTCAGCTTCACACTCCGGCCAGAAATTATCGCCTCTATAATTTACCAAATCACTTACTGAATTACCATTGCGAAGTAAATAGATAGTGCCGGATTGAGGGTTCAAAGGAATTTGGAGATTGAAAACGTGATCAGGATCTACATTATACGAGGAAATGAAATAATCAGGATTTTCAGCCAAAATCACATAATCCAATCCTTCTATTTCAAACTCTTCCGTCAAGGTAAATTCATCACCCGCTTCATTCCCTAATTTCCAATCTTGCAAATGGATAGTTTCATTAGAAGGGTTAAATAGCTCAATCCAAACATTGCCCAATTCGGAGGGTAATGCATTCGCATAAATCTCATTAATAACCGGATCTTCAGAACTAATGGCAGCTTGAAAATAGGCAGTTCTTTGTTGATTCCCAAGCATAATCACCTCAAGCGAGTCATTGTTTCCATATTCCCCCCATCCTTCAAATACATACCCAGATCGAGCTATGGCACGCAGTTGAACAGGAAGGTTTTGAAAATAATCCCCGGTCCAGCCGTCAACATTGGTTCCTATGGTGTTAATTTCAATGTATCCAGCTTCGACTGGAATTATATTTAATTGTAAATCAAATACTTGTCCCAATTCAAAACGATCAGAAAAATGTTGGAGGAAAAATGCCTTTCTATCTTCAATAAACCCTCTGATATCATTGCATTCATCCAGCCACTCTTGATGTGTTCCGCCCCAACGCTCGCATTGTTTAGGAATATCCGCAGACACTTCATTTTGCAAACTGTCTAGGCATTCTATCATGTATGCAGGCCGAAGAACATCATTGCTCAAATCAGCAGCTCGAGTGCAGAAATAGTCTTTAAAACCTTCATTTTCAATTAGATTTTGAAGCAGTTCTGTTTCTATTTCCTCCGTCCAACCACCCCAATCTGACAAGGCAAATTCAAGTGCATTCCAACTAGGATAAGCATGATCTGCCGGAAACATGGTGCCAAACGCCCAATCCAAATCCCAAAGAATCCAGTTCCATGAACCGCTTCCATCCGTTGCTCTCCACATTTTAACATTATTGCTCAACCAATCTCGATTACAGGCAAAAATTTCAAAAAGCTGATAGTCGCTGAAATTGGCTATATCCATCCAATTTCGGATGAAATCATAATTGGAATCATCAGACAGATCAGCATCTATGGCAAATTGCTCCAAGGCATTAAAGTCATTGAAGTCGCCTCTTATAGCATTATAGGTGTTTGTTTCTACGGCATCAGCACTGCGCTCCAGTAGATCGAAATTCTCGATATTATATAGACTTTGTATATAGTTTTCATCTTGCCTTTCCCGCATTTCGTACAATCCCCAAAAACTGCCGTTGAGGTATATTTCAACAGGACGATAGGCGCTGTATGCCCTATTTAATCCGGATTCTGAAAAAAGATGATGTAAGAGAGGGTCACGCAAACCACTTTGACCAAGTTCTACGCCATCATTTCCTCCGCTTCGGAAAATGAGATGTTGAAACTCCGAATAGGCTCGGTCAGGAAAAAGAGCTGCGTTGAAAACGTCTGAGCCATATTGGGCTCTGGAGCTTAGTCTAAATCCTTGCTGATCTCTGTAATCAGGAGCATGGATCCTAATTCCGGCTGACTGATTAAGTGCAAGTGTTTGATTTGTTTGGAGATAAGAAATGTGTGATGCTTTTTCGATACCACTATATATATAGGTATAGATTCCATTATTGCCAAATAGGTCAGCGGGATTCATTGCAATGGAAAGGGATGAAATGTTGCCTGAGGGTTGGGGTAAAGCATGAATAACTAGTTCATCACCAGGTAAATAGCCAGGCGCAAATGCTTTTGTTCGGAGAATTCCTGGAACATTTAACGCGATGGATTCAGAATATAGCGCATCAAAGGGGCCTGGACTTGCCCCGTCGGTACGGTATCTGATTTCGGCCCATTCTTCGTGCTCCAAAATGATATCCATTTGAATTTCAGTAAAATAACCAGAGTTGAAATTAGCGGAAGGAGCGGAGAGCGATGCCCATAAGCCGCTTTCTGGATTGGCACTTCCGGGACTTGCATTTAGGAAATAATTCCATTCTTCATCTTCACTTTGCCTGCCAAAACTGATATTGGCATATTGTTGCCCGAAGTCAATAGAGCTTATCAAATTGCCTTCCGGATTAAATAGGTAAAGACTTTCACCTTCTGCGTTAAGCTCAAAGGGCAAGTGAAGGGCACCTTGATTTGGCTCAGCATCAGCAAATAGAACAATAAAACTTTCAGTCTCCATACAAAGCAGGGCAGAGGGAGGGAATTGAAACTGAAAGGGATCATTAATGCTTTGAGAGATAAACCAGTATTCGAGGCAAATCGCTGTCTCTCCATAGTTCTTAAGCTCAATCCAATCTTCCAATTCCCCTTGATCGTCTGTAATACCTTGTGTATTAAGAGCTATAAGTTCATTAAAATGGATGCTGAACTGAGCGCGCAACATGTCGCTTAAAAAGAGAAAAATACTTATAATCAAGATTTTGTGCTTCAAATTATTGAAATTTTGGCGAGATTTAATCGACTAAATATATGCAATTGGGAGATATGGCAAGAAATAGCCTATTAGTCTGAAAATCAGCTATTAACAGCCTATTGTGCATAAACCAGAGGTTTTAGGATGTTATAAGTACTTGATATTTAGCGCAATAGACATATCTGTTATTTTTTTGTTACAAAATGTTTGGAGATTTAGATAAAGGTTTGGTAACTTGGAACCTGATTCCAACCCATAGGATTGAAATAGGAATTGATCGATAAAACTAATTAATACGGCGTAATTTTCACCTAAGTGATTGAAAACGTTGCACTAAAGCTTCTGGATAATGAAGCATTTTTTACTAACAGATCAGGAAAACTGCTCTGTATTTTCAAATTGTGCTTAGTTTACGTGTCGTTAGAAAAACCAAAAACATCGAACTTTCAACCAAAACAAAAGTTCGTTTCACTAAATAGTTAATTAACCAAAAACCAAATCCCAATGAGGAAAGCTTATTCTTTGCTTGCTTCGGCTTTAATCGCAGTATCTGCGTTATGGTCAAGCAACACATCGGCACAATGCGGAGGCATATGTGCTGACAATTGTATTTCAGTAACACTCACTGACACCTTCGGTGATGGATGGAACGGAAATACCTATGTTATTCTGGATGCTGGCAACAATGTTGTGGCTACTGGAACCCTAGTTAATGGCTCAGGCCCACAACTTAATGAACATTGTGTGCCAGACGGTTGCTACACTTTTCAAGTTAGTGATAACGGTCCTTTATCATATCCAGTGGAGATTGGTTGGACTTTAGCCGGTATCGATGGTGGCCCAATATCAGCTACAGCTCCTAACGGCGCTCCTGTTGATGTTGATTTTGGCGCAGGTGGGGCGGTTTGTGTAGTTTTCGGATGTACTAATGCAAATGCTTTGAATTTTGATCCGTTAGCAGATACGGATGATGGTTCATGTGTTGTTCCTACATGCGCTCTTCCTGCAACTAATTTTAGCTTTTGCTACGGTAACAACGCAAACATTATCTACAATTTTAGCTCTATCTCTCCGGATAGCCCAACTATCGAAGTGCTCTCAGGTATTACTGAAGCAGGTTTCGATACGTTTAATGTGTATGATGGACCGAATGTTTTTTCACCGGTATTGTTCAGTGGCGATGGTGATTTAACCGGTTTGCTGTTTACTGCTACTGGTCAGGATCTTACGATTCAATTGATTTCTGATGCTAGCGTTAACTGTTCAGATGGCTTCTTTGGAATTCCTCCAATCAGCATCGATTACTATTGTTCTGTTGCTGTTATTCCTGGTTGTACGGATGCGGCTGCAACAAACTACGATCCTGCTGCTACTATTGATGATGGTACATGCGTTTATCCTCCAGCTAACAGTTTCTGCGCTGATGCAGTTGCGGTTCAGTGTGGTGATATTCTTCTTGGCCAAACTACTACCAATGCAATTGATGATCAAGGTTTGATCGGCTCCATTTGTGGTACAGATGTAGACGGCCCGGGTGTATGGTACGTATTTAATGGTACTGGTGATGAGTTAACGGCTTCAACTTGTAACCCTAACTCATTTGATACTCGCATATCTATTTACGAAGGAACTTGTGGTTCTTTAACTTGCCTTGGTGGTGCTGATGATACCCCTGGTTGTCCAAACTTCACAACTACTACTTTTGTGACTACAACAGCTGGTGTTGACTACTACATCTATGTTCATGGTTTTGGCGGTGGTACTGGTGATTTCGATATCGAATTCACTTGTGATACTCCATGTTTGCCATCTCCGGCTAACGACGATTGCGTAAATGCACAATTACAGTTCTCTGGATTCCCATTTACAGGTTCACTTTGCTGTGCAAACACGGAAGCAGAAGGTAATCCATGTCAATTTGCTGCAACTTACGGTGTATGGTTCACTTTTGATTCAGAGGACATCTTTGGTGGTGGTCTTACTTGGGAAACCATTAACTTTAACCTTACCAATATCAGCAACCAAGGTGTAGGTATGACTGTATGGATTTCTGCTGACGGTACTTGTAATACTCTTACCGCTCTTGCTTGTTGTCCTCAAGTTACTGGTACTTGTGCCGGTGCACTTTCTGACCTCGGCATTGCAATCGTTCCAAACTCAACTTACTACTACAATGTTTGGACTACATTCCCTGATGCTTGTGGAGAATTCTCTTTCAGTGCAACAGGTGAATTCTTAGGTTGTACTGACGTTGCTGCTAATAACTACGATGCTGCTGCAACATTAGATGACGGTTCTTGTACTTATACCCTTGCTCCTGCAAATGACCTTTGTGCAAATGCACAAGCGCTTATTTGTGGACAAACTTTCACAGGTTCTACTGGTGCTTCTACGTTAACAGGTGCTTCTTTTGCTTGTGGCGTTGCTGATGCAGGTGTATGGTACACTTTTGTAGGAAATGGCCAATTAGTTACAGTATCTCTTTGTGGATCTGTAATTGATGCTAACCTTCAAATTTATACAGGTTCATGCGGTAGTTTTGTTTGTTTTGCTAATAGCGCAGGCTCCGAAGCTGAGTGTGGTTTCTTTGATCAGGAAGATCCAGAGATTTCATTTATCTCAACTAATGGCACAACGTACACTTTCTATGTTTCTAATGATGGTGTAGCCGAAGGTTTACATGACATCTCTGTTACTTGTGCTCCAGTTACTCAAGGTTGTACAGAGGCAAACGCTGCTAACTACAATCCTGCTGCAAACGTAGATGATGGTTCTTGTACTTATACCTTCGCTAACTCATGTGGTAACTCTTACAGCATTTGTTATGACAATTTCGATTCTCAGGCTTATACCTACACTGGTACTGGCCCTGGTCAGGTAATGTGCGTTAACTTCACAAACGCTAATATCGAAGCCGGCTGGGACGTAATCAATGTATTTGACGGTCCAAACGTGGCCTCACCACTTATCTTCTCTGGTGATGGTGTTTTAGATGGTCTGTCTTTCTGTGCTGCTTCAGGCACCCTTACTATTCAGATTATTTCTGATGGTAGCGCTTCTTGCGCAGATGGATTTGCTGATATCAATGGTGCATTTGGTGCAGAATTCAATATTTCATGTGAATTCCCAATACCAGGTTGTACTAACCCTGATGCTTCTAACTACGATCCAAGTGCAAACATTGATGATGGCTCTTGCCAATTCTGTGGACAAACACTTAACATTTGTTACGGTAACAGTGCTAACGATGTATTAGTGCTTTGTGCTGATCCTGGTGAAGAAGTTCAAATCAACATTCTTTCAGGTGCGATTGAACAAATTTTTGACTTCCTAACAGTTTACGATGGTCCAAACATTTTATCACCTGTACTTTTCAGTGGAAATGGTAATGTTGGAGGTAACACTTTTGTGTCAACATCAGGTTGCTTGACTATCCAGATTATTTCTGATACAAGCGTAAGCTGTGAATCTGGTAACTTTGCATCTTTAGTATTAGAAGTACTTTGTGGTCAGGCTGGTTGCGATGTTCCAATCGCTTGTAACTACAACGCAAATGCTTTATTCCCAGACTGTAATCTTTGTGATTTCTCTTCATGTCTTGGATGTACTTACACGGATGCTAACAACTACAATGCACTTGCATTGATTGATGATGGATCTTGCATATTCCCGATTTCTGATTGTCCTCAGGATATAGCTCCAATTGGCAATCCTGACGGTATCATCAACACTGCTGACTTGCTTGCACTTCTTGCAGTATTTGGCACCACTTGTTAATACTAATTCCGAAAACCGACACCAAAATTTGGTGTCGGTTTTCTTTAATAACCCTATACCAAAAAATTTACCTGATATGAAAAAATTAGTCTCTTTTGCTGCGTTTTGCGCCCTAGGATTAGGCATGCTTAACGCGCAGCTGACACAGGTGGTTAACGAGGTGTTCTACGATCCAAACGTAGGTCCACCTGTTGCAGGATATCCTGCAGGTTATGTAACCTACCGAGTTTATGCTGAATTAAATGATCCTGCGGATTTCGTTTCTTCGATCTTCGCGATCAGCGGTTGCCATGATTTAATGGTAACCGGCGATAACGCAATTTTTAACGATAACATAGGTGGAGCTACCTCCGGCGATGGAATTAACGCTGGTTTTTGCGGTTTCGCTCCTACCATTTGTTATGAGTCTTGGTTCACAATTGGTCGTGAAAACACTGCTGCTCCGGGTAATGCCGTTGGAGTAATTGCTTCATGCCCAAATGCGGGTGTGTTTGCTGCTTCTCTTGGCAATGTTAATCCAGCTCCAAACCTAAACGTGTGTGATGGTGCTATATATGCTATCATTGGAGATGTAAATGGCTACCCAACTGGTCCAAACAATCGAGTATTGTTAGGTCAGTTCACAGTACCTGCTGGAACTCTTACCTATAATTTAAACCTTCAAATTTTCAATGACGGTTTCGGTGCTCAAGAAATTCGTTATGTGTGGGATGGTACAAACGTAGGTTGCGGTTCTCCTACAGAGGTGAACGGCGAGTGCTTAGGATTGATTTTCCCTGAGCCTGCACTTTGTCTTTTAGAACCTAATGATATTTGTACTAACGCAATTGATGTTAGCTGCGGCGATGTAGTTTTAGGATCTACCGTAAATGCCACTAATGATGGCGCTCCATTTTGCGTTGTATCTCAAATTACAAATGGCGTTTGGTACACACTTACTAATGCTGCTGCTGGTGATCTTGTAACGCTAAACCTTTGTAATCCTGGCACTAACTACGATACTAAAATATCAGTTTTCGAAGGTGGTTGTGGTGCTTTAACTTGCGTTACAGGTGACGATGACGAGCCTGGTTGCAATTTTGCTTCCTTAGTATCTTTCACAGCTGATGGCGGTGAGTATTTGATCCTTGTTCATGGCTTTGGTCTTGGTGACGAGGGCGAATTTGAAATGACTATCACTTGTCAATCTCAAGGTTGTACCGATGCTGGTGCTTGCAACTATGATGCTGGTGCTGATGTAGATGATGGCTCTTGTGATTATTCTTGTATTGGTTGTAACAACTTCCTTGCTTGTAATTATGGTGGCCCTAGCATTACCATCAGCGATGGTTCTTGCTGTTTTACCAACTGTGTTACCTTAACCCTGTTTGATTCTTTTGATGATGGCTGGAATGGTGCAGTTTATACCATTTATGATGACACTAACACTCCGTTATACACAGGAACACTTTCTGGTAACTCAGGAGAAGTGGTAAGCCTTTGTTTTGCAGATGGTTGTTATACTATTGATGTAACTGCCGGTGATTGGCCTGCTGAAATTAGCTGGGATTTAGATGGTATTGATGGCGGTGCTTATACTGGCGGTGCTCCTGAGCTTTATGGCTTTGCATTGGGCGGCGCTGTTTGTGGTGTCCCTGGATGTACAGACCCTGCTGCTTGCAACTTTGATTTCTTCGCTATTGTAGATGATGGTTCTTGTACTTATCCAACAGTAACTATTACTTTGGAGGATACTTTTGGCGACGGCTGGAATGGCAATAACTACTTCATTTATGATGATTCAAATGCTGAAGTTGCTACAGGTACACTTGTTAACGGCTTTGGTCCTCAGGTTGATGGACTGTGTCTTGGAACAGGTTGCTATACTCTTACCATTGACGGCGGTATATTTGACGATGAAGTAGAATGGACACTTGACGGCGTTGACGGTGGACCAATTTCTGGTTTTGCTCCAAATGGTGCTCCAATTATTGATTTTCCATTTAGTGTTGGTGGAGCTGTATGTGTTGTACTTGGTTGTACTGACGTAAACGCATGTAACTATGACATCAATGCCACTCAAGATGACGGTTCTTGCCAATTCCCTCCTGCTGAGGATGATTGTGCCGGTGCTTTGGTCTCTACTTTTGGTGTGTCTCAAGTAATTGACAATTCATGTGCAACAGCAGATGGTCCTGATCAATCTTGTGCATTCCTTGGCGCAGCTACAGAAAATGATATTTGGGTTTCTTTTGTTGCTCCGGCTTCTGGAAACGTTCGTATTCAAGCTAGTGGTGATGGTTCATTAACTCTTACTGATACTGTAATAGAAGTGTATGACGCTTGTGGTGGTAATTCTGTAGGTTGTGATGACGATGCAGGTGTAGGATTGTTCTCACTTGTTAATATTGCTGCATGTGATTTAGTAGCAGGTCAAACTTACTACGTTCAGATTACGGGATGGCAGGGTGATTCAGGTACAGCTAATCTTTTGATTTCTATTACAGACATCTTAGGTTGTACAGATCCTCTTGCTATCAACTACGATTCATGTGCTAACGTAGATAATGGAACTTGCTCTTATGGTCTTGCAACACTTGCTATCAACCCAACATTCTTCCCTGGATGTGTAGGTATAGCCGGTGCAACAACACTTCCTGGTGCTGGTTCTGGTCTTCCATCTAATGGTCCATTCGGTGGTAACCCAGATGATGAAGTATTCTACGAACTTATTGCTCCTTGTAATGGTGCATTAAAAGTTGTTGTAGATGGTAATCCTGGTTTTGACGCAGTTGTTGAACTTATGGATGCCAGCTTTAACGCTCTTGATGCTGTTGACGCTACACTCAATGGTGATACTGAAATCGCTTACAGCGATGGTATTATTGCCGGTGATACCTATTACGTTCGTATTTACGATTGGTTCACTGGTGCTACGGGTTCATTCACAGTATGTTTAACCGCTTATTGCGCTTCATCTGCTGATGATCCATATCCAACACTTACTTACCAGGCTTGTGATGTTTACAAATGTGACTTCATTCCTGGTGCTGCTGGTTATAATTGGAACTTAACTCCACAAGGTGGTGGTGCTACTTTAACCTACAGCTCACCAAACAACAACACATTCCTTACTCTTTCTAACCTAAGCGGTCCGGTTGTGTATGGTGTAACTTATGATGTTGTTATTGATGTTCGTTTCACTGATCCTGATCTAGGTCCTATTGTTGTAGCTGGCGTTATTACAGACGTTCTTGTAATGGATGCCGCTCCGGTAACAGAATTGCGCTCTGACTTTGTTAATGGAAACTACGCTTTGAATGCTAACATACGTTGCGCTCAAAGCTGTGGTGCCGATAATTATATTTGGAGAATTACCCCTTCAGGTGGTTCAGCACTTCCAGATGTAACTGTACCTGGAAACAGCACCATCGTTAACCTTTGTAGCTTTACCGGAATTCTTCCGGGTACTACCTATAGTGTAGAAGTTGCAGTTGTTTACGGTGGTATTCAGTATGCATTCGGTCCTGCTAACCCAATTAACACAACTGCACAGCCTGTTGTTACGCTACGTTTAGCAGATAACTGTGCTAACGCAGGTCCTTTGGCTTTAGGTTATACCATCTTCACAAGTGCATTCGTGCCATGTGCTAAAGATTGGACTTGGGAATTTACCCGCACAGATGTACCTGAACTCCCTATCTACTGGAGAAAAGGTAATGGTGTTCGTACACTTAAGCTTAGCGATGTTAAAGGTATCATCACTAACATTCCATTGTTGGTTGCTGGTGGCACTTATAACGTTCGTGTTAAGCCAGAGTATGGCAACTTCCTAGGTCAGGGTAATGACGTACCTGGTCTTCAGCCTCAGTATGATTTTGCTACTAATTATGGTGGTGTTCAGCAGATTTGTATCGTTGGTGCAGGTGTTATTGGCGCTGGTGAAAATGCTTCTGTAACAGAAGGTACTACACCTGTTCGTGATACTGGAGTGTCAATTGCTGCTGCTCTTTACCCGAATCCAACTAATGGTTCATTCGTTAATTTGAACATTAACAATATCAATGAAGCTACTGATCGTGTTCTTGTAGATATCTACGACGCATTTGGTAAACTTGTTAGAAGCGAGCAATTCGCAACTAATGGTTCTTCATTAAACACTGTAATCAATTTCAATGGTGAAATTGCAAATGGTGTTTATATGGTGAATATCATCGTTGGTGATAAAGTTCAGACTGAGCGTTTGGTTATCCAGAAGTAATCTGTAACTAATATTGTTTATAAAAGAGGCCGGAATAATCCGGCCTCTTTTAATTTGTCCATTTCAAATGCAGATTATTCTTTGAGCTATAGCGCTATTTTCACGCCCGAAGTAAAATAGGGTCAAACATTTCAATAAGATAGGCCATCAAGCCATTTAAAGACTAAAATCTTAGTTTAATGTGGGTATCCTATATCTATACAATAGTAATGTTGCCAGCGAATAATGCTCCTTATTGTTCAATTACATATAGTTACAATCAAAATTATTAGTTGAATTGCTGCTTTAACTCAGTATTCCCGCTTTACGCTTGGATCAATTTTTATTTGTTCCTACTAAATTTTGCGTTTTTTTAAACTTTTCTTGCTGTCTTGAGGATATTTACTAATTTACACCCTCTAAAGTGACCTTAACCTTTGTGATAAAAAACGCTAAGTGCTAGTTAATGCTGATAGTGAAGGAATTTAATATATCCTTCATATCTCCTTTTTACCAAAGTCCTAGTTTTGGACTTTCCCGAATTTGCTTTCACAGTTCCTTAACACAATAACCAATTTAAATGAAACGTACATTACTATTAGCTTTAATGGCTGTCCTCTGTTGGGGATCGGCCAGCGCACAACTTGTTCAAGTTGTGAATGAGGTGCATTATGATCCGGCTATTGGCCCGCCAGTTGCTGGCTACCCTGCTGCTCATAAAACCTATCGTGTCTATGCAGAATTGCAGGATCCTACAGACTTTGTGTCTTCGATCTTCGCAGTTGCAGGTTGCCACAGTATTTCTGTTACTGCTGAAAACCAAATCCACAATAACTCTTTTGGTGCTACACTAGGAGAAGGTATCAACTTGGCCTTTTGCGTTTTTGTTCCAAGTTTGTGTTATGACTCTTTTGTTACCATTGGTCGCGAAAACAGCGGCTCTCCTGGTAATTCAAATGGTGCTATTGCTGCTTGTCCTAACGCTTCCGCTTGGTCAGCTTCATTAGGTATTGTACTATCGGCTCCAAACTTAAACGTTTGCGATGGTGCAATATTTGCTCTTAATGGCGATATTAATGGATTTCCAACGGGACCAAACAACAGAGTTTTGTTGTTCCAACTTACTATCCCAGATGCAGTTTCATTTACTTACAACTTGAATCTTCAAATCTTTGACGAATCAATAGGTGCTGATGAGATTCGCTATGTATGGGATGAGAACAACATAGGTTGTGCTTCTCCTTCTGAAGTAAGCGGTCAATGTCTTGGTCTTATCTTCCCTGAACCTGGATTATGCGCTGGTGTACTTGGATGTACTGATGCCGGTGCTTGTAACTATGACGTAAATGCAACTCAAGACGATGGTTCTTGCGAATTCCTTTCTTGCGCTGGTTGTACTGATGCTGGTGCTTGTAACTACGATGCTCTTGCTACTATAGACAATGGTTCTTGTACTTTCCCTGGTTGTACTAACGCAAATGCATGTAACTTCAATCCTGCCGCAGGTTGCGATGATGGTTCTTGTACTTACCCTGGTTGTACTGACGCAGGTGCTTGTAACTATGATGCATTAGCAGGTTGTGATGATGGATTATGTGTTTTCCCTGGCTGTACAAACGCAAATGCATGTAACTTCAATCCTGCCGCAGGTTGCGATGATGGATCTTGTGATTTCTCTTGCTACGGATGTACAAATGTTACAGCTTGTAACTATGATGCCGGTGCTACAATAGATGATGGTACTTGTGATTTCTCTTGCTACGGTTGTACAGATATCAATGCATGTAACTTCGATCCAGGCGCTACTATAGACGACGGATCATGTGATTTCTCTTGCTACGGATGTACAGATGTTACAGCTTGTAACTATGATGCCGGTGCTACAATAGATGATGGTACTTGTATTCCAGCAGGTTGTACTGATCCTGGGGCATTAAACTTTGACGTTAATGCTGGTTGTGATAATGGATCTTGTTCTTATCCTGTAGGATGTACAGACCCACTTGCTTGTAACTACGATGCAGGTGCTATTACAGATAACGGTACTTGCGAATTTGTTTCTTGTGCAGGTTGTACCAACCCAGGTGCTTGTAACTACGATATGAACGCAACTATCGACGACGCTTCTTGTGAGTTTGTTTCTTGTGCTGGTTGTACTGATGCTGGTGCTTGTAACTTCGACGGAGCAGCAACTATCGATGATGGTTCTTGCGAATACCTATCATGTGCAGGTTGTACTGATGTAAACGCTTGTAACTATAATGCTCTTGCTACTATAGACAATGGTTCTTGTACTTTCCCTGGTTGTACCAACGCTGGTGCTTGTAACTATAATGCATTAGCCGGTTGCGATGATGGCTCATGTACTTTCCCTGGTTGTACAGATGCCGGTGCTTGTAACTATGATGCCAACGCAGGTTGTGATGATGGTTCTTGCACTTTCCCTGGTTGTACAGATGCCGGTGCTTGTAACTACGATGCATTAGCAGGTTGTGATGATGGATCATGTACTTTCCCTGGTTGTACAGACGCTGGTGCTTGTAACTATAACGCAGCAGCAGGTTGTGATGATGGTTCTTGTGATTTTGGTTCTTGCACAGGATGTACTGATCCAGCTGCTTGTAATTATGATGCAGCTGCCCTTGTAGATGATGGATCTTGTATTCTTCCAAATCCTGAAGATAACTGTGCTAATGCTATCGGTGTTGCTATTGGCGTAACTACTTTGGTTGACAACTCTTGTGCAACTCCTGATGGTCCTGCTCAAACTTGTATGTTCCTCAATGACCCAGTTCAAGGTGATGTTTGGGTATCATTTGTAGCTCCTGCAGGTCAAGGTCAATTGAACATTGCAACTACTGGTGATGGTTCAATCACTCTTACTGATACAGGTATCGCAGTATATCAAGGTTGCGGTGGTCCACAAATCGGTTGTGATGATGATAGTGGCGTAGGCTTATTCTCACTTATTCAGATCTCTTTATGTGATTTGAATGCTGGTGGTACTTACTATGTTCAGATTGATGGCTTCAATGGCGATTCTGGTACTGCCAATATCACTATTTCTTTAGTTGATCTGGGAGGTTGTACTGACCCTGCTGCTCTTAACTATGATGCATGTGCTAACCTCGAAAATGGATCATGTATTTATGCTGGTCTTCCAACGCTTGCAATTTCTCCTGAATTCTTCCCAAGCTGCACAGGTATTGCCGGTGTAACTACGCTTCCAGGTGCTAACAGTGGATTGCCATCATTTGGTCCTTTCGGTGGAAACGCTGATGACGAAGTATTCTATCAGTTTACTGCTCCATGTAATGGTGCTATTAAAGCTTTAGTAGATGGTGCTAATAACCTAGATGCTGTTGTCGAATTGTTCGATGGCTCATTTAACATTCTTGATGCAGCTGATGCAACGCTTGATGGTGGTTCTGAAATCGTTTATAGCGACGGAATTATTGGTGGAAACACTTATTACGTTCGTATTTACGATTATTTCACTGGATTTACGGGTGATTTCACCATTTGCTTAACTGCTTACTGTGCATCTTCACCTGATGGGCCTTATCCATCACTTACTTACCAAGCTTGTGACGTTTACAAGTGTGACTTCATCCCTGGTGTTTCTAGCTACAACTGGAATTTCGTTCCACAAGGTGGTGGTGCTACTTTAACGTACAGCAGCGTAGGTAACTATACTTTCGTTAACCTGAGCGACCTTAGCGGTCCAGTTCAGTACGGCGAAACTTACGATGTACGTATTGATGCAGTATTTAACGATCCAGACCTTGGTACTATCGTAGTTGATGGTCTTATCACCGATGTTTGTGTGATGGAAGATGCTCCTTCTACTGAACTTCGTTCTGATTTCGTAGGTGGAACTTATGCGCTTAATGCTAATATCCGTTGCGGTCAAAGCTGTGGTGCTGATTCTTACATCTGGAGACTTACTCCGGTTGGTGGAAGCTCACTTCCTGATGTAACTGTACCTGGTACAAGTACTATCGTTAACCTTTGCAGCTTTGCCGGAATACTTCCAGCAGCAACTTATGATGTTGAAATAGCTGTGGTATATGGTGGTGTTCAGTATGATTTCGGTCCAGTTAACCAAATCAACACTAGCGCTCAACCTGTTGTTACGCTACGTCTTGCTGACAACTGCTCTAACGCAGGTCAATTAACTCTAGGCCATATCATCTTCACTAGTGCATTCGTGCCATGTGCTAAAGATTGGACTTGGGAATTCACTCGCACTGATGTAGCTGAACTTCCTATCTATTGGAAAAAAGGTAATGGTGTTCGTACACTTAAGCTTAGCGATGTTAAAGATCTCAACACTAACACTATGTTGTTAGTTGCTGGTGGTACTTATAACGTTCGTGTTAAGCCTGAGTATGGCAACTTCCTAGGTCAGGGCAATAACGTGCCGGCTCTTCAGCCTCAGTATGATTTTGCTACTAACTACGGTGGTGTTCAGGAGATTTGTCTAGTTGGTGCAGGCGTTGCCGGTGGTAACAACGAATTCGCTGGTCAAAACACAAGTCCTGTTCGCGATGCTTCTGTAGCTATCGAAGCTGCTATCTATCCTAATCCAACTAATGGTTCTTTTGTGAACCTTAACATCAATAACATTGATGCAAACACAGACCGTGTATTAGTTGATATTTATGATGCTTTCGGTAAGCTTGTAATGAGCGAGCAATTCGCAACTACAGGATCTTCTTCTTTCAATACTGTAATCAGCTTCAATGGCTTAATTGCTAATGGTGTGTACATGGTGAATATCACCGCTGGAAACACTGTGAAGACTGAGCGCCTTGTTGTTCAGAAATAATCCTATCTAATACTTTTGTAAAAAGCCGTCCCGTTTATTCGGGGCGGCTTTTTCTTTTCTATGCATCCTGCTTTTAACCATTTATTGACACCTGAAAATCATACCGTACAGGTGTCTGTAATAGTCCAATTCCGTATTAGTCCATTGGGCTATAACAGCTAATCTAATGGCATTTACCAATCTTTCATATAAAATGTTTTGGACTATATTATATGTAGATTTGGTATAATTTTTATCTTAAATTAGCTTCTGTAAGGGCTTCGGCATTATATTTGACATCATTCAGAAAACAATTTTTATGCGTATCAAATTCTATTCATCGGCAATTCTATTCACGCTAATTATTTTAGCTCAAAGTATATCTGCTCAGTTTTATTACGCTATTGAACCAGTGTATAACGACAGAATTGAGTCAGCAGTAGTATTGAATAATGAATTAAACAAGGCTGCCCTTGAAAATCAAAAACTCATACTTCCTGGCGTATGGAAGTTCGGAGAATTTAAAATGGTAGAAGTGCTAGATCTTAATAGCCTGATGCATAAGGAATCAACTCTTGCCGTTTTACCACTTGCAAAGAGAAATCCTAAAACAAAATGGACCGAATACTATTTGTGCATTGTTACTTCTTTGAAGCCCGATGTAGAGCTACAAGCTAAGCATAAAAAAGATCAGGTTTTTTTAAACCGAAATGATTTTGATGTCCTAGCTGAAATACCCATTGATAGCGCCTTGTACATGGATGGGCTCTATCGCAGAATGTATATGAAGTCGATACTCAGATATGCAGATGAGTATTCTAAGAATTTTGAGAAAAAAGGCAGCAATGATTTGTATCGATGGGGCTTTGCGGTTTACAATCCAGATACTATTTTCATTAAAGTTGATGATATAGCCAACCATCTCCGAAAGCCGGAAACCATTGCTGAACTAACAAGTAAATTGAGCGTTGTTAGATCAGATCCTGCCGGAAATATATTTAGAAGCGCATTAAGAAGTAAGCAAGCTATTGCTGATGTTTTTGAACTTAAGCGAGATGATAAACGCTTTGTTGTGAGATGTGTTTACACGCTGGATTTAGGCCTTATTTATATGGAAGAGCGGGAATTACAAGAACATGAAGCAGGGCTTTTTGGAAAAGCTGACATTTCCAGATTTGAATCGCAACTTAAAGAGGCTGAAATTACTAGGTTAAAAGCTGGTGGGCCTATCGGTAGATAGAATTAATCCTTATTACCCCAAGCATATTGATCGATTAGCCAAGTTAGCGCTGCTACAGTGCCTGCCCCTAATTCCAACTCTCTGCGATGAACGTTTTCAAAAATGTCTCGGTCGCTATGGTGATAATCGAAGTAACGTTGAGAATCCGGAGAAAGCCCAATAAGAGCAATATTACCATCTTTAAGTGGGCCAATGTCAACCCCGCCATGGCCTTCTAAAAACGAATGTATTTGATAAGGTTCAAAAAGTTTGGACCATGATTTAAATAGTGTTACCTGATTATCATTGGCATCTATTCTAAATCCTCTTGGCGTGAATCCACCAGCATCGCTTTCAATAGCGGCGATGTGATTCATTCCCAATTCTTTGGCAACCCGAGCATAGGTAATTCCACCCCGATTGCCATTTTCTTCATTAATGAAAAGCACCACCCGCAAAGTGTGTTTGGGTCTTATTTTTAGACTCTGAAATATGCGAAGTACTTCAATGCTTTGCACAATGCCCGCGCCATCGTCATGCGCTCCTTCACCTATGTCCCAAGAATCTAAATGACCGCCTACTACAATGTATTTATCCGGGAATTCTGATCCTCTTATTTCGGCAATAACGTTGTGCGATAAAACATCTGGATGTTTTACACAGCGTAAATCCATCTCAAATTGCAGATTGGGATTTTCTTTAAGCGAGGCACTTATGTATTTGGCATCGGTTGTACTAATGGCGGCGGAGGGGATCTTCAGTACCCCTTCCAAATAATCCATTGCTCCAGTATGTGGAAATTCATCATCGGCTAAAGTGAGTGAACGCACTATGGTACCTATTGCCCCATATTTTGAAGCTTCGGAAGCACCCTTGGTACGCTGATCATTTGCACCTCCGTATGCAGCCCCTGTATTGATAAGCAAAGGATCCATCGCTCTATTAAAAAAGACAATTTTGCCCTTGATTTTTTCCTCGCCTAAGGCCGCGAGATCCGTAAAGTACTTAACTTCTATTACCTCTCCCTTTATTGGTTTTTCACACCCCACAGAGCCGCCAAGAGCAGTGATATTGATTTTTTTCTGTTCATTTTCCAAATAAACGATTCCAGATTCACAACAGCCTCTTTCCCATTTTGGAACCATTACCTCTTGAAGAAAAACAGTATCGAAGGCATAAGATTTTAAAAGCTCATATCCCCAAGTAACTGCTTTTTCAGCCTCCGGACTCCCGCTTAATCGTGCGCCAACATCCTTGCACAAGACTCTTAAATTTTCATAAGATTGCCCATTTCCAAGGGCTTCATCATAAATAGATCGGATTATAGCCGAATCCAATTTACTATTGTTAGCCGGAACAGATTGCGCAGCCGCACTTTGGGTAATTAGGAAGAGCGAAAAGAGGAGTAAATTTATCTCCAGCCTAATATTGAAAGAATTGCGATGGAACTTAATCACATTGAGTAATTTTGTGCTCTAAAGATAATAAGCATGGCATTAACCCCAACCACACCTATTCCCTTAGGGTTTAAAGCCCCAGAATTTGCTCTTCCGGATGTGATTTCTAGTAAGATTTTAGATTTTAAAGCGGTAAAAGGAGCGAAGGGGACTTTGGTGATTTTTATCTGTAATCATTGTCCTTATGTAACTCATATCATTACTGAATTGGTAGAATTGGCAGAGGAATATCAACAAAAGGGTTTTGGTTTTGTTGCCATCAATTCCAATGACGCTATCAAATATCCTCAGGATTCAGCCGAAAATATGATGGAGTTTGCGAAAACAAATCAATTTTCTTTTCCTTATCTGTATGATGAAAGTCAGGCCATCGCAAAAAGCTATGATGCGGCATGCACACCTGATTTTAACGTTTTTGACTCTAATGACATTTGCGTTTATAGAGGCGAGTTTGACGCTGCTCGTCCTGGAAATTCAGTTCCAGTGAACGGAGAGAGCTTAAAAACGGTTCTTGAATTATTATTAGCAGATAGGGAAGTGCCGCAGGAAGGACAAAAACCTTCCATAGGTTGTAATATTAAATGGAAGTAAAATGAAATATAATCTGAGTGAAATCTCTGAAATAATAAAGAATCGCAGAAGTATTGCTCCTGAAAAATACACCTCGCGCAAAGTTCATCGGGAAATTGTGACGAATGTATTGCAAAATGCATTGTGGGCGCCAACACATGGAATGACTCAGCCCTGGAGGTTTAAAGTGTATATGGAAGATGGTTTGAAAAAACTGTCGAGGGATTTACCTGAGATTTATAAGAGCTTGAGCCCAGAAGATAAATTCAGTCCCTCGAAATATGAGCGTTTTAAACAACGCCCATTGGAAGTTTCAGTAATGATCATGGTGTGCATGGAAAGAGCCTCAGATAATAAAGTTCCGGAGATTGAAGAAGTAGAAGCGGTTGCATGTGCTGTTCAGAATATGCACTTAACTTGCACTGCTTATGGACTTGGCGCTTTTTGGTCGAGCCCTGGATTCATTTATAAAAAAGAGTTTAACCAATATCTTGGTTTAGGAGATGAAGATAAATGTCTTGGGATTTTCTTTATGGGATATCCGGATGGAGAATGGCCGAAAAGCCATCGCAAGCCATTGGAATACGTTACTGATTGGATTACTCTGGATCAATAATTATGCAGCTCACTAATTACTACGATCATCCTTCAGATAACCGATATATGGTTTATCAGTTCTATGTGCCTGAACATGCAGAAGCATTTGAAGCAATGCTTGTAGAAAAGAAGGTTCAGTTTGAGCGATTCTTGGATGAGGAAGGAGTACGCCCATGTATTTTATTTGGGGTGCATAAAACGCATAAAACAAGTTCTAATCATGCGAATTTCATGGTTCACGCTAAATACCGTTCGCCCTTTATTCCAAATCTTGTACTGAGATATAGTGTTTTAATCATAACCATTGTTATGATTGCAATGGCTATCATAGGTTATATTAAAAGCACTGAATGAAATATTGGCTCCAAATAGTAGTTCTTTTCGCACTCAGTTTGATTGCTTTTTCACTGAAATCACAACTGAATGTAACCACATTCGGCATTCAGTTTAAACCCATTTTCTCGAATAAATATTTTGATACCGGACCTATACAAGTTCAAAAGGATTTTCTATCGGTTAACTTTGAACCGAAAGGAGGGTATTCTTATGGAATGATTATCCGAAAAGGCCTGAGTGATCGTATTTCTATTGAGACAGGAATAAATTATACCCGTAGAGTTTACAATACTCGATTTACGGATTCTGATAGTTTGGTAAATGCTGAGTTGGCTTTCAGATTTATCTCTTACGAAATTCCGGTGCAAGCGCTTTTCTTTGTGCGGCTAGGCGATAAAATATGGATGAATGGGGCAGGGGGAGTATCAATTGACTTGTATGCCTCTGATGTATTTGTTTCAGATTTTGTAAATAATAACGGTATAATTTATGATTTTGAAGTTCGCACTTTTAGGCGGAGTATTGCTCAATTGGCTTTACTTGCAAATTATGGATTTGAGTACCGTACAGAGGAAGATGGATTTATTTATCTGGGATTGAGTTATCACAGGCCCTTTACGTATATGGCTACCAGCGAAGCTACCTATTCTCATGATGGTTTTATAAGTAAATTAAGTAGCAATATAAATGGCAACTATTTAACTATTGACTTGAGGTATTATTTCCATGAAGATCCAGAGAAGAAGAAGAAAAAAGTGAAGAGGTCGAATAATTAAATAATAAAATATTTATTGGAATGATATTTTATTTGAATGTTGTTTGATTTCGCATAATTTAAATTGAATTTTGCCTCCTGCGAAAATCACTATGGTTATTTCAGTTTTTGTGATTATTCGGATTCAATTGGAAACCCCTTTGTTGTTGTTTAATTGGAGGGGATTCTAATTCCCGAGAATCAGATACAAGATGGCAAATCTCAGACTCAGAGCCAGAATCTTGATAAGCAAAAAAGAGGTGCAAGCACCTCTCTTTTGTTAAAACCAATTTACCTTAACCTTAACCAAAATATTATTGAGCAACCAGTGTAAAACTGATTTTCACATCATCATAAATCATATAGTCACCAAGTCCGTCAAAAAAAGAACCTGAGTTGTAACGGATATCCCATTTGGTTCTGTCGAATGTTAAGTCAGCTGCAGCGGTAACCACATCATTACTTATGTTAATCTTAGCGGGAAAGCTGATATCGTTGGTAATTCCTTTGATATTGAGCGTTCCGCTGATTTCATAATTATTGCCGTTTTCACCTTTTTTCGGAGTAAAATTCTTAAGCGTAAATGTACTTGTAGCATGAGAGCTAACAGAAAAGAAATCTTCTGATTTTAAATGGCCAATTAATTTTGCATTAGTGTCCTTGTCTTCTATATCGTCAACAGTAATACTGGTCATATCCATTACTATATTGCCTGAAATGATTACGTTGTTATCCAAAGACAAGCTTCCTTCTTTTATTTTCACCGTTCCGTCATGTGAACCGGCTACCTTTTCTGCAATCCATTTCACACTGCTTTTTTTAGTGTCAACGCTGAGTTTTTTTGGGTCTCCGTCAGACTGAGCTAGCATAGAGCCAATACTCATAACGGTAATTAGAATAGTACTGATAATCTGTTTCATATTGTTTTTGTTTTGTGTTATTTATTCAGCCCCGCAGCTTATCCAACAAGTTGTTAAGCGTTTGGGCTTCAGTTTCATTAAGTGCGTGTAAGTGTTTGTTCATGTGCTTCATGCTCTTGTCTAATTCTGCAAGTACATCCAAGCCTTTTGGAGTTATTAGAATATCCACTTGTCTTCTGTCTTCCAAACATTCTCGTCTTTGGAGCATGTTTTTCAATCTCAGTTTTTCCACTAATCTTGAGCAGTTGCTCATGCGATCAATCATGCGTTCTGAAATATCCTGCATGGCCATTGGAGCACCTTTTGAACCGCGCAGTATTCTCAAAATGTTGAACTGTTGTATACTTAAATCGTAATCCTTTAGGAATTGATTCTGCATCCCGGCTAACCAACCTTCAGTAAACATCAAGTTAACTGCCAGTTTCTGGTATTCATCCTTAAATGCTTTTTGCTTTATGGCTTCTTCTATTTTCACATAGCAAATGTATGTATAAACATTAGATGTATAGACATATAAAATGTTAAAAAGCCTAAAAGCCTGATTAAATAGCAGGCTATCAGTTAGATAGGCTTTATATCACTTATGGAGGCTAGTTTAAAAGGGCTATTTATATAGCGGCCAATAGCTCTTTTACAATATCTGAAATCACTTTGCCATCTGCTTTACCCGCCAATTGTTTCGAGGCCATTCCCATTACTTTGCCCATATCAGCCATGGATTTAGCTCCACTTTGTTCAATAACAGCCTGCACGGCAGACCGAATTTCTTCCTGACTCATTGGTTCAGGTAAATAGGCTTTTATTACTTCTGCTTGTTGCATTTCCTCATCATAGAGTTCTTGTCTGTTTTGCTCCTTGTATATAGCAGCAGATTCAAGGCGTTGCTTATACAGCTTATCAAGAATTTTTAAGGCAACAGCGGGATCAACTTCGCCACCACTGCCGTCCTTGGTCATTTCGAGCAGTAATTTTGATTTTATATCACGCAAAGCCGTTAGCTTTTCTTTTTGTTGTGCTTTCATTGCAGACTTGATGTCTTCATTGATTTGATCTGTGATGCCCATAATCCGATTTATTTAGTCTGCAATTTCCACATTTATTGGCTTAGTCCCGAACTATGAATTTAAGAAATTGCAATTAGTCTCCGAACATTTATGAACTCTCTTTAAACGGTCTATTGTTTTGAGGCGAAAGCGCTAGGTGATATTTTCTTTACTATTGCGTATTAGTTCATCTGCATTCTTCGAATTCTATTGCATCAAGTGCTTGAATTGAAAGCTTGTTTCTAGATAGATTATTTAAGGCGGTTCAATTTGTTGTATAAGAAAATGGAGCACAAAAAAAGGCCGGAAAATATCCGGCCTTTGCAATTTGAAACTTATTATTAATCCGCATTGTCATGCAAAAACGGATTGTTAGGTTTAATCTGGGTTACCTTTTCTCCAGCTGCATTCATATCAGTATTTAATGCAAATCTGGAAAGATTACTTTCAGAGGAGTGAGGCACATTGTCGAGCTTCAGGCCTTGTCTGCGGAATGCAGGCTCTGCTTCAAGCTCGTTTAAACCTGCTGCAGTTTTCATGCGCTGGGTGTACTCTCTGATTTTCTGTTCGCGCTGACGATTTCTAGAAAGGAGAATATCACGTGACGGGCGATTTTCTTCGGGTCCTAGTTCATCAGAATTATTAAAAATAATACTGTCTGTATTTACGCTTTCAAGCTTGATACTTTCGATAGGGTCGTCAAGCGTAAATATTTTTTTCTCTTCTTCTTTGGCTACAGGAGCAGGTGTTTCAACATTGAATAGAACTTGATCTTTAGTCTCTTCTAATGATTCATCAGAAAAGAGCACGGGCTGTATGTTTTCATTTACCGGCTCTTCAATCGTTTTCAAAAAAGGTATTTCTGGAATTGCAGGGCTTACTTCTACAAGTCCGCTCGAATCTTTTCTTGCATTGATGTCGATAGGACTTTGGATGCGCGAAACGATTTCTTTTGGCGAATTAACCTCAAGATTAATTTTAATTGGTTGTTCTTCCGCAACAGGGAATCCCATATTTACCTGATTGGTAGGGAAGCCGGTAGCAATTACCGTTACACATAGATCCTCACCTAAAGAATTGTCAGATCCATAACCCCAAATTACTTCGGCATTCATTCCGGCAGATTCTTGAATGAATTCTGTAATCTCCGTGATTTCATCCATCAAAACTTCTTCCTGACCGTAGGTGATATTGAGGAGGATATAATTAGCTCCGGTGATATCATTATCGTTCAAAAGCGGAGATTCAAGGGCAGTAGAAACGGCGGCAAAAGCTCTTCCTTCGCCACTTGCTCTTGCAGATCCCATAATGGCTACACCGCTGTTTTTCATCACGGTTTTAACGTCGTTCATATCCACGTTAATTTCGCCTGTAAGGGTAATCATTTCAGCAATTCCTTTAGCTGCGGTGCATAGCACTTCATCAGCGTGAGAGAAAGCGGCTTTAAGGGTGAGATTGCCGTATAATTCGCGAACTTTATCATTGCGAATAATGAGCAAGGTATCTACAGCATCGCGCATTTCTGTTAGACCGAAATCAGCCTGATTTTTACGCTTTTTGCCTTCGAAAGCAAAAGGGATAGTTACAATTCCAACGGTAAGAATTCCCATTTCACGGGCTGCTTTTGCAATGATTGGTGCTGCACCTGTTCCGGTGCCACCGCCCATGCCGGCAGTTATAAATACCATGGTGGTATTTTTACCAAGAATTTCTTTTATCTCCTCGAGGTTTTCAATCGCTGCATTTCTTCCAACTTCTGGAATGGCCCCTGCACCTTTGCCATCAGTGAGTGTTGCACCTAATTGGATTTTTAGCGGAACAGGACTTTTGTCCAATGCCTGTGAATCGGTATTGCAAACAATGAAATCCACACCTTGAATTCCTTGTTCGTACATATAGTTCACTGCATTGCTTCCACCTCCGCCAACTCCAATTACTTTAATAATGGAGTTGTGGTCCTTTGGTAGATCAAATCGCATGAAGTCTGTGCTGTTGTTATCTTCCATGTTCCGTCTTATTGCGCTGTTAATGAGAGAATTCTATTTTTTAAAATCGGATAGCTTCCCAAGTTCGAAGAAAATCAATTAGTCTTTAACATACAACTTGATTTATCAAAAGCGTTAACCACCGATTGTTATTAACCTTAGTTGTCTTCTTCGTGCTCAAACCAATCTTTTAGCTTAGAGAGAAGTTTGAGTGGACTTCCTTCTGCTTTTTTCGCTGGTCGTAGTGGTTCCTTGGTGTCAACCATAGGCAAGTGATGCTCGTATCCTTTAATTACCAAGCCTATACCGGTTGAATTTAAAGGAGAAATAATTTCTTCACTTGGAGCTTTGCTAACATGTTCGTTTGGGTATCCAATTCTGCAATCCATACCGGTGATGTACTCGATGAGCTGCGGCAAATGGCGCAACTGCGATCCTCCACCCGTCACTACAATACCTCCGATTAAGTGTTTTTCAAAACCTGAATTTCTGATTTCGTAATACACGTGATCAATGATTTCTTCCATTCTGGCTTGAATAATACTTGCCAAATTTCGTAGTGTTATTTCCTTAGGTTCACGTCCTCTTAAACCTGGAATGCAAACCACATCTTTCTCGCGGTTTTCACTGCTGATGGCAGATCCAAATTTCACCTTTAATTGCTCGGCCTGATTGCGCATAATGGTGCAACCCGATTTAATATCTTCGGTGATCACATTTCCGCCAAAAGGTATAACGGCGGTATGCCGAATAATGCCTTCTTGAAATATTGCAATGTCAGTAGTTCCACCTCCAATGTCAACCAATACAACCCCTGCTTCTTTTTCTTCTTCGCTTAATACTGCTTCACTGGATGCGAGTGGCTCGAGAATCAGCTGATCTACCGTCAATCCTGCTTTAGACACACATTTATATATGTTCTTTATCGCAGCAATTTGTCCGGTGATGATATGGAAATTGGCTTCCAATCTAATCCCTGACATGCCAATGGGATCTTTAATGCCCTGTTCACCATCGATGGTAAATTCTTGAGGTAAAACATGAAGAATTTCTTCGCCCGGTTGCATCACAATTTTGTGCATATCAGCAATCATGGCATCTACATCAGCCTGAGAAATCTCTTCATCTATACTGTTGCGCATGCGTTGTCCGCGATGCTGCAAACTTTTAATGTGTTGCCCGGCAATTCCCACATTCACCACTTTAATGTTGATGCCGTATTCTTCAGCCTGTTTTACAGCCTCTTTAATGGACTGCACAGTCTTTTCGATATTGGAAACAACACCGCGTGTTACGCCAACAGATTCACTCTTACCCATGCCGAGTATTTCGAGCTTTCCATTCTCATTTTTGCGACCCACCATACAGGCAATTTTGGTGGTGCCAATGTCAAGTCCTACTATGATTTCTGACGACTCCATGTTGTCTTTTTTTCTCGTTGTTGCTAAGCATTATTTTCTACAAACCACCTGACCTTTAAAACGAAGATCAATTGATTTGTATTGGTCAATTCCTCTTGTTGGCAATACTTTTTCATAGAATGCCATCATCTTTTTAAGTTGCAGCTCAAGCTGCTCGCCTTTTCCAATGAGGATTCTATGATTTCCTACGCGCGGAACAATTTCAAATTCGTAATCGGCATTTACATAAATGTGATCCAATTGTGCTTTCCAAAATGAATCAGAATTGATGTATTCAATGATGCGAAAGGCATCATCAATTATTGATTTATCGGAAAGTTCTGAGTTAAGTGCTAATTCATGAATCCCTTTGCCTTTTCCTTCATAAATGTTTCCTGTAAAAACAGGAACATGCGCTGTAAAATGTTTAGACAGTGGCACAATCCCACCTTCTGTATCGAGGTAAAATCCACTCCCATCAGCATTAATAAATCGTGCAAGTGGCCTACATTGAAACACGGAAACTGAAATTCGGCCATCTACAGTTTTGTAAACGTCAGCGCTTTTTACTGCCGGAATTTCCAATACTTTTTGATGTATAGTTTCAACATCAATATCATTAATGGCAGAACCGATTAATGAGTCGCCAAGTGAGAATACTTTTTTCTTTACATCAGCTTCATCAATGAAATAGGTGCCATCACTATGGTCTATTTGAACATCAAATTTCCAACAGCGGGCATGTTTTCTTGAAGCATTTACGAAGCCAAGAATAACCAAACCGCCCAGAACTAAGGTTCCGAGTAGCACAATCTTTCCTATTCGCAATAACTTCTCTTTCATCTTTATATTTTTGACCAAATGGCTGAAAGTCGCTCAGAAAGCGGCTTTACCAATCGATCTATATCTCCAGCGCCTAAAGTCAGTACCACTTGGGCTGTGCTCTGGCATGCAACATCGAATAACTCACTTTTATCAACAAGCTTCACAGGGGTTTTCCTGATTTTATTCATAATCAATTGTGAATCAATTCCGGCAATGGGTTCTTCTCTTGCTGGATAGATCGGAAGTAGAATTATTTCATCTAATAATTCAAGCGATTTGGCAAATCCATCGGCAAAATCTCGGGTGCGACTAAACAAATGTGGCTGAAAAATACCGAGCACCTTCTTGCCTTTGTACATCTCTTTTACGGATTTTATGCAAGCTTTCAATTCCTCCGGATGATGCGCATAATCATCAATCATACTGTATCCGTTCACTTGCAACACATTCTCAAATCTGCGCTGCACTCCTTTAAAACTTTCGAGCGCATCTTTAATATGACTTTCTTCCACACCTGAGCGCAAAGCAGCGGCACAAGCTGCAACAGCATTTTCAACATTATGTCTGCCGGGTAAGCCTAAACGTATTTTGCGAATATTTCCACCGGGATAGGCTAAATCAAATTCGTATTTTCCGTCTTTGATGATGATATTTCTGGCAGAGTAATCTGCGTAGTCATCTAATCCATACTTCAGCACGGTTACATCTTCTCGTTCCACTAGCTTTAAGTCAGAACGAATGATTAAGATTCCGCCCGGCTTTATTTTCATGCTAAATGCCTGAAAAGCTTCGTGCATGCTTGCTTTATCGCCATAGATATCCAGGTGGTCGGGATCCATGGAAGTAATAATGGCAATACTTGGCTCTAATGCCAAGAAAGAGCGATCGTACTCATCGGCTTCAGCAACACAAAATGCGGAATCCTGATCTATGAGCAAATTGCTTCCATAGTTAGCGGCAATTCCCCCTAAGAATGCGTTGCAACCATGTCCTGATTGTTTAAAAATATGTGCCACCATGGAGGAAGTGGTGGTTTTGCCATGTGTGCCTGCAACGGCTATAGTGCGTAGTTGAGAAGTGATAATACCGAGCACCTCACTTCTTTTTTTAATATTAAATCCTTTCTCTCGCAGGTAAACGAGTTGAGGATGATTTTTTGGGACCGCAGGAGTAATCACGATCAATATTTTCGAAATCGGACTTACATGCAGGAGTCCAGGCAAATCATGAACGCTATCACCAAACTGTACTTGTATTCCTTCCATTTCAAGTTCGGTGATGATGGCAGAAGGGGTTCGGTCATATCCCATTACATTATAACCGGTTTGATTCAAAAATCTTGCAATCGCACTCATTCCAATTCCCCCGATTCCGAGAAAGTAAACGATTTCGATATCGGGTAGGAATTTTTTCATTTTTGCTCAGCGATTTGGATTACTTCTTTGGCAATGCGAATATCAGCATCGGCAATACCAAGTTTCTTGATATTTGCGGCGAGTTCATTTTTTAATTCATCATTATTCAAAAGAGCATAAGCCTGATTCCAAAGTGAGTTTCGGGCTTCAGAGTCTTTTACCATAATAGCAGCTTTTTTTACTACTAATGCTTCTGCATTTCGCGTTTGATGATCTTCAGCTACATGAGGAGAAGGTACCAAAATGCATGGTTTCGCAATTAAGCAAAGTTCTGAAATACTCATGGCCCCGGCGCGTGAAATAGTGATGTCGGCAGCAGCATAGGCCAAATCCATTTCTTTAATAAATACAGCGGTGAATCCATTGTTTTTTATGGATTGTGTTGCCGTTTCAGCATAAGACTTACCACTTTGCCAAATGATTTGAATGCTGCCATGTTTAGCAATTTCTGGAATGGCAGCATTTATGCTTTCATTTATCGTTTTTGCACCTAAACTTCCGCCGATTATGAGAACTGTTTTTTTATTTGGATCAAGACCGAAATGGGATATTGCTTGTTCTCTTTTTCCTTCGATCTGAAATACTTTTTTACGAACCGGATTTCCACTCAGGAATATTTTAGATGGCGGAAAGAATTTCTCCATACCTTCATAAGCAACACAAATCTTTTTCGCTTTTTTGGCAAGTAGTTTATTGGTGATTCCAGGATACGAATTTTGCTCTTGTATTACAGTCGGGATTCCTTTGCTCGCGGCAGTTCTCAACAATGGACCACTTGCATATCCGCCTACTCCAACGGCCACATCAGGATTGAATTTTTTTACAATTTTTCTGGCTTTAATCAGGCTTCCGAGTACTTTAAAAGGGAAACTCAGATTTTTAAATGTGAGTCTACGTTGTAGTCCACTGATATTTAATCCTTCAATTTGGTATCCAGCCTCTGGAACTTTTTCCATTTCAAGTCTACCAATGGCACCTACAAATAGAATCTCAGCCTCAGGTCTTAAAGACTTAATGGCGTCTGCGATTGCAATGGCCGGGAATACATGTCCTCCGGTGCCGCCGCCGCTGATTATAACTTTAAGCGCCGGCATAATTCTTCGGATTAGGCTCTATTGAATTTTCTTTGTTAGATGATTCTGTGGAAACATCATCCAATGCTTCTTCAGGATTAAATACAGTTCTGGTTACAGCCAGAATTAATCCTATAGTTATACAGGTAAATATGGTGGAAGTTCCACCCATACTCACTAATGGTAAAGCTTGTCCTGTTGTAGGGAAGAGATTAACACTAACGGCCATATTTATAATGGCTTGTATCGACAGTAAAAATGCCAGTCCTAAACCCATTAAACCGCCGAAATGCCTTGGACATTTCAATGATGCGCGCATGCTACGAAAGAGCAAAATCATAAATAAAATGAGTACTCCAAATCCACCCACAATTGATCCGTACTCTTCAATAATAAATGCATAAATCATATCAGAATAGGGGTGAGGCAAATAGTTTCTTGACGATCCTGTTCCGGGGCCATGAGGTAGAATACCGCCGTTATAGATTGCCATTTGCGCATATTGAACTTGATAATTACCATCACTAGTTGGATTACTAAAATTTTCGATCCTCCCAACCCAAGTGCCAAAACGAGGGAAAATATTAGGACTTGATTTGCCAAGAAAGAAAATCACAACTAAACCTGCTATACCAATAAGTACAATTTTGCCTAGATGTTTGAGTGGCACTCCGCCAATGTACATCAGCAAAAAGCAAACCATTCCCAGCATGGCTGCCGTGCTGAAATTTGCCGGTAAAATCAAAGCACAAATTGCAATAACAGGGATGAGAATAGGAACAACGCCTTGCATAAAATCATGAAGTACATTTCGTTTAACCGTCAATGTTCTCGCTACATAAATGATCAATGCTATTTTGGCAAAATCTGATGTTTGGAATGTTAAATTTATTCCGGGGATTTTTAACCAGCGACTTGCGTCATTTATGTTTACGCCAAAGAGCAAGGTGAGTAATAATAATCCTGCTGCTACCCACACCAGAATTACCGACACACGATTGATGTACTTGATTTTAATTTTGTGCACGAAATAGGCGGCAACTAATCCAATCCCGATCATCATAAAATGCTTGAACAGGAACTTAAATGAGTTGCCATCTGCTTTGTAAGCCAGCGTTGAAATTGCACTGTAAACTGCCAACAAGGAAATGATGGATAGGAATATAGTTACCATCCAGATTACCCGATCGCCCTGGAGCTTTTCCAGCAGATTGTTTACAGCAGTATTCATGGAAAAATTAGAGGCGTTTTACTGCTGCTTTGAATTGTTGTCCGCGATCTTCGTAATTTTCAAAAAGATCGAAACTTGCACAACAAGGGCTCAACAAAACGATATCGCCATAATAGCCTAAATTATAAGCAATTTTGACTGCATCCTGAGCACTTCGAACTTCCACAATGGTTTCAACCTTTCCTTCAAATGCTTTCAGTAGTTTGCTATTATCCGATCCCATACAAATGAGAGCTTTCACTTTTTTCTTAACAAGCTCATCCAGCTCATTATAGTCGTTGCCTTTGTCAACTCCGCCGGCAATCCAGATTACAGGAGAATCCTGACTTTCTAATGCATACCAGGTAGAGTTTACATTGGTGGCCTTACTGTCGTTTATGAAAGTGATTCCGTTTACTTTTGCAACAAATTCCAACCGGTGTTCTATTTGGTCAAAGTGCTCCAAACTTTCCCTAACTATTTCTTTCCGGAGTTCAAGAATTCTGGCGCCTATTCCGGCTGCCATTGAATTGAACAAATTGTGCTTGCCTTGCAGGGCCAGATCGTGAATGCTCATAGTAAATCCCTCGTTATTATTTATTTTGATAGTAAATTGTTCGTTGTGAATCCATGCTCCAAATTGATTTTCGGGCAATGGTTTTGTGCTGAATGGAAAATGCTTAGCCAAAGGTTTGTGACGTTGCATACCTAAGCTGATTTCAGGGTCTTCAGCCCAATAAATCAGCGCATCATTTTCATTTTGGAATTGTGTAATCCTGAATTTGGAATCCACATATTTTTCCATTTTGTACTCGTAGCGATCTAAATGATCTGGAGTGATGTTTGTAATAATGGCAATATCTGGTTTAAAGCTTCGGATGTCATCCAACTGAAAACTCGAAAGCTCCAACACGTAGTAATCTGCCGGATTTTCTGCCACCAATCGCGCAAAGCTATTCCCTATATTTCCGCCTAATCCTACATTTAATCCTGCATTTTTATAAATATTATGACAGAGTAATGTAGTGGTGGTTTTTCCATTACTGCCGGTGATTCCGGTAATATGTGATTTGCAATACTTTGATGCAAATTCAATTTCTCCTTCGAAAGGAATATTTCTTTTATTAGCCTCCTGAAGCAATGGAATGCTATTAGGAATCCCCGGGCTTTTTATGATCAAAGCGGAATCAAGAATAATGCTTGAATCGTGTGATCCGCTTTCAAATTTTATATCGCGCTTTTGCAGTTCTTCCTGATACTTCGGCTTGATGGCAGATTTATCAGAAACAAAAACATCATAGCCCAAAGCTTTAGCCAAAATGGCTGCTCCGGTTCCGCTTTCGCCTGCTCCTAATATGCTTATCCTCTCAGCCATTTATCGTTTAGCGTACTTTGAGTGTTACAATGGTTACTACGGCGAGCATTACGCCAATAATCCAGAAGCGCGCAACAATTTTGGATTCATGCATTCCCTTTTTTTGGTAGTGGTGATGCAATGGCGACATCAGCAAAATTCTTCTGCCTTCACCATATTTTCTGCGGGTGTATTTGAAATAGGAAACCTGCAGCATTACGCTAAGATTCTCTACCAAAAAAATTCCACAGAGCACAGGGATCAGTAATTCTTTTCTGATGGCAATGGCGAAAACGGCAATAATTCCACCTAGTGCAAGGCTCCCTGTATCGCCCATAAAAACCTGCGCGGGATAAGAGTTATACCATAGAAACCCAATACAGGCTCCAACAAAAGCGCCACCAAAAACCACCAACTCACCCGATTCAGGTATGTACATTATATTGAGGTAATCGGCGAGCAAATAATTACCTGAAACATAGGCGAGAATGGCGAGTGTAAGTCCTATTATTGCTGATGTTCCCGTTGCAAGGCCATCCAATCCATCGGTTATATTTGCCCCATTAGATACTGCTGTCACAATAAAAATCACAATAGGAATAAAAATGAGCCAGCCCCATTTTTTTGCGTCTTTACCCAGCCAGTTAATCAGCCATGCGTAGTCAAATTCATTGTTTTTGATAAAAGGGATAGTAGTTTTTGTAGATCTACTTTCAACCCAATTTTCATCACCATTTATTCCAACCTCATCATTATAAACTGCTACCGTTTGGTTTCTCAGATTAGTTGCTTTTTGTTCCAGTCTTACTTGTGGACTGAAATAGAGCATAGATCCCACAAAAATGCCTACCCCAATTTGACCTATAACTTTAAATTTTCCGGCGAGACCTTTTTTATTTTTGCGAAATACTTTGATGTAGTCATCTATAAAACCGATCAGCCCCAACCATACCGTGGATACAAGCATTACGATAATGTAAATATTGCTGAGGTTGGCGAAAAGAAGTGTTGGAATAAGAATGGAAGCAATAATAATTAGTCCACCCATGGTAGGTGTACCTTGCTTCTGATTTTGTCCTTCTAATCCTAAATCTCGGATGGTTTCGCCCACCTGTTTTTTATGGAGTAATCCAATTAATTTTTTACCGAAAATCATTCCGATAATCAGCGAAACAATAATTGCTAATGCCGCTCTAAAACTCAGATAGCGAAACAATCCTGCCCCAGGCAAATTGTACGCAGTGTCTAGATATTTAAATAAATGATACAGCATTACTTCCCAAGATTTTTAATGGTTTCCTGTACAATTTGCAGATCGTCAAAAGGAGATTTTACACCTTTGATTTCTTGGTATTTTTCATGTCCTTTTCCAGCAATCAGAATAATGTCTTCGCTTTGCGCAAGAGTGCATGAAAGCCTTATTGCTTCTCGTCTGTCTGTAATTGAAAGCGTTTTGCGTTTGCCGTTAGAATCAAGCCCCGCTTCCATATCTTTAATGATTTGATCAGGTTCTTCACTTCTTGGATTGTCAGAAGTGAGTACAACTTGATCCGACCATTGGGCTGCAATGCGCGCCATTTCTGGTCTTTTGCTTTTGTCGCGATCTCCTCCGCAGCCTACCACTGTTATTACTCGTTCATTTCCGGTGCGAATGTCTTTGATCGTTTTAAGAACATTTTCGAGTGCATCTGGGGTATGAGCATAATCAACTACTGCGGTAATTCCCCCCGTGCTGCGGAAGTGCTGAAAACGTCCAGCAACGGGATCTGCTGCGCTTAATGCCGTGAGTACTTCGAGTTTTTCCAAACCAAGTTCTCTACAGATAGCATAAACAGCAAGAATGTTATAGGCATTAAATGAACCCACTAGTTTGCTGTATAAATCAGCACCATCAATCATCAGGTGTAATCCCTGTAAGTTGTTTTCCAGAACCCTGGCTCTATAGTCAGCCATGGATTTTAGAGCGTATCGCTTAACTCTTGCTTTGCAATTTTGCACCATGATTTCACCATTGGTATCATCATGGTTGGTGAGCGCAAAAGCATTTCGTCCAAGTCGGTCGAATAATGCTTTTTTTGACTTGATGTATTCTGCAAAAGTTCCATGATAATCGAGGTGGTCATGGGATATATTGGTGAAGGCAGCTCCAGCGAAATTTAAGCCGGTAACTCTATGCTGATGTATGGCATGTGAGCTGGCTTCCATAAAGCAGAACTCACAACCGGCTTCGCACATTTCTCTCAGCAAATTCTGGAGACTCACGGCATCCGGTGTTGTATGGGTCGATTCTAAAGATGTTTTACCAATTTTATTTACTACCGTCGAAATCAATCCGCAAGAGTATCCGAGATTGCTGAATAACTGATACAACAATGTTGCGGTAGTGGTTTTCCCGTTTGTTCCTGTTACTGCAATTACCTTAATATCATCAGAAGGATTGCCATAAAAATTTGCTGCAATATGTCCTAAAGCTTCCGCGGTGTCGGGTACTTTGATGTAAGTGATTTTCGGATTTGCATTTTCAGGCAGAGTGCTGCAAACAATGGCAATGGCGCCTGAATCTTCTGCTTTTGCAATGAAATTATGGCCGTCACTTTGACTTCCTTTTATGGCAACAAAGAGCGTTCCTTTGCTTACTTTCCTGGAGTCAAGGCAAACTTGATTTACCATGGTATTAACATCTCCCTGAATTTCTTCAGTGTGCACACGATACAATATGTCTTTGATGGAAATCATGACAATTCAATCGTTATTTGTTGTCCGGATGATGCCCTTGATCCTCCGGTAATACTTTGTCTTTTCACCGTTCCGCATCCAATCACTTTTACCACTAATCCTGAATTTTCAAGTAGGTAAATCGCGTCCTGTAATCCCATGCCAGTTACATTTGGCACGAGACCTTTGCCCATAGGAAGATTGTTAACTGTTACGGTGTCTCTGCCAGTGCTGGTTCTGGCCCAGTCTGAATCACTATTTATTTTGGAAGGAATTCCGAGTTGTTCAAAAACATGTACCAACGGTTCTCTACTTCCGTTTTTACTCACCGGTAGTTTTTTATCAGCAAAAACTTCATCAATTACTTTGCTTTGGATGTCGAATTCGGTAGAGTATATTTTGTCTGCTAGCTCCCTGAATACAGGAGCTGCAATAGATGACGCATAATAGATTCCGCTTTTTGGTTCACTCACCATAATGATGCAAGAATATCTTGGTTCATCTACTGGAAAGTATCCGCAAAAGGAAGCTCTGTATTTGTTTGCTACATATCTGTTTCCTTCTGTAACCCTTGCCGTACCCGTTTTTCCTGCAAGTCTATAAGGGGTTCCCATGAAGACTTTTTTCGCGGTTCCGCTGTCAACAACGGATTCCAGCATTTCTTGTGCTATTTTAATGGTGCGATCTGAACAGATTTTTTCGTTCAGAATTTCGGGTTTGAACTTCTTAGTAGTTTTGCCATTTCTGCGGTATTCCTGAACAAACTGAGGCTTTACCATTACACCGTCATTGGCTACAGCATTGTAAAAAGCAAGAATCTGTAATGGTGTTTGAAGAATTTCGTACCCAATAGCCATTTGGGTAGGACTCACCATTGACCATCCCGGTTCGCCTACTTTTTTCCGAAGCATGGGTGAATTTTCTCCGTGGAGCGAAACTCCTAAAGAGTCATGCAAGCCCATCTCAGCAAGCTTATCGAGAAAGGCCTGAGGATTGGATCCGTATGCTTTTTTAATGGTTTTAGCTGTGCCTATATTGGATGAAAGTGCAAAAGCCTGATATACATTAATCAATCCATTTCCCCCTTCATCTTCATTGGAGTCATGCATTGGTTTTTTGTAGAATGAGTATTTGCCTTTATATGTGTCAACAGTATCTGTCAGGTTTACTAGTCCATCATCAATGGCAGCCATTAGCGCCGGAAGTTTGAAAGTAGATCCTGGCTCAACTCGTGTGCCTATGGCATGATTAAGTTCTTCTTCGTATTGTCCGGTTTTTTCGTTGTATTGCAGATTGGCAATGGCTTTTATAAATCCGGTTTTTACCTCCATCAGCACTACCGTGCCCCAACTAGCGCCATGTTCAATGAGTTTTCTTTCTAGCGCATTAGTGGCTACGTCTTGTAGATGAATGTCGATGCTGGTTACGATATCTTGTCCCAACTCGGGCTCCACGATATAATCATCTGATACCGGTTTGTAGAAACCTCCAGGAATTCTTTGTTCGAGACGTTTTCCAGGACTTCCTGCAAGTACAAGATGGTAAGCCCCCTCTAAGCCAACACGATATCCTTCGCGATCAAGACCAATTGTTCTTGCCGCAAGTTTTCCGAAAGGCCGCATCCTGCTTTCAACTCTCTCGAATATAAATCCACTCTTATATCTTCCCTTGCGTATAAAGGGAAATTTTTCAATTTCCTGTTTTTGACTATAATCAATTTTCTCAGCAATTTTCTTATATCTGCTGCCGTCTTTAATGGCTTTGAGAAATACCTGCTTATATTCAGATTTAGATTTATCTCCAAATAATTGCGAAAAGGATAAAGCGAGTGAATCGAGATCTTTTTGGAATTGCTCTTTGCTGATAGCATCAGATTTCGCATCCCAATAGAGTGTGTAAATAGGAACGGAGGTAGCCAGCAAACTTCCGTCATCCGCTAAAATCTGCCCACGAGCCGGCTCAATGTTTCGCACTTCGTACTGTTGATTTTCAGCTTTTTGTTTCCATTCTTTTCCTTCTACGAGTTGTATCATGAGAACTTTTCCCATGATGCCAATGCATATTAGGCTCAGCAGTACGAATACTACATACGCTTTGTTCGCTATGTCTTTTTCGTTTTTCACGGTTCGAAATAGCCTTCTTCAACTATTATTCTAAGCGGTGGTTCAGTAGATTCTCTCAATCCTAAATCCTGAATGTCAAGGGCTACTCGGCTTTGTCTTTTCTTTCTTTCAAGTTGACTGGAAACGGTATTGTATTCTGCTTGTAATTCTTCGAGTTGCTTTTTAGCTCTGCTCAGGTTCCGAACAGTGTTTTCGGAGTAATACACCCATGAAATATTGATCACAAACAGCAAGGTGAGCCAGAGCATAAATGGCAAATGACCAACCACTGCTTCACGGGTTAAAAATTCACCGTTAAGCAGGGTGTTCACCGAACCGGAAATGGGTTTTTTCCGCTTAGGTTGTTCTTTGGTTTCTTCGCGTAGTTTGTTCACGGCAATCGTTCAGCAATTCTCATTTTTGCACTACGGGATCTCGGATTGGTAGCTATTTCTTCCTCAGTGGGAACAATAGCTTTTGAAGAGAGTGGTTTAAATGGTCGCTGTGCATTTCCGAAAAAATCTCGCTGCACTTCTACTCCAAAAGTGCCAGATCGCATGAAGTTTTTCACCATCCGATCTTCCAAGGAGTGATATGAAATCACTACTAGTCTTCCTCCCGGTTTGAGCACTTCGGCGCATTGATGTAAAAGGTCACTTAGTGCCTCGAGTTCATCATTTACCTGAATGCGCAAAGCCTGAAATACCTGGGCGAGAAATTTGTGTTCTTTACCTCGTGGAGCAAGTGATCTGATTAAATCACTTAGCTCACCTGTGGTTTTGATAGGCTCAATTTCGCGGGCTTCGCAAATTCTTTTCGCAACTATTCGAGCTCTTTCTACTTCGCCGAATTCGCGGAGAATTGCAGAAATGTCAGACTCTTCCCAATTGTTTAAAATTTGAGCGGCGCTGGTCCCTACGAGTGGATTCATTCTCATGTCTAAAGCAGCATCGCTGCGGATACTGAATCCTCGTGAAGCATCATCAAACTGACGGGATGAAACGCCTAAATCTGCAAGTATGCCATCGAGTTTTTTGACTCTGTACAAAAGCAAAGCATTTTTAAGATGCCTGAAATTCTGAGCTACGAACGTAAATTGTTCATCACCCGGAATATTAGCTTTTGCAGCAGGGTCCTGATCAAATCCGAACAGCTTGCCATTTTCCAATCTTTTCAAAATCTCTGCTGAATGACCTCCTCCTCCAAAGGTTACATCCGCATAGACCCCGTTCGGGTCAATCCTGAG
>Ga0209702_10000247_pt1 | contig 108977 bp, 76 predicted proteins | sample FRY01_FD_187210 | JGI IMG/M metagenome (GOLD analysis project Ga0209702, IMG submission 187210) | Freshwater microbial communities from Lake Fryxell liftoff mats and glacier meltwater in Antarctica - FRY-01 (SPAdes) (version 2) | ecosystem: Environmental > Aquatic > Freshwater > Ice > Glacier... | reverse complement strand
TAGGATATTTCGCTCTTTCAAGGCTAGGTCGGTTTAGTGTTTTGAGTAGATGGGCTGGGTACATACTTATGCTATTTCGCTCTTTCAAGGCTAGGTTGGTTTAGTGTTTTGAGTAGATGGACTGGGTACATACTTAGGATATTTCGCTCTTTCAGGGCTAGGTTGGTTTAGTGTTTTGAGTAGATGGGCTGGGTACATACTTAGGGTTTTTCGCTCTTTCAGGGCTAGGTTGGTTTAGTGTTTTGAGTAGATGGGCTGGGTAAATCATTAGGGTTTTTCGCTCTTTCAGGGCTAGGTTGGTTTAGTGTTTTGAGGAGATGGGCTGGGTACATACTTATGCTATTTCGCCCTTTCAAGGCTAGGTTGGTTTAGTGTTTTGAGTAGATGGACTGGGCACATCCCTATAATTTCTCGCCCTTTCAGGGCTTAAATAGGCGTTAATGCTAAAGCAGTTTCGCCAATCATCACCTCCCCCAATTCTCTCTATCCAAACTCCTGTACTGAATGGACTCCGCAATATGTTCCGTTCGCACATCTGATGATCCATCTAAATCAGCAATGGTTCTCGAAACTTTAATAATACGATCGTAGGCTCTTGCAGATAATGACAAACTCTCCATGGCTCTTTTCAAAATCTGTTTAGCGCTATCTGGAAGTTGGCAATAGGTTTTAATTTCACGAGAACCCATTTGCGCATTCGAATGCAGATCGTCCCTCAATTTAAATCGTTCGCGCTGAATTTCTCTCGCCGCAATAACCCGTGAACGTATAATTTCACTTTTCTCTCCCGGCCTGTCATTGCTCAATTGCTCGTAATCTACTGGCGTTACCTCCACATGCAAATCGATGCGATCCAACAGTGGACCTGAAACTTTGTTGAGATATTTTTGCACTGTTCCGGGTCCACAAACACATTCTCGCATAGGATGATTATAATAGCCGCATGGACAGGGATTCATTGCTGCTATCAACATAAAACCCGCTGGAAAGTCCACAGAAAATCTTGCCCTTGAAATGGTAACTGTACGGTCCTCTAAAGGTTGACGCATCACCTCTAGTACCGTTCGTTTAAATTCAGGCAATTCATCTAAAAACAAAACTCCGTTGTGAGCCAAAGAAATTTCACCTGGTTGAGGAATACCACCACCGCCAACCAGTGCTACATCCGAAATAGTATGATGCGGAGATCTAAAAGGTCTAGCCGTTACCAATCCTTCACCATGTTTTATTTTTCCTGCTACAGAATGTATTTTGGTGGTTTCCAGTGCTTCTTGCATGTTTAGCGGAGGAAGAATTGTAGGTAAACGTTTGGCTAGCATGGTTTTTCCGGCACCTGGCGGACCGATTAGAATTACATTGTGTCCACCGGCAGCAGCAATTTCGAATGCTCTTTTGATGTTCTCCTGCCCTTTTACTTCAGCAAAATCTACTAAATGATCACTGAGTTTGGAATAGAATAATTCTTCTACATCAATCTGCAAAGGTTCTGGGCAAGACTCTCCATTCAGAAAGGCTACCACTTCTTTAAGATGAGCAAATCCCATTACATCAAGACCTTTAACCACCGCCGCCTCCGGCGCGTTCTGATGAGGAACAATGATACCTTTAAAGCCTTCAGCTAAAGCCTGAAGCGCAATAGGCAAAACACCTTTCACCGGCAACATTTCACCGTCTAGTGATAGCTCACCCATTAGAATATAACCATCCAACGATGAGTACCTGATTTGTTCAGTAACGGCCAAAATACCCATCGCCATAGGTAAATCATAGGAAGCTCCTTCCTTTCGCAAATCTGCCGGAGCTAGATTGATGGTTATTCCTCTGGATGGAAATTTAAAATTACTGTTCTGCAGGGCCGTTCTGATGCGCGAATAACTTTCACGCACCGAAGAATCCGGCAATCCTACCAGTTGAAATACAACACCGGAGCCAAGATTGACTTCAACGGAAACGGTTGTGGCCGATATTCCAAATACGGCCGAAGCAAAGGTTTTTACTAACATAATGCAGCGCAATTTTGGTTTCGGCGCGCTGCAAATAATTAATTATATCAATTATTTTTTTCGATATAATCGATGAGAGAATGTATCACTTTGATATGAATTTCCTGAATTCTATCAGCATATCCAAACCAGGGAACTCTAATTTCGGCATCACATAATGGAGCAAGTTTTCCCCCATCTTTTCCACTCAAACCAAGTACTCTTATTCCCATTTTTTTTGCTACTTCCGCAGCTTTCAAAACGTTTGCAGAATTACCACTGGTAGAAACAGCCAAAAGAACATCACCTTCTTTTCCTACCGCTTCAAGATACCTAGAGAAAATGAACTCGAATCCGTAATCATTTCCGGTGCAGGTAATATGTGAAGGATCTGAAATTGAAATAGCCGCAATCGCTTTTCGATTATCCCGATAACGGCCGGTAAGTTCTTCAGCAAAGTGCATCGCATCGCACATAGATCCGCCATTACCACATGAAATAATTTTGCCTCCATTTTTGAGCGACTGAACCATTAGCTGTCCTGCCAATTCAATGGAATGCTCCAACTCATCTGACTGCAAAACTTTCGATAAAAGCTCATGAGCTTCTTCAAAATGCTTGCGAATACTTGTTTCTGCCATGGTATAAAGGTGCTAAAATTTTTAATGCTTTCTAGTTTTCCAGAAATAAAAAGGGATGAAAATCACTTCTCATCCCTTTATAAAGCATTAATTATCAATCAAATAAATTCACATCCGTCATTCAAACGTTTGTGATGATAAATTAAGAGCTTGTGGAGATCTGCCAAAAGCAGTCAATCCACACTTCAAATAATTGAGGTATTCTTCTTTATTAGGGGTATATCCCACAGGGTTTCCCAATAGCGTTCCATCAGGACTTAGCATGATGTAATATGGCTGAGAATTATTCAGAAAGGTATGCGTTTGAAATGTTGCCCATTTATTGCCAATTGTTCTGATCTTCTTTTCAACTATTTCAGTGCCATTATTGTATGGGTAAACCCCTTGTTGATCCTCAGGCAATTCTACTTTATCGTCCACATAAAGTGAAACCACCACGAATTCCTTTTCGAGAATTGCCCTGATGTCAGGATCCGTCCACACCGTTTCTTCCATTTTACGGCAATTCACGCATGCCCAGCCGGTAAAATCGATAAGAATTGGTTTGCCAAGCTCCCTCGCTTTTTCCTGTGCTGCATAAAAATCGTCAAACTCGGGATGAAATTTATCGCTGCAAATATCAGAATACCAACTATAACTTCCATGAGGAACACAGGTTGGGGGGGGAAATCCACTCAATAAATCATGTTCCCAAGGTTTATTTTTCAGCACTCCCGGTGCAATGTAAATGGTAAAAGCCAAAAAGATGCCTGCAAAAGCTAAACGTGTAAGGCCTAACTTTTTGATTGGACTATCATGTGGAAAGCGAATAAATCCAAGTAAATATGCCACTAAGCCCAGTCCCAAAACAGTCCAGATTAAGAAAAATGTTTCACGCTCAAGTAAATGCCATTGCATTACCAAATCAGCATTAGAAAGGAATTTCACGGCCAATGCCAGCTCAATAAAACCTAATACCACTTTCACGGAATTGAGCCATCCCCCAGCTTTTGGAAGGCTGTTTAACCATTTTGGAAATGCTGCAAAAACGGCAAATGGTAAGCCAAGTGCTATTCCAAATCCGCTCATGGCTGCAGTTACTGGCCATGGACCATTTTTCAAACTATTTCCCAATACGGTTCCCAAAATTGGACCGGTACAAGAGAAAGACACCAAGGCTAATGTGAGAGCCATAAAGAAAATCCCCATCATACCGCCAACACTGGAAGCGGAGTCCACTTTATTCACAAAACTGTTTGGCAAGGTGATTTCGAAATAGCCAAAAAAGGAAATGGCAAATACAACGAAAACCACGAAGAAGATGATATTAAGGGTAATACTCGTTGCAATTTCATTCAGCTTTTCAGGGTCTGTTCCAAAGTGGAAAGGCAATGAAAGCAGGGCATAGATTAGAAAAATAAAAAAGCCGTAAAGAAGAGCTTGCGTTAACCCACTTTTTCCTACACCGCTTTTAGTAAAAAATGAAACGGTGAGCGGAATCATAGGAAACACACATGGGGTGAGCAATGCAATCAATCCACCGATAAATCCGAAAATAAAGACCATCCAAATATTGGTAATGGCTTCTGTTTCTCCGCATTCCCCAACCGGATTAGTCAGGTCAAGGTTTTCAAGTTGTGGAATGATCTGATTGGGGTCAATAATAACAGCGCCTTCATCAGCCGTTTTTACTTTTCCAATTCCGGAAGATAAATCAACTTCAAATTCAACCAATTCCGGTGGCAAACAACGTTCATCATTGCAAGTCATGAAATCTACGCTACACTGAATTACAGGAGGAGTATCACCGTTATATCGCAATTTTTGTTTGAATTCAGGACTGCCTTCAAAGAAATCCAGATCCATCATAAAATTTGGATCATATTCTCTGATTGGAGTTCCTTCCTCCACCTTTCCTAAATATTCAACGCCTTCTTGAGGTTGAAAGGTAAACACTGTCGGCAGCGGGCCGTCTTCACTATCTAATACCTGAGCATAGATATGCCAGCCTTCTTCAACAACCGCTTTAAGCGTAACGAGGTATTCGTTGTTTCCAAGTGATTCAGAAAATGCCTTCCATATTACCGGAGTAAAAATTCCTTCGCCGCCTGCTTTAGCTCCAATCGCAGGGCCACCGCCATTTACGCCAACTTTATATTCCTCATCAATTGGAATAGTGCATTTGGTATCATCGCAAGCCATGAATGAAACAATCACATTGATATTGAATCCATCCTTCGAATTGATCTTTATTTTTTGTCTGAATTCCGCAGAGTTTTCGAAATAGCGAAGATCCAACTCAAACATGTTGTCATATTTAACTATGGATTTGGACTCCTGAGTGCTTCCCACGAGCTCATAACCTGGATTAGTTTCAAACGCAAAGGAGGTAGGGACAGGGCCAATCGCATCCGGATCCTCCGATATCTGCTGAGCATACAAGTGCCATTTGGCTTCAATCTTAGCTCTAATTACAATCTCAGCGGTACCATCGCCCTTATCTTCCAAACTAAGAGCCCATTCAACAGGATCATAGATTTGAGCCAGGCCTGTGGAGCTTATTGCAAGTAGAGCGAGCAGACTGACAAAAAGTGCTTTGATTCTCAACATAGAAAATTAATATTGGTGTTTCTTCAAAGTTAGGCAAACATAAGGCTTCACGAATTTCAATCCAGATTTATTCTTGGATTTTCAAAACTCAAAGTTCTATTTCTTCACCGACTGCAAGATTGAACTTTTTTCTGGCCCACCAAGTGACTAAATAGAAGAAAGGGGTATCCAAAAGAGCTATTATAACTTTAAATATAAATCCATTGATTAGCAGCGCTGAAAACATATCCCAAGAGATAGCTCCCATTCCACACAAAAGGAGCAATACAACACTGGTGTCAACCAATTGTGAAGTAATCGTAGAAAAATTATTCCTAATCCAAAGGTGCTTTCCCTTAGTGAGTATTTTCCAAAAATGAAAAAGGCGAATATCAATGTACTGAGCAATAAGATAGGCGGTCATGGAGGCCAGAACCGCGGCTCCTGTTCGACCAAAAACATGAGAAAATTGCTCGTCTGTTACAGGTGAAAAATCAGTAGCTGAAGAACTGTCTGCCAAAAGAACGATAACAAATACGAATAAAGACGCAATTAATCCGGCAGTAACCACTTGATTAGCTCTTTTTCGTCCAAAAATTTCCGAAATCAAATCGGTTATTAAAAAAGTGATCGGGTAAGGAATGATGCCTACACTAATGAAAAATGTGTATGACAAAATGGAGCTATTTCCTTCCGGATCAAGAAATGCGAGAGGTTGGAAATAAAAGAATTTCTGAAAAATTAGGTTGCAAGCCACGAGACTTGCAATAAACAAACCTGCAAGAATTAAGTAAAGATTCAGTGCAGAAGCTCGGTTTTGTAATGATGTGGTCATTTAATTCGAAATATGCGAAATAAATACAAATGGCCGGGGTGATTGTTATAAAATTTTTTGCTGTTTTGCCCTAAATAATTAAATGAGGCCATTTTTTTTTGCGGCGATGAAATGCGATTTTCCTGAGAGTCACAAGTAACAAATCAGCATGAAACGTGGCGAATTGAAAGGATGATCAAGATAATTCTTCCCATAACTTTTCATCGCAATTGTTGAAATCTACCGGGTAAAATTTACCTCTGTAAATTCGCCCTTTTGTGGCTTAAATTTTGCCATAAATGGCACTGCTGAGCGATTAGTGTTTAGATATTTACATCTACAATCAACAATTATGAAAACAATTATTACTCTTTTTAGCACGACATTCCTCTTTTTGATGCTGAGTATAAACCCGAATGAGGGGCATGCTCAATGCAATGTTACGGCCTATATTCTTGACTGGAATGGACCTACAACCTATTGCAGCGGTGACGGTAGCAGTGATTTTTTTGGGCCGGGAATTATCAACGTGGGTTACAGCGGACAAAATCAGGCATTTGTAATTACAGATGAAAACGGAGTTATTTCATACGCCGGAGGTACCTTTTTCACAGAATTTGAAGGCTCAGATCCTGGGATTTGTTATGTATATAGTTGCAATTATCAGGATGGTTTGATTGGTCTGTCCATTGAACAAAATATTGCCGGCCTAAGCGGTTGTTTCGATCTTTCTATACCAATTATAATTACCAAACTAGAGGCTGGCTGTTTGGATGTTGTTGCTTGTAATTACAATGCAAACGCAGAATGTCCTGGTGCGCCATGTTTATACAATGGTTGTACCGACCCCCTCGCATGCAATTATATTGCGGGCTGTGAAATAGATAATGGCTCTTGCATATACGCTGGTTGTGCTGATGCCTCTGCCTGCAATTTCGATCTTAACGCAGGCTGCGACGATGGCTCTTGCATTTTGCCTTGTCCTGGATTTGACTGTTCAGGAAATTGCATCGACCAAGATAATGACTTGATTTGCGATTATTTGGAAATATCAGGTTGCACAGATCCAGTTGCGATTAATTACAATGTTGCATTTACGAATAACGATGGCTCATGTATTTACGGAGATTCCTTGTGCGGCCAAGGCACCATTTGGGACGATCAAAGCCTAAGCTGCATCAGCGCTTGTGATAATCCTTGTCCTGCTGACACCAACACAGATGGCATCATCAATACCGCTGATTTATTGATTCTATTATCCGTATTTGGCACTATTTGTCAATAAAGCAAATCAAATACAGCGAGTTATTGGCCGTACAATTTCATTAGTTTTACAAAAAAAGAAATGGCCCTTTTGTTACCGGTAAATGGAATTGAGCCCCAATGGGGAGATGATTGCTGGTTCGCTCCTAATTGTACTATTGTAGGTGATGTTACTATGGGCGAAAAATGCAGTGTTTGGTTCAGTGCCGTTGTTAGAGGCGATGTAAATTCGATCAAGATTGGAAATCGCGTCAATATACAAGACCTCGCGATGATTCATTGCACTTACGAGCAAGCATCAACAGTGATAGGCAATGATGTTTCCATCGGTCATTCTGCCATTGTTCATGGCTGCACAATTCATGATAATGTGCTTATAGGAATGGGAGCTATAGTGATGGATCGGTGCGTTGTACATAGCGGCTCCATTATTGCGGCTGGCGCAGTTTTGTTGGAAGGCACCATTGTAGAAAGCGGATCAGTATATGCCGGAGTTCCTGCTAAAAAAGTGAAAGAAGTAAGCGCTGAATTAATGAAAGGACAAGTGGAAAGAATTTCGGGGAATTATATTAAGTATGCAGGATGGTTTAAATAATATATTTAAGTATTTATTATCAATCCCAAATTCTACTTTCCTTCAATTTAATTTTTTCTTCAAAGAAAACTTTCGTGCTTTTTTCGAAGGCAGAGGTATAATCACTAACATGAAAGGTATAACTCGCGGGGCCTTTTGCAAGAGCTTTGTGTTTTTTCAGGATTTCGCGTACCTCTTCAGCAACGCGCTGTCCGGAGTCCAATACCTCAACCCCATTATTATAAAAAGCTTCAACTTCCTTTCGAATCAAAGGGTAATGCGTGCAACCTAAAACCAATGCTTGAATATCTTTCAAAGTTGGATGTTCCAAATAACTATGAACAACTGCTTGAGAAATTTTATTATTAAAAAATCCTTCTTCAATCATAGATGCCAAAAGTGGTGTAGCCCTTGATGCTACACGCAGTTCCGGATTAAGAGCTTCAATTTTTCGGGGATATATTCTTGTTGAAATTGTTCCTTTAGTACCTATTACACCAATTCTTCCAGAACGATATTTTTTCGCAATATATTCCGAAACAGGATCAATCACATTAACAACGGGAATTCCCGGTCCTGCAACATCACAAACGGTTTGATAAGCATGAGCAGATGCCGTATTACAGGCAATAACGATCATTTTTGCGCCCTGCTCAATTAAAAAAGAAGTGATTTTTGCCGCGTAGTGTCTGATGGAGGATGCAGATTTATCTCCATAAGGAAGATGGGCTGTATCGCCAAAGTAAATTAGGGATTCATTAGGAAGCGCGGCTTTAATAGATTGCGCAACGGTTAATCCTCCTATTCCGGAATCAAACAAACCGATAGGTGCATTCGCTTTCATACCGGCAATATAAGGATCATTGAATGCCGAGTTTCTTCTTCAGCAAAGGCATTACATCTTCACCACCTTCGTACAAAAGCACGCCCTGACTGCTGTCGATGATATAAATGAAATTATTTTCAATAGCCACAGCTTTTATGGCTTCTTGTATTTTTTGATAAATCGGAGCAAGCAATTCTGATTCTTTCGCATCTAGTTCTGACTCAGCTTTAGCGGTGAAATCTTTCATGTCTTTTTCCATCTGTATGATGGCTTCATACTTCTGATTTTTCACTTCTATAGACCAATCTGGATTTTGCTGAAACTCCTCGACCCTTTTTTGATAATCTTTTTGCATTGTAATAATTGCGCTCTCCATTTCTTTGGCTTGAGCCTGAATCTGTTCTTCTACCACAGTACTTTCGGGCATTGCCATCAGCATTTCTCTACCATTGAGATGCCCAATTTTCTGAAGTTGTGCTGAACTAATGAATCCAGTTCCGAGAAATAATATTAGAATTAAATACCTCATGATTATTACTTTTTAGTTCCGCCTCGAGGGTTGGTACCTCCAGGCTGCGTTCCACCGCTGCCACCTGCCTTTTGATCCGTTCCACCTCCTTTAGCGTCCGGCTTTTTGTCCTCATCACCTTTAGCCCCTTTATCCTGTTCTATAGTTTCACCTGGAGTGAGTCCAAGTTTTCGGATTACTTGATCACTTACATCATGCTTAGGATTGGTGTATAGCATATTACTTTGAGATGATTTATCAAAAACCACCATATATCCTTTGTCCGTGGATACGTCCTTTATCGCTTCGTAAATATCTTCTTGAATTGGCTTAATCAATTGCTCGCGTTTTGCAAAAAGCTCCCCTTCAACACCAAACTTTTGCTTTTGCATTTCACGAGCTTCTTGGCGCTTCTGTTCAATTTCTTCTTGTCTGCGCTTTCTCATGTCTTCAGGGAGCAAAACTTTCTCTGCCTCATAAGATTCCACAAGTTTTTCAATGTTGGCGTATTTCTGCTCAATCTCAGCCTGCCATTGCGATGAAACCCTGTTCAATTCCGCCTGTGCGCTGGCATATTGCGGAATGTGTTCCAAAACATACTTGGAATCGACGTAAGCAAATTTTTGTGCTGCACCAATCAGACTAACACCGATCAAAAGCAGAATTAAAGGAAGTTTTTTCATGGGGTTTTTCTTCAAAAGAAAGAACTAATTTACAAATCACCAAGATTCATACCAATACTAAAGTGGAATTGACCATTTGCCATATTGACGAAATTTGGAACATCATCAAATCTCCATCCGTAGTCTAATCCAAGCAAACCAAACATCGGCAAGAAGATTCTTAAACCAACACCACCGGAACGATATACTTCAAACGGGTTGAAATCTGAGACCCTAGACCAGGTTTTACCGGCTTCTGCAAATCCCAAGGCATAAATTTGTGCGCTAGGATTTGGCGAAATAAGATACCTCAATTCAAGACCATACTTAGAAATAATAGGTGCTCCGGTAGACGGCGCCAAACTCAAATCATCATATCCGCGAAGATTAATGATTTCACGTCCGTCAAGAATAAATCCCGACAAAAATACTCCACCTAAGTAATAACGTTCAAATGGCGCAATTCCTATGCCTCTATTAAATAATCCAAGAAAGCCGAAGCCTACTTTGGAGTTCAATACCAGTTTTTTATCATTGGTGAGCGGGGTGTACCAATCCGCTGTGAATTTCCATTTGTGATATTCAACCCATCTGTACTTGTCTTGATCAGACATATTGGCGTAATCCTTATTACCAGCAAATGCAGAGTATGGGGGAGTTCCTTTGAAAGTGAAGCTGAGGTTTGATCCGAAGCGCGGATAAATTGGATCTGAAGCAGAATTTCGCTGAATATTGATAGTAAGAGATAAATTATTAGACTCTCCATTAGCAAAGCTGAAGAAAGATCCAAAATTATTCAATTGAAAATGCTGATATGAAAGAGAGGCGTAAGTACTGAAATAGTCATCAGGCCAACGCAAACGTTTTCCAAGCCCCACAGAAGCACCTGTAATATCGAGTGATTGACGAAGAGGATTAGTTTCACCGTCGATTTTTCTCCTTTGTCCGTTTGATTGAATAGAATGTGTAACCGAAAAACTCAAGGAATTCGGTTTCTTTCCACCTAACCAAGGTTCTGTAAATGCAAGGCTGTAAGATTGAAAGAACGCACCATTAGATTGGGCTCTCAATGACATTCGTTGCCCATCGCCCATAGGGATTGGACGCCAAGCACCTTTCTTAAATGCATTGCGGATAGAAAAATTAGTAAAACTAACACCCAATGTTCCAACTACCCTTCCGGCACCCCAACCTCCAGAAAGCTCAATTTGATCTGATGGTTTTTCTTCAACCACATACGTTAGGTCAACAGTTCCATCGGCGTCATTTTGCTTCGTTTGGATATCAAAGGCTTCCGGATTAAAATAACCTAGTTGAGCCAGCTCTCTTTGCGTTCTGATCACATCGGTTCTACTAAATAAATCTCCCGGACGAGTTCTTATCTCTCTGTAAACTACGTGATCGTTTGTTTTAGTATTTCCAACTACACTAACTCCTCCAATGCGGAATTGCTTTCCTTCGTCAATCAGGATTTCAAGATCGATGGAGTCATTTTCTACCAGTATTTCAAGTGGGATAGCTCTGAAATTCAAGTAACCATCATCTTGATATAGAGAACTCACATCAGTTCCTGCCATAGAAAACATAACCCTTTCCTGAAGTGCGCCCTGATTGTAAACGTCACCTTTTTCTATTCCAAGAATTTTGTATAATTCTTCAGAAGTATATTTAGTGTTTCCAGTAAATGTAATGTCGCGGAAATAGAATTTATTTCCTTCTTCAACATTAATTTGAAGTCCAATTGTTCTTGGCCCTGTAGAGTAGGTGCTATCACTTAAAATCTTTGCATTTCTGAAGCCTTCACTATTAAACTTCAATAATAGATTCTGCTTGCCTTCTTTGTACTCTTCAGGAACAAATTTAGAAGCTTTGAATAAACTCCACCAACGTTTTTTCTTAGTGTCTTTTAAAGCGCGAAGAAGCTTTCCTTCCTGCATTTGCTCAACGCCTACAAAAACGATTTCAGAAATTTTAGTTCTTGGACCCTTCTTTATATTAAATTCCATCAGCACACTATTGTCCACCGAAGGATCAGGAACCAAAGTAACCTTAGTTTGAACGGAATAGAAGCCTTTATCTACGAAATATTTATTGATCTGATACTCCGTAGAGTTCACAAGATTCTGGTTGACCATCATACCTGTGATCAATTTAATTTCTTCTCGGATATTATCGGCTTCAGATTTAGAAATTCCATCAAATTTGAATCGTGACATTTTAGGAACTTCCTGCACCAAAATATGCAAATAAATTTCTTCTCCCCGGATATCAGCCACATAGATTGTGATATCATCAAACAAACGTTGGTCCCATAAATTTCGAACCGCCTTAGAGATTGGTTCTCCCGGCACTAGAATTTCAGTGCCAATTTCAAGTCCACTAAAAAGTTTTATGGCTTGAACATCCGTGTGAGCAGCGCCACCAACGGTAAGCCCTGCGAGCTTATACTTTTTTGGATTTGCATAATCTATTTCAGAACCGATTTTAAAACCAGTTTGGGCTTCACCGACAGAAACCAACAACATTAATAAAAAGAAAGCGGTAAAATGCCTAATAAATGCTCCTGAACTCATTCCACAGTTAATTGTTGGCTCGTTTTTCCAAATCTTCGCTCCCTATGCTGAAAATCATAAACGGCTTTATAAAATTCTTCTCGTTTAAAATCCGGCCAAAAAGTTTCGGTAAAATAAAGTTCCGAATAAGCAATTTGCCAAAGTAAAAAGTTGCTCACTCTTTTCTCGCCACTAGTGCGGATAAGTAGCTCAGGATCAGGCATTCCTGAAGTACAAAGAAAGGACGAGAAGCTCTTTTCATTCAAATCTTCAGGCTTGATGCCTTGTTCCAGCATTAGCCGATAAGCGTTAACTAATTCCCAACGACTAGAATAACTCAAAGCCAATACGAGGTTGATTTTTGTATTGTGGGCTGTGCGATTCATTGCCTCACGCAAATTATCGCAGCAATTTCCCGGCAAATTATCAATATCCCCGATGGCCAGTAATCTCACTCCATTCTCATCTAAATCGTCCACTTCAGCTATAATGGTTTTCACCAATAGGTCCATCAGTGCCTCCACTTCTTCTTTAGGTCTGTTCCAATTTTCAGTAGAAAAGGCATACAAAGTGAGGTAAGAAACACCTAATTCAACAGCAGCTTTGAGCGATTCACGCACCGCTTCCACTCCATTAAAATGGCCAAAAATTCGCTCCTGCCCTTGGTTTTGGGCCCAACGACCGTTGCCATCCATTATAATGGCGACGTGCTTTGGAATCCTGTTCCTGTCTATTTTTTCTAAAAAACTCATTTCGATCGCGGCAGGCTCAAAGTTCACATTTTAAATGTGATCCTGAAAGTCCTTAACGTTTTTTCGTCATTTCCAGCAAGTTCCTTGTCTTTTATCAACACGAAACGATAGGGTAAAATTGGCAAAAGAATACCAATCCCGCCTTCCCGGATCGCCTCGCTGAACCCCAGCATTAGTGCCATCTGGACCTGACTGAACAAGACTTCTATCGGCCAATGCAAGAGCCAATCTTCCATTTTCTGCCAGCAAAGTAACTGGATCTATGTAGGTTCCGCTCACATCATCAATATAATCGGAATAAGTTCTGCGCATTCCCCACTCCAAATTAATCGCAATGGATCGGTAAACATTCACTTTAAGTCCGGCCCCCATAGGAATGGCAACCCCCGATGTTCTGTAGAGCTCCTCACCCAATGTGGTTCCTTGTCCTTCGGTGCCAAGCGGTTGAAGCTCATACCAATTATCATTATATTCCGCCTTGGGATTGGATGAATAGTACGACAAGCCCAAAAACAAGTATGGACTGATAATATCATCGCTACCAATCTGATAATCGAGATAATTCAACTCCATTTGAGCGCTAAACTCAATAATTTCGTTTCGGAAGTGCAGATTTCTGTTTCTCTGCCAAGCATCATCACTGTCTGAGTCATGTGCCTCAATTTTGCCGTATAGCAATGAGGTTTTAAATGACCATCTTTTATCAAGGTTATTTCTAAAAAGCAAACCACCGCCCGGTGATAAAACCCCGCCAAAATGCCGATAATTGATGTCGCCCATGTAATAGGCAGTCCCCAGCACAATACCAATTTCTTTCGATTTAGTATTTCGATCTTGAGCACTGCCTTGCAAAACGCAGATTCCTAGAGTTAGTATGGCAATTAGTACTTTCACCCTGTTACTAATGAAGCAAATCTCTGATTATTGTGTAATTACAAAATTGGGAGCAAAAATAAGCCTTTCAAGTGTAGTTTACGATTTTAGGCGAAATCAGTTTGTTTAATGCCAAAGATCTAAGATTATTTAGCCCGAAACAACATGAAATATGCCAGCCAATATCAATACAAATAGCTGTATTTCAAATGAATAGATAAGTTTTGCCGGCTTATCAATTTCTTCGATCAATTCCCCACATCAATTTATTTCTGATGGTGCTAAAAAAGTCCTGACCTTCAAGCATCACTAGATTCACCATAAAAGGGGCTCGCTCCAGTTTAATAATTGCATTTTCAGAAATGGTCCAGGAACGGGAGTCCAAGGTGAGCAAATGGTTCTGCTCCCTTCCTTCAGCGCGCAAAGTAACATGATGACTGTTAGATATTACCACAGGACGCACATTAAGATTATGCGCAGCGATTGGCGTAAAGGTGATATTCTCCGACCCAGGCATCACAATAGGTCCGCCACAACTCAGGGAATAGGCGGTTGAGCCGGTAGGTGTGCAAATAATTAATCCATCCGCCCAATAGGAATTCATATAAGTACCATCCACTTCCACGTGTATCGAAATCATGGAGGCAGTATCCTTTTTGTGGATAGTGACTTCATTGAGCGCAAATCCAAAATCGCCCAAATCAATTTGATCAGAACTTACTTTAATGAGCGAACGTTTATCGAGGCTATATTTTCCGTCTAAAATCGATTTAACAGCTTCATCCATTCTGGAAAGAGCAACATTGGCCAAAAAGCCGAGTCTTCCTGTATTAATGCCCAAAATTGGCAATCCGGTATCTCTTACAATTCTAACAGTATCTAACAAAGTGCCATCGCCCCCCACGCTGATCATCATTTGGCAATCAACAAGTTCAGCTGCATTGTTAAAAAAAACGGGGTTTGGGAAAAAGGGAAGTAACTCAGCCAACAATGGCTTAAGGTCTTCATGAAAAATCAAAGTAACATGGCGTTCTGCCAATAATGCAACTAATCGCAGCAGGTGTTCACTTCGGTCAATATCGACCATCCGGCCATAAAGGGCAATTTGCATATTTGAAGCAGATTCTAGGGCATAAAATTAGGAAATCATCAGATGGGTTGAACAAAATGCAAGTAGAAGCCTGTTCTTCCTTGACCATTCACCGAATATTCCAATCGGATTACACTGTCGTAATAACTCACTAAATCAAGTCCCGCGCCTAATCCTATCATCCATTCATTAGAAAGATCATTTTCGCTAGCATACAAACGATCCCAAACTCTGCCGGCATCCATAAAAACGTTGAGATAAGAAGCAAAATGCAGTCGCGTAAAGGTTTTTGGTCCAAATCCCAGATCAATTTCCTTTCGTGGTATCAAAGCAAACTTCAAATTTGAACGCCAAAGCGCAAACTGCTGTCCATCAATAACATAATACTCATATCCTCTTACATAACTAGAATATCCAAGGCCTTCTTGGATATAATAAGGCAATCGTTTTGTGGGAATGACTTTAAATCGTAGACCCCCTCCAATAAACCATCTTTCCGACAAGGGACGATAAGACCGCACAGAGACGGAGCTTTCAAAAACGCCGAGTCCATCATTGTTTACAATTCCCAATCCTCTTTGACTCAGTTCGATTTGAAATAAATAACCATCAAGGGGATAGGCTCTATTGTCACGCTTATCTAAATTGAATTGATAGCCCAATTTCAAATAACTAAGTCCTATTTTACCATTATTGAGGTAGGCGGGATGCAGGATTGCTAATGAATCATCCACTTCAACATCGGCAAGCGTAAACGCAACAGAATGTCGCACATAGAGGCCTGGGCGATAAGTAAATTCAAGGCTATAAAACTGTTCTGTTCGTCCGGGATTTCCGGGATCCCGGTAAAACTCTCTTTTATTATCGACGGTAGCAATAGTGATCTCATCTTGCTCTTTAAAACTGAAAGCGAATTGCATTCCGAGCTTTTGATCAGAGCCCAAGTAAGGCAATCGATATGAGAAAGCGAATTCATCAGTATATCCGAATTTCGCTCGAAATCTGAGGTCTTCGTTTCGCCCTCTGAAATTCTGCCTGTAAACCTCCATGCCCACATTCAATCTGTTGGCGTCGCGGGTTTCCCACCAAGTATTGAAATTAGGATCGGCAAATTCAAAAATAAATTGAGGCCACCAATACCATCGTTCTACCACGCTAATTTTTATAGTTGCTTTGCCTCCTTCCAGTAGTTCAGGAATTACATCCACAAAATTGAAAAGACGGGTATTGGAAAGAAGACGGGAAGATTCTCGGCATTTTTCCTCGAGCTGAATTAAAGTGAGTGTGTCACCTAATTCAAAACTCAGCTCCCTCAGCATGATTGCTTCTTGGGTGACTTTATTTCCTTCGAACCTGATTTCAGTAATAACAAAGATCGTGGACTCGCTCTGCCCAAATGAATTCAGGGGCAAGCAAGCCAAGCCAAATAGCAAGCTTGAAATAATATATGTGAAATGAAGGCGCCGAAGCATGGCGCAAATCTACATATTCAAATACTTCATAAACTCTTCATACCTATCACGAAGTTCTTCTGTGTATTTTGGTTCCATGTATGATTCTGCAACCACAAATTCATAACGATTGAAACTCTGAATAATGGCATTCAGGTCTTCTTTGTTGATTTTCAAAGTAAGCTGAACCCTTTCTGAATCGAGCTTAGTAGTGAGGGTAGCACTTAGGATTTTCGCGTCGTTCCCTTCTACTATTTGAGCAATTTTGGTGAGCGAATAATCTTTAGCATTCATTTCGAGTTCCAATACTCCACCATTGGAAAAAACGGCCTGAGTCTTGGCCAGGGCCTGAATCAGGTCAGTTGCCCGAACTGATCCCAGGTATTGAAATTTTTCATTAATAACGGGAAGAAGAGTAAGGCGTTGATCAGACATAATTCTCAACGCATCATAAATATGACGACGGCTGTCCAATGCAATCATAGGAAAATTATGACTACAATTGAAGAAAGGAGCTGTGGGTTGTTCCATTGTAAGCACCTCTTCTTCACTTAATAGTCCGATAAACATGCCATCCTGAACTACCGGCAAATGATGTACATCATATTGCTCCATGTAATTGAGTGCATTTACACCGTTATCTCCGAGACCTAGCTCAGGAACGTCTTGATTTGTTATGTCCAGCAATTTCATACCCTACATTCAACTAATATCCTGCCAAAAAGGTTTATACCCAATACAAATAAAACGGCTGTTTCCCTAAAACCGACTTGCAGTCTTTTAAGTTATTAACTTTGAAGCCTACAAATCCATAATGGTAAAACTTAGCGTTAACATCAACAAAATTGCCACTTTGCGAAATGCTAGAGGGGGCAATATTCCCGACGTAATACGAGCAGCAATTGATATTCAGGCTTTTGGAGCGGATGGGATAACGGTTCATCCCCGTCCAGACCAAAGACATATCACTTATGAAGACGTAAGAAAACTACGTACGGTTGTCTCTACAGAATTTAATGTGGAAGGATTTCCTTCGTCCGGTTTTATGGATTTAGTTCTATGTGTTAAGCCTGAACAAGTTACCCTTGTTCCCGACCCACCCGGGGCTGTAACGTCAAACGCAGGCTGGGATACGAAAAGGCATGGGGATGAATTAAAATCGATCATTTCGCAATTAAAGAGTGCCGGTATAAGAAGTTCTATTTTTGTTGGAACGGATGCAGATATGCTCCGAGCCGCCAAATTAACAGGAACAGACCGAATTGAATTTTACACCGAGCCGTACGCTCTGCAATTCCCTGAGAATGCAGAATTGGCGATTTCGGATTTTAGGAAAGCGGCCGTTTTGGCAAATGAGTTAGGGCTTGGAATTAATGCGGGTCATGATCTCAATTTGGAAAATCTAGCATTCTTTGCCCAAGAAATTCCCGGCTTGTTGGAAGTAAGTATAGGTCACGCATTGATTAGTGATGCCTTGTATTTCGGATTAAGCAATGTTGTTCAAATGTATAAGAAGAGATTGTTATGAATTTATTTTATAAAGAGTTCGGTTCAGGAGAGGTGATGATCATTTTACATGGCCTTTTTGGCTCCTCAGATAATTGGCAAACCTTGGCCAAAGATTATGCAGAAGATTATCGTGTTATCCTAGTTGATCAGCGAAATCACGGTCGATCACCACGCGCAGAGAGCAACAGCTATGACGATATGGCTCAGGATTTATTGGAATTGATGGATTCCCTTCAAATTAAATCGGGCCATATTCTTGGTCATTCCATGGGGGGGAAAACGGCAATGCGCTTTTCACAGCTATATCCGGATAGACTAAAAAGTTTGATTGTAATTGATATTGCTCCTATTGCGTATCCCCCTCATCATAAAGATGTATTGGCAGCTTTTCACGCTATCCAACTTGATGCTATTCAGTCCAGAAAAGAGGCAGAGGATATTGTAGAGCGATTTCTGCCGGATCCTACCGTAGCTCTTTTTATTTTAAAGAATTTATATAGAGATGAAAATCAGCACTTTGCTTGGAGAATGAATTTGCCGGTTCTCGAAGCAGAAATGACAAAGATTTTGGAGGCTCTTCCAGAAATAAAGGTTAACGTTCCCACTCTTTTCATGCGTGGGCAGCGTTCGGGTTATATCAATCATGAAACGATGCCTATTTTAAAAGCTCGTTTTCCACAAGCCGTTATTGTTACCATAAGCGATTCATCTCATTGGATTCATGCTGAAAATCCGGAGGAGTTTAGCGATCGTTTGATGCATTTTTTGAAGGGTCTTTGATTGCTGAAATTCGGGGTTTTGAGAATGTGAATTTTTATGTTGACGATGAAAATTCGGGTTTGGGTAACCAATACAACGCAATCGATTCAGAGACGCAAGGCATTGCGTCAATATCGTAGAGACGCAAGCATTGCGACCATATCTTAGAGACGCAAGGCATTGCGACCATATCGTAGAGACGCAAGCATTGCGTCTCTACCGCATTTACAATTACCAACCTCTTCTAACCATTGAAATATAGGCCGGTTCATTGAGGTTTTGCTCCAGACCTAAACTAACTAAGGACACCGTGTTCTGAGCCATACGATCTATTCTGAAATGTAGTTTCATCGGTTTATCATTGAAAGACCTTCCCTCGTATTGATAGAAATACATGATAAAATCAGTTCCTTCTACAAGCCAGGTTCCCTGAGAATCTGGAGTGGCATTTCGATTCCAAGGCACGATAAAAAAAGTACCATCATTTGAAATGCTCCAAACCTCGTTTACCATTCTATGTTCCGCGCGCCCTGAAACCGACCAAGTGCCGCTTGGATTCCAGGTATTCACTTGAACAGTAAAAACAGTTTCTTGCGCATTTGTTTGAAAGCAATGCATAAGACTAATTATAACCAGTATTCCTCTTGTCTTTTTGACCACACTACACATAGTCAATGTAAATTTATATGCAATATATAACGTGATTAGGCTAAATGGATTATCCAACTGAGTAAAATGATGGTTGGAAGTTGCAAAAATCTCTTATTGCCTTTAGAAAAAAATCATAGCGAGTCGAATCAAGCTATTTTAATGAGGGCAAAAGAGAAGAATACCAACACTCCATTTTTTCTAAATGCACCCTTTAAAATATACCTTAAGTCTTTTACACATTAAACCATAAACTAAACTAGAAAATATGAAGAGCATACTTGTCCCCATTTTTCTATTCGCTATAGTTGCAAAAGCACAAGATATTAGTTCAGATCTGCTAATACATTTTCCTGTTTCAGGCAGTATAGAAGATATAACCGGCAACTCCACTTTAGTGCTTTCAGGTACTGAAACGCTTAGCGATGATCCCTTTTGAAATTCAGAATGTGCCGTTGAGTTTAGGGGTTTAAATACAGAATACATCAATATAGCCCAAAATGCCAATAACGGATGGCAATACGGGGAACCCATTACCATTAGTCTCTGGTTTAGAGTATTAAATATGATCCCCGGGGATTTTGAAGTACTGTGTGCATCAGGAGAAACAAATTGGGGAGAAGGTTTTGGAGTGGCCCTTTATGACGTAAATACTCCTCTCGGGGTTGCCAATGATTGGTTGAGCTGGGACAATGATTGGAATTCTGGTATGATCTTACATACTGACACTATCAATTGGCACCATTTAGCCATTACTGCAGATGATCAATACAATGCTGTATTATATAGAGATAATGTAATACGTAATTATTCAAACATCACCAATAAGAATATCATCCCGGAAATTGCCTTTGACTATGTTGTAGGACACAGCTACAGGGGCGAACTAGATGATATTCGAATATACAAAAGGACGCTAACAGCAGTAGAAATTGAATTAATTTCATGCAGGAATCCACTTGTGAAATAACAAATACTATTACTCCCCAAGCAGCTAAAACAAGAGATTTCGCAATTTGCCCTAATCCTGCCATTGATTTCATACAGATTGAAAGTGCAGACGGATCCCTAATGAATGTTACAATATACATCCTAAGCGGTAGCGTTGTAAAGAGAATTCCTAACTACTTAGGCAGCTCCAAAATTGATGTAAATGACCTTAATAAAGGCATTTATTTTGTGAGTCTTTTCACTGAAAAATCAGGACTCCTAACATACAAATTGTTGATAGATTAAGCCCCTGAGAACCATCCGTGGTTCTTACCTAAAATCGGATTAATGCTTACCGAAAATTAAAAATTTCGGATTGCTCGAACCCGATAATTATTGTCTTTAAAGTAGGTTGAGGCTGTACCATCGGTGAATAGCACTAACCAACCCGTTGTATTACTAGCTTGACTTGAAGTCCAGTATGTTCCTGTAGCAAAACCACCAATTTGAGCCCGATACTGATACATTAAAAGCAATTCGTCACGGGTCGGCAGATACCAGTCTGTATATCCGTTATAATCTAAATCGTAACATATTTTTGCGGCAATGCCTAAGTCTGTGCAACTGGCATAAATTGCTTCCGTGCTATTGAGTCCTCCGCCAATAACTAGCGTGGTACCGCCAATATTTTGACCTTCGCAACCCCAAGGTGCACCTATGCTCTGATCGGTTTGTGCAGCTACTATACCTCCTCCATTTCCATCGAGATAGATCACAATTCCACCTTCAAAATAATCACCAATTTCTAAAGGCTCTGGAGGGCACTCACCCCAAGTTGGAACACCATCACAAAAAGTAAGTGTTTGACCATTCAGCCCTGGAGCCACCGCTACCCAATCAGTTCCATCCCAATACATCATTTCACCGGCAGATGTTCCATCACGAAAAGTACCTTGCTCTCCTTGAGGACCAATGGGACCTTGTGGGCCTGCGGGACCCACTGGACCTTGAGGGCCAACAGCACCTTGCACTCCAGCTAATCCTTGTGGGCCTTGTGGACCTTGTGGACCAGGCGTTGAAGAGCCTGAATCCGAAGCATATAGTGCATAAGGAACACTTAATAATTGCGTAGAGCCCGAAATGGAATAATTATTTCCTCCCTCGGGATCCATTTCCGAACGTAAATAATACATGCCTGTGGACCAATCAATATTTGAAATATTACCAGATAATACTGTCCCATCACCCAAAGCAACCGCAACTAAACCGTTAACATTAGATTCAGGCTGCTGAGATTCTTGATAAACGATTGGCCCATCAGGAGCATCGGCTAATAAAGTCAATCGTAGTCCAATTTCAGATTCAGTTACTAATTGTCCTTGAGCATTTCTAATAACCGCTTGAAAGCTCATTTTTTGCGGTGCTTGAGCAAGAGCATTTAAAGCCAAAGTGCTCAGGAACAATAAAATACAATTTCTCATGCTAGAATTTTATAATTTTCATAATGTTTTGGCGACCATTCTCGTCTGAAATGCGCACATAGTATGACCCTTGCGCCCATTCAACTGAAGATACTATTGTTTGCCACTGAACAAGCATTGCAGCCTCAATTAGCCGGCCATCAGGAGCAAATATTTGAAATGTCAAAGTTCCATTGCTCGCTTCAGGAATTTTGATCGTGAAAGCGTCATTCGTAGGGTTAGGAAATACTATTGCACCTAATGAAATTGAATTCGAGGTAACACTGGTAACAACGGAAATTTCATAGGGTTGTTGAACACCTTGACTCATGCTGTAATCCATTGCACTGGCAAAAATAAAGTCGGTTTGTCCAAGACTCACAGAAGCTTGTCCACCAATGCCGGAAAGCTGTTGGCCAGTGGTCATCACTCCTTGCTGTGCGTAAAAATCTAAAGCACAATGCATTACTATAATTAAGACGGAGATTTTCATTTTAGTTTTCGTGTTTAGACATTTCTTGCCAATTCCCTGCGGCAATACTAGCAAATATTAACCACCTCTTCAAGCAATGAAAATTCCTACCTTTAAAATTATAAAGTTCAAAACATCTTTTTTAAGTTTCAGAAATCATTGAAATCAGATTCATAATTAAGTGTTTTTTAATTCAGCAGAGCGCTTTTTATTTTTGAAATAAAAGTGAAGAACGGAATGAGACCTTGCCAGACTATTCTAAGTCCCAAAAGAAAACATAGATAATAACTGGATACCAAATGAAACAAAATAGGGGCCTTTACATTTTTTACAGATCACACAATGTCATTGGAATACTCCACCAATTTTTTCCTGTAGGCTGCTAAGATTCTCGACTTGCTAACGAAGCCAATATATTTGGGCCCATCCAAAACAGGTAAATACCAAGCCCCACTGAAATCAAATTTACTCATTACGGCATACATTTTATCGCTTGGATAAACAATTTCCGGGGGATGCGACATTAGCGTATGAACCTTAATTTCTCCGTATTGACTGCTATCAAACATAAGTTGCCTGATATCGTCTAGAGTTACTATACCCAATAGATTTCCAGCAGGGTCAAGAACGGGAAAAACATTTCTATTTGTTTTGGCAATAATCTGCACTAATTCGCCCAAACTTTGATCGGCATGAATAACTTTAAAATCTCTATCAATTTCAGAGGAGAGATTCATGAGCGTGAGTACTGCCTGATCTTTATTGTGCGTTATAAGCTCGCCTCTTTCAGCCAATTCAACATTAAAAATAGAATGCTTATTAAATGCTTTTGCCGTGTAATAGGAAATTGCCGCAGTAAGCATAAGCGGAACAAAGAGGTCATAGCCACCTGCTAATTCTGCAATTAGGAAAATTGAAGTTAAAGGCGCATGGAGCACTCCGGCTAGCAGTCCAGCCATTCCAACGAGCGTAAAACTACCAACAGGTAAATCTTTGATCTGAAAATAACTGAAAAAGCGGGAAAAGAAATATCCTAAGGATGCGCCAACAAATAAGGAAGGTGCAAAAATCCCACCAATCCCACCGGTGTTTAGTGTTATGGTAGTTGCGATTACTTTAAAAACGATAATCCCGGCTAAAAAGAGCAGCATCACATAAATATTATCTCGATAATCATAAAAGACAGAACCTTCTGCAATTTTTGACAAATCATTAGACAACATCGCATTAATCATCTCATAACCCTCACCGTAAAGTGGTGGGAACACAAAAATCAGGATACCTAACAGCAATCCACCGGCAAGGGCTTTTTTATATGGGTTTTTAAAATTGGATGCCAATTTTTTTCCACCTAGAAATATTCGATTGAAATAAACAGAGAAAATACCGGTAAATATGCCCAACAATACATAATAATGGATTTCAGAAAAACTAAATTTCTCTCTAAAATCGAAATTAAAAAGTACACTATCAGAGAGAAAAAAAGTGGTGGTAATCAATGCAGAAATTGAGGCAAGTAAAATGGGAACCATGGTGGCAGTAGTAAGATCAATCATGATTACCTCCACCGCAAATACAATAGCAGCAACAGGCGCCTGAAACATTGACGCCATAGAACCAGCGGCGGCACAACCAATGAGCAAAGTGCGCGTTTTATGATTCAGTTTAAATGCTGCTCCCAAATTTGAACCCAACGCTGCGGAGGTTTGCACTGAGGGGGCTTCCAGTCCTGCAGAGCCACCAAATCCAACAGTAACAAAACTCGTTAATAAGGCACTGTAAATATTATGTCGCTTGAGCGTGCTTTGTCTTTTCGAAATTGCTGAGAGCACCACAGGAATACCCGATCCGGGCTCCTTTTTTAATACCCTTTTAACTATGTAAACAGTTAGTAGTAAACCAACTAAAGGATAAAAGAAATAAAGAATGTTGTAGAAGTTTTTGGTAAACCCTATGGTGAGAAGTTCCCGGACCAGATAAACCAGATTTTTGAGAATAACCGCAACCATCCCTGCCATAAAACCAACCACTATTGCCAGAATAAGCAAAAAGTGCTTCTGTGGCAGGCCAGTCAGCCATTTTATAAGTCGCTCTATTTGGTGGCGTATGCTTTGCATTGATGGCACAAGTTCGTAAAGAATCTTTAATCCGCATTCATTTTCGCTATTATGCGCATTGAAGTATTGTTCTGATTGCGACAGCTTTCTTAACTTGCAGCACATTTCCATAATTATGTACGGCACATTCAAAGACCATCTTCAACAAGAGCTTAGCAAAATTGAAGCTGAGGGATTATTTAAAAAAGAAAGAATCATTACTTCTACACAAGATGCGATAATACGCATTAGCACCGGACAGGAGGTGATAAATTTTTGCTCCAATAATTATTTGGGGCTTTCATCGCATCCAAGAGTGATTGAAGCGGCACACAAAACTCTTGATTCTCACGGATTTGGAATGTCATCTGTTCGCTTTATTTGTGGCACTCAAGATATTCATAAAACCTTAGAGGATAAACTGGCCAAATTTCTCGGAACTGAGGACACCATTCTTTATGCCGCCGCTTTTGACGCCAATGGTGGCGTTTTTGAACCTTTATTGGGAGCTGAAGATGCCATTATTTCGGATGAACTAAATCACGCATCCATCATTGATGGTGTAAGATTGTGCAAAGCTGAGCGCTATCGATTTAAAAACAATGATATGGCCGATTTGGAAGAGCAACTCAAAGCTGCTTCAGGCGCCAGATTTAAGCTGATTGTTACCGACGGTGTTTTCTCGATGGATGGCTTTGTTGCTCAATTAGATAAGATTTGCGATCTCGCCGACAAATACAATGCAATGGTGATGGTAGATGAATGCCATGCTAGCGGATTTATTGGCAAAACAGGCAGAGGAACAATTGAGCTGAGAAATGTAATTGGTAGAGTAGATATAATTACAGGTACTCTTGGCAAAGCACTTGGTGGAGCCATGGGCGGATTTACCTCGGGTCGGAAAGAAATTATTGAATTGCTCCGTCAGCGTTCTCGCCCTTATCTTTTCTCTAATTCCCTGGCCCCCTGTATTGTTGGGGCATCGATAGCTGTGCTTGATATTTTGAGCGAATCGACTGAATTGCGCGATAAACTCGAAGTGAATACTCGATATTTCAAAGAAGGAATTCGCAAAGCAGGTTTCGATATTAAAGACGGGGATTCTGCAATTGTTCCAGTAATGCTTTACGATGCAAGGTTAGCTCAACAAATGGCTGACAAACTGTTAGCAGAGGGCATTTATGTGATTGGATTCTTTTATCCTGTTGTTCCGAAAGGACAGGCCAGAATCCGCGTTCAGTTGAGCGCTGCCCATGAAAGAGAACATTTGGATCGGGCCATTGCTGCGTTTAGCAAAGTAGGAAAGGAGTTGGGCGTGATCCCCGCATGAGCATGAATGAGCCTGTGCTCATCGTTGGACAAGGATTGGCTGGAACCATATTGTCCTATCAGCTCAGAAAAAGAGGGGTAGTACATTCTGTTCTTGATAATGGAAACAAGGCTTCATCTAGCAGAATTGCTGCGGGAATGTGGAATCCTGTAGTATTTAGAAGAATGAATCTGAGTTGGAAGGCTCATGAAGTTTTGAGTGTTCTGAACAGCACTTACAAGGATTTAGAACTTATATTGAGTCAAAAATTCCTTTATCCTAAGCGAATAATCAAGGTTTTTCCTAACGAACAATTTGCCGATCTATTTAAAAGTCGTTTAAATGATCCTGAATTCAAAGGACTTTTGAGTTTGGGTGATGTAGAAGATTTGCCTGAAAATGAATTTGATCATTTGGGATGTGGAATTGTGCATCAAGGCGGGTATGTAGATCTGGGCCTATTGCTTGATTCCTGGCGTGATTTACTTGTTGAACAGAATGCTTTGATTCAGGATGAATTCTTGCCCTCGCTGCTCTTATTGAATGACAGAAAGGTAATTTATAACGATCAACCTTATTCAAAGGTTATTTTCTGTGAAGGACATAAAATTGACGCCAATCCTTGGTTCTCCTATTTACCAATGAAACATGTAAAAGGTGAGGTGTTGAGCGTGCATTCAGAATATTTGGGTTATGAAGATATTATCAATCACAACCATTTCCTATTGCCTTTGGGGGATGGGAATTACAAAATTGGAGCAACTTACGATTGGGAAAATCTAAATACTGAAATTACCGATGTGGCCAAAAATAATCTGCTTAAAGGGATGAATTCATTTCTCAAAAGCGATTATGAAATCACCAATCATCAAGCAGGAATAAGGCCTTCCGTTTCGGATCGCAGACCTCTTTTAGGTTTGCATCCAAAACATCCCAGCCTTGGGATTTTTAATGGATTTGGCACAAAAGGCGTTATGTTGGCCCCATATTGTGCCGATCATTTGGTTCAGCATTTAATTGATGATAGGGCATTGGATAATGAAATGGATATTGGGCGGTTCGGAAATTATAATCGGTAGGATCATACAATTGCCTGATCCCTAACATAACGAACCAAACCAAACAGGACCGGTAGGATCATACAATTGTCTGATCCCCAACATAACGAACCAAACGAAACAGACAATTGTCTGATTCTGCAATAACCATTTATGATGAAGTATCAAGAAGCAAAAAATCATTTCATATCACAATGGGGCAATTTGTCTGGCGAATGGGGAATGAACCGAACCATGGGACAAATACAAGCTTTATTATTGATTTCCGAAGCGCCTCTTTGTGCAGAAGATCTGATTGACCAACTAAATGTTAGTCGGGGTAATGTAAATATGAGCGTTAGATCTTTGATTGATATCGGATTAGTGGAGCGAGTGCATAAAATCGGCGAAAGGAAAGAATTTTTCAGGGCCGAGAAAGATCCTTATCGCATGATGATCAAAATTGCTCAGCAAAGGCGTCAAAAGGAAATTGAACCGCTTTTAAAATTATTGGCAGAAGTTAATGATGTAGATTCGGCATCATCAGACGATGATAAAGATCTGGTTCACATGAAACAAACCCTTAACAATTTAGCAGGCTTTACTAAGCGCAAGGACAAATTACTGCGTCGTTTGATCAAAAGTGATCAAGATTGGTTCAATGGAATTATTGCAAAAATCCTGAAATGATGCCATATGAACAATTTAGAGTAAAATGATTTATAACTTTGAGCAATCTTTTATTTCAGAAAATGATGAACAAGAAAATAGAATCGGCACTCAATAAGCAAATATTGCATGAGGCGGCATCTTCACAGTACTATCTCGCAATGGCAAGTTGGGCAGAAACCAGCGGTTTAAATGGCTCCTCTGCATTTCTATATCGCCATAGCGATGAAGAGCGTTTTCACATGTTGAAACTGGTTAAATTCGTAAATGAAAGAGGCGGCAAAGCTTTGATACCCGCTTTAGAGCAACCGCCTAAATCCTTTGAATCGCTTCAACATGTGTTTAGACAACTGTTTGAACATGAGCAAAAAATAACAGAAGAGATCAACAAATTGGTAGATACTTGCTTAAAGGAAAAGGATTATTCCACACATAACTTTTTGCAATGGTATGTTTCTGAGCAGATTGAAGAAGAGGCACTTGCCCGAACTTTGCTAGATAAGCTCAATATGATAGGCAATGACAAGGGCGGATTGTACCTTTTTGATCGTGACCTGCTCAGCCTTAATACACAGGCCCCAAGAAATAAAGGCGGCGCCTGAATATAATCAGATTTATACTTGCTTTTGGATGCTAAAGGCTGAAAACTTTCGGGTTTTCAGCTTTTAGCATTACTTTTGATAAAGATCGGCTCGGAGCAATCCACCCTATGAAGTTACTCCAATCAGTAATTCTGCTTACGCTGACTTTTTTTATGTCGGTATTTGTGCTTCGTGCGCAGGACGCCTCGTTGGATGAAACTGATGTGCAAGCAACTTATAAGGCAAGCTATCTTTTCAATTTTGCTAAATATTGCGATTGGCCTCAAGAGTATAAAAAAGTGGATTTTGTAATTGCGGTTACAGGGAACAGCGGCGTACTTAAGGAACTTCAGGATAAATACAAAGGAAAACGCATTGGTAATCAGGTGATTGACGTTAAGGAGATTAAATTGAATGAAAAGATCGGATATCAGGTTCACATCCTTTATGTTGGCAGATCAGCTTCCAAGGAATTGCTCACTTATATAAAAACGTTTAAAAAATTTCCAACCATGATAGTCTCTGAGCAAGATACTGCGCTTGATTCAGGTTCGTTTATTAATTTCAAGGCCGTGGATGCTGTGATTAAATTTGAAATTAATGATACTCGCGCTAAGGAAGCGGGAGTTTTAATAGGTGATATATTAAAAGGCTGGGCTCTGAACATCAAATAAATGCAAAGATTTTTAGCACATATCTTTTTCCTTATAGTTCTTATCGGAGCAAGTTTTGATCTGAAGGCTCAACCTGGCAATGCACTGACCAGAGAGGCCATAGAACTATGCAATTCCGGGGATCTCATTAATGCAAAACTGACAATTCTAGAGGCCTTGCGCGATGAAGAAAGCGCTGTGGATCCTGAAACATGGTATGTGAAGGGCTATATTTATAAAGAGATTTTCAAAAATATAGACAAGGAAAGTCGCCTCTCGGACAATAGAGAAATTGCTGTGGATGCTATTTTGCGCTCTATAGAACTAGACCATGATCGTGTTTGGAAAGAATATAATAAAAAGGCAATCAAGTATTTAGCTATTTCCTTTTATAATCATTCGATTGATGTCAGTTCTTCTTTAAATAAGGAAAATCATGCAGAAGCAATTGCCTTATTCAGTCGTTTTGAGCAGTTATTTCCGCTCTATTCTGAGGTTGGTGATCTGAGCGCCCTTAAGTTAGATTTTTACGGCAGTATGGCCACCGGTTTCCGCAAGATTTATGAGCAGGATCGGGATAGGAATCTTATTTATTTGCAAGAAGCATTAATTTATTATGAGCGCATGATAGAAATCAAACCAGCGCATTATGGCGCAAACTATAATGCGGGGATTTGTCATTACAATCAGGCAGCATATAGAGCAAGTAAAATCAATTACGAAACGGAAATTTTTGAGCTCATTGTTATCCAAGATGAATGTTTAAAGAGTTTCAAAAAGGCTTTACCTTATATTCTGAAATCAGATGAATTAGAACCTGACCGCGTTAACGGATTAAAAGCCTTAATGGCCATTTATAGAAGCATGAATGATCAGGAAAAATCAGATTACTATTTTAATAGGATGCAGGATTTAATTAAGAAGGGTGAAATCCGTAACTGATTAAGAAAATATGGCAATTCGCTTCACCATAGCCCGAAAAATCGGAACAGGATTCGGATTGTTCATAGTGGTAGTTGGAATAGTATTTTTTCTCACCAATGATACGCTCAATGAAAGCAGGGAGATCAATCGGAAAATAAATGAAATCTATACCCCTTCTCTTCGAGCAATCGAAATCCTGAATCAAAATTTGATTCGCTCACACAGTCTAATGCGCCAGTGGGCATATATTCAAACTCGTCCTGATTTTAAGGAAAAAACAGAAGCTCTTGCGCTTTGCGCCGAAATTATACCCCACAACCTCCAAAAGGTTGATAGCCTTTCACGATTCTGGAGTGAACACAATCAAATACTCAAAGATAGTGTAGAGCACCACGCTCTAATTCTCCTTGAGTTATACGAAAATATTCGCAAAACCCTTCCTGAATTTGAGAGTTACGAAAATCCGATCAACCTGATGCAAGCAACTTTCTTGTTTGAAGAAGGTGAAAGCATGAGTATTCATTATGCCGCATTGGATGACTGCTTATCAGAACTCATTCGCGCACATCAGGGCTTGGTTAGTGATGAAAGTAGCGATATGATCAGCTCATTTGATAGACTCCGTCTCTATCTGGGTAATATCTCCATTTTTGTGATCATTGTTGGTATTGTAATAGCAGTTGCCACCTCGCGCGCAATTATAAAACCTGTGAATCGCTTGAAACACGTACTCTTTTACATGGGTAGAGGCATTTATCCAAAACAAGCGATGAAGGTTACTGAGGATGAAATAGGTGATATGGCTTTTGCATTGAACAGGCTGGTTGATGGCTTAGATCGCACCAGAGAATTTGCAAGAGAAGTAGGGAAAGGGAATTTTGGAGTAAAGTACAATCCTCTAAGTGATGAAGACGAGTTAGGGCATACCCTGCTCAAAATGAAAGAAGACCTAGCCATTACCGAAAGGGAACTCGAGAAGAAAGTAGAGGAGCGCACTGATGAGGTTATGCGCCAAAAAGAAGAAGTGGAGATTCAAAAAAACAAGGTTACCGAGCTTTATAAGGACCTTACCGATAGCATCAACTATGCGAAAAGACTGCAAAACACAATTTTGCCTACAATAGAGCAAGTGCGTGAAATTTTTCCGGAATCTTTTGTAATGTACCGACCAAAAGATATTGTTTCGGGTGATTTTTATTGGTTTCGAAAAATTGGAAGTAAGCAAATGTTTGCCGCTATTGATTGCACTGGTCATGGAGTTCCTGGGGCTTTTATGAGCTTAGTGGGATACAATGTTCTAAATCAAGTAACGAAAGTTTTTACTCGTCCAGCTTCTATTTTAAACAACTTAAACAAAATGGCGCTGGAAAGTATGCGAAAAGAAGAAGCAGGCCATACGGAAATCAGCGATGGGATGGATCTTTCATTTTGTTCAATAGATTCTGAAACTTTAGAGCTTGAATTTGCCGGCGCGTACAATCCTGTATATATCATCAGAAAAGCTGAGCTTAATACCATTGACGCAGACAAGTTTGCCATTGGATCATTTAGTTTTGGGGAAAAGGAATTCAGAAACCACCGTTATCAATTAGAGCCTGGTGATTCCATTTACGTTTTCACAGATGGTTATGCCGACCAATTTGGCGGTCCTCAGGGCAGAAAATTCATGAAAAAGAGATTTCGTGAGACGCTATTGAGCATTCAGAATTTGCCTATGAAGTCTCAATATGTAAAATTAAATGAGATTTTTGATGACTGGGCCGGAAACCTATCTCAGCTAGATGATGTTCTTGTAATTGGAATAAAAGTTTAAGCTTTTATTAAGAAGCGAAAACACTTTTATTCATCACATAAACCTCAACTGGATTCACAACCATCACAGGAATTTGAGGCTCATTTGTGATCATCTGCTGCTCATAACTACCGCCTAACATTCCCATTAAACTATTCTCATAGAGATTCATAATGGTTATTAAGTCAGCGTCAATAATTGTTGCGTGCTTAATCACTTGCTTTACAAAATTTCCAGAACCTTCCGCAACTGTTGCAGTACATTCTATGCCGCGCTCTGCCAGAAACTGCTTACCATAATTGATGTTGCGCTCCAGTTGTTTGCGGAAATGCTCATCTGATTCGTCGGGAATTATTAAATGCACTTTTGAATGGAAATAGGCCGCAATATCTGCCACAATACCTAGTTTCTGCTTGGTTTCTTTGTGAAGATCCAAAGGCACAACTATATCAGCATAGCCATGGTCACGAATCCCCTTTTCCTGAACAATGATAAAGGGTACAGATGAATCGGTTACAATTTTAAGCGCCCTGCTGCCGGTTATAAACTGCATGCCTCGTAAACCGTGCGTTCCCATAATAATAAGAACAGCATCAATTTCATTTGCAACACTATCGATATCTTCAAATATATTACCTATTCGTACAACGGTTTTAACATCAACCTTGTACTTGATCTTTACATCTTCTGCAATTTCTTGCAGTTTAAGTTTAGCCTCTGATAAGAGTTTCTTATCATCAACAATATGCAGAATATATATGGTTCCTTTAATCTGCCTTGCCATTAACACTGCATGATCAATAGCAGTATCTCCAACCCTTGTAAAATCAGTAGGGACAAGAATTTTCTTTTCATTCATAATTATTACTTGAAAAATACGAAGCAAAAGTAATCATTAATGCCGTAGGCCAAAAAATCAAACATCAAACCGGAGTATTGCATTATTTCCAAAAGCTTGTAGAAATGCCATTCTTCCTACATAAACGGCATGATTATAAGGCACATGACCCAAAGGCATTTCAGACACCACAGGAATACCTTTAAAAAGAGGCAAAATATTAGAAGCAACAATTTCTTCTGCGCTCATACCAAAGGCCACTTTGTTATCACGCATATCTGACATGGCTCCTATGATCAATGCGCTGAGACTGTTCAAATTTCCACTTCTAATGAGTTTCACCACCATTCTGTCTATATGATACAAGTACTCATCCAAATCTTCTATAAAGAGCATTTGATTGGCTCTATGAGCAAAGGAAGGGGTTCCGCAAATACTAAATAAAATGGACAGATTTCCACCGCTTAACAGGCCTGAAGCTTTTCCCTCCTGCCACACTTTCGCTTCCCATTCAATGCTAAGCAATTCACCAAAAAGTGCTTTTCGCAAAGCTTCAACAGATCGAGGATCAGTGGTTTTAAGATTAAATGCCATTGGTGCGTGAATGCTCTCACACCCAATAACATCGAGCAAATGCATACTAAGAACGGTCACATCACTAAAGCCAATAACCCATTTTGGGAATCGTTTAAATTGATTAAAATCTATCCTATCTATTATTCTGCTGGTGCCATATCCTCCTCTCGCGCATAAAACGGCCTTCACTTCTGGGCTGTTAAGGGCGCTCTGCAAATCGTCAGCTCTTTGGGTATCTGTGCCTGCAAACTGTCGGTCTGATTCAAAAAGATTCTTACCCAACTTTACCTTTAGTCCCCAGGATTCAAGAATTTTAATGGCTGGTTCAACTTCTTGCTCAGTCAATTTCCTCGCTGTTGATATGATGCATACCACATCATTGATTTTGAGGTATTCTGGACGAAAAGTCTTTAGTATATTCATAAATTGGATTGAATGATTGTGGCTATCTTTGCCGACCTGCGCAAGATAGGAATGAAATAGAAATTCAAGACAAAAGCCAAAATGAAGCAGCCTGCCCGCTATACAGTAACAGCCGCACTACCTTATGCTAATGGCCCATTGCATATTGGTCATGTTGCAGGAGCCTATTTACCTGCTGATATATATGTGCGATTTTTAAAGTCGAGTGGGAAAGAGGTTGCCTTTATATGTGGCTCAGATGAACATGGCGCGGCCATAACGATAAAGGCAAAAAAAGAAGGAATAAGTCCGCGTGAAATTGTAGACAAATACAATGCAATCCTTCGCGATAGCTTTATTTCACTTGGTATAAACTTCGACATCTACCATCGAACATCCTCTCCTGAACATCATAAAATGGCGAGCGACTTTTTTCTTGAATTATACAACAAGGGTGTTTTTGAAGAGAAAAGCAACGAACAGTATTTCGATACAGAAGCCGGTCAATTTTTAGCCGATCGATACATTACAGGCACTTGTCCTAAATGCGGAAATGAACGAGCCTACGGGGATCAATGCGAAAATTGTGGCTCTACTTTGAGTCCAACTGAATTGATTAATCCAGTTTCTACTTTAAGTGGCAATCCTCCGGTGCTCAAAAAAACATCTCACTGGTACTTGCCTTTGGATCGGTATGAGCAATGGCTCAAATCGTTTATTGAAAAAGGAGAAGACGATGGAATTAAGCATCATTTTCCCGAAGAATGGAAACATCATGTTTTAGGCCAATGCCGATCTTGGATTGATGGCGGATTGCATGAAAGAGCAATGACCCGCGACCTTGACTGGGGCGTGCCCGTTCCGCTTCCACAAGCTGAGGGAAAAGTTCTATATGTGTGGCTTGATGCCCCTATTGGCTATATAACAGCTACTAAAGTTTGGGCAGATTCAATAGGTGACGACTGGAAGAAATGGTGGTGTGATGAAGACCGCCGATTGATCCATTTTATTGGAAAAGACAATATTGTATTTCACTGTCTCATTTTTCCAGCATTGCTCAAAGCACATGGGAATTTCAATTTACCCTATAATGTTCCGGCAATGGAATTTATGAATCTTGAGGGGGAGAAAATTTCAACTTCGAGAGACTGGGCTGTTTGGATACATGAGTACGTTAATGAATTTAAAGATCGAGAAGACGTGTTGCGCTATGTTCTTTGCGCACTCATGCCTGAACAAAAAGACAGTGAATTTACTTGGAAAGACTACCACGACAGAAACAACAATGAACTTGCTGATGTACTCGGCAATTTTATTAATCGAGTGGTGACTTTAACAGATAAGTATTATGAAGGAATACTTCCAGAACCTGACTTGCATGATGCAGAAGCTATTGCGGCGCTGGAAGCAATAAAAACCATCGGAGAAAAAATAGGATCACTCATTGAGTCCTTCAAATTTAGGGAAGCACTAAATGAAGCCATGGGTCTAGCTCGATTAGGCAATAAATACATGGCTGATGCAGAACCCTGGAAAGTGATAAAAACAGATCCGGAAAAAGTGCGAAGTATTCTATTTGTTTGTAATCAAATTGCTGCAAACCTTTCGATTATTCTCGAACCATTTTTACCTTTTACGGCAGCCAAACTTGCTGACACTTATGCACTATCGAACACCAAATGGAGTGCCATTGGCAAAGATTTACTCAAGGCGGGCTGCCGAATTGGTAATCCAGGAATCTTATTCGCTAAAGTGGATGATGAGCTCGTTTCTGCTCAGGTTGAAAAATTGAAAGTTCGTCGTGAAGCGATGAAACAGAGTGGTTTAAAACCCGCAGAAATCAAGGAAGAAAGTAGTTTTGATGATTTTGCTAAAATTGATATCCGCACAGGAACAATACTCACTGCAGAGAAAGTTGCAAAAGCGAAAAAGCTCTTAAAACTCACTGTTGACATAGGATTAGAAAAGAGAACGGTAGTAAGTGGCATAGCTGAATTCTACGAGCCTGAGCAGATTATTGGTCAACAAGTATGCTTTTTGGCAAATCTCGCTCCTCGTGAAATCAGAGGAGTGATGAGTCAGGGCATGATTCTTATGGCTGAACAACCGGATGGTAAATTGAGCTTTGTAAGCCCTCCTGAAGGAGTAGCACCGGGTTCTATTGTTCGCTGATCAGGAAATGAATCCTCTTTTAAAAAGTAGTTCGGCAATTTGAACCGTATTGGTGGCCGCTCCTTTTCTGAGATTATCACTTACAATCCAAAGGTTAGCGCCATTTTCGACTGATTCGTCTTTTCTTATTCTACCCACAAATACATCATCCTTGCCATGTGCAGTTAATGGCATAGGGTAGATTAATTTTGAAGGGTCATCTTGAATCACAACACCGGGCATTGTTGCAATCGCTGCCCGCAGTTCTTCTATGGTGAAAGGCAATTCCGTTTCAATATTAACAGATTCGGAATGTCCGCCGGTAACAGGAACTCTCACCGCGGTGGCAGTAATTCGAAGATCAGGAATACCCAGAATTTTGCGACTTTCATTTCGAACTTTCAATTCCTCTTTGGTGTATCCGTTTTCATCAAAAACATCACATTGAGGGATACAATTCATGTCGATCTGATGAGGATAAATCCGTGTAACTTTAGTCGAATTTCGCTCAGCCTCAAGCTGTTCAATCGCCTTCATACCGGTGCCAGTAACCGCTTGATAGGTAGAAACAACCACTCTTTTCAGCACAAATTTGCGATGGATTGGCAAAAGAACCATTACCAATTGAATGGTGCTGCAATTAGGATTGGCAATTATAAAATTATGGGCAGCAATTGTATCTCCATTTATTTCCGGAACCACTAGCGGAATCTCCGGATTCATTCGCCAAGCGCTGGAATTATCAACTACCCTAATTCCGGCATTTACAAAATCGGGGGCTAGTTGAAGACTGAGTTGCCCACCTGCTGAAAATAGCGCTATCTGAGGCTTGCGACTAATTGCGTTTTCCGCAGTAGTAATAGGATAATCTTTACCTCTGAACTTAATACTCAATCCTTGAGAACGCTCAGATGCAACTGGAATTAATTCTGAGATGGGTAAACTTGAGTTAGCGAGAACATCGAGCATTGTTTGGCCCACCAAACCTGTAGCTCCAACGATTGCAATTTTCATGAAAGAGATTTAATAAACGCGCAATGTAAACTTTCTGCAAAAGGTGCTCAAATGTAGTATATTTAGCGTCCCTAAAAATAGAAAGGTTCATGTTACATTGGAGAGTAATAGTTGCGGGAATAATAGCATTACTGAATGGAGTAACAGTCTTAAATGCTCAGTTTTCCGAAAATTTCAGTGATGGGAATTTAAGCTTGAATCCAACTTGGCTTGGTGAGTTAGCAAACTTCAGTACCAGTGGCACACAACAACTGCAGCTAAATGCTCCAGCCGTAACTGACGTTTCTTCCATTTCAACGGCAGCAAATTTAGATTTTGACGCCCAGATTATTTGGGAATTTTGGCTCCAATTAAACTTCGATCCTTCTAGTAATAATAATGCCCGATTTTATCTTGCTTCCGACAACTCAAATCTGGAGGCTTCACTAAACGGATATTATGTGCGATTAGGGGAAAATGGAGCTCTTGATGCTCTAACTCTTTATAGACAGAGCGGAATTACTTCTACCGTTTTGCTTACAGGATCTGCAAACATTTATGCTAGCATGCCAATTTGCAGGGTTCGCGTGGTACGAGAAGCAAACGGAATCTGGAATTTAAGCAGTGATCCTACAGGGGGAACCGACTTTGTGCCTGAGGGTTCTGTGCAAGATGACACCTTTACCAGCATGTCATTCGTAGGATGGTATTGCAAATATACCACAACAAATAGCACCAATTTTTTGCTTGATGACGTTCAATTAAGTGGAACTACTATTATTGACGAAACAGCTCCGTTAGTTGTAAATACAGAGGTTATTGACGCTCAATCCCTCGATATTTATTTTAATGAAGCGTTGGATAGCGGCAGTGCAGAAAACGAAAACAACTACTTATTAGAAGGATCAGAAAATCCACTTACTGCTAGTTTAGATCTGAACAACAGCAGTTTAGTACATTTAACTTTTGCTAATAATTTTCCTGAAAATATTGAGCAAAGCATAGTGATCAGCTCCGTTGAAGACCTCAATGGGAATGCCATTGTGAGCGTGGAACTGAACTTCACTTATGTGGTAGCATCTGTTGCCGGCTACCGTGAAGTAGTAATTAATGAAATTTTTCCGGACCCTACTCCTACTTTCGGTCTTCCGGTAATTGAATTTCTAGAATTACACAATCCCTCCGAAAACTTTTTTCAGCTCGAAAATTGGAAGCTAGTTAATAGCACAACAATAATGACCCTTCCCTCTTTTGTGCTTGAGCCGGGTGGGCATGTAATTATTTGTCAATCAGCAACAGTAGGTGATTGGCAAGTGTATGGTGATGTAATAGGCCTGACTTCTTTTGTTGCTCTTACCAATACCGCTGACAGCTTAACACTGATTAATGAGCTAGACGAAATCATAGACATCGTTGTGTATACTGATGATTGGTATCAGGATGTTAATAAAGAAGATGGTGGCTGGACACTAGAACAAATCAATCCTGAATTCCAATGTTCCGGTTCTTTCAACTGGAGAGCAAGCGAAAATCCTTCGGGCGGAACACCAGGTATGGAAAATTCTGTACTGGATCTAAGCCCTGATACTGAAGCTCCATTTATAGTTTCAAGTTCTTACTTAGAGGGTGGAATTATTGAAATAATTTTTAATGAACCCATAGACAATGCGATAATCGAAACATTAGAATTTACTTTGATCTTTGGTCCGGGAGTCATCAATATTACGGCCGGAACCAATGCAGAGAGCATACTTATTACCCTAGATTCAGAGTTATTATTGGGAGCAGAATATACTTTTATTCTCAACGGAATCAGAGATTGCAGCGGAAATGAAAGTGGAGAATTAAGCAGTATGATTGTAACCGGTTATGCTCCTGAAGCTGGTGACTTGATTATTAATGAAATAATGGCGGACCCTACGCCTGCTTTGGGTTTGCCGGAAGCGGAGTATTTGGAAATTCACAATGTTAGCGGCAATCTCATTGATTTGAGCAAATGCATGTTGAATGGTTTAGTCTTGCCACAGCGTTTTATTGCCCCTGGCGGATATGAAGTAGTGGTTGATGACGTGACTTTTCAAGACGAAATTTATTTCTCAGAAGCTATTTCTTTAGCGGGCTGGTCGAGCACCTACTTAACAAACAGCGGACGTGATTTGGTATTGAGAGATTTGAATTTGACAATCATTGACAGTCTTCACTATGATATAACCTGGTACAATGACCCAGCTAAAGATGACGGGGGTTGGTCTATAGAACGAATTAATTCCAGCGACCCATGCAGTAGCGCCGACAACTGGAGGGCATCTGTGAGCCAAACGGGTGGAACGCCAGGGGTAATTAACAGTGTAAATGACGATTCTCCTGACACCAAAAGCCCTGCATTGTTGAGCATATATGTGCTTGATAATGATCTGATTGAACTCGTTTTTGCAGAGCCTATTGATCCATCAACAGCGGAAACGGCGGAATATCTTTTCAGTAATGGTTTGAATGTGGACAATATTGAGGTTGGCCTTTCACCAACATCTTCGGTGCAAATAGAGGTGTTGCCTGAACTTGAAGAAGGCATCATTTATACTATTCAAATCAATGGTTTGTCGGATTGCTGGGGCAATGGCAGCGTTGAGGAAAGTGGTCGATTTGCTTTAGCAGAAAATTATGAAGCCGGTGATATCATTATTAATGAAATCCTTTCTGACCCCAAAACGGAAAGTGATGATTTTATAGAATTGTATAACCGTTCCATGAAAAATATCAGCATAAATGGTTGGCATTTGGCCAATGAGGAAAGTGGATTCCCTGCCGACTTCGAAATGATAACGGACAGGCCTTATATGCTGTTTCCCGGCGAATATGTGGCATTAACTACAGCAGGTGCGGGTTTAGATATTTTTTATCCGGGTACCGTAGTGGAGAATGTTTTGGAAATGGAAGGCTTTCCGACTTATAACAATGACGAAGGCGTTGTTTATCTTCTCAATCCATTTGCTGAAGTTATGGATAGGGTTGAATACAGCTCCGACTGGCATTTTGGATTACTAGATGCAACAGATGGTGTAAGTTTAGAGCGAATAGATTCAGAACGCAGCTCCCAAGATGCTACTAACTGGCTTTCGGCATCTGAGGCAGTTGGTTTTGCGACACCGGGATATAAAAATTCTCAAGCGTTTTCGGGAGAGCTTCAGGCAGGGACTTTTTATGCTGAGCCCGAAGTGTTTTCACCGGACAATGATGGTTATCAAGATGTGGTGACGTTTTTTTACGAATTGGAGATCCCAGGTCAAGTGGGGGACATCAACATATATGACGACAGCGGCAGAGAAATCCGCCAATTAGTGAGGAATGATTTATTGGGAACGAAGGGCGCATACAGTTGGGATGGACTTAGTGATCGCAATGAAAAAGCGGCCATTGGTATTTATATAGTTGTACTGGAGTTATTTGATTTGGAAGGCAATACCTCCATGAAAAAAATTCCTTGTGTGGTTGCGCATCCTTTTTAAAGCTTCATTGGTATGCCTGAAATACTGGAATTACCTGCGTACAATTTGTCTTCAGAATGGATTGCTGCGATTTTATTGATCGTTGTTCTATGCCTCCTTTGGATTAAAATAAATTACAGCCGCCGTTTTCAGTTGCTTTTTGGGGCATTAGTGAACAATAGGTTTTTAAAGCAACTGATGAGAGAAGAATTAGTCTTTTCACACCGGGCCTCCATAGTACTCACATTGGTCTTTTTTCTAGTTGGAAGTCTCTTTTTATTTGAATTAGACTCTATTTTTCAATTTAATATCATTGATGCTCAAGGCTTTAATTTGTGGGGGAGTTACTTGATATTGTTGACTATGATCTACGTGATCAAGGTAAGTTCAATGCAATTGATAAAACTCATTTCTGGGGCAGATTATGGCTTAGAAGAATATCAGTACAATATTTTTCTGATTAACAATGCAGTGGGAGTTATTCTGTTGCCATTTGTTTGCTTTGGGGCTTATTTTTATCGGGAAGAAGCCGGTCCACTTCTGCTCATAGGCATTATCATTGTGACAATCAGCTTGTTATATCGTTTAGGCAGAGGCATTTTTTCGGCCATTGAGAATCGGATACCATTGTTTTACATTATTTTGTACCTTTGCAGCCTCGAAATTCTTCCACTTCTCATTTTGTTTAAGGCGGTGAAGGGCTAGTAGAGATGAAACCGATTAGTTCCTGACCTAAACAATTGTACGGTTATGGCCGAGAAAGTCAAGACCATTTTAGTGTCGCAGCCTAAACCATCTACTGAGAAATCTCCTTATCATGATTTGGCCGAAAAGTTCAAACTGAAAATTGATTTCAGGCCTTTCATTTTTGTGGAGCCTATCAATGCCGCTGAATTTCGCCAGCAGCGAATAAACATAGCAGAATACACTGGGGTTATTTTCACAAGCAGGAATGCCATAGATAATTTCTTTCGATTGTGCGAGGAAACAAGAGTTACTGTTTCAGAAAATTTGAAGTATTTCTGTATTTCAGAAGCAACAGCTTTTTATCTTCAGAAATACATCGTTTACAGAAAACGGAAAGTTTTTGTTGGAAAGGTGAAGTTTTCCGAGTTGATGGATATGATCAAAAAACATAAGCAGGAAAAATTCCTTCTTCCTTGTTCTGATCTTTTAAAACAGAGTATTCCGGAATCACTTAACGCTACGAATATCAATTATTCGAAAGCCATGATGTACAGAACAGTATGCAGTGACTTGAGTGATTTGAGTGATGTTAAATACGATATGCTTGTGTTTTTCTCACCCGGTGGAATTGAGTCTTTATTTAAGAATTTCCCAGAATTCAAGCAAAACAATACTCGAATTGCGGTTTTTGGCCCTACCACTGCTAATGCGGCAGAAGAAGCTGGACTTAAAGTAGATGTGCTGGCGCCCAATCCTAAAGCACCAAGTATGACTATGGCCATTGAGCAATACATTCAAAGTATTAAGTAAATTGCCCTTTGACTTTATATTTGTTCCGGTATCAGGAACTCGATGCGCAACACATTAGGTAAAACCGAAAGGTTAAAGAGTAAAAAAATCATTGAATCACTTTTCAATGATGGCATTGCTATAAAGACCTATCCCATCATTTTAATATTCAGAATTCAGGAGCACCCGGGCGATTCCCCAGTGCAAATGGCCGCAACAGCAAGTAAAAGATCATTTCCTCATGCTACTGACAGAAATCGATTGAAACGCTTGATCCGCGAGTCGTACCGGATAAACAAACATGAATTATATGAGTATCTTGAAAGTAGGAAGCTCAAAATTGTGTTAATTGTGATGTGTGGTGGTAAAGAAATGCTGGAATATGATGAAATTCATGAAAAAATAAAGCGCTGCCTAATGCGTTTGATAAAAGAGGAATTACCTAAATTCCAACCCTAGCAAGACATAAGTATTATGAAACATAGATTCAACAAACTGATCACTCTACCAAGAATGCTGGTATTGAGTGCTTTGACAGCTACCATGCTATCATTCACAGTTGCCGACAATTACTTTGAGATTTCAAAGCACATTGAAATTTTCACTTCACTGTACCGTGAATTGAATGTTTATTACGTGGATGAAACTCAACCTGGTGAATTAATGAAGGCAGGAATTGACGCTATGCTGGCATCACTTGATCCTTATACCGTTTACTACCCGGAGTCTAAAATTGAAGACTCTCGTTTTATGACCACCGGTCAGTATGGCGGCATCGGCTCATTAATACAAACTATTGATGGAGAAGTTACCATCTCCGAGCCTTACGAAGGTTACGCTGCGGCTAAGGCCGGACTGATTGCCGGAGATATCATTATGCTGATTGATGGCAAAAGTATTAAAGACAAAAACCAAGAAGAAATAAGTGAAATTCTGAAAGGTCAACCAGGAACCAGTTTAGAAATCACAGTTAAACGGGGCGATCTCGAGCCTTTTATTGTTAAAATTGAGCGAGAAGAAGTTAAGATTCCTGATGTTCCTTTCTTTGGAATGCTTGATGATAAAACAGGTTATATAAAATTAAACGGTTTTACACAAACTGCTAGTTCTGAAGTTCGCAGTGCATTTAAAGATCTCAAGGAAAAACAAGGGATGAAACAATTGATTCTCGACCTCAGAGGAAATGGTGGTGGATTATTGAAAGAAGCAGTAAACATCGTCAACTTTTTTGTGCCTAAAGGAACTGAAATCGTAAGCACCAAGGGTAAAATTGAGGATTGGAACAAAACACATTCAGCACTAAACGAACCTTTGGACGGTGAAATTCCTTTAGTGGTCATTGTAGATGGGTCTTCAGCTTCAGCGAGCGAAATTGTATCAGGTGCTCTACAAGATTTAGATCGCGCAGTAGTTATTGGCAAAGAAACTTATGGCAAAGGCTTGGTGCAACAAACAAAAGACTTGAGCTATAACACCAAATTGAAACTCACCGTAGCCAAATATTACATTCCATCAGGAAGGTGTATTCAACGTTTGGATTATTCTCACAAAACACAAAATGGCAAAGCACAGGCTGTTGCAGACTCCTTAATAAAGCCGTTTAAAACAAAAAATGGAAGAGATGTTTACGATGGGAAAGGTATAAGGCCAGATGTTGAAGTTGAACTAGCGGAAATCAGCCATATTCTGAATGGTTTATTGCTGAATAATGTACTTTTTAAGTATGCTACAAAATTTCGTTTGAATCAGGACTCCATAGCTTCTCCTGAAGAATTTGAGCTAAGTGAAAACGAGTATAAAAACTTTATGGCTTTTGCGTCTAAGTATGAGTTCAGTTACGACACTAATACCGAGCTTTTGTTTGAAGAATTGAAGAAAGTAGCAGAGGAAGAGCGCTATTTACAAGGGGCTGAAAAGGACTTTGATGCGCTGTATTCGAAACTAAAACCTGAAAAAGAAACTGATTTACTGAAGTTCAAGGAAGAAATTTCAGAGTTTTTAGAGAATGAAATTGTTTCCCGTTACTATTTCCAAAGCGGAAGAATCCGCTATGAACTAGACAAGGACAAGGCAATTAGCAAATCAAAAGAAGTATTCAATGCCAATTATCAGCAGATATTGGCCGGTAAATAAGAAGAGTTTCAGTGCAATTACCCGATAGTGCTTGGCCCCGGCTATTTGGGATCGGCTTATTGATAACCGTTTTGAGCATGCCCTTTCTGAATTTGGGCATGAGCATTGGTGGGATCTGGCTAAGCTGTACTTGGTTTGTTTATTTTCTTCATCAGGGCATTTACAAATCAGATTGGACCAGCTCCATCAAGGCTATTTACAGCAATAAAATAGCCCTGCTTTTGATAGGTCTGTTTGCATTACATCTGTTTGGAATGATCTATACTGCAGATGAGAAGCAGGGCATCAAAGATGTATTGATAAAACTGCCGCTTTTGGTTATGCCGTTTACGTTTGTAGGTATGCCAGATAGTGCGAAAGGATTAAAAAGAATCATCGAAAATCTATTTGTTTTTGCTGTGCTCATGGCCGCCATAATTTTGAGCGCAAACTTCTTTCTAAACAACAATAACTACAGCGACAGTCGAGGAGCACATGCATTTATATCTCATATCCGTTTTGGCTTAATGGTGGCTTTGGCCTTTGGTATTTTGTTGCAAAGAGCTTTCGAATCAGGAAATCAAAAACAATCATTTTTGCATTTATTTCTGATTAGCATACTCGGGTTTTACATGGTTTACATGCAAAATTTAACAGGTGTTATTTGTAGTGGTGTTGTTGCAATTATTGCCGTTTTAATATTCCCGGGAAATCTGAAAAAGAGTTATAAAACCTCCATCCGAATTGGCACCATATCAGTTCTGCTTTTGGGCGTTTATTTTATCAGTAAAAAAGTTAGTGATTACTTTCCAGATTCCATTCCTGCAAAAGGAAACTTAGACTTGTATAGCGCTGCCGGCAATATGTATGATCATAGCTACGGCGATTCGCAGGTAGAAAATGGAAATCTTGTTTGGTATTATATTGCTTGGCCAGAATTAAAAGAAACCTGGAATAATTTTTCTGCTTTTCCATTTGAAGGAAAAGATCAAGTGGGGCAACCAATGTATGCCACTGTTATTCGTTATATGAGTTCAAAAGGACTGCGAAAAGATCGGGAAGGATTTCAGCAGCTCAGCGCAAATGATATTTCGGCTATAGAACATGGCGTTACCAATTGTGATGACGAATCAAGAAGCAGGCAGGAATTCAGATTGCAACAAATATTATTTGAAGTAAACGCCTATTTAAACGGAGAAAATCCAAGTGGTAACTCTATTATTCAACGATTTGAATTTTGGAAAACAGGAATATATATTGTTAAGCAACACCCATTATTTGGTGTGGGTACGGGAGATTTAAAAACAGAATTCGCTAAAGCATACGAAGCCCGAAAAAGCAATCTTGACAGCAGATACAGACACCGATCTCACAATCAATTTATGAGTATTTGTATTGCGTTCGGATTCTTTGGATTGATTTATTTTATATTCGTTCTTTTATCCGTTTTCTTATGTAAAAAGCATGAAATACGATATTTTCCATTTATCGCCTTTTTTAGTATAATTATACTTTCATTTCTTACAGAAGACACCCTAGAAACACAAGCTGGAGTTACCTTTTTTGCTTACTTTTTTTCTTTGTACTTATTTTTTCCAACTTGTAAATCAAGTAACTTTTCTAGCACTTGCGCAACAGAAATGTCCAAAGATGCCCCTTCGGCAGGATGACTTTTAGCAACAAAGAATGTTGCTCTTTTTCCAATAGGCGCCCATCTTCCAGCATGCATAGGACGTTTTGGCGAATACAAACCTATTGCATTAATTCCACATGCTGAGGCAATATGAAGAGGCCCCGTACTCGCCGCCAAAAGGGCATCACAGGAGGCGATAAAAGTAATCAGTTCATCCAAATTTAGTTTCCCTGTTAAATCATGAACATTAGGTTTCTTCCATGGAAGCCCATGATCAGAAATTAGTTCACGTTCAACAGCGGTTCCGGTAATAAAAACAGCAAATAATTCTTGGGGTAGTGCTTCAATTAGAGCTGAATAGGAAGCTAATGACCATTCAACAGCACTTCCCCGTGATTTAGGGTGAATAACCAATTTGAACCGACCATCATTTGTGAATTGCTGAAATTGCTGAGCAAGTGGAACGCTGGACTCAAAACCGCAATCCATCGCTAATTCCGACAAATCAGCAGCATATTGCAGATGCAGGGGTTTCAAAAGCTTCAAATTTAATTGAGCTTCATGCAAGGCAGAATTCTTTCGACTGAACCAAGGTTTGAAATTGCAGGTAGTCCAATGGATCAAACGCTTGGCCGCGCCAATGCGAATTGGAACTCCCACTTTAGAGGCTAGTCGAGCCAAAGTTGCATTTGGAAAAACATGAATAATAACATCCAACTTTATATTTTCAACTACCTCTTGGCGCAAAGCAGGTTCCATAGCCAGAATTTCGTCCACATTTAGAAATTCATCCACATTTTTACACGCACGAATTACAGCCTCAGTGTAGGTTTTACCTATGAATGTAATTTTCGTATCTGGCCATGCTTTTTTAATAATCCCACACATTGGCAGAGTGAGAATTACATCCCCAATGCTGTCTGTTCGACTAATTGCAATATGATTGGGGGGTTTTGTTGATTTCAACTTCCACAATCTTCTGAGCTCTAGATATTTATAGTGATTGCTAATAGCAGATATGCCAGCGATTTTGAATCCAGCCCATCCATCCAAAAAGCCCAATCTGAAAACATACATTTTAAGCCATCTCCCCACTGCACTTAAAACGGGCTTGAGCACACTTGCCTTTATTCCGGCACTGAAAAGCTTTTGAGCAGTAAGTCGGGAGTATTTATCTGCTCTCAATCGATGTTCAAAAGTGGAATTGTAGGAGTAATGCAATAAATCACCTTGGAGGCTTTCCACTTTTAGGTCGGCAGCAAGAAGTAATTCTTCATGAACAATGGCGCCGTCCCACCTTGCTTTGTTTTTGGGAAATAATCTAACTTTTTTATCGGGGTACCAGGAACTGTACTTTACCCAATGCCCGCAATAATTGGTCAATCTGTTGAGTTCATACGCACTCTTCAAATCGCTTTTTATAGCAAGAATTGAGGCTCTCAATTTATCAGACAGTACCTCATCGGCATCCAGACTGAGAATATAGGGATGAGAAGCCAGGGAATTGGCATAATCTTTTTGCGAAGCGTAGCCAGTCCACTTCTTAAAATAACATAATGCAGCAAGCTGAGAAGCCAGTTTCACCGTGTTATCAGTGGAGCCGGAGTCGAGTACTATGATTTCATCAACAATCCCCTGAGTAGCTTGAATGCACCTGGCAATGTTGTGCTCTTCATTGAGCGTAATGATAACGAGGGATATTTTTGTCATACAATCGGGCTGAAAATTAGCAATTCCCATCCACACTGTGGATTTTTCGTGGTTGTAATGACCATGCTTAAATAGTACCTTGCAGCCCAATTACCGATTTAGACATGAATGTGCTGATTATAGGATCCGGAGGAAGAGAGCATGCGCTCACGTGGAAAGTTGCGCAAAGTTCTCATGTACAAAACATTTTCATTGCCCCCGGAAATCCCGGCACAAGCCAACATGGCCATAATGTACCGATTGATCCGATGGATTTTAAAGCCATTGCAGAATTTATTGTGGAGCACGATGTGGAGATGGTGATTATTGGTCCTGAAGCTCCTTTGGTTGGCGGGTTGCGTGATTTTCTGGAGTCTAAGAAAGATTTAAGTAAAGTTACTATTATCGGCCCGGGCAAAGTTGCTGCACAATTAGAAGGCAGCAAGGATTTTGCAAAATCTTTCATGGTACGCCATCATATTCCAACTGCAAAGTATGGTTCATTTGACAATGCAAATCTTCAAGAAGGTATTGCATTCTTAAAAACAATGAAACCGCCTTATGTTTTAAAAGCCGATGGATTAGCGGCTGGAAAGGGCGTTGTAATTGTACCTGAATTAGCTGCCGCTGAGGAAACCCTAAAAGATATGCTGGTGCGCAAGAAATTTGGCAAAGCTGGCAATGTGGTTGTAATAGAAGAGTTTTTGAATGGAATAGAGTTATCGGTTTTTGTACTTACTGATGGCAAACATTATAAAATTTTACCAGAAGCTAAAGATTATAAACGCATAGGTGAAGGAGATACTGGGCCAAACACTGGAGGTATGGGCGCGGTTTCGCCTGTTCCATTTGCTGGTACTGATTTTATGATGAAGGTTGAAGAACAAATAATTCAACCAACCATACGCGGATTACAAGCCGACGGAATTGCCTATGAAGGGTTCATTTTCTTTGGTTTGATGAACGTAAATGGTCATCCCTTTGTGATAGAATACAATGTTCGTTTGGGAGATCCGGAAACAGAAGTCGTGATGCCAAGGATTAAATCTGACCTCATTGATCTCTTTGAAGGGATTGGCAATGATACTTTGTCTGAGAGTGATTTGCTGATTGATGAGCGTTTTGCAACAACAGTTATGATTGTTGCGGGTGGGTATCCGGGCGATTTTGAAAAAGGCAAAGAAATTACAGGCTTAGATCAATTAGAGGGCAGTGTGGCATTTCATTGCGGCACAAAGCGAGAGAATGATAAAATTTACAGCAATGGGGGCAGGGTTTTGGCAATTAGTTCGTTTGGTCGCACAATGGAAGATGCATTGGCAAGATCATATACCAATGCACAGCGAATAAAGTTTAATGGAATGTACTACAGAAAAGATATAGGTCAGGATCTGAAGTAATCAGATTGTTTCGCCTTTGCTGCGAGCCTGATCGGTGAATTTCTTTTGAGTAGCTAACCAATAAAACAGTCCAACGAAACCTATAACAATAATGGCAGTGTTCACAATTCCGCCAAAAGGTTCGATAATAAATTCAAAAGTGGCGGTCATTAAATCGCCGAGAGGAGTTACAATTTCCTGAAGGTTCATGCCTGAAGGTTTTGGCAAAAGTACATAATTCAGATTCAAAAAATCAAAGAAGACGGAAGATGTTCCTATCCATATTCAGATCTAATCAGCCATATATCGGTTTTTTTATACCAATAATTAATGCCTTGTTGTGGCTGGTAGTGCTGTTTAGAGGCATTGACCCTACAAGTTCATTCAATGCTCCTCTTTCATTTTTGATTCCCTATTTGAATTTCCCTTGGACCGTTTTTATAACCGGCGTGCTTTTGAGCTCCATAAATGCTCTTCTTCTCAATCATTTGTTCAATCGGGAAGAATTTATGGGAAAATCGAATCATTTTCCTGCTCTGCTTTACAGCGTGGCAGCATCTATTTCCTGCACATCAGCCGAAGGTTTATTTATTTTGATGGGGCAATTGGTGCTGATTCCGGGGCTTTTCAGAATATTGAGCGTTTATAGGGAACCAAAAGCTCTGGCAGCTTATTTTGAAGCCGGCTTTTGGTTCTCGCTGTCTTTTTTATTTTACTCCCCAAATTTGTTCTTAATTCCTGTTGCCATTGGCTGTGTTCTATTTACGCGACCGATAAACTTCAGGGAAATCATAATGCCTTTTTTAGGTGGGTTGTTCCCCATCGTGTATTTGTTTGCTTGGGGCTATCTGAGCAATAATTCAGATCTTCTTATCCTTTGGAAAATCAATCCGGATGTTCAAAGTTTTGATAAAAGCCAATGGCGACTTGCCATCCTCTTCTTTTTCACCGCTTTAATGATTCTGATGGCAATGTTTTTATATCTGAAATCCTATTCACGCTCTAATAATCGATCAAGGAACATCAAATCGGTCTTTTTGATCATTTCCGGTGGATTGATCCTTACTTCCATTCCGTTGATCCTTGCAGAAACTCATTTGATTCCAGTGATAATAGCGCCACTCATCGCTTTTATTGGCAGCTATCTCTACATGGAAAATTCAGGAGCCTCTTATCGCGATATGATGTTTCTTACTTGGCTCGGATTAGTTCTATTATTTCTTTGGGAGTTTTTCTAATCGGCTCTTAATGGGATTGAAAATGATGTTCTAAGTAACTTAAATCATCCTTTAACGTAAAAAGTAACCATAATAACCTATAAGGGTTTAAATCTGGTTGCTATGAAAAAGTTTACCTTATTATTCGCCGCTGTGATGTATTGCTCATTCGCAATTGCACAAATACCTCTGGGATCGCTTGATTTTCCTGTGGTTTTAAATGAAAACACACCGGCAGACTTCAATGGAATTGATTTTTCATTTTTAGAGCAGGGTTCATTTAATACCATAGAAGTTCACAGCTTAAACAGCGGTAATTGGAGTAACCCACTGAATTGGGATTGCGGTTGCACACCCGCCTTTATTCATGAGGTTTTTATAGAGTCAGGACATGCAATAGACATGACTGAAAACCGATCTGCACATACGCTCCATATAGCTAATGAGGCAAGCCTAATGCTAGGTGTAGGGACAAACTTGGAATTACATGGGAGTTTTTACAATAATGGTTTGTTTGAGGCTGCCGAAGCTAGGATTACTATTATAGGACAAGAAGAAGATCACTACCTTCAAATCGGCGATGAGCTTGGCATACTGGAAGCCAATCACGCCGGACAAATTCATCTCATTTCATCTCTTGAAATTAATGAATACGGCAATTTGATTTCAAGTGTTTTAAATGCTAATGGGCTACTTACCATAAAACAGGGCACATCAGATTTTCATGGAATTAGAGTTGATGAATTATCAGAATTACTTGGAAATGTAAGCATAACAAGAACATTCAATCATCCTGTAAACAGCTGGCTATCATTAGCTTGTCCACTTTATGGGACCACATTTGAAGATTGGGATGAGGAGCTTGCAACTACAGGCTTTCCGGGCTCCGACTCTCCGGGGAGTTCTTTTGTGAGTATCATTGCTTATGACGAAACACAAACAGAAGAAAGTGCCGCTTATTATGGCCCGCAAAGTTCTGATGATTTGATTGCACATGGCCTGGGGTATTACGTTTACTCAGCAGCCGGAATGCCGCAAGTTGAAATGAGCGGAACAGTGCAAACAGAAGCAATTGACTTTTATGTGTACAGAACAGAACAAGATAATTTTACCAGCGCTGGGCTCAATTTTCTTGGCAACCCCTACCCTGCCAGCTTAAATTGGAATTCATCAGAAGGCTGGAGCAGAAATGGAATAGGCGCCGCCTTGTACATTTGGAACAGTGAAACTAGAACCGTCAATACATTTACATCTGGAATAGGGGTTAATGGAGCTGATGGATCAATTGATATTGCTCAATCATTCTGGGTTCGAGCTCTCGATACAGAGCCTTCGATGCAAGTTAATCCGGCAGCACTTTCTTACGACAATATCTCAGAAGTCGAAACCGAAGTTTTGAGCTTAACACTTATAGGGAGCAATGGCAGCGATGAGATAGCTCTTGGTTTGCATGATGAAGCCAGCTTGGAGTTTGACGCAGAGTTTGACGCCTATAAATATTACAGTGGTTCTCTTAATGCAGAAATAGCTTGGGGCGATGGCATTGTTCAGGCAATGTCGATTCAGCGCGTACATTCTATGCCCGAAAGCATCGAACTTCCAATCCTATTAACAGTTAATTTAGCTGGAACGTATTCGTTGAATATTTCAAATAGCTTGAGTATTTCCAATTCAATGTGTATAATTTTGGAAGATATTGAAACAGGAGAAATGCATAACGTTTCAGAAAACATAGTGATTGAATTTGAAACATTGTCTGGAAATAATTTACATCGTTTCAACCTGCATTTCGGTCAGATGGCAACCGCAACGGATGGCATCGTAAGTTGCGCAGGCGATGAAGATGCAGACGTAGTGGTAAATGGCACTGGCGATGGTCCTTGGGCTTATACTTGGTACAACGAGATGGGTATGATCATTCGACAAACGGATGGTCTGAGCGGCGCTGACATTCATGAAAATTTAGGTCCCGGTATTTATACCATCGTTATTACTAATAATGATTTATGTGCGAGTCTCAGCGTTGAGGCGGAAGTTGTTTCGCCAGAACCCATTGGCTACTTCAGCAATCAGCAAAATGTTCCTTGCGGCGAAAATGCCAGTGGCTCCATAGAACTGAATATAAGCGGTGGCGTTCCACCATATACCTACAACTGGAGCAATGGTGCTAGCGGCAACATAATTTTTGACTTGGGCGGCGGTATTTACACGTTGAATCTTATTGATTCTAGTGGTTGTGAGCAGGAATATTCATTCGAAATTGACGAAGCAGAAGATGTAGTTGCCCAATTCAATCCAAGTGCTTTAATAACTCTATTGGTTAACGGACAGGCATTAATTGATTTCGACAATACTTCTGTTGCTGCCACAACTTACTCTTGGGATTTTGGCGATGGGAGCATACTATCTACCCAGGTTAATCCAGATCACACCTATTATGAGGAAGGGCTTTACATTGTTACTTTAACTGCGAGCAACGATGATTGTACTTCACAATACAATGCTGTAATTCAGATCGAAAGCACCAGTTCCATAACAGAAGCTAAACCTTATAATGAGCTCCGATTAAGCAGAGCGGGTGAAGCTTGGTATATAGAAACTCCTTGGACTACATTAGGATTAACCGAAGTTGATGTATTTAATTTGCTTGGTCAGCAATTAATTCCAACTTGGAAAGGTGAAATTGCTTCAGGGAAAATTTGGCTTGGAGAAATCAACGGAACTGGACCAATGCTGATACAAATACGCAGAAAGAGTGATCAGCAAACGCTTACCATCAAAGGGATGAGATAATTATTTCAAAGACTGGGAAATCCTTACCTTTGTAGGGCAGGAATTATCATAAAATGAAGTTTGGTGTAGTAATTTTTCCCGGCTCCAACTGTGACGAGGACATGATCCACGTTCTGGAGCATCATCTTGGACAAGACGTTAAGCGTTTGTGGCACAAAGATCACGATTTGCAAGGCTGTGATTTCATTGTTCTTCCCGGAGGTTTTTCCTACGGAGATTACCTTAGATCAGGTGCCATAGCTCGATTTTCTCCCATTATGACGGAAGTTATTGCCCATGCTAAGCGTGGAGGTTATTTGATGGGAATTTGCAATGGATTCCAAATTCTTTGTGAGGCGAAACTCCTCCCTGGAGCGCTTTTGCACAACACAAGCCGCAAATTTATTTGTCAGAATGTGAATTTGCTGGCTCAGAGTGCCACTTGCATTATTAGTTCCGGCATTGAAGCGGACAGAGTTTTAAAAATTCCAATCGCGCATGGCGAAGGCAATTATTTTGCTTCATCAGAAGTCATCAAATCACTGAACGACAATAACCAGGTAATTTTCCGCTATTGCGATACCGAAGGAAAGATTAGCGAGGAATCGAACCCGAATGGTGCAAGGGAAAATATTGCGGGAGTTTGCAATTCAGGGAAAAATGTCTTCGGAATGATGCCTCATCCTGAAAGAGCGGTTGACATTTCACTTGGGAACACCGACGGAAGAGACATTTTCGAAAGCATTCTTCAACTCAGTCATTAATTCTTGTCCCTTTCGAATAGGGGAATTGTTATAGCGCTTTCGTTGCTAAAGGCGGCATTTAGCGGAACAATATTTACTTACCTTTGTTAAATAAGGTATTTTCGGCTAGAATATCATATTTCAATGAGTAACTACCAGGCAGGACCCCTACTTTCAAAGGTAGATTATCCCTCAGATTTGAGAGCGTTAATCAGTGAACAAGAGTTGCCTCAATTATCGAGGGAGCTCCGACAATATATTATTGACATCGTATCTGAAAAAGGCGGTCACTTTGGGGCAAGTCTTGGAGTGGTTGAGCTAAGCGTTGCCCTGCATTATGTTTTTAACACCCCTTATGATCAGCTTGTATGGGATGTGGGACATCAGGCCTACGGGCATAAAATTCTTACCGGAAGAAAATCAATATTTCACACGAATCGAAAATATAAAGGCATTAGTGGGTTCCCTAAAAGAGCTGAAAGTGAGTACGATACGTTTGGTGTTGGCCATTCATCCACTTCAATATCAGCCGCATTGGGAATGGCAGTAGCCAATCGATTAAAAGGGGAGAAAGACCGCCACCATGTAGCTATAATTGGTGATGGTGCAATGACAGCAGGACTTGCTTTTGAGGGATTAAATCATGGCGGAGTGGAAGACACTAACATGATTGTTATTCTCAATGATAACTGCATGTCCATTGACCCCAATGTTGGGGCACTCAAAGAATATTTAACTGATATAACTACTTCACACACCTACAATAAGGTGAAGGACGAAGTTTGGAATTTGTTGGGTAAAATCAGCAAGTTTGGTCCTAATGCTCAAGCCATCGCTCAAAAAATTGAAAACGGAATGAAAGCCGCGCTTCTTAAACAAAGCAATTTGTTTGAATCGCTCAACTTCCGGTATTTTGGCCCGATAGACGGTCACGATGTAAACTACCTAGTGAAGGTTTTACGTGATTTGAAAGACATTCCCGGTCCAAAACTACTTCACTGTGTAACAATGAAGGGCAAAGGATTTGAGCCCGCAGAAAAAGGCAGCCCAACAAAATGGCATGCTCCCGGTATTTTTAATAAAGACACCGGAGAAATTATCAAAGTTAGTCCGCCAAGTCCGCAACCGCCAAAGTATCAAGACGTTTTTGGGCATACCATTATAGAACTTGCCGAGAAAAATGAAAAGATCGTGGGTGTAACCCCGGCAATGCCAACAGGTTGCTCTTTGAAGTTTATGATGGATGCGATGCCTAACAGGGCATTTGACGTTGGTATTGCAGAACAGCATGCAGTTACTTTCAGCGCTGGAATGGCTACACAAGGTTTAATTCCTTTTTGCAATATTTATTCTTCCTTTATTCAAAGGGCATACGATCAGGTTATTCATGATGTAGCCATTCAAAATCTACATGTTGTATTTTGTTTGGATCGCGCGGGATTAGTTGGAGCAGATGGCCCTACTCATCATGGTGCTTATGATATCGCTTTTATGCGCTGTGTTCCCAATATGATTTTGGCTTCTCCAATGAATGAGGAAGAACTGCGCAATCTTATGTACACGGCGCAACATGAAAATCATGGGCCATTTTGCATTCGATACCCTCGAGGGGAAGGCGTTATGACAGAGTGGAAAACCCCTATGAGAGCCCTTAGAATTGGCAGAGGCAGAAAGGTTAGGGGAGGAAGTGATCTTGCCATTATAAGCCTTGGGCCAATAGGCAATCAAGCTTTAGAGGCCTGTGAAATTTTGGAGTCTAATGGGATGTCGGTTGCACTCTACGATTTGCGCTTTGTTAAGCCGATTGATGAGGTAATGCTTCACGAGGTTTTTAGCAAATTCAGTAAAGTGATTACTGTTGAAGACGGCTGTATTCAAGGCGGAATGGGCAGTGCCGTTATTGAATTTATGTGTGATCATGGCTATGCTTCACAAGTGAAACGCTTAGGTGTTCCTGATGAGTTTATAGAACATGGCTCCCCCGAAGAACTTTTTAGTGAATGTGGCTATAATACTTCCGATATTGTTGAAGCCGTTGAATCCATGCTTGATCGAAGAAAAGCGATTATTGCAGTATAATTAACTCCCAGTTTAGATGGCTGAAATCATAAATCGTGTTGCCGGAAGTGGAATAATTACGCTTGATTTGGGCGAATATTATCCAAAAGCAGAACGTGAGGCTTTTGATTTAAGCGGGCAATTATGGCAGGGATTAGTGTTGAAAGAAAAAGATTTTAGAACATTTATCGCCGAAAATAATTGGGAGCGCTATCGAAACAAACATGTTGCTTTGTATTGCAGTGTTGATGCACTAATCCCTACTTGGGCTTATATGCTTTTGGCAAGCGCTCTGCAAGGAATTGCTACTGAAGTTTACTATGGCAATCCAGAACAAATGGAAAGCGTTTTATGGACGGAAGTACTCCAAAAATTAAATCCAGAGGACTTTAGAGATGCACGTGTTGTTGTAAAAGGCTGTGCAGACAAACCTGTATCTCCCCAGGCTTTTGTACTTATCAGTTTTAAATTAAAGCCAGTTGTAAAAAGTTTAATGTTTGGCGAGCCTTGCAGCACCGTTCCGGTTTATAAGCAAAGCAAATCGTAAAGTCCTTTTTAAGCGGATCAAATTCCTAACTTGTCGGTCAAATTAAGAACATGACCGAGTCAGCCCCAAAGAAGCTTTTTTTACTTGATGCTTTCGCTCTAATATACAGAGCCTACTACGCTTTTATCAATAGTCCCCGCATAAATTCCAAAGGCCTGAACACCTCTGCCATGTTCGGTTTTACCAATACTTTGCTTGAAATTCTGGAGAAAGAAAAGCCTAGTCATATAGCAGTAGTTTTTGACCCTCCACAGGCAACTTTTCGATCACAGGAATATGCGGCATACAAAGCCCATCGCGAAGAGATGCCCGAAGATATTCGAAAGAGCATTCCATACATCATGCGAATTATTGAAGGATTCAAAATTCCGGTGATGCTTGTAGAAGGTTTTGAAGCCGATGACGTGGTAGGAACCATGGCAAAAATGGCTGAGAAACAAGGTTTCCTAACTTACATGATGACCCCGGATAAGGATTATGGTCAATTAGTTTCCGAAAAAATTCTCATTTATAAGCCCGGTAGATTTGGCAATCCTTCTGAAATTCTTGGTGTAAAAGAAGTATGTGAAAAATTTGGTGTTGATCGCCCAGAACAGGTTATAGATATTCTAGGATTGATGGGCGATAAAGTAGACAACATTCCAGGTATTCCAGGATTTGGGGAAAAAACAGCTATTAAATTGATAAATCAATATGGTTCAGTAGAAAACCTGATTGCCCATGCATCTGAGCTCAAGGGCAAACAAAAAGATTTAGTGGAAGAGCACTATGAAATGGCGATACTCTCTAAGCGATTGGCTACTATAGTATTAGACGTTCCAGTTGAGTTTAATGAAGAGGCACTTATTCTTGAAGAGCCCGACAAAGAGAAATTAAGAGCCGTGTTTTCTGAGCTAGAGTTTAAGGGCTTAGCCAAACGAATATTAGATGAGGATTTAGGATCAAAAGGGGCGCCTTCCGCTGCGGGTCAAAAAGCAGTAAGAGCGGCATCAAGTTCCCAATTCAGTTTATTTGGTGAGGATGGAAACGCAACAGAACAAGCATCTGTACTGAGTGATCTGAAAACAATAAAAAATGTTGATCATGATTATGTTCTTGTCAATACAGAATCGGAAATCCAGGCCCTTTTGGCTGAATTGGAAAAGTGTACTGAGTTTTGTTTCGATACTGAAACCAGTGATCTTGATCCATTAGTTGCCCGTTTAGTTGGTATATCATTCGCTGTTAGAGCCCATCATGCGTGGTATGTACCTGTTCCGGAAGATCTTGAAGAATGCATTGTTTTTTTAAAACGTTTTCACTTCCTATTTGAGAGTCCAGACAAAACATTGATCGGCCAGAATGTGAAATTTGATTATAAAATGCTCCGTAAGTACGGCGTGGATTTGCAGAATAAAATGTTTGACACCATGATTGCCCATTACTTGCTTAATCCGGACATGAAGCACGGCATGGACTTTTTAGCCGAAACATATTTGCATTACAAGCCCGTTTCCATTTCAGAACTCATAGGTCCTAAAGGCAAAAATCAGGGCAGTATGGCCGACTTAAAAGCAGAAGAAATATCAGATTACGCAGCTGAGGATGCTGACATTACACTTCAGTTAAAACACCTTTTCAGCAAGCCATTAGAAGAGAATAACTTGGATGCCCTTTTTCAAAATGTAGAAATTCCACTTGTTTCAGTTTTGGCAGAAATGGAGCTGGAAGGCGTGAATGTGGATAGGGAAATGCTCCAAGAATATTCATCCGTTTTAGAAAAAGATATTATTGTATTAGAACGTGAAATTTGGGAATTTGCCGGGCTCTCGTTTAATTTGGATTCGCCTCGTCAGCTCGGTGCTATTTTATTCGAAAAACTGAAGATTGACAGTAATTTTAAAAAAACAAAAACCGGGCAATATTCAACTGGTGAAGAAGTGCTATCGCGATTGGTAAATACGCATCCAATTATTCCAAAAATTTTGGATTACAGACAATTGAGAAAGTTGAAATCGACCTATGTTGATCCGCTTCCGGAAATGGTTAGTAATGTTACTGGAAGATTGCACACCAGTTACATGCAAACAGTGGCAGCAACGGGGCGATTAAGTTCGAACAATCCGAATTTGCAAAACATCCCGATCCGCACTGAAAGGGGGCGTGAAATACGGAAGGCTTTTGTTCCGCGCAATGAAGATTTCGTGTTGTTGAGTGCTGACTATTCGCAAGTAGAACTTCGGATAATTGCTTCCCTGAGCGGCGATGAGCACATGATTGCTGCTTTTAATAGTGGGGCCGATATACATGTGGCAACTGCGGCTCGTGTTTTTGGAGTTGCTTTAGAAGATGTTGACAGAGACATGCGCAGTAGGGCCAAGGCGGTAAACTTTGGAATTATTTATGGTCAGAGTGCTTTTGGATTATCGCAAAACCTGAATATTAAAAGAACGGAAGCCAAGGACATCATCGATTCCTATTTTGCAAAGTATCCGGGCATACGAGAGTATATGGATAAAAGTGTTGAGCAGGCTCGCGAAAGGGGTTATGTAGAGACGATTTTAGGAAGGCGCCGATATTTACCGGACATCCGTTCGGGTAATGCTGTTGTTCGTGGTTTTGCGGAACGAAATGCTATTAATGCGCCAATACAGGGTTCAGCCGCTGACATTATAAAACGGGCGATGATTGACATTCATTTGGAGCTTAAAAAGCTGCAAACAAAGTCGAAAATGATCCTTCAGGTGCATGATGAATTGGTATTTGATTGTTATAAAGCAGAAATTGACATGGTTAGTGATATGGTTATAAACAAGATGCAAAGTGCTTATCCTCTGTCGGTTCCATTGAAAGTTGAAGCCGGAATAGGCCTCAATTGGTTGGAGGCACATTAAAGTCGAGGAATAAACATTTCAGTATTTATAACTTTCCGCGAGTGCTATCGTATAGAGCTACGATGGAACTAATTTTCAACCCATTAAGGGATAATGTTATCCGAACCACAACAATGAACAAAATGATTCGCCGACTTGCTTTCCCCGCTTTACTGTCAGCACTATTTTTCATGGGTTCCTGCGCAGGAGACCAGCAGAAAGAAGGAAATTTGCCTGATGGAACAGACACGACCAACACGCTACAACAAGAGCAGGTACGTAAGATTTTATATACCATTCCTACTCCTATGAGCATGGCTTCGATCATCAAACAGACCGGAGCAAACTTTGATAAGGATGTTTTGAATGGTACGGATAAAATCAGTTCGTACAATACTGCTCGTCAGCAAGCGCTGAACCTTGGAATCTTCGGAGCCGACCTAAGTTACAGCAGCATGTTTGATCAGGATCAGGAAGCGATTCAGTACTTGAGCGCTGTTCAAAAATTATGCACTGCACTTGGTATTGAAGGTGCAATTGAAAGTGATATCTACAAAAGATTAAACGACCACAAAGACAATCGCGACTCCGTATTAAATATTGTATCAGAAACTTATTTCTCGCTTGATATTTATCTAAAAGAAGCCGGCAGAGAAGATTTACTTGCCTTAATTGTTACCGGAGGTTGGGTTGAAGGTGTTCATCTTGCATCGGGGCACATGAGCACAAATTCACCTGAATTACGTCAGAGAATTGCCGAGCAAAAATATGCTGTGAATGATTTGGTAAAGCTTTTAGAGACTTACGGCGACAATCCTGTTCTTAATGATGTACGTGAAGACATCAAGTCTGTAGCCGCTATTTACAACGAAGTTGAAATAAATCAGGGTAAAACTGAAACTTCTACGGACGAATCCGGTACAATGGTAATAGGAGGAAGTTCAACGACAAATATGAGCGATGAAACTCTTCAGAAAGTGATCGAAAAGATTCGCGAAATAAGGAATAAATACGCAGCCTAAACCGGCATAAAGAAACACAAGGGATATGAAATTCTCCACAATCATCCTCACCCTCCTAATGGTTGTACCATTAATGGCATCTTCACAATGCAGGAGTTTTACCAAGAAGAAATGTCTTCCGTTGCTGAGCGGATATGCACAAAACGATAATTTCAACAGTGCTGTTCTAATACCGGGCGATGAAGCAGAGCTTCTTCTGACTTTCTACCAAGGCAAAGAATACCGACTTTTGGTTTGCGGTCAGCCTATCCTTGGTGATGTTCAGTTTGATGTATTCACAACCAATGAAGAAAAGATATACTCCAATGTTAATGCAGCAGGCGAAAACTTAGGGAATACCTTTGATTTCAAAGTGGCAGCAACACAACAACTTATAGTTAGAATCAGAATTCCTGAATCGGAAAGCGCAAGCACCTTGGTGCATATAGGCTGCGTTTCTGTAATGGTTGGTTCTAAGGACGCCTGATAAATCTGCAAGTTATAATAGAGGGCTGGAGTGAAAACTTCAGCCTTTTTTCATGGCTAATTTTTTGGTAAGGGATCATTCAAAACTTAGGAGAAATAAGGGTTTCGAAGAGGCCTTAAAAGGGAAATTGGATGTTGGATGCTTGGTAGAATCAATGATTATTCTGGTATTTACACGAACATAAGAAAACATGATTGCAGCAATACATGTTTGCGCGAACGTGAATGCATCAATAAACGAATGAACAAATGCATCAATAAACGAATGATAAATGCATCAATAAACGAATGATAAATGCATCAATAAACGAATGATAAATGCATCAATAAACGAATGATAAATGCATCAATAAACGAATGATAAATGCATGATTTAACGAATAAACGAATGCATCAATAAACGAATGATAAATGCATCAATAAACGAATGATAAATGCATCAATAAACGAATGATAAATGCATGATTTAACGGAACACACCGAAACACAGGACTAACGTCCTGTGCTGAGGATTACGCCCTTTCAGGGCTAAAGGTGAGAATGAACAGATTTTATTCCACCACAAATCTCAACGAGGCGCGGCCGTCTTTACCATTCCAATTGAGCAAATACATACCCGATGACAATTGACCAAAATCCATGTTAATCTGTAATGGTCCAGCTTGGTAGCTTTGTTCAGGAATTTCGAGGATCGTTTTACCACTGAGATCAGTAATTGTAAAACCAGCCTTGGTAGAAGAATTGAGATACGTCTCCAATGTAGCATTCTGGTTGACCGGGTTAGGATATAAACGAATATCATTACCTGTTGGGCTAAGCATTTCGGAGATAGATACAATTTCTGTAGCTGAAATATTTATGTCGTCCAGATAGATATTGTTTCCTCCTCTTGCCTCCCATTCAAAACGGACCATAAATCCAGATGTTAATTGATCAGCTATCTCAATTACAACTTCATTGTATGCCCACTGATCAGGGCCAGAAGGTGTGAATTGCAAGTTGGTAGCTGGAGCAGTTGGTAGGGTTGTTAATCCGCGATGAAGCTTTTTAAGAATCCATGAAGATCCACAATTAGTTGAGATCATTATTCTCAGACGGTCATCCGTTTCGTTCAGTTTATTAGCATAAGCCCAACGGTAGGATATTGTTACCGATTCATAATTACTAAAGTCGTACGAAGAGCTGACTAATGCATCAATTAGGCCTTCTTCAGTAATGCTTGAGTTTCTGATCCTTATACTTTTTTCACCACTATATGCGGCATTTGTATTTACTTCAAAACTGAGATCCTCACTTGGGTTTTCGATAAACCAGGTATTGGCGGGAAAATCATTTTCAAAGCCTTCGTTAAATGGTGCCTCCAGTTCAGCATCAGAAATCACCCTAATAAATCCCACTTTTTCAGCAGAAACCTGATCTTCGCCATTGCCGGCAGTAAGTGAGATAGTGTATATACCAGGCTCGGAATAAATATGGATCGGATTTTTGTGAATGGCAGGATCATCACCGGAGACTGTATTTCCATCTCCAAAATTCCAAGACCATTCCACAATTCCATTAAAACTTTGATCTAGAAAAGTAATTTCCTCTCCAACACAAGTTACGAGCTTATTTGCACTGAAATCGGCCTCACAAAGAAGGGGATCCAATGAACTGGTTCCTGTATTATTTAAATTACTGGCTTGCCATAGCTGATTGCGTTGTGCGATATTAGAAGTTGTAGATGCCCGCATTCTTGTTCGCTGACCTTGTGTGAACATTCTTGAGCAATAAGAATACTCCATATAATTCTGCACATTGTCAAGCGATCCGCAACTTTCACCAGCGAGATTGCACGAAGTCCATCCAATAGTGTTCGGGGTGTCTCCCACGCTATCATCAAAAGCGCAATTGGCATCCACTCCAGGATCGTTAGTTGGTCCCCAAGTATGATTTAGATTAATCCAGTGACCAACTTCATGAGTAAGCGTGCGGGATCTTGAAATACTGCTAGTGCCAATAGAACCTGTGTAATTATGAAGAAGTACAATTCCATCTTGGGCTGCCATGAAGTTGTTGTTTACGGATGATGGTCTGAAAGTGTATCCAGCGGCACCTCCGGCATAAGCACAAACCCAAACGTTCATGTACTTATTGCGAGGCCATTGAATAAGTTCCTTCATATCTTCTTCACCGTCATAAGTTAAAGGACTTTGCGTGCGTGTGATTCCTTTTGTGCAATTCCCAAAAGGGTCTTTTTGCGCTAATCTGAATTCAATTTCGATATCGGCGGTAATATTCTGAAACTCCTCTGTCACATTAATAATATCTTCATTTAACATTCTGAAATCTCTGTTCAGGACTTCCATTGCGTCAATAACTTGTTCATCAGAAATATTTTCTTCTCCCCCATCATGGATGATATGAAAAACCACTGGGATGATGTAAAGCTGATCACGCTGACCAAATTCATCACCCAAAGCAAATTCTGTGGTATAATTATCAAGTATTTGATCACAGTGCTGAGCGTCATCCTGCAAGCCGGGAAAACGATCAAACAGAGCTTCGGTCTTTTCAACTTGTCCGCAATACTTCAGTTCTTTTTGCGCAGAGGCAAAAAGGCTTAACAAAAGAGCGGGAATAAAAATTAATTCTTTCATGCAGAAAACAGGTTTGAGGACCTTAAAGATAATTCATCTAAGGTCTTTTTTGTTCAATACAAAAGAGAAATGAGTAACCCTACCAACGGCAGGATTTCAAGAATGAGAAAGTTCAAACTCCTAAAAAGTTTTATCTAATGATAGTTACGTGGCCTTTGAAGTCTTTCGTTTCAGCACTAATGAGGTCTTTGCATATAATTTGCCACACATAAACATCATTCTGCACATAGTGATCTCCTCCATTTATGTTTCCAAGCCAAGGCTCATCAGTTTTATCCGTTTCGAAGATTTTATTGCCCCATCGATCAAAAATTCTGAAGGAGTATTCACTTTCATCCACGCCGGAAACGATTGGAAGAAACACTTCATTTAGCCCATCACCACTTGGTGTAAAGGCATTAGGCACATATAAAAGCAGAATTCCTTGTAATTGGATATTCTTACAAATGGTATCGATGCAGCCATATTGATTAATAGCGGTGAGGCAAATTGGGAAAACCCCATAATCAACTGGCGGCAAAGTAATTACGGGGTTTGGGAAGGGTGATGTCCCTAAATAATCAAAATCCCAAAGGAATGTATTTCCACCAATGGTTTGATTAATCAATTGGACTTCATTTTCCAGATTTGTTGGAGTAAATGGAGCCCAAGTGAAATCTGCTACAGGGTGGCCATAAACCTCAACATCGGCATCCATTTCGGCAAATCCCACACAGCCTTCGTTAGAAGTTACTGTTAGCGAAACAGTATAAACACCCGGATTATTAAATTGATAGTTAACCGTGTCAATGCAGGCTGGCAGAATGTTTCCATCATCAAATTGCCATAAGCAAGTACCCACTAGATCTTCGTCAGTAAGATTAACAAGTTCCACTAAAACCGGGGCACATCCATCCAGATTATTATAGCCAATTACCACATCAGGAGTATCCAATACTACCACAAATACGGTATCTGTTAGCGGTACTGCACAACCATCAGTTACTGTGAGCAAATAAGCTTCATCATCAGCTGGAATATCAGAAAAACTGGTTTGATTACTTATAAATTGATTATTGCTCAACGTAGTCCAAACCGGAGCCGGAAATCCAACTCCTCCTCCCAAATCAGCCGAAATGGTAATTTCATCTCCTTCGCAAATACTTACTTCCTCTGATGGGTCCAGATCTGCAGTTAGTGGATTAGGGAAAACCACCGAAACCGGAATAGTATCTGAAGAACAGTTATTGGCATCGATGGTATACGCGTATAATGTTGTTTCTTCTGTTGGAACAAAATTGAGCGGGGAACCTTCGCCAAAAAGAACATCGTTTTCATCTAACCAGTAAAATATAAATTGCCCTCCGCCACCATTGGCAAAAACACTGAATTGCACTTCGTCTTCCCAACAAATTTCAGTCACAATAAATGAGCTATTGATGTTAATTTCATCAAACTCATCGATGGTAATATTGACTACATCATTGCAGCCAAATGCATCGGTGGCAGTAATCACAAAATTGCCGGGATTTAAACCTGTGTATTGGTAAAAACCTAATGCGTCAGGCGTTTCTACTGTTCCTGGATTGAGCTCAAATTCTACCGCTTCAGGCGAGATAATTTCGATAATCCCTGTTGACTCTCCAAAACAAACCGAATTTGGCGAAACCGCCGACTGAACAGTATATTCAGGAAGTTCATCAAGAGTGATTATTGTATTAATGGAGCAGCCTAAATCATCAGAGAGGGTTAGGTCATAATTGCCAGGGCAAAGATTTTCGAAGCTCGTTCCTTGATTGGCAGAACCATCAGGAAAAATCCAATCGAAATAGGCAGCTCCAAAAGTTCCGGCAGAGCTCAAACTTATTTCTCCACTACATGTTTGGAAACAAATTTGGTCAATTATGGTAAGGGTATCAATCACCAATGGACCACTAACGTCAATAATAATATCATCTTCTGCCAAACAGCCATTTGCAGCTTCCACACTCACCGTGTATGTGGTAGTTCCGATAGGGCTTGCAATAGGGTCACAAATTGTGATGTCACTTAACGTTGGATCTGCAATCCAAATGCAACTCAGTCCCCCTTGAGCATTCAATTGAAATGTATCGCCATAACAAATTGTTTGGTCGGCCCCGGCATCAGCATTGGGGGCAGAATCCAGTGTAACTATTACGTTGTCCTGAGCTTGACACAATCCATCAAAAACAGTCAAAACGAAATTGTACAGCACGGGAATACCGGTCTCATTTGTTTCATTGAATGTTGGCTGGGCGATGGCAGCATTACTCAATTCTCCACCCGGATTATCCCAAGAATAGCCAAGGCCAGGAGTTGCCGCAGCTCCAAGAATTGCATTCACACCTGAACAAACAGTAATATCAGGACCAGCGGCTGCAATCGGCAATAGATTTACTGTTAAGGTTACTTGTCCATTCAATGCTCCCGGACAATTATTGAAGTCAATAATTTCGAATAGTTCATATACCCCCGATTGATCTGCAATGATTGTATATTGATCATCTACAGAATTAACCAATGGTTGCTGAACCCCATCTATGGTATAAATAAGTTCCCATGGACTCTGTCCGGTGAAAGTGACTACAATGTCAAAGGTTTCCCCTTCACATATATCAATTACATCATCCGCTATATTCGCAGAAGGTGCAGGAGTTACTTCAATAAATTCTGTACTAGTGATGTCAGGATTTAAACAATTGGTAGCGTCGATTACATTCGTTACCGAATAGAATCCCTCATTAGCCACCGTGAGCACAAATGGTGTAACGTCAGTATAAAAAGGAGTTACCGAAGCCGGATTAATTCCATCTTCATATACCAATTCAAAATCCCAAGGCCCGGTGCCTGTAAAATCTATGGAAAGATCAAATGTTTCCCCTTCACAAATTACTGCTCCTGAGGCTATAATAGCATCCGGAAGCGGATTAAAAAGCACATTCACGAGGCCATTTAATGTGCCTGTACAAAAATCATTTGTTAAAGATGTGAGTTCATAATCACCCGAGGCATCAACCGCAAGTAAGTATGGATTATCATTTGTTTGAATTGGCGCTTGATCAACATTGTTTATTGCATAAACGAATTCCCAAGGGCCTTCACCGCTGAAGTCAATTTGCAGGTCAATTGTACCTCCTTCACAAGAAACTCCACCACCACTAATATTGGCAGTAGGCAGTTCGTAAAATACAACAGGTGTACCTTCGGCTACTGAAATATCGGGGTGATTCAGATCAACGCAATCATTAGTGCCATCATCATTTCCAGCTACTGCAGATATATAATAGGTAACTCCAAATTCAACCTGTCCAACACCATTTCCAAAGTTTAAAGGGGTATCAGCATCATTAAATCCTGAATCGTCGCAATCAAGTGCATATACCAAGCCCAAGGCATCCGTTGAACTATCATGCAGAATGAACATTAACTCGTCATTCGCATCTAAGAATTCATCATTGTTCCAGATTGCATTTGCCGGTGCATCCGCACAAGCGTTAATTGGTGTAGGATCCATCGTTCCGGCATCTGTGAGAACAGGGCAGTAATAAGGATCAATAACGAGCAATGTTGGATCACAAGGATTAGAATCGTCTAATTCAAAGGAAACGCCATCACCCGAAGGAATAAAATCACTGGTAAAGATAAAAGGAGGGCCTGCGCTAATTTGTCCCGGACCAACTCCTGTTTGAAGCACAGAATAAGTTAATTCGTCTCCTCCAGTAATTTCAAAAGTAATTTGATAAAAATCTCCTGTCCCATCGCATAAGGTATCCAAAGCTGAAATCTGCGGGATATCATCAACCGATATAATCACATTATCTGCCAAAATGGTTTCACATGCAATTCCTGAAGTCAATTCAATAACTAATTCGAGAGTGTAGGTTGTAGTTATCAATGGACTAACTTGAAAATCATATCCATCAACAATACCTGAAAGCGTAAACTGATCTGTTCCATCATTGTATACAACATCAAATGTTCCCGGTGCAGGTAAATCCACTTCTAAGAATATCAGATCGCCTGGACAAAAGAATTGATCAGGGCCAATAGTTGCCGTTGGCAGATCAACCAATGTAAGGCTTTGCGTTCCGGAGAAATCTACACAAGGCAATGCCACATCGGTGAAATCAACCAAGGTATAAGTTGTGTTTTGAGCTGGAATTAAAGTTGTCACATAAACGCCGCCTATCAAATCAGCAGATTGAATTCCGCTGAAAATTGTTTGATTTCCAAGTTCATCTTCTATTGTAAAATCCCAAGGACCGGAAGCCGGGTTGCTAAGTGTGAAACTCAAGGTAACCGGACTGCCATCACAAATTAAGCTCTCCGCTGTAAAAGTTGCTACCGAAACTTCCTGAACACTGATATCGAATTCAGAAATTAAATCCGATGAGCATGCAGGATTATTATTATCAGTAATTCCGGTGAATCTAACAATGGAAGGATTATTGGCACAAACATTTATTAAATCGCCATCTATAGCCCCTAAAATATCGGGCTGTGGCGTAATGCTGCCCAAAGTGAGGTCTTCAATTTCCCATGAAATAGTGAAAGGGCCGCTACCACCAAGAATCATTGCAATATCAACGCAATCTCCTGCACAAATTGCAGCATTACCACTGATATCAAACGTTGGAATCAGATTTACAGTGATGTCTATACAAGAATTTAATGTCGTTGTACAAGCCGGATTATTACTATCGGTAATTGATATGAGGCAATACTGCGAATCAAGTGCTGGACTAACATTGAGCTGTGCGCCATCTACTTGATTGTTAAGGGCAATATCAGGACCTGCATTTACGGTATAAATTAGGTCAAAAAGCTGCTGTCCATTGAGATCAAAAGTGAGATTGACCTGATCGCCAGCGCAAATGCTTGCATCTGGGCTAACACTACCGGTTGGCAAAGTGAAGACCGTTATTGTTACGCAATCATTGAGAATTTGAGCACAAGCCGGATTAGAGGAATCAATCACCTCAGTTATGCAATAATTGGTAGTAGCAATTGGACTTACTGTTTCAATATATCCATCCGCAACGCCATTCGCGGTGAAAATAGTTACACCATCTGTCCAGGTAACGTCAAAAGGTCCATTTCCAGTTAAATTGAACACTAAATCTGTATCATCACCAAGGCATATTGAAGCAGTTCCTGCTAATTGAGCAGTAGGGAGTTCGTTTACAATAATTTGCACTGCATTATTTAAAACGGTTGCGCAGGCAGGAATACCCGTGTATTCAATTTCGGTAATAGTATAGGTGGTGGTTAAATTTGGATTAACATTTATAAGATCTCCATCTGAAGCTCCATTTAAAGTGAAATTACTTACACCATCAGTATAAGCGATATCAAATGTTCCGGCTTCATCGATGTCTAATTCAAGATCAGTATTGTCACCCTCACAAATCTCAGTTGACACGATAAAAAGAGCGTTAACATCTGGCAATACCGTTACAGTTACTGACTCTGCAATATTTGTAGTGCAGGCCGGAGTATTATTATCTACTACCGAATCAAAAGTATAAGTAGTAGTAGATGCCGGACAAACCTGAAGAATAAATCCATCGTTAACATTTAACTGATCTGCGGCATTGGTCAAATTGAGGTCAAAAGGTCCGGTGCCACTGAGATCAAATTCCAAATTAACGCAATCACCTTCGCAAATAGTAATATCAGCAGTTAACAATTGACCGGTTGGCGGAGGAGTAGAGAGGACAGAAATGTTTATAACCGTTAAACAACCTAGAATTCCGAGGTCTTCAACAGTTACTGAATAATCGCCTTCTTCTAACCCGTTTATGTCCTGAGTGATAGCGGTAAAACCAGCAGGGCCAGTCCAATCATATGAATAAAGTCCGGTGCCGAACGGAACCGAAATATCAATAGATCCATCATTGCCTGAGCAACTCTCATCGGTAACATCAGTAAGAATACCTGAAAGCGCTACATCAACAGAAATAGTATCTCTTTGATTACAAGCGGCAATTACGTTATTGCCTACAACTTCATAAACAGTATTTACAATTGGCGAGACGGTTGGATTCCCGCAATTGAGACAAGAGAAATTAGCGGGAACACTGATTGGATTCCCTGATATAACATTCCAAGTATATGAGCTTGCGCCGCTCACGTCCAATTGTGTGGAAGCACCTAAGCAAATAGTATCTGTAAAGAATGCGGTTTGAAGACTGTTTAGAATATTAATGGTGATTTGGGTTTGATCCTGGCTAGGAACAAAGCAATCATCATCAATAGCATCAATAGTTACCACATGCGATCCGATTAAAGCCGGATCAGCATACATGCAAAGAGTTGCCACCGCCGGATTTGTTCCTATTACGTTAAACGTTGCCCCTGGAAAAATCGCAGTAAAGTTGCTACTTAGTGCTATACTTCTAAAAATATTGAGGTTTGATGCTTCCACAGTAAAGCAAACGGTATCTCCGGCGCATAATTCAAATTCATCGTCATCAGTTTGGATTCCATCAAGACTGATTGATTGAATAGGGGGATCTGCGAAAATGGTTGGGGCTACAATACAAGGCGTGACAATAAATGCCATGCTTTCTATCACTGATCCCACGAAGTTTCCGAGAGCGTCATATTGTTCGATGATTATACCAATCGAAAAGCTTCCCATTTGCATAGGAGCATTAAAGCTCATGGTATAGGTTAGGGGGTCAAAATTAAATCCGGGAATAGGCACTGCGCCTGAATATCCGCCTTCATAGAGTACTGAAACTCCGCCCTCGGTAAGCACGTTTATAAGCGAAAGGTCGAGGTCATAACCTTCTGGATTGTTCAACTGAAGTTGAAAAGAAACTGCATCTCCCATACATACATACGGGACTTGCAATGACGAAACGCTAACGGAAGAGCCACAATCTCCAGCACTCAAATCAATTATTGTTTGCAAATGTGCCGTTGGAAAACCGGCGTTATTTATGTTAATAAAATAGTTCCAGTCTCCACTTTCCCAATATACAGACCAAGGACAATCAAGACTTAGGGTTACAATTTCAGTATAAGTAACAAGCCACGTTCCAGGGGCAAAACCGCCACTGCAACTACTATTAGGGAGTTCTGTAGCGCAGAGATCTGAAATTTCTACCAAATTGCTAAGATCAGCAGCGACGGAAAAAGGAGCTCCACAATCGGGAAAGAAGAAAATATTCTCAACTACCGGAGGATCTGTGGCCCCAAAGCAATCGATATAAATATGAAGATCAACTTGGAACTGGTCACCGCCGAGGCATGTGTAAGAAATGTTACCTCCAAGAATATGGTTTGCACGAAGATTTTTGGCAAATAAAAGCGCCAAACAAAGGACAATCAACCGAAACGCGGAGACAGTCCGTTTAAAGTTAGATTTGGGTAGTAGGTAATTCACCTGCACATTTCGCTCTGTTGCAACTACAGCAGGCGAAATATACGAAAATCTAACGAATCCGAAAAGGACCTGTCTTAATTTGCTCATTTGATCACTTTTTGCGACCAGTAGTTTTATGAAAACGTTAAACAACACTCTTAATTTGCCGATTAACATATAGATGTGTTAAATTTACCTGTTTAAACATCGCTAAAAATGGCAAAATACGCTCTTACACTTGGACTTCTAATTACAGGACTCCACTCTTATTCTCAAGGTTGCAACGAACTTTTCATATCTGAGTATTTGGAAGGCTGGTCGAACAATAAAGCTATTGAGCTTTATAACCCCACTAACAGTGCTATAGACCTAAGTGGCTACAAATTAGAACGCTATTCCAACGGAAGTGCTTCTGCCGCGGACAATCAGAAATTAACCCTTGAAGGCACTATTGAGGCTCAAAGTACCTTTGTTATTGTACTTGATAAGCGTGATCCTGATGGTACTGGCCAAGAAGCTCCTGTTTGGGAAGAACTCCAACTTGTTGCCGATTGGTTTGCATGTCCAGTTTATGACGTTAATAATGCCCTGTATTTCAATGGCAATGATGCTATGGTACTTCGCAAAATTGCAGGCAATGTTGTTATTGATGTTTTCGGTAAAATTGGTGAAGATCCCGGCGATCCTAATGATGGAGGAGGCTGGAATAATGTAGCCCCTGAATATTCTTGGGCCTTAAACGGCGAAATCGCTTGGTCTGCAAATCATACATTGATTAGGAAATATGATGTAGTGGATGGTGACACCAGTCCTGTTGATGCATTTAATGTGGCGGCAGAATACGACTCTATACCTGCTAATACATTTACCAACCTTGGCATTCATTCAAGTGCTTGCAATCCGAACAACATTTCAGAAAATTTCAATCTCGAAATGTCGGTCTATCCAAACCCAAGTCTTGATGGTAAGGTGACTGTCAACAGTCCATTTGTTCTTTCAAAACTGGAGATTCTTGCTTTGGATGGCAAACTTATGTTTAGCCAATTACAGTCTGGGTTTAAAGTAGAAATCGACATTGCTCAAATCCCAACCGGCATTTACTTGATACAGGGTTATAGCAGCTCTGGAATTATGCTTCAGAAAAAGCTAGTTATACGCTAATATTTAGCTTCATGCGCTTTTTGATTAAGGTGTTTGTGGGATTGATCACAATCCTGCCTCTATTTTCTTTCGCACAATCAGGCATGCTTAGAGGAAGCGTTTCAGACGCATTTTCAAAAGAACCGTTGATTGGTGCGTACGTTATTTACGGCGAAGGTAAAGGCACTTTAGTTGATTTTGATGGCAAGTATGAGTTGGAATTACCTTATGGGGAATACACCCTCAAATTCTCATACGTAGGTTATAAAGGCGTTAGTAAAACGGTTAAGATAGACCGTTCTGTTATTGTGCTCGATGTGAAAATGGATACTGATCTGCTTAATGAGGCTGAAGTAGTTGCCGATGTAGCTCGTGAGCGGGAAACACCTGTAGCTTTTACTAACATTTTACCAGCCCGGATTGAGGAAGAACTAGCTTCTCAAGACATACCCATGATTATGAATTCCACTCCCGGAGTTTACGCCACTCAAACCGGTGGCGGAGATGGCGATGCTAGGGTTACCATTCGCGGATTTGATCAACGAAATGTTGCTGTTATGCTTGATGGTATTCCTGTTAACGACATGGAAAATGGCTGGGTGTTTTGGTCAAACTGGTTCGGTTTGGATGTTGTAACTCGCAGTATTCAAATTCAGAGGGGTTTGGGGGCCAGCAAAATTGCCATTCCATCTGTTGGTGGCACCATGAATATTCTCACCAAAGGGATTGAGGCAAAAAAGGGAATCACAATTAAGCAAGAAGTAGCCAATAATGCTTTCTTGAGGACTTCCATCGGACTAACTTCAGGTAGATTGAAAAATGGTTGGGGTTTTACCATGGCTGGCTCTTTCAAAACTGGAGATGGTTGGGTTGACAAGACCTATACAGAAGGTTTCTTCTATTATCTCAAAGCTGAAAAGCAAGCAGGTAAGCACTTATTGAGTTTCTCAGCTATGGGTGCGCCTCAGGAGCATGGGCAAAGGACATTTAAATCGCCGATAGCTGCATGGGATGCGGAATACGCCAGAAACGAAGGAGTTCCTGATAGCATTATTTCACAATACACAGAACGTGGACTTCGCTTTAACGAGCATTGGGGCGTGTATGAAGAGCGCAATTATTTACCAATTCAAGATGGTCAAATTTCGAATTCTTTTAATCCCGGAGACACCAAAACTATTGTTGAGCGTGTTAATTTCTACCATAAACCATTGTTTGCTCTTCGTGATTTTTGGAGCGTAAATGAAAAGCTTTACATCTCTAACGTTGCGTACGCTTCTTTTGGACGAGGTGGCGGCACTGGTCTGAACTCCACCTCAGGCGTACAATATACTCCACAAGGTCAAATCAACTTTCAACAGATATACGACAACAACATGTTATTCGAATTTGATCCTGGGGGATTAAATCGTGATGAAGAGGGAGAAGCTAAATCTTCTACGATTATGCGAGCCTCGTACAACAATCACATGTGGTACGGTTTATTGAGCTCTGCTACTTACAAAGCGAATGAAGCCTGGACCTATTCTGGCGGATTAGATCTCAGAACTTATGTGGGAGAGCACTACCGGGAAGTTCATGACCTTATAGGGGGAGATTATTTTTTAGACTCTGATAATCGCAACCAACGTGCTGACACCAAATTAAGAGTTGGTGATAAGATGGATTATTTTGATGAGGGCCATGTGAGTTGGTTGGGGGCCTTTGGACAATTAGAGTACAAAAAAGGATTGTGGTCTGCATTCATCAATTTATCTGGCGCAAATTCATTTTATAAAGCAGTGGATCATTTCAGGCCTAAAGTACTTGAGTTGGCCGATACCACTTTAGAAATTGCATACACAACGAGCGTAGATTACCAAGGACAGACCTATGATCGGAATAGTGAAGGATTGAAAACTTACGAAACAGATTGGGTAAAACTCTACGGGCTCACGGTTAAAGGCGGAGCCAATTACAATATCAATGAATGGATGAATGCATTTGTAAACATTGGATATTTATCACGAGCTCCTCGATTTGACAATGTAATCAGCATTAATAATGAGATTAACGATGATTACGCCAATGAGTTGATTAATGGATACGAATTTGGACTGTCTTATGCCAGAAAGAAATGGGCGAGTAATTTAAATGGCTATTATACAATATGGGCCAATCGCCCTGTAAATCAGAGCATTAGACTAGACCACCCTACGGAGCCTGGAGAGGAAGCAAGTGTGTTTATTCCATCGATTGACGCTTTGCACATGGGCATAGAATGGGATTTTGCCTACAGCATAAGTCCCGCCTTCAAATTTGAAGGTTTGGCCTCCGTGAGCGACTGGACTTGGCAATCTCAAGAAAAAGGGAACGTGGTGGATCAGGATGGAACTTTGATCATAGATCCAACAAGCGGAGAGCCTTTTACATTAGAATTTGACCCAAAGGGTGTCCACGTAGGTGATGCTGCTCAATTGCAATTGTCGGGCAGTTTACGATATGAATACAAGAAAAACCTTTACATCACTGGCCGTACTACGTATTTTGATAAGAACTATGCCAATTTCAATCCTGAAGATTTAATTGGTCCTAATTCTGGGAGAGACTCTTGGAAAATTCCGGGGTACAATATGTTAGAAATTCATGCCGGCTACAAGTACAAGCTTGAAAAGGCTATGCTTTCATTAAGATTCAGTGTATTTAATGTGCTTGATGCTAGTTTCATTACTGACGCGCAAAATAATGATCCGTTTGCCGCAATTCCACTAAGCAATTTCGACGCCGCCTCTGCTACGGTTTTTTTCGGGCAAGGTCGTCGCTACAATATATCACTCACCCTTAGTTTTTGAACATGAAAAAAATTCTATTCATCGGCCTGATTTCACCTTTCCTGGCGCAGGCACAGGATGACATTCTGGATGCTCGCAACAACTTCAATATTGGCCAAAGCGTCACCGTAACGGGCATTGTTACCAACGGCAATGAATTCGGAAGCATTCGCTATATTCAAGATTTAACTGCCGGAGTAGCCATTTATCCTGGATCAAATTGGAATGATTGGGAAGAGCCTGTAGTTGGTGACATAATAACTGTAACGGGGGTACTTACTGAATTCAATGGCCTTTTAGAGGTAGGGCCTGATCTTAGTGCTGTAGAAATTATCAGTTCTGGAAATACGCTACCAGCGCCCCAAATCATTAGTCCCGATGAGGCTTCAGAATTATACGAAGGATTACTCGTTCAGGTAAATTCATCTTTTTTTGACAATGGTGGAGCAACTATTACCGGAAATAGCACTTACAATTATAGCTCCGGTGGCGAGCAGGGTGCTGTATTTATAAGAAGCAGCAATTCACTTGTTGGAAGTATTTTGCCAATTAGCCCAGTTGACGTGATAGGCATTATGTCGCAGTTTTCCTTTGATGGTACAGGTGGGTATCAATTACTCCCCCGCGATGCTGCTGATTTTGTGTTAGGCTCAACCATTAATCTAACCAGTGCTGTAGTGCAAACAAATATGACTCAAGAAGGCTTTACATTAAGCTGGACGACTGATCAGAGCGGAACAACTGAAGTGCAATACGGCCTAACACCAGCCTTGGGAATGACTGCAAATATTGCTGGCAATACACAAAACCACAATATTGCGCTCAGTGGACTTGAAGCAGGCAGCATTTATTACGCCAAAGCAATTTCGACTAATGGTGTTGATATCGCTGAGTCTAATATTTTGCCTTACGCAACAGTATCCCAAAGCAGCGGAAGCATTGTTGTTTATTTCAACAAACCTGTAGATACCAGTGTTGCGACCATCGAAGAAGCAATTAATCTCGGTAATAATTTGAACGACACCATTGCGGAATACATCAATCGTGCTCAATACACATTGGATGCCATGGTTTACAACATCAATGATCAAACTATTGTGAGTGCTATTAATGATGCTTATGATCGAGGTGTTCAGATCAGATATATTGCCCAAGGCACTAATTTGAATGCCGGAGTTGAGCAGTTTAATGAGAATATCCCCGTTTGGTTTCGTACTGATGACAATGGAAGTGGGATGCACAACAAGATAGCTATCATAGATGCTGACTATGCTGATTTAGCTACAGTTATTGGAGGATCTTGCAACTGGACAACAGAGAATTTGAATAATGACTACAATAACACGATCATTTTTCAAGATCAAAGTTTGGCGCGTGGTTACCGCATTGAATTTGAAGAAATGTGGGGAAGTAATACCATGACACCTAATGGCTTGGACTCCAAGTTTGGGCCTAATAAATCGGTGAATACTCCTAAAAAATATTTGATTGGAGGCGCCCCTATAGAAGTGTACTTCTCTCCAAGTGACAATACTACTCAGGCCATTTTGACAACGGTTATGAGTGCAAATACCAATCTTGAATTTGCATTATTAGCATTTACTCGTGATGATTTAGGAGCGGCAGTTATAGACCGCCACAATGACTTCTTTACTAATGTAAGAGGTATAATTGAACAAACGAGTGGCACTGGAAACGAATATGAAATTCTTATAGAACAAGGGGTTGAGGTGTACAGTCACCAAGGTGTAACCGGCCAAATACACCATAAATACGCTATAGTTGATCATAGTAATTTGGATTCTAACCCAACAGTACTCACCGGTTCTCACAACTGGTCTGCTTCTGCAGAGACTGTGAATGATGAGAATACTATGGTTATTCATGACGCGCGAATTGCAAACCTATTTTACCAGGAATTTTATGCTCGCTTAGTAGATTTGGATGCTATTGGTGTTGGGGAACTATTGCCTTCTGACTTGATGATTTATCCTAATCCAAGCGAAGGAAACGTAACTATTGACTTGAGCAATTTTAACTCGTTAAACAAGTTTGAGATTCTGATTACAGACGCATTTGGCCGGATAATTAAAAACATTTCAAATGCTGGCACCGATCGCATTCAGCTAGATTTGAGCGATTTAAATTCGGGTATGTACATTTTAACTGTTTCTGACAATTCCAGGATTAAACTGAGCCAGCCTTTGATTATCCAATAATTCGAACAAATCAATATTTTTGAAAGGGCTGTCTAGATTAGATGGCCTTTTTTTTATTTCGCAATCTTGAATAAATAGATCGAAAAATTACTAAATCTAGGGTCTCACAATTAATACCGTAAAGGCATCTGTAATAGTCCAACTCCGTATTACTCCATTGGTCTATTATAGCCACTCTAACGGCCTTTACCAATCTTTCATATAAAGTGTTTTGGACTATATTATAAGTGGGTTTGTTATAACTTTTAGAGATTCTATTCTCGCATGAGAAGTATGTTCATGTATTTAAAGTTAATAAGCACATCATGCGCTATTCTATGAACTTTTCCTTTTGCGAATTTCCATGTCTTACGTAGCTACTTGAAATTACCACCTATTTTTTTTCTGTCTTCCATTTCCTTGTCATTTTTATGATATAATTCAATTAATACCATTTTCTGTTCCCCTTGAAAGTAGGCACAAACCAATCTTAATCCTGAATATACGCATCTACCTTTTAATGACCTACAAGCCATTTTCTTAATTTTCATTAACAGGTATGTAATTCTAAATTATGAATACGGAAACTAAAGGGAGGCTTTTCATCCGGTGAAACTTCCAATACTTTTTTCAGCACAGTTAAATCATCATTTAGAGATCTGTACTTTTTAAAAGGCTTTTCAAGTCTTTTTTAAATTCGGCTAATTCATCAAAGGTCATTGCGCTTCAATTTCATAATTCCTGACAGAAAAAGGAGCCTCCCTGTAAAAAGCTTATTCATAGCTGATTTCTTCAGCTTCTTTTGAGGCTAACCATGGCATATCCTTGTGAGAATAGTTGCTAATGCCTGCCGCAGACCAATCACTTATTTGATTAATAACCTTGTCAATAATTTCCTTTTAACATGTTCTTCATTCTGTTAAAACAGCTTTTTCTAAAGGGAAATAGCGAGTTTGAATAAAGCCGCGATATTCTGATTTAACACTTTGCAATTGACCCCCTTGAATCATTTGAGCACTTACAGCATCTAATTTTTGTGGAACAGGCGCACAGGGCAATTTGCGATATTTGGCACCAGTTAAGTGTTCCCCATACAATTCATAGTAGTTAAAACCTCAAAAATAAAGTAATTTGTAAAGCACTGTTACACCAAAATTTGGTTTGCCCGCGCATCTTTCAAGAATATAAAGCAAGATATTTTTTAACTTGTTTACTTGCCATTTTGGAATAGAAATTCGCTCTTCCAATTTAGCTGATTTTGCCTCCATTCTTTCTGCAACTTCCGCGCTTTCATTAAAGTGCTTTGACATAAAATTATCTAATGAAAAACCTAAAACTAAAGAGTGTTTTTGTAGTTCAAGAACATCAACACCTCTGTTTCCAAGCTCAATTTGAGCCAATGAGGGGCAGGATAATTTGATGCTTTTTGCCAAATCTTCCTGAGACATTCCTGACTGCTTTTAACAAAACCTTTGCGCTTATGCTCAATCTGTGGTTTGGGCTTGCTAAACCAGGTGCTTTTCGGCACCTTACATATACCGAGCACCAATGTTATGCAGAAGGCTTCGCCTATATACTTTGGCGCCATCATTCTCCTTTCTTCCGGTGGGATTACATTATTTTTAGGAACTCGTTCTTGATCCTGATCTTGAGTTCCTTCTCCGCTAACGATTCTTTCAGCTTTTGATTTTCATGTAACCGCTTTTTTATTTCGCTGTTGTTCATGCTCAACCTCTCGGCGAGGGCAGGTTCTCCACCTGAAGCAAACAGGTTACGCCAATTCTGAAGGGTTGGATAAGAGATGTGGTGCTTTCGAGCAGTCTCTACCCAACCAAGCTCCCTGCCCTGTGCAATGATATCAATTTTCTCTTGTGCGCTTTTTCTTTTCTTGTTCTTGATTGGTTCTAAATTAGCATTTTTTCAAACTTTAATCAGAGTCCAATCATTGAGGGGCTTGTGAGTTCCCTTCATTTTCCGAAGTCCCGTTATCCGCTGACCAATTTGATTTTGTGGCTATTTTGAGCTCATCTAAGATTTATATTAAGTGGTTTGCGAAACAAAGATTGGAATTGTTTTAATGTAAAACACTACTGTGTTTTAAAATAAGACATTTGTGCTTTGATACAAAAGATCTATTTACTATAGAAAAATCGGAAGTACCGATTGAACATTCCAAAAACACGAGCAATTGCCCTGTTTTTTCATGGTTCTTTCACCAAGTTCACTGACCTGAGATAGAATACAAGGCACACAAGGGTTTTTGAAAAGCATTTTATAAATGCTTGAACTGAGCGAATGCCTGATTAATAAAGTCTAATTAGCTCTCGCTATCCGAAATCCAACATCATAAATTGCATCCAACTCATCCACCCGCATTGCTTGTGCAATCTCCACTTCGTATTTGCCTGGAATAGGGAAGACCACATTCTCTTTATATAGAAAACGATTATCGTAAATATCTCCTAATCCGCTTCCGAACCATTTTCCACGCATATCGGCTAAGAAACACTCCATAGTATCAATAGATGTTTTCCCGTTGGGGAAACGAGTAGTTACAAAAACAAATAGATTCATGTACGGGTAATCGTCTCCGTTTCGAAGATTGATGTATAGGTTGTTTCTAGAAACCGTATCGGATACTTCAAAATTGAAAACGAGCGGTTTAGAAGACAGCCATGCCGTATCCTCCATTTTTTGGTTCTCTTCGAAAACAAGGTTTTTATCGCAAGAACTGAATAAAAACACAGCGAAAAGAGCCAAAAAAGGCAATACTTTAACTTGCAGGTTGATTGTCATTGGTGTTATCCGGTCTTCTTCCTCTATTACGGTTTGGCCTGTTCGGTCTCGGTCCGGTAGGGTGTTGTTCTTGAGATTTTGGGCCCTGAGGATTTGGGCCCTGTTCATCACGCGGGGGCCTTGGAGGGCGCGGTTCATGCGGACTCTGACCAGGATTCTGGTTCTGCTGCTTTGGTCCTGGGGCAGCTTGGGGCCTCTGTCCCTGGGGCCTGGAACCTCCTGGTTGGCCCTGCGGTTTTGGGCCTTGCAGAGCGGCGCCGGCTTCAGGATTCCTTGGCGGTCTGTTATCGGAGCCGCTGTCTCTGTTCTGAGGGTTAGGTGTTTGCTGAGTAACCCCGGTATCAGCAACAGTTCTTTGTGCGGGCTTCTTCCTTTTTTTCTTTTTAGGTTTGGTGTCAAATCGGTTAAGACTATCCTGACCAACCACATTGGAGTAGAATTCCTCCTCTTCCTCTTCTTCTACCTGAATTAGGAAATCTTTGAGGTCCTTTGGCTTTTTATTTTGTTTGTTGAGTTCAATAATCTCATTAACGGCAGAAAGACTAAGTCCGATAGGCGATGATCCAGCTCGATAATCCTCATAAATGAACCAGACCATTTTTTTAAAAATGTCGGTTTTGAATTGAACTGCCGGTCCTAATTCAGTAAAAAGCTTAGTGTTAGGCGCTGGAAAATCGCGCACTGCTTCAGCATAGGAATCCAACTCGTAATTGAGGCAACATTTGAGTTTACCGCATTGACCTGCAAGTTTTTGTGGATTCAAGGCTAGTTGCTGATAGCGTGCAGCGCTGGTAGAAACAGATCTGAAGTCAGTTAACCAAGTAGAGCAACAAAGCTCTCTACCGCAAGTTCCAATGCCTCCAAGACGGGACGCTTCCTGACGGGAGCCGATTTGTCGCATTTCGATTCTTACTTTAAATGCGTCGGCGAAATGACGGATCAATTCTCTGAAATCAACTCGATCTTCAGCGGTATAGTAAAAGGTAGCGCGAGACTTATCACCCTGATATTCCACATCGCTAATTTTCATCACCAAACCATTGTCTGCCGATATTTTGCGCGCTTTGAGCATAGTATCTTGCTCAAGTTGTCGGGCTTCTTGCCACTTACTTAAGTCTTCTTCGTGAGCTTTTCGATAAACCTTTCTGATTTCGGAATTGTCTCTAACACCTTTTTTTCGGAGTTGAAATTTAACGAGTTCACCGGTGAGCGATACTACACCAATGTCATGACCTGGGCTGGCTTCTACGGCAATAACTTCGCCTATATGCAATTCCAAATCAGAAGGGCAGCGATAAAAAGCCTTCCTACTGTTCTTAAATCTTACTTCTATAATATCGAAGGGGCGTTGTCCGTTGGGCAGTTCCATACCTGCAAGCCAGTCAAAAACCTCTAGTTTATTGCAACCTGATACTCCACACGCTCCGTTATTCTTACATCCTGCGGGTAAACCACCAGAAGAGCAACTTGTACATCCCATTTTAATAGCTGTTTAAGCCTGTTAAATTCTTAGGCATCCCTACAAAGGTAATAGAAAGTTTAAGCCTCCCTTCCTATTCTGAGGAGTTTATAAACACTAGAAGACAGATCGAAGAAAACCAACCTAGCATTTACGTTGCGACTAATATCGCGATGGGCCTCTTCTGCTTTGACACTAAGGTCGATAATATTCCTATGATTGATGAAGGGGGCGAATTTCCGACTGAAGTCAGCTTCTTTCTTCCCTAAGAGCGCCAATTCGCCTTCTGTATAATTACTTACAATACATTGTCGAAACATGTGAAGCGCATAGATTACAAATGCCTTTTGCTCTTCCCTTCCGAGTTTTGCAGCCTCATCTACCCAAGTTATGAGCTTTTTGAAATCAAAACTGTAGCAAATCCTCATCCATTCCACAAACCGATCAAAAGCGGGGGCAGAATCATCATTAGCTGCGGCCATTCGCAGGGCGTCAAAAACATTTCCCTGCGTTAAAAAAGCGAGTGAATTAGCGTCTTCTTCATTAATGTTCAGACGATTACGTAATTCCGTCGATACTAAATCAGTTGGAAGGGCATTTAATCTGAACAATTGAGTTCTAGAGAGAATAGTAGGCAACATTTGTTGTGTTGAACTCGCAACAAGCATAAACAAAGTGCCTTGTGGCGGCTCTTCAATTATTTTGAGCAGTTTATTAGCCGCTTCGGTGTTCATCAATTCAGGCCGCCAGATGAGCATAAATTTATAGCCCCCTTCAAAGCTTTTTAATCGGAGTTTTGATAAAATAGAAGCGGCTTCATTCACCCCCATCACCAATTGCTTATTCTCCGCCTCTAGCCTTTGAATCCAATGATCGAGGGTAAAGTACGGGCTTGCAATGAGTTCTTCTCTCCAAACTGGCAAATATGGATCGCTGGTTACGATTTTATCTGATTGTAATAAGAAAGGAAAAGAAAAATGCAGGTCGGCATGTTGTAAGTTGTTGAATTTCCGACAAGTAGCGCAAGTTCCACAAGAATCGACTTCATTTCTATTAGGGCATGCGATATATTGAGCAAAGGCTAATGCTATAGCGAGATTCCCGCATCCTTCTGGGCCAACAAACATCATGGCATGGGGGAGCCTGCCATCATTAAAGCCCCTGATGAGTCTGCGTTTCGCCTCCTCTTGCCCAATTACATCCTTAAATTGCATAATCGGTAAAATTAACAATCCGGTTTGACGAAAACGTCATTTAAACGTATAAAGAATAGAATAAACTATTTTTTTAGAATAGCATTCAGGTGGCATTTAATCGCCGAATACAGATTCGAGGATTTGATGGGAACTTATTTTTCGATACTCATCCAAATGCGAGAGCAGATATCTGAGAAGTGCTTCAATGAGAGGGGCACGCAAATTCCGCGGAATGGCAATACTTAAAAACTCGTTGGAAGTCCCTTTTTGCAATGTGAGCAGTAATTTAGCGATATCCGGCCCAAAAATCCCCGGCGAATTAGACAAAACAAATCCAGCGCCAGAAGCATCAAATGACCAATTAAGCTCTTCCTCCTCCGGGAGTTGCGGTGAAAATCCGTATTCTGAGCAAAGTATATTTAGAAAAACTGCGGGAACACCTGATATTTTGGGCTCATTCTCGAGCATTTTAGAAATGTCATTAAGTTGATCAAAGAGTTTGGCGTTAACGTAGCCTTTATGGAGTGTTTTAGCCAACACCTCCGCCATAAACATTGCTACTGTTGACCTTCTGAGATCTGTCCAAGTTTGAATTGGATTCCAGGCTAAATTGACCTCTTTTGCCGATTGAACTTCATTTTGCTCCTTAATTAGCAGATCAAGAATCAATGGGCTGAGCGGTTGGAGAAGTGCTTGTCTAGATTTTAATTTTGACTGAATTCCTCGAATCATGACTGACAAAAGCCCTTTTTCTCTTGTAAACAGTTGTACAATAAGGGCATTATCCGCATACACAATATGCGAAACAACAATAGCTTCTGTGCGAACCAGCTCTTTCAAAATGTTGGATTCAAGTGGGTATTACAAAAGAAATACAAAGATTTCAAAAAGTTTCTTTGAAAATTCATAATGCTTGTTATCTTTGAAGATCGCGACAAGAAATTTTCTCGACCAAAAAAGATTTTTAAAGTGCTAGTGTAATTATAATTGCACATAGTTTAAAGTTAGGTTAGGCAGGGCAATCTTAAGTGGTTGTCCTGTTTTTTTGTAACCATTTTCGGACTTCTGTCGTAAAGGTGCGAGAAGTCATATCAAAAAATCACCCTTTATGACACGCATTTTTAAAACGTATATTTTGGTTTTGGCCGGAACACTGCCAATAACTTCCTTTGCTCAAAGCTTCAGTTCTGATGATGGGATTCTCACTTTTAACAACTTTACAGATCTCCAAGTAAAGGAATCTGTGGCTGCAGATGACGATGCGTCTCCTGCGGTATTCAGCACTGCCGCGAGCACACATTGCACTATTTTCAGTCAATTCCAACGAATGTACGAAATTACAGTTAAGGGTTCACCTGGACAAATGAATGTAGTAATGAATCTTAGCATGGTAAGTGGAGTGGATAATCCATCCACTATTAAAATGTACATTGATGTTGCTAAAAATGGCATACAAGATGACTTTCCAATCAATGGAGTTGTTTCAGGAAGCACCATAACCTTTGGTTTGCTCAGCCTGATTAATAATGACAATGTATATTTTGCTGAAAGGACTAGTACTTATTATGCCGTTGGCACCGGCTCATTTCATTCAGCATTGTGGGCGAGATCTGCAGGAGGTGCAACCTTATCTCAGCCGAATTTTTGCGATGCCGTTTCACTTGTTATTCAAAATGGATACAGCGTAACACTCAGTCAGAATGGAAATACTGCTTGTAATAACTTCAATATTGAAGCCGGCGGTACTCTCATATTTACGGGAGCAGGTAATTCCGTACTTCGCCTAAAAGGTGATTGGTATAGCGATGGTACTTTAATACAACCCGCAGGCAAAGTAGAGTTCAACGGCAATCACCATCAGAGCATTGAAGGTGGAGCTCAAGCATTTAATAATGTGACCATAAACAATGTAACCGGGGTTAGTATACAAGCTACGGAAGTTCAAATCACCAAGGAACTAAAAATTCAAACTGGAACATTAACAACCAATGATGCTCTTGTGATTACTTCCAATGCTTCCGGCACAGCATATATTGCTTCGTTAACTTCTGCAACAGCAAATATTGTAGGAGATGTAACAATACAAAGATATCATAATGCTGCAGCAGCAGGCTGGGTAATGTTAGCCGCTCCGGTTGGAGGCTTAACAGTTGCCGATTGGAATGATGATCTCACAACCACAGGATTTCCAGGCTCCGACTACCCACTAACTTCATTTAATAATATTCGCTATTACGATGAATCTATTGCTGGAACATTTGGAAATGGCTACTTCGGTGTATCGTCCATAACCAGTCCACTAGACCCTATGTCAGGCTATTACGTATACACTTTTGCGGGTGCCCATAATATTGACGTAAGCGGTCCTATCCAGAAATTTAATTTAAATATACCTGTTACCTATACTAATAACGGGATATTGGGGCATGATGGTTGGAATCTAGTATCTAACCCGTACCCATCTGCTATTAATTGGACTACAGGTGGGGCTTGGACAAAAACCAATATTGCCAATGAGGTATACATTTACAATGCAGCAACAGGCAATTATGCTACGTATATTTCAGGAGTATCTGCAAACGGCGGATCACCGATTATTGCAAGTTCTCAAGCCTTTTTTGTAAGAGCAACTGGGGCGAGTCCCACACTTGCCATTACCGAAAATGCTAAGACAACAAGTGTAGGTGTTTTCAAATCAAATGAAGAGGGCAGCCTCGCCATTTTGAGCATTGGCAGAGAAGATAAAAATGATGAATTAGTTCTTGGACTAAATGTCGGTGTAAGTGGGTACGAATCAGGAATTGATGCTATTAAACTGGTGAATCCGACAGGCAGTGTAAGCGTTGCTGCACATGGTGTTGCAAATGAATTACTCGCCATTGACCATATTGGATCAGATACTAAAATCATTCCGCTATACATTAACGTTCCGCATGATGGAAAATATGATGTTACACTAAGAATTTTGAATGGAGAGGGTTCATTAGTAAGTGCGAATGTAGAAGATTTGCTCACTGGAGAAATTCATGATATAAGCAATATAAATTCAAGAATTTTCTTTGAAGCAGGGGAATACAACGATCGCTATGTGCTCCATTTGGATTTCAGAACTGAAGATAGTTCTTTGCGAGCTGTTGCTGATACATTCACTTGGATTCAGGGTGATCAAATTAATCTTATATACACAGGATCGGATGACTTCATTGGCAATGTTGATGTATATAATTCTATTGGCCAAGTAGTGTACAGCGGAACCTTGAATATAACTTCAGGCTCAGGTGTTTACTTGCCAGTAGCGAAAGGAACCGGAAATTTAATTGTGCATTTGCGCAGTTCAATTAATGGTAATTCAAATGTAATAAAGATGTATCATTAACAACGGGCTGATGACCATCTTGTGGCAGCGGACTGTAGCAGCGGACTGTAGCAGCGGACTGAAGTCCGCTGCTACTAGATGGTTCGACCCCATGGGTCTTAGGTGATTTAGCTTGAGTTGAAGATCTGTATTAGACTAAATCTTCAAATAAATACCGCTCATCATATTCAACTTTAAACTTTTTCAAATACTCCAAATATTCGTATTTAAATGTTTGTTTTCTGTGGTGCTCTTCCTGATTAGCTATATATTTATAAACATTGTCAATATGCGAGCGGCTGTATGAAAAAACCCCATATCCTACCTGCCACTCAAACCTATGATTTGTTAATTTGTGGTCATTCACATATTTTGATGATTTAGCTTTAACGGTTTTCATCAACTCAGATAAGGATACATCGGGTTTCAATGCAAAAAAGCAATGTATATGGTCTTCTACTCCATTTACTATGATCGTTTTGCAGCCTTTTTCATTTATCAAATTCCCTATCACTCCTAATAAAATTGGTCGCCATTTTTTGTCAATGACCGCCTCTCTGTACTTTACTGCAAATACAGCCTGGATATATAGTTGATGATACGTGTTTGCCATTGGGGTTTATCTAGAGGACTGAAGTCCTCTGTTACAAAATGTGCCATTCCTACGGAATTGGTTTTCATGTAGCGGGCTGAGGCTCGGTGTTAGAAGATGGGTCATATCTACGGAATTGGTTTTCATGCGGCGGACTGAGGATCGGTGTTAGAAGATGGGTTGGTTATGCAGTACTGGTTCTCATCCAGAGGACTGAAGTCCTCTGTTACAAAATGTGCCATTCCTACGGAATTGGTTTTCATGCGGCGGGCTGAGGCTCGGTGTTAGAAGATGGGTCATATCTACGGAATTGGTTTTCATGTAGCGGGCTGAGGTTCGGTGTTAGAAGATGGGTTGGTTATGCAGTACTGGTTCTCATCCAGAGGACTGAAGTCCTCTGTTACAAAATGTGCCATTCCTACGGAATTGGTTTTCATGCGGCGGGTTGAGGTTCGGTGTTAGAAGATGGGTCATATCTACGGAATTGGTTTTCATGCGGCGGACTGAGGATCGGTGTTAGAAGATGGGTCATATCTACGGAATTGGTTATTGGTTTTCAATGTTAGTAGTTTGTTCGAAGGGTAATTGAAGAACATGCTACCCTTCACTCCCATCGAAAAGGTATGATTCTGGCTGAATTCAAGTTCCACTGCATCCTTAAGCTTTTTTCAAAATCTTAAATTGTTGATTATCAATCTTAAAGTTTTTGATCAAAATTGTATTTCTATAAACGTTATTAATCGCTTATAGAGCTAACAATCAATTATATAGCGTTATATTCAGAGGCGATAATGCAGAATAACCGTCAGCGTAAACGGCTTTCTGATCTTAAATGCTTCGCTTTTGACAGGATGCGAGGCCCCAGGTTATGAATATTCATGTTTCCATGACTAAACCAGAAAGGCTTGACTAGTCCTTAATGCTCACCTTTCCAAAATTTCACTATTCAGCAATTAAACTATTTGTAAAGGAGAGAACATTCGAAATTCCTACCAAAAAGATATCCGGCTAACTCATCATGAGCTTCCGACCAAATAATTGCAAATTTCATTGGGAGAATCTGCTGTAGGCGAAAGATAGAAATTTTAGACCCTATTTTTTGTATGCTTTCAATTGCTGAATCTGCTTTTGAGTGGGGAAAGTGCAGATGATGAATTACTAAAATTGATTTAATATGATTAGTCATTAACAAAATTGAGAAGTATAATTATTACAGTATTATTGCGTTTAATTACCGTTAAACCTTATACATGGAAATCAATTATCCTTGGTTGTTTGTTGTCGGAATACTGTTAATTCTGTTATTGCTCTATTGGCGATTGAAAGATCTAATAGTGCTGCCAGGGCAATGGCAACAAGTAGATGGCACCATAGTAAATTGGATGAGCCGAGAAGAAAAAGGAAAGCGCTTTTTTCATCCCATGATCGAGTTTAAGACCTTGGAAGGCAGCAAAACACAATACAGAGCAGATGATCATTCGGAAAATGTTCCCATGTATGCTATTGGAACGAAGGTTATCGTAAAATACAATAAGAAGAATCCTAAGCAGGTGAAGACTATTTATCCTAAGAAAAAGCAATAAAGTTTCCTAGTTTTCTTCCTCTTCTGCAGAAAAGAGTGAATTAAGCAAATCAGTAAAAGCAAAAGACGCTCCTACAATGTGCTTGCTGATTAATGAATATTCAGAACAGCCATGAAGTACAAACTCCATATATAGAGTCTTCAAAGATGGGTCAAGTCCAGGGTTGTATTTCTTCACTAAATCTGCCAATCCCTTAATTTCCTCCAATTTAGATTTATAGTCGCGATCTGCATCGTCGATTCCCAATTCCATTTCTTTGGTGTTGAACCATGTTATGATATTCTGATAAGGGTTTTCAACTTTTTTACGCTTTATAAATTCGGGATCAGGAAAAATTTGTGGGAACTTCTTTCGGATGCACTGAGAAATAAGATGAAGCGCTACATTTCTGGGACCTTCCTGTTCTCCTTCATATACCAATTCGATTTTTCCGATGATAGCAGGAACCACTCCCATAAGATCAGATATTCTTGCTTGCCCTGATGATTCGCCATTGAGGATCATTCTTCGTTCAATCGTGCTCACTAGATTTTCATAAGCTGTAATGCTCATTCGGGCAGAAACCCCACTTTTCTGGTCAATAAATTCTGATTCGCGGGCCTCGAACGCAATTTGCTCAAGTAAATCGGCTACCAGATTGGGAACTACAATCTTTTTACGTTGATCATCGGTCAGCTTTACCTCTTGTTTGGTAATGGCTGAGGCTTGCTCAATGGATAATGGATAATGCGTTAGAATTTGGCTTTGAATGCGATCTTTTAGCGGAGTGATAATTGCTCCTCTGTTTGTATAGTCTTCGGGATTAGCGGTAAACACAAACTGAATATCAAGTGGTAAACGCAGCATAAATCCCCTAATCTGAATATCGCCTTCCTGTAAAATATTGAACAGTGAAACTTGAATACGGGGTTGTAAATCGGGCAATTCATTAATCACAAAAATGCATCTGTTAGATCGGGGAACCAATCCAAAATGTATCACCCGTTGATCAGAGTAATCGAGTTTGAGATTGGCTGCCTTAATGGGATCCACATCGCCAATCAAGTCAGCAACTGTAACATCGGGAGTAGCTAATTTTTCTATATAACGATCCTTTTTGTTTAGCCAAGTAATTGGGGTATCATCTCCCAAGGATTTGATCAAATCCTGACTGCGCAGAGAAACCGGATTGAGCGGATCATCATTCAATTCAGATCCTTCCACAACTGGTATGTACTCATCCAATAGATCAACCATGGCGCGGGCAATTCTTGTCTTTGCTTGCCCTCTCAGCCCAAGCAAATTAATGCTGTGCCTAGACAAAATAGCTCTTTCAATTTCGGGAATAACGGTAGTTTCATAGCCGACTATTCCGGCAAAAACGGGAAGTTTTTCTTTCAGTCTGAGGATGAGATTATCTCTCAACTCGTTGCGCACACTTTTTGAAACATAGCCAGAAGTCTTGAGAGCTCCGAGCGTTTTGATATTTACTATTTGACTTGAATTATTTCCTTTTTTCATTATATTTTTCTTCCTCTATTTCGTTCAAAATCCTTAAAAACTATATCACCTAAACCTTTCAACCCTGTATAATAGGCACGGCCCTGATTTGCTTCTGTAAAATCATCTACAAATTGCTGAAGATAGGGATCAGATGCAATCATAAAAGTGGTAATCGGGATTTTGACCTTCCTGCATTGGCGAGCAAGATTAAGGCACTTACCCACGATGTAAGGATCTAGTCCAAAACTGTTTTTATAATATTCACCATTTTCTTTCAAACATGATGGTTTTCCATCAGTAATCATGAAAATTTGTTTGTTCGTACTTTTCCGTCTTCTAAGAATATCCATAGCCCGCTCCAAACCAGCCACGGTATTGGTATGATATGGCCCTACTTGCAAATACGGAAGATCTTTCACTTGAATTTCCCAGGCATCATTCCCGAAAACCACAATATCCAATTGATCTTTGGGGTATTTTTTCATGATTAGTTCCGAAAGAGCCATTGCTACTTTCTTTGCAGGAGTGATGCGATCTTCACCATAAAGAATCATGGAATGGCTGATATCTATCATTAAAACCGTAGATGTATTGGTTTTATGTTCCGTTTCGATAACTTCAATATCCGATTCATTCAATTGCCAATTGTCAGGACCATTAGTGATTTGGGCGTTTTTGATAGACGCGGCAAAATCAATTTGTTCCTGCTTGTCGCCAAACCGGTACGTTCTGCGGTCTTCGGTAAGCTCATCACCTTGTCCGCGATGACTAGTTTTGTGAGTTCCCGGGCTTGCTTTTTTAAGTTTTCCAAAAATCTGTTCCAGAGCTTTTTCCCTGATAGATTTTTCAGTTTTTCCTGTGATTTTCAATCCAGAGCCTTTGCCTCCAGCTTTTTTTAGAAAACCTTTTCTCATGAGCTCTTCCAGAAAATCATCTAGGGTATAAGAATCATCCGTGAGCTTGTATTCTTTGTTCAGCTCGCGCATCCAATCCATTGCCTCATCCACATCACCGGAGGTATGCGTTAGGAGTTCAAGAAAGATTTCGAAAAGCCTTTCGAAGGGTGTTCGTGTATCTTTTTCGGGATTATAGGCGGTAAAAAGCAGTGCTTCCATAAAATCTTCTACAACAATGAACCCTAAGGTAGGATCAAATGTTCCAACATTTGGGTAATTTTGGTAATTAAACTGCCATTTTAGCTCAAGCATAAAGGTAATACAGGAAATTCATAGTTCATGGCATCTGAAGACAGAAGAGATAATAAATATTGTATTGACCCATTTTCCTATCATCGCTTCAAAACGAGAGAGGTACAAATTGGTATCTGCGGTATTGGCGGTAAAAACCCCATCCGCTTGCAAAGTATGACCACTACAGATACTATGGACACAGCAGCCACGGTAAAACAATCCATACGAATGATTGAAGCCGGCTCAGAACTTGTGAGGATAACAGCACCAAGCATGAAAGAGGCTGAAAATCTTCAACAGATTAAGGACTCTTTGCGATTACAGGGATATATGGCTCCGCTAGTAGCTGATATTCATTTTACACCCAATGCAGCCGAATTAGCCTCGGGAATCGTTGAAAAAGTCCGCGTGAATCCTGGGAATTATGCTGATAAAAAGAAATTTGAACAGCATGATTATTCCGACGCTAGTTATCAAGCCGAACTACTTCGCATAAAAGAAAAATTCAGTCCACTTGTTTTAAAATGCAAAGCGAATGGGACTGCCATGCGCATTGGAACCAATCACGGAAGTTTGTCGGACCGGATTATGAGCCGATATGGTGATTCCCCTTTAGGCATGGTGGAATCTGCCATGGAATTTATTAGAATTTGCCGAGAACATGATTTTCATGATTTGGTTATTTCAATGAAGGCCAGCAATACTCTGGTTATGGTTCAGGCTTATCGATTGTTGGTAAGTCACATGATAGGAGAAGGGATGGATTATCCGTTACATCTCGGAGTTACAGAAGCCGGTGATGGCGAAGATGGAAGAATAAAATCGGCAGTTGGCATAGGCACATTGCTTGAAGATGGCTTAGGAGATACTATTAGGGTATCGCTTACAGAAGAGCCGGAAGCAGAAATCCCGGTTGCGCGCATTTTAGCAGAGCGTTATAGCTCAAGGGTTTCTCATCAGCCAATTGCCGAAGAAAATTATCCGATTGATCCCTTCAGTTATAGCAGAAGAAAGAGCAAGCATATATTAAATTTCGGAGAAAGGGAAGTTCCTCGAGTGATTGCTAATTTGAGCAATCGAGAAAAACTAAGTGCCGCTTCACTATATCCGCTTGGATACCATTATAGCGTTCCTCTAGATAAGTGGAATCTAAGTGATATGGCTTGTGATTATATTTACATAGGCAAAAACCATATAGATTTTGAAATTCCTGGAACATTGGGGGTTCTTTATGATTTTGAAAGTAGGTCAGAAAATGAAGGTAAAGAACGCCACTTTGCTCTCCTAAATGCTGATGAATATAGAAGTGACAATTTCAACTCACATTTAATTCATTTTATTAAATGTAAAATAACGGATTTAAATCCGGAAATGATAAGCAAATTAAAATCTGACTCCAAAGCCATCCTCGTTTTAAGTTCAGATAATTTACATGCAATGCCAGAGATGCGGGCTGCAATATTCAGGTTAATGAATGCGGAATGCGTTATTCCTGTAGTCATTCAATCCTCATATGATGACCTTAATTTAGATGCGTTCCAACTTTATTCGGCAACTGATACCGGGGCATTGCTTATTGACGGATTGGGCGATGGCATCATGATTTTTTGTGATAAAATACCATTGAAGGAAATAAATAGTACTGCTTTTGGGATTCTGCAAGCTACGAGAACCAGAATTTCTCGTACTGAATATATTTCTTGTCCTTCATGCGGTCGCACCCTGTTTGATTTGCAGGAAACTACAGCAAGAATTCGGAAAAGAACCGATCATTTGAAAGGTATAAAAATTGGTATTATGGGCTGTATTGTGAATGGTCCGGGTGAAATGGCAGATGCGGATTATGGATATGTAGGAACCGGCCCTGGCAAAATCACGCTATATAAAGAGAAAGATGTTGTAAAGCGGAATGTTCCGGCTGACAATGCGGTTGATGAGTTAATTGAATTAATTAAAGAATACGGTGATTGGGTGGAGCCAGGGCCAGGGCTTATAGAAATTTCTTGATCTGGTTAATTGATCTGATTTTTCTAATCAATAAAATAATTCGTCTGAGTTCTCTATTTAATAGAACCCAGGCGAATTTTTAAATTTATATAATCACAATTAGCAAAAAAATGCTTTTTACTTTCTTTGAAATTAGTTCTTTACAAATTGAGAACTAATTCCGTTATACTGCAATAAATACAAACCAGCAGGCCAATTATTCAGGTCTAATTTGAATATTGCAGCGTCTGGTCTTGCTTCATGAATGCGCTTGCCCATAGTATCAAATATGATGAAGTAGCTGTTTGGATTGAAATTTCCGAATTCAATATAAACCATGTTTTGCGCCGGGTTTGGAAAAAATGAAACGCTTAAATCAATGTGGTTTAAATCTGAAATTCCGGTTACTCCAAAAAATTCTTGTTCGCTCCAAGCATCGCAGCCATTATCGAATGTGAGTAATACACTATATACACCTGATTCAGAAATCTGAAGAGTTTGATTATTTTCACCCTCCATTAATATCCCTTGCTGGTACCATTGATAAGATGTGGCTTCGTTTGCGGTTAATTCATTTACGTTTTGGGTTACTATAGCTTCTTGTTCAAACACTTCTATACTCCATGAAGCGGAGAAGCTGCAATAAGTAGAGTTTGAATTTACCTCTAGCACACCACTTTCAAAAGGAGCGAAGATTAATTCAGATGAATTGGAAACTATATTGTCATTAAACAACCATATTACATCAAAGAAATCTGCTTGTGCATAATTACTGGTAATTAAATCACCACTGCAAACTTCGGTAGCATCGATAGCCACGTTACTCAACAATCCGCAATCTGTAATTTCGGTTGTAGCTGTATTGGTAATAATAGGATCGTTATAGTCAAAATAAATACCTGCTTGAGCTTCTATAACATCCATCAGATCCAGATCTGAAGAGGTGTTGAGATTGAAACTAATCCAGCCATGGCTATTAGGTTCATCAGAAGTGCTATCAGCCAACATGATATTATTAAACTTGAATTCTATAATCGGGTAGTTTTCGATAGAAATATCACAGTTATGGCTGCTCGCTATAAAATCAAAGCTGTTTACTGATAATAATTCGTCAACATTGCATTCTACTCGAACATTCACAGCGGCGGCAGTACCCGTGTTTTGGAATCTTATGAGGTATTCTAATCTGGCCGGAAGATCGTCAGTATCCAAATCAATTACAGGAGTGCTTACTGTGATGTCGTTGGGGTCATGACTATTTACGATGATTCCTTCATGTCTATCAGAATTGTTATTCGCAATATTATCAACCACGTTCTCATCAGAATGCTGAATGATAGCTAAGGCGTCATAAGGAGTACCTGCCAGAGCATTCACTGAAATCTGAAATTGAACAACAAATGTTATAGTTTCAAAAACATCCAAATTAACATCCCAAAATATTAATTGATTTGAGAGTGTTCCACCATCAGTATCCAAAATAGATATTGAGAGCAGCAAACTCAAGTCTAATTCTATGTGAACATTTTGAGCAGAGTTTCCTTCATTTTCAGCAACTACAGTGTAAAATTCTATGAATCCAGGTCTGAAACTAGCACTTGGGATCAAAGAAATGAGCAAATCATTATACGCGTTTGAAGGGCACAAAGCGAAATTTTGGTTGTTAAACAATTCATATTCGCTTCCGGAATTTATAGTAACAGAATTTGAAAGTTCAAACCCTGGTAATTCAACATGAAGAGTTTGTTCAAAATTACTCATAATTGCATCTAAGTATACACCTTCATTATTTGAAATAGCAACTGCGGTGTTTGTTTCGTTAAGCACCGGCTTGTATGGAATAACTACGTCATTGTTATTAAACATTCCGTCACAATCAAGATCCGCAAACAAATTTCCGGTAACAATAGAGTAACTACACGTTTCTATAATCTCATCCGCAGAATTGCATCCGCTTTGGTTTTCAATTATATCAACAAACAAATTGTTACTTAATAAAACTTCACATATTGGTTCAATTCCGCAAAAAATTAGTCCGTTGAACTTTAATTTAATGCTTTCTGTGATCATAAGATTTGGATTTAAGCCTAGTAAAGTATTCAAACTTGGACAAGATTCAATCCATAATGTGCCTGTGTTAATCAAAGAGTTTAATCCTTGAAGTGAATTTAAATTCAAATTATTCATTAATAACACCCCACTCATTGCACTCTCCAAGGATTCTAGCCCTGACAAATTCAAAAGATCGTTGTTGTGCATAAAACCTATAGACCCTCCTACAGACTCTAGATTATTAAGTCCTGTGCAATCTTGAAAAATGCCTCCCTCAATATAAAAATGACCTACAACGGATTGGAGAGATTCTAGACCTTCAAGACTTGAAAGATTGTCATCGCCTAAATAATTAGTCATGATGACTAAAAAATTATCCGTCACACTTTGCAAATTATTTAAGCCGTTAAAATTCAAGAAATTACAACCAAATAGTGCAATTGCGCCTATACTAACAACAGAAGATAGTCCGGAGAATTGCTGTGGGAAAGTGCATACGTCAAAGTGAAGCGTCTCAAATGAAGTTACTCCTTCTAAGCCATTAAATCCCACAATCGTAACGTTTATGAAATGCCAATTACCCGCGGTTCCGGAAAAACTTTCCAGCCCCATAAACCCGTTTGGTAATGCTGCCAAGTAAAAGGTCATGTCTGGCAAGTGTTCCAAGTTAGCGAGTCCACTAAAATCAGTAATTATCAAATCTTGCCCAAAAGTCGGAAGAATTTGAATTAATTCGCCGGCATACGTCAAAGATGGTAAGCCCGATATACTGAATTCGTCCAAATAGCCACGGAGGTCTATTCCATTAATAGAGACCAATGAACTCAGGCCATTAAAACTCCCAAGTTGGAAACAATTTTCCAAACTTAAAATTCCTGTAATTTCCACTATATCACTTAGTGGGGATAAGTCAATAATATCATAACCAACTATGATAAGGTCCCCTTCTATTACTGTACATCCGGGGTAATTAATTGGAAATGCATCAATGTCTGGTTGTGATGCTAATATAACGTCCTCGCAAGCAAAAATTATATGCGTAGCTAGGATGCAGGTTATGGTAAATAGTGTTTTCACAATTTCCTATATTAAGATTTCGAGCTAAAACTAAACAAATATTTTTAATTTTAAAACATGTATGATGTTTATTTTCAAATCATTAAAGCTCCTCCAATTTTAAATATTTAATCAATTATGGAAATTTACGAAGCCAACTGTTTCCGAAACTCCAATCTACAAAGGACTTCCTTTGTGCGAAATAATAATGTCTTTTGAAACCCTTTCTGCTAGTTTTTCTTTTGTTCGTTTCAAATGTAAATCATCAAATATTATAATCCTTGAAGAAATAGACCGCAGATTTCAATGTTGCATTAGTTCATCACATTTTAGGCGACAGAATTGATAAAGTGTTATATTGCAATCAACAAACGGATACATTCATGAAATTTTTAGTCCCTATCGACTTCAGTCCGATAACAAGAAATGCATTGTCACATGCGCTTCAAATACAAAGGGCTATTGGCGGCACAATAGAATTATTACATATTATTTCAGGAGAGAATGACCGCAAGTCTGCAGAGATTCGACTTTCAGATGTAATAGCTAGTCTTGAGCCCGAAGAAACAAAAGTAGTGAGTTCGAAGGTGAAGGTTGGAGATATTTTTAAAGATATCGCGACTGAGGCAGAGCAAGGAGATGCTCAGCTTTTGATCATGGGAACGCATGGTGCTAAAGGACTTCAAAAGATATTAGGATCCTATGCCATCAAGGTTATTTCCAGTTCTAAAACGCCATTTATTGTTACTCAATCTACTGGCCCAAGAAATAGGATTGAGCGTATTGTATTACCTGTTGATCTTTCTAAAGAAAGTGTTCAAATTGTTCGGTTTGCAGCAGATATTGCTAAAAAATTCAAGGCAGAAGTTCATATTGTTTGTAAGCCTCAAACCGATGAGTGGTTATCGAATAAATTGCGAAATAACATCAATGCTTCAAAATTAGTTCTGAAACAGGAAGGCATTGTTCATGAAGTTGTGACGCTACCCGGCAAGCAGGCTTTGCATTTAGAAGTTCAAAATTATGGTGATTTGCACAACGCAGATTTATATGCCATCACTCACTTTAGCGAAAGCATTTTACCACAATTCGATAAATTTTCTCAGGAAATGATCACTAATAACTCCGGAACGCATGTTCTCATTGTAAGTGCGCAACAGATCGGAAATGTAAATGCAAAATATTCCTTCTTAACCGTTTAAGCAATTTTGCAGTCAGGAGGTTTAATTACAGACCCTCTTTTAGTTTGGCAAGCAATTCTGCTTTTTGGGGTGCTCTGTTTTGAATGGCGAAATCCGTCCAAAAATTATGGCTTTCCAAAAATTTGATTTGAGTGTTTTGCCATTTTTCCTCACTCATGTCAAAGCCATTTAAAACTAGTTCATCGTACAATCCTCTAGCGATTGTTTCGTAATTATTCCCGCCTAAATAGTCTAAATCCGCATCGCATAATACCTTTGCTGCCATGGATTTTGGGTTTTGGGGGACTTTAGTTGCCATAATCAATTCCTTAATTGAATTGATTTGGACGGCAGTAAAGCCAAATTGAGGCAATGCTTCTTCTGCAATTTCAGAACCCAGTTCTTCATGATTTTGATAGGTTAATAAAAACCCGCAATCGTGATAGGCCGCAGCGGTAGCCAAAATATCAATTTCATCCTCAGGGAGCCCTTCAACGCTTGCAATATACCTGGCCGCATTCACAACCTGAATTGTATGTTCTAAACAGTGGTAACGAAGATTCTCTGGCAACTCATTGCGCAGTCTTGAAATGATGTGTTCGATTGCCTGTTCAGACCTCATGAGTGCAGTAAAAAATAATTGAATGCTGTTATTCTATAATGCAATTAACGAATTATTTAGAGTCCTTAATAATCAAATTTGAAAATCTTTACAGAAACGAAAAGAAATCTGTTTCATTTTTACTGGACTTCGCCCTAGACAACTTCTAAACTTTGAAAATTAAGTATGAAGGCTTTATTCACACCAGCTCAAATGGCCTGGTCACTAGCTTGTGTTTCTTCGCTGCTACTTTGATCAACAGCAGATTGAATCTCTTCTTCTTTTTCCTTGGCAAAAAAGGTTTTTTGCCTAAAGATTATTAGGGCAACACCAATACTTATTGCTGCATCTGCAATATTAAAAACCGGTCTGAAAAACTGAAAAGGTTCGCCGCCCCAGAATGGAAACCATGAAGGATAAGTCCCCTCAAAAAGGGGGAAATAGAGCATATCAACCACATTCCCCATCAAAAATCCAGTGTACCCTTGGGCTAGGGAACTGAACTGTGCCAAGCCCAAATACCCTTCATAATAATGCCCATTCCATACTGAGCCTTTATCGAAAATTAGCCCATAAAAAGCGGAGTCGATCATATTTCCGATTGCACCGGCAAGAATAAGTGCAACAGCAGCAATAAAGCCCTGATGTTGCTTTTCACGGATCATTTTCAGAAAATACCAAGCAATACCACTGATGGCAATAAGTCTGAAAATACTTAGGGCCAACTTCCCATACTCTCCGCCGAATTCAAGCCCAAAAGCCATTCCGGGGTTTTCAATAAAGTGCAATTGAAACTTTGTTCCAATAACTTCCTTTGAAAAGCCCAGTGGCCAGGTGAGTTTAATCCAAATTTTCAGAATCTGATCCAAGGCCAGAACTGAAAAAATGATGAGCAGAGCTCTTTTCAAGATCTGGGAATTCTTTATTGTTTGCTTTTCGCTTCAATACTGAGCGTTGCATGAGGAACAAGCCTTAAGCGCTCTTTGCTGATCAGCTTTCCGGTAACTCTGCAAACGCCGTAAGTTTTGTTTCTGATGCGCACCAATGCCATTTCGAGACTCTGAATAAATTTTTCCTGACGAGCCGCAAGCTGGGCAGTTTCTTCTCTACTCATTGTTTCGGAGCCATCTTCCATCATTTTGAAAGTGGGTGAAGTGTCATCAGTACTATTATCATCTTCATGAGATAAAGAACGTCTGAGTTGTTCCAAATCTTCTTTTGCTTGTTTCAGTTTATCATGAATCAAGTCTGAGAACTCCTTAAGTTCTGCATCTGTATATCTTACCACTTCTGCCATAAGACTAGTTATTAAGTGCTTTTAAGAGCAAAACCTTGGTTGTGAGTCCTTCAACAAGTTCCATCGGTTCACCCGCAGTCAAAAAATCAACAATATTAAGCTCATTTGTGAGCGTTTCGGCGCAAATATAGTCCAAATTGCTTTTGAGGGCTGAGCTGAGTTTATCAACGTTCAGCACTTCGAGTATTATACGGTCCGTTACTTCCAATCCGCTATCTTTTCTGAGGTTTTGAATCCGATTAACAAATTCACGAGCCAAACCTTCATTAAACAAGTCTTCGGAAATGTTCACATCCATTGCCACAGTGATGCCATTATCACTAGCTACTACCCAGCCGGGGATGTCTTCAGAATTGATTTCTACATCATCACGTTCAATCCTGACTTGCTCATTGTCAATATTGGCTAACACAAATCCGCTGCTCTCAATCAGGGCAATATCTTCTTGTTTCATTGCACTTACAAACGCAGCAACTTCCTTCATATTTTTTCCAAATCGAGGGCCAAGCGTTTTGAAATTGGCTTTTATCTTTTTGACCAATTTAGTGTTTGATGGGTCGAGATATTCCAATTCCTTAATGTTTACTTCATGAAGAATTAGCGATTCCACCACTTTTAATCGTTTTCCGAAATCATCATTCAACACCGGCACCATAATTTTCTGAAGCGGCTGTCTCACGCGTATTTTTTCCTTTTTTCTCAATCCCAGAACCATGCTCGAAATTTGTTGAGCAATATCCATTCTCAACTCGAGTTCTTGATCAATTAATTCATTTTTAAACACCGGAAACAAAGCCAAATGAACTGATTCTGCCGCCTCTATTGAAGTGACTTTATTTAAATCGCGGTATAGAGAATCCATATAGAAAGGTGCAATTGGAGATGCCAGTTTGGCAACAGTATCAAGACAAGTGTAGAGCGTTTGATATGCAGAGATTTTATCTTGAGCATACTCACCTCTCCAAAAACGTTTCCGGCACAATCTAACATACCAATTACTTAATTGATCAACGACGAAATTCTGAATAAATCTTCCCGCTTTAGTGGGCTCATAAGTCTCATAAGCTTCATCAACTTGCTTTATGAGCGTATTGAGCTTAGAAATGATCCAACGGTCAATTTCGGGGCGTTTTTGAATTGGGATTTCAGGCTCATAATAGTTAAATCCATCAACATTTGCATACAGTGCAAAAAACGAATAAGTATTGTGAAGTGTGCCAAAAAATCGTCGTTGAACTTCAACAATTCCGTCTAAATCAAAACGCAAATTATCCCAAGGTTGTGCATTGGTAATCATGTACCAACGAGTGGCATCAGGCCCATATTTGGCGAGCGTTTCAAAAGGATCCACAGCATTTCCTAAGCGCTTTGACATTTTTTGACCATTCTTGTCTAAAACAAGTCCATTTGACACCACGGTTTTGTACGCCACACTATCAAAACACATGGTTCCGATTGCGTGTAATGTATAGAACCAACCTCTCGTTTGATCTACCCCTTCAGCGATGAAATCTGCTGGAAAAGCTTGGCCATTGTCGATTAATTCGCGATTTTCAAACGGATAATGCCATTGTGCATAGGGCATTGCCCCTGAATCAAACCAAACATCGATCAAATCAGCCTCCCTTTTCATTGGTTTACCATCCGGTGAAACAAAAATGAGTTTGTCAACCACATTTTTATGCAGATCAAAAAACTCATAATTTTCCTTGGACATATCTTCAGGATTGAACTTAGCCAATGGGTTTGAGTTCATGATGCCAGCAGCACATGCTTGTTCACAGGCAAATTTTAATTCGGCAACTGATCCAATGCAAATTCTGTGACTACCATCTTCGGTAGACCAAATAGGAATAGGAATACCCCAAAATCTGGAACGACTCAAATTCCAATCATTCAAGTTTTCGAGCCAGTTCCCGAATCTTCCGGTTCCAGTGCTAGCGGGTTTCCAATTAATTGTATTGTTGAGTTGAACCATTCTATCTTTAGCTGCTGTAGCCTTAATAAACCAAGAGTCTAGCGGGTAGTATAAAACGGGTTTATCCGTTCTCCAGCAATGCGGATAACTGTGAACGTATTTTTCAACATTAAAAGCCTTTCCTTCTTCTTTTAGTTTGATGGCTATTAATACATCAACACCTTTTTCAGGCATTTCAGATTGAGCATAGTAATCATCTTTCACATACATTCCGCCTAGCTCTGCCATTTGCATAACAAAGCGGCCTTGCAAATCCACTATAGGAACAGGATTTCCGTTTTCATCAGGCAACAACATGGCTGGTACGCCAGCAGCTTTAGCCACCCTGGCATCATCTGCGCCAAAAGTTGGAGCAATATGCACTATTCCAGTTCCGTCTTCAGTGGTAATGAAATCGCCCGCAATTACCCTAAATGCTTGTTCAGGAGTATTCATCGGCTGCACATAAGGGAGCAGTTGTTCATATCGCATTCCGACTAAATCCTGGCCTTTTAATCTGGCTACGATTTCGAAGGGCTCATCCTTTTTTACAGGAAAATGCTTTGAAACTAAAGCTTCCGCGAGAAGCACAGAAATAGGTTCGGCAGAATATCGGTTTATTGCATTTACAACTACGTAATCGATGTTGTTTCCAACAGCGAGCGCAGTATTGGAAGGAAGCGTCCAGGGCGTGGTAGTCCAAGCAAGGATTGTAAGTCTAGCGGAAAAAGCATGCCCATCCAAACAAAAACTTTTTATTTGATTCACTGCTTTATCATCAAGTTGAAACATGGCAGTCACCGAAGTATCTTTCACATCTCTGTAGCATCCAGGTTGATTCAGTTCGTGTGAACTGAGCCCTGTACCGGCTTTAGGCGAATAAGGCTGAATGGTGTAGCCTTTGTAAATCATTCCAGCTTTGAAAAGTTTTTGCAGCAGATACCAAACCGATTCTATGTATTTATTTTCGTAAGTGATATAAGGATTTTCCATATCCACCCAATAACCCATCTTCAAAGTGAGATCGTTCCATCGATCGGTGTAGCGCATCACTGCTTCACGACAAGCTTTGTTGTAATCTTCAATCGAAATAGATTTTCCGATATCTTCTTTCGTTATGCCAAGTTCTTTTTCCACCCCTAACTCAACGGGCAAGCCATGAGTATCCCATCCTGCTTTTCTATTAACGATGAATCCTTTTTGCGTTTTATAACGGCAAAACAGATCTTTGATCGTTCTAGCCATCACGTGGTGAATTCCTGGCTGTCCGTTGGCAGAAGGTGGTCCTTCATAAAAAACAAAAGGTTGAGCGCCATTTCTAGCCTCAATACTTTTCTTAAAAGTATGTTCTTTCTCCCAGAGTGCAAGCATTTTCTCTGCTACATCAGGGAGGTTCAATTGGCCGCTTTCAGTGTATTTCATGCCGTTTTCAAAAAGGTTCGCGAAGATAGCCAATTCTTTGCTAATCCGCTATTTAAATGTTACGGGAGTGTTATGTGACTTGTTTCACAAATTTCTGTTAGGAACTTTCCAGCAGGTCAAAGATTTGCCCTTGTAAATCATAGATTTTTGAAAGGGGATAGAACCTTGTTGTCGTATTCTAAAATTAGTATGAGATTTTAAGCTATCATAAACAAATTGACTGCGGTTGCTTTTATCAGGTGCTTGCGGATTAGGTTTGTTTCAATCTCCCAAAAATCAGGATAAGCCTGACCAAACCAGACCAAAATAATCTCGAATGTTGGGGAGCTCTACTTCAAAAAAAAACGATTTCGCCAAACAATATGGCGTCGTTAAAACTTGCTTATTGATTGCTTTAATGCTTGGTTCATTTGTTCCTTTGCAGGCGCAATTGATCATTAATGCTAACGAAACACCTGCTCAGATAATCAGTCAGCTCCAAGGAACAGGATTGACCATTTTGAACATGAACATAACTTATGGTCAGAATAATCAAATTGGTTTGTTTTCAAACGGAAACACAACGAATATCGGTCTTGATCAGGGCGTTATATTTTCAACGGGAAGTGTTCTATCTGCACCCGGCCCAAATAACTCGGGAAGCACGTCACATTCCTATAACATAAACTTTGCTGATCCTGACATTACAGATCCTAGTATATCTCCTCTAGCTTTTAGAGATCCTGTAATCATTGAATTTGATGTAATTCCTCGTTGTGACACCATGCAAATTGATTTCGTATTTGCTTCTGAAGAATATCCGGAATATGTGTGTGCAGATTTTAATGACGCATTTGCATTTTTTGTCAGTGGCCCGGGTATTAATGGACCATATACAAATCAAGCTGATAATTTTGCTTTGTTACCCAATGGAGATCCAATAGCAATTGGCTCTGTAAATCCAGGCGTGGCGGGCGCTTTTGGGGATCCTGCTAATTGTCAAAGTTTATCCAATTCTGCCTATTACGTTAATAATGTTGTTGCAGGTGCAAGCATTTCTTTTGACGGATTTACTGTTCCAATTTCTGCTAGAGGCGTAGTAGTTCCTTGTGAAACTTATCACATCAAATTTGTAATTGCAGATGCCGGTGACTTTAGTTGGAACTCTGCTGTATTTCTTCAATCATTCTCTTGTCCGGGACAAATTGTAAGTCTTAGTCCTGACCCTATTTTTGGTAATGCTGTGGAAGATTGTTCATTTGGTGTATTCACGTTCGAGCGCACGGGTGATACAACCGTTGTATTGCCTATAAACATTAGTTATGCTGGTACAGCGACTTATGGCGTTGATTATGCACCTCTACCAACCAGTCTCACCTTTCTTGCAAATCAGACTCTAATTTTTGCATTCGTGCAAGCGATTCCCGATGGAATAGCCGAAGGAATTGAAACAATCGAAGTAATAGCCGAATGGCAGATCTGTCTAGATACCTACTCGGAAACACTAACACTAACGATTGAAGACCCCTATCTCACTATTGTCTGTCCCCCGGACATTGTAGTCCCTGCTGCTCCCGGAGTGTGCGGGGCGAGTGTTCCATTTGGCTTTCCTACCTTTAATTCCAATTGTTCTGTAACATCTTCCAGAACGGATGGATTGCCTTATAGTACAGGTAGTTTTTTCCCGCTTGGAACTACAACGCTTGGCTATCAAGGTCAAGTTTCGGTGATCCAGGAAAACTGTACATTTAATATTACAGTTGTAGATGTTACACCTCCAACAATTATTTGTGATGGAGTAGTGAGCGTTACAGCAGCGCCTGGAGCTTGTAATGCATTTGTGAGTATTGGCGGCCCTAGTATTGCAGATGACTGCAGTGGTATAGCCAATTTTTACAATGACTTTAATTCAGGGCTAGATGCTTCTGATACCTATCCTGTTGGAACTACATTAGTTACTTGGGTTGCGGAAGACACATATGGAAACATTTCATATTGCGAAACAATTGTACAGGTAGAATTGGATGGTAACATAGAAATCACTTGTCCTAGTGATATTAGTGTTTCCAATGACCCCGGTATTTGTGATGCAAATTTATCCGTACCACAGCCTACCATTTTCACTGATTGCATTCCAACGGGTGGCGCATTGGATTTTGATGGGGTTGATGAGTACGTATCGATAAGCAATTTCAATTACGCTTCAAGCCAAACTGAACTCACGATTGAGGCTTGGATAAGAACAAATGATGGTACTGACCAGATTATAGCCTCTTATGATCGTTCAGAATACTGGAGTTTGGAAATTAACGGACCTATGGCAATAGCCGGCCGTGTAGGTTTTGGACTTCAAACCAATGCCGGCCCCTTGCAAATTGGTGGGGTAAGTGTGATTTCTGACGGAGCATGGCACCATGTTGTAGGAACGTTTAATAATGGGGCTGCAAGACTATATGTAGATGGGACTCTTGAAGGTGCTGCAACATTAGGTACTAGCTTTGGAACAGGATTAACACGGTATGGTTTCTTAGGTGTAGGATCGGAAGCGGACACAGACAATGGAACCACTAGTGGAGCCAATTATTTCGACGGTGAAATAGATGAGTTTCGTGTTTGGAATTCGGTAATTCCAGCTGGTCAAGAAGGCTTTAACGGTTGCATTCCTGGCTATACAGCAGGTTTATTGCTCATTTACACTTTTGATGATGGTAGTCCTGCAATTGATGCTTTGGACTGGACCGGAAACGGAAATACAGGATATCTTCAAAACCATGAACCTCTCAGCGATTGGTTACCTGCAAGCGGAGTTGAATGCCCCGCATTTTACAATGACTATAATTATACTGATGATGCCAGCGATACATATCCGGTTGGCATTACAGATGTAACTTGGACTTTATATGATGGATTGGGCAATGATGGCAGTTGTACTATGCAAATTGAAGTTCTGGATTCAACAAGTCCTGTAATCACTTGCCCCAGCAATATCACTGTGAATGCCCCTGTGGGATTATGCACGGTTGCTGTGGTTGTTCCAATTCCAGTAACTTCTGATAATTGCGGAATAGCTAGTTTGTTCAATAACTTTAATGGCGGTGGAGATGCTAGTGGAACATACAATGCCGGAGTCACCGCAGTAATTTGGACTTTAACTGATGTGAATGGAAATGTTTCAACTTGCTCAATGACAGTTACCGTAGTTACTTCAGGTCTTAACGCCACTGTTTCTATTGATGCTGATTATTCAGCGGGAGCCTGCCTAATAGCGCTTGAGGACATCACTTGGAGTGGTATTGTAAACAGTGCAACTACTTTAAATAACATTCAGAAAACAAGCGGAGGAAACAACAATTGGAATGCAGGCGCCAGATCAAATCAACTCGTGCCTGATAACGGTTTTGCGAGAACAATCGCCACACAGACCAATTTAGACAGGCAATTTGGCTTGTCTAATGATAATCCAAACGCAGATCAAAGCACAATTGATTTTTCGATTCGATTGCGAAATAATGCCCAGCTAAGAGTTTATGAAAATGGGGCCAACCGAGGAAATTTTGGAAATTACGCTATCGGGGATACTCTTTATGTGAGCGTTGAATCAGGTGTTGTTAGATACTATCGAAACAGTACTTTGCTCTATACAAGCTTGATAGCGCCAACACTACCGATGATGGTTGACGTATCGCTCGATGACAATAATGCAGTATTGAGTGATGTTGTTATAGGGCACGAAACAAATGGCGTATTTCAGGCAACCGTTACAAACGGAGGGCCAATCCCAACGCATCAATGGCAAGTAAATGGAATTAATGTCGGAACCAATAGCAGCACTTATACAGCAGCGGGTTTAATTGATGGAGATATTGTTACTTGTTTAGTCTATCCTGATTTAGGTGGGTGTTCAGGAAATGTTGCTACTTCCAATCCAATTGAAATTGAAGGCGATGCTAATAGCGTGCCGGAAGCAATATGCCAAAACATTACCGTTCAATTGGATGGAGCAGGAAATGTAAGCATAACTGCAAATGACGTAGATAATGGCTCTAATGATTTGTGTGGAATTGCATCTTTGGCTATTGACATAAACACATTTGATTGTAGCAATGTAGGCCCGAACACAGTTACTTTAACTGCAACTAATGTAATAGGAGCCACAGACACATGCACTTCTATTGTTACTGTTCAAGATGTAACCGATCCTGTTGCTGTTTGTCAGGATATTATAGTTGAATTGGATGCGAGTGGAAATGCTACTGTTTTGGGATCGGATATTGATGCCGGCTCCACTGACAATTGTGGAATAGCTTCGCTTTCCGTTAGTCCGAATACTTTTGATTGCTCAGATATTGTGCAGGACTTAGAAGTGGTTTCTACTGATGGGTACACTGTTCATATTTCAGTTGTACCAACCGCTGTTATTCCTCAAACTTTAGTTTGCCCTTTTGGTTATGTTTACAATACAGAGCTGACTTATAATGTTACTTTCTCTGGAATAAATATCCCAGCTTCTCTTTATACATTGCAGGGTACGGTAACATGTGGCGGAACCAGCAGTTTCTTTGATATCCCGAATAATGGCGGAAGTGGGACATCACTTGCGGCCAATGCGTACACTCCTCTAACAAACTGCGCCATCGTGACACCTGAATTACTAGGTTGTAATCTTGTACAAATTCAAATTGAGGGCCCTGGTATACTTAACCAAACCTTAGTTGCTCCCGATCCTAATATTCCGGTAATTCTAACTGTAACTGATAATTCAGGAAATACATCCTCCTGTTCAGCAAACGTAATTATTGAAGATAATTTAGCTCCTAATGCTATTTGCCAGGATATTACGGTGCAATTAGATGCGTCAGGAAATGCAGTAATTACTGCTAATGACATTGACAATGGCTCTACTGATAATTGCGGAATCGCCAGTATAGAAATTGATATTGATACATTCAATTGTTCAGATATCGGTGATCATATAGTTACATTAACTGTAACTGATAATTACAATAATGTTTCAACCTGCACTTCAACAGTTACCGTTGAAGATGCAACTGGTCCAACCGTCATTTGTCAAAATATCACCATCCAGTTAGATGGTTCAGGAAATGCGAGTATTAATGCAAGTGACATTAACAATGGCTCATTTGATAATTGTGGCATTGCATCAATATCAATTGATATTACAGATTTTGATTGTTCAAATGTTGGGGTTAATAATGTTGTGCTTACCGTAACTGATATTAATGGAAATGCTAGCACATGTATTGCGATCGTGACAGTAGAAGATAATGTAGATCCATTTGCACTTTGCCAGAATATCACCTTACAATTGGATGGGACTGGTAATGCTTCAATTACTGCTGCAGATCTTGATAATGGCTCATTCGATAACTGTGGCATTGCATCCATCAGCGCAAGCCAAACTACTTTTGATTGCTCTGATCTAGGCCTTAACATTGTAACACTCACAGTAACTGACAACAGTGGAAACTCCATTGCTTGTTCAGCAAACGTAACTGTGGAAGACAACATCGATCCAATCGCGATTTGTCAAAACATCACCGTGCAATTAGATGGAACAGGTAATGTTTCTATCACAGCAAGCGATATCAATAATGGCTCTTCCGACAACTGTGGAATCACTTCTATAACAGCCAGTCCAACAAACTTTGATTGTTCTGATGTTGGTCCAAATACAGTGACTTTAACTGTCACTGACGTCAATGGAAATATAGCAACTTGCGATGCAACCGTAACCGTTCAAGACAACGTTGATCCGATCGCGATCTGTCAAAATATCACCGTGCAATTAGATGGAACCGGTAATGTTTCTATCACAGCAAGCGATATCAATAATGGCTCTTCCGACAACTGTGGAATCACTTCTATAACAGCCAGTCCAACAAACTTTGATTGTTCTGATGTGGGTGCAAACACGGTGATTTTAACTGTCACTGATGTGAACGGAAATGTTTCGACGTGCCCTGCAACCGTGACCGTGGAAGACATCATCGATCCAACTGCAATCTGTCAGGATATCACTGTTCAATTGGATGGCACTGGCAACGTATCCATCACTCCAAATGACATCGATAATGGTTCAATTGATAACTGTAATGTTGCTTCACTTTCACTCGATATAACAGACTTCGATTGTTCGAACGTTGGTCCGAATACCGTGATTTTAACTATGACCGATGTGAATGGAAATGTTTCGACGTGCCCGGCAACCGTGACCGTGGAAGACATCATCGATCCAACTGCGATCTGTCAGGATATCACCGTTCAATTGGATGGCTCTGGAAACGTATCGATCACTCCAAATGATATCGATAATGGTTCATTTGATAACTGTAATGTTGCTTCACTTTCACTCGATATAACAGACTTCGATTGTTCGAACGTCGGTCCAAACACGGTGATTTTAACGGTGACCGATGTGAACGGAAATGTATCGACGTGCCCGGCAACTGTGACCGTGGAAGACAACATCGATCCAACTGCAATCTGTCAGGATATCACCGTTCAATTGGATGGTTCTGGAAACGTATCCATCACTCCTGGAGATATCGATAACGGTTCAATTGATAATTGTAGTGTTGCTTCTCTTTCTCTTGACATAACAGACTTCGATTGTTCCAACGTCGGTCCGAATACCGTGATTTTAACTGTGACCGATGTGAATGGCAATCTATCGACGTGCCCGGCTACTGTGACCGTGGAAGACATCATTGATCCGACTGCGATTTGTCAGGATATCACCGTTCAATTGGATGGTTCCGGTAACGTATCCATCACTCCAAATGACATCGATAACGGTTCAATTGATAACTGTAGTGTTGCTTCGTTAACTCTGGATATCGATGCTTTCGATTGTTCAAACGTTGGTCCAAACACCGTGATTTTAACTGTCACTGATGTGAACGGAAATGTTTCGACGTGCCCTGCAACCGTGACCGTTCAAGACATCATCGATCCAACTGCAATCTGTCAGGATATCACTGTTCAGCTTGATGGTTCTGGAAACGTATCCATCACTCCAAATGATATCGATAACGGTTCAATTGATAACTGTAGTGTTGCTTCGTTAACTCTGGATATCGATGCTTTCGATTGCTCGAACGTCGGTCCAAACACCGTGATTTTAACTGTCACTGATGTGAACGGAAATGTTTCGACGTGCCCTGCAACCGTGACCGTTCAAGACATCATCGATCCAACTGCAATTTGTCAGGATATCACTGTTCAGCTTGATGGTTCTGGAAACGTATCCATCACTCCAAATGACATCGATAACGGTTCAACTGATAACTGTAGTGTTGCTTCGTTAACTCTGGATATCGATGCTTTCGATTGCTCGAACGTTGGTCCGAATACCGTGATTTTGACAGTGACCGATGTCAACGGAAATACCTCGACGTGCCCGGCAACCGTGACCGTGGAAGACAGCATCGATCCGACTGCAATCTGTCAAGATATCACCGTTCAATTGGATGGTTCTGGAAACGTATCCATCACTCCAAATGATATCGATAACGGTTCATTTGATAATTGTAGTATTGCTTCGTTGACGCTCGATATTGATGCTTTCGATTGCTCGAACGTCGGTCCAAACACCGTGATTTTAACCGTGACCGATGTGAATGGCAATGTATCGACATGCCCGGCTACTGTGACGGTGGAAGACAGCATCGATCCGACTGCAATTTGTCAGGATATTATAGTTGAACTTGACATTAATGGAGAGGCGACCATTACTGCTAACGACATTGATAATGGTTCATTTGATAATTGTGGAATAGCATCTCTCTCTATTGATATTAGTACATTCA